>ERZ778512.83-NODE-83-length-107936-cov-15.212289_pt1 | contig 107936 bp, 101 predicted proteins | sample MGYA00510346_ERZ778512 | MGnify/ENA primary metagenome ERZ778512 (study PRJEB29527, sample SAMN07138962) | mouse gut metagenome | material: feces | host: mouse | place: China:Nanjing | collected 2016-01-25 ...
ATTTCTTCTCCTACCTCAACCACGATACACAAACAGCCAATCTCATCAAAATAGAATCCCACGACGAATTTGGCATTATGGCAAAAGAAATTAATCAAAACATTCAAAACATTCAGTATGGTTTAGAAAAAGACCAAACAGCCATTGCACAATCTGCAGAAACTGCTAAAGCAGTAGAAGAGGGAGATTTAACTGCAAGAATCGTAGAGAATCCTCACAATCCACAACTGATAGAATTAAAGAATGTATTAAATGCAATGCTAGATGTCTTACAACATAAAGTAGGAAGCAATATGAATGCAATCAATGAAGTCTTTGAATCTTATAAATCCTTAGACTTTACTACTGAAGTTCCTAATGCACAAGGAAGTGTAGAAACCACTACGAATATTTTAGGAGAAGAAATTAGAAAAATGCTTATTTCTTCTGAAAGCTATGCCAAAGACTTAGTCAAACAAACCATTGAATTACAAAACTCTATGAGTAAGCTCTTAGATGGTAGTTCTTCTCAAGCAAGTTCTTTGCAACAATCTGCAGCAGCTATTGAAGAGATAAGTTCTTCTATGCAAAATGTTAGTGATAAAACCGCAGAGGTTACAAGACAAGCAGAGGATATTAAAAACATTGTAGGCGTAATTAAAGACATTGCAGACCAAACCAATCTTTTAGCCCTTAATGCAGCCATTGAAGCAGCAAGAGCAGGAGAACACGGAAGAGGATTTGCTGTTGTTGCTGATGAAGTGCGAAAACTAGCAGAAAGAACAGGAAAATCTTTAAATGAGATTGAAGCAAATGTGAATGTTCTTGTGCAAGGCATTAATGATATGAGTGAATCCATTAAGGAACAAACTGCGGGTGTCAGTCAAATCAATGAAGCAATTGCTCAATTAGAATCTGTTACACAAGACAATGTAAGTGTAGCCAATAGCACCAATGATATTACCCATTCTGTTAATAAGATTGCAGATGATATTTTAACTGATGTGAATAAGAAGAAGTTTTAGGGAGGCTGTCTTATCCCCATCTTGTCCCCCTTTTATTACCACCTTTAGCTTATTCTTTTATCCTTGTGGAATCCCACAAGGAAAAGGGAAATATAAAATTGCTTTGTCTTTAGAAAAATAAGAATTCTTATATATTGTGATTAGAAATGCCCTCTACCTAAAATCCACAATATCAATCTTACCCTTTAAACTTTTACTAGCGCAGATTTTGCATTGTAGAAAGTGAGTCTGAAACTGCATTTTGATAAAGAATCACATTTGGATTATCTTGTTATTTACTTCTTAAAAACTCCACCAAATAACAATTAGGCTCAAATGCGTAAGAAATCTCTCCGCAATGCAACTAAATGATTTTTTCTTTCAATTGCGCTGTTTAGATTCATTGTTATAACTCTTTTTGGTTTGATTTGATGTTTAAATGAAAGTGAAATAGAATTGATGACATAAAATTACTTGCAAATCTATAATTTAACATAAAGCAAGCATATAATAGAATCTTAAAATTCAAAAAAGGGATTTATATGCAAATTTTTATTGCTGGAAGCCATACAGATGTGGGGAAAACCTCTGTTAGTGCGGCATTGTGTTACGCATTTAGTTTAGATTATTTTAAACTCGTTCAAGCAGGCACTCCAACAGACAATCAAAGAATCCAAAGTTTAACACCTGCGACCAAAATTTATCCTAGTGGCATTACCTTGCAAACTCCTGCTAGCCCTCACATCGGTATGCAAAAAGAAAAAATATCCTACAATGGGCTAAGAATTCCATTGCCCAAATCAGAAAATTTACTCATTGAGAGTGCGGGCGGGCTTTTTACCCCATTGGATTCCCAAAAATGTATGATAGATTTTTTAAGCACACACCGACTGCCTTGCATTTTGGTTGGTGCGTATTATCTTGGCGGAATCAATCATATTTTACTTAGTATTGCGGCATTAAAAGCACGTGAGATTCCACTTCTTGGGCTAATTATAAGCAAAGACCAAAATCCTCTAATGGACACCTTTATAAAGTCTTATACGCAAGTCAAAATTGCACACTTCGCGACTTATTCCGACAAGGAGACTTTTCAAGCAAATTCCAATAAGCTAAAAGAGGAAATGCAGAATCTTAAAATGATTTAAAAACACGAAAAAGGCATATTTTAAGAGATAAAACGCTAAAATAGCACAAAAATTTATGAAGGTCCGATATGAAATTTAGACTCGCACATGCACCTTATATTGGAAATAAAATAGCATTAGATTTATCCACCTGCGGTTTTGTAAATGTTTTACACGGATTAGAGGGGATTGCAAAAGTCGCACAAAAATTCATTGAAGCAAATATCCAAGAAGAAGCAAACATAGAAGAAAAAGCAAGGGAAATTTTGGAAGAAAATTTAGATGAAATTGAATTTATGCGAGCTGATGAACATCAACTTTTTTGGAAAATCAAACAAAAATTAGCAGAAAATGAAAATTTTATTTTGAACTTTGAAGACCGCTACAATCATCTTGCGCACAAAATCCTTGATGAGCTTTTTGAGGAAGATTTGATTGACTCTGCCACTTCTGAAACGCGAATTGTCAATGTCATATTCAAAGCCATTAATAGCTATTCAAGAATCTACAATGAAGTAGAAGAAATCGTGCAAGAACGTATTGCAAACTATAAACGAAAAATAGTCTTTGGAAGCGAAGAATACGATTTGATTTTTGACAAACTCTACCAAGAGGAACTCAAAAAGAAAGGATTTCTGTCATGACATCTCCACATGATAAACTAAAAGATGTTTGGCTTTATTTAGCAAATGGTTTGTTTTTCAAGGCAAAAAGCTTCGGTGCCGAGAAAACAAGCGTGGGTGAGTTGGTATTTAACACCTCACTAACAGGCTATCAAGAAATCACAACCGACCCGAGCTATGCAGGGCAATTCATCTGCTTTACTATGCCAGAGATTGGAATCGTAGGAACAAACAAACAAGATATGGAGAGTCGCGGAATCTTTGCCAAAGGAATTTTGTGCCATCATTATAATTCCAAATTTTCAAATTTTCGTGCAGAGGAAAGCTTGGGAGAGTTTTTAAAGAAATTCAACACAATGGGGATTTGCGCAATTCCTACACGTTTGCTCACAAGAACCTTGCGCGAAGAGGGCGCAATGATGATGATTGCCTCTACTGAAATCTCCAACAAAAACGAATTAAAAAAACTCCTAGAAAGCAGCCCAAAGATTGAGGAAATCAATTACATCAAAGAAGTCAGCACACAAACACCCTACCAACACTACAAAGGTAAATTTGACTTTCAAAGTATGGACTACACCACACCTAAGACATATCAAAAAATCCTAGCAATTGATTTTGGAATCAAACAAAGCATTTTAAACCAGCTCGTCAGTGCGGGCTTCGGCGTAGAAGTCATACCACACGATTTTGAAGCACAATCACTAATTGCACGTTATGCACAGGGTGAATTTGACGGAATCTTTCTTTCTAATGGACCCGGGGACCCACAAGTGCTTCATACAGAAATCGCTGAAATCAAAAAATTAATTGCCGCCAAGATTCCGCTTTTTGCAATTTGTTTGGGACATCAGTTGCTTTCTCTTGCACATGGTTACCCCACCCATAAACTCAAATTTGGACACCACGGTGGCAACCACCCTGTGAAAAACCTCCTCACACAAGAAATAGAAATCACCGCACAAAACCACAATTATTCTGTGCCAGAATCTATCCAAGAAGTTGCGGAGGTTACTCACCGCAACCTCTTTGACAATACCATTGAGGGGGTGCGCTACAAAAATGCTCTGATTTGCTCTTTTCAACACCACCCAGAAGCAGGACCCGGACCTTTAGAATCTACTATGCTTTTTAATGCCTTTGCTAAACTACTTCAAGATGCAAAGGCATAGTGCTTTGCCTAAGCTATGAATAATGTCCAATCACAGATTGCCCAAACCCTTGAATGCCTGAAACGCGATTCCAACTACCGCGTACTTGTTCCACAAAAGCACAAGGGCTTCCAAATCACCAGATTCACAAATCCTACAAACAAAAATCCACAATGGCTTTTAAATCTTGCTAGCAACGATTATTTAGGGCTTGCAAGTGATGAATCTTTTAATGCTATGTTTTTAGATTCCACTCTTTTTAAAGAAAATTTATATTTTAGCTCATCTTCCTCGCGGCTTTTAAGTGGGAATTTTGAAATTTACGCACAGCTAGAATCTCATCTCTCCCATACTTTTGGCAAACAAGCCCTTATATTCAATAGTGGATTCCATGCAAATTTAGGAGCTTTAGGTGCATTAAACTCCCTTAAAAATGTGCTATTTATCGCGGATAAATCTATCCACGCAAGCCATATTGATGGGCTAAAATCCTTTCAAACTACCCATTTAAAGAGATTTTCGCACAACGATATGCAAAGACTAGAACAACTCTTGCGAGACAATGCGCCCAAATACGAAGCTATTTTTATTTTGAGTGAGGGGCTTTTTAGTATGGAGGGAGATTTTGCGCCGATACGCACCCTTGTTACACTAAAACAACAATTTGATAATGTGTATTTGTATCTTGATGAAGCGCATAGTATTGGGAGTTTTGGCAAAGACGGCTTGGGAGTTTGCGCGGACTTTGGATTACTAGATTCTATTGATTTTTTGGTGCTAACCTTTGGCAAAGCCCTTGCATCTATGGGTGCTTGCGTGCTGTGCAATGGAATCTTTTATGAATATTTTGTGAATTTCTCCCGCGCTTTGATTTACTCTACCGCGCTTCCTCCTTTAAACATTGCACGTAGCCTCTTTAGCTTTTTGGAACTTGCCAATCTCAACAACCAAAGAGCAAATTTAGCGCGCTTAAGTGAGGATTTCAAAGCACTTTTAATAAAAAATTTAGACTTGGAAGTCTTGGGAGATTATAATATTATCAGTCTGATTCTAGGAGATAACGCCAAAGCGGTGCATTTTGCAAAAAAATTGGAACAAAGAGGCTACTTTACGCCCGCCATAAAATCCCCTACGATTCCAAAGAATCGCGCTTGTTTGCGATTCTCTTTAAGCGCAAATCTGCCCTTTGAAACTTTAGAATCTCTCGTCCCAATTCTTAAAAAGATTGATTATGAATATTTATCAAAAAATAAATAATAATGAAAATATATTATTAATATTTGGGGGATTTGCCTCCCACCCCTCGCATTTTCTGCCCCTTATTCCTGCGCATTACGATTTTATCCTCTTATCCCATTACCAACACCTAGATTTTAGTGTCCTAAAGTCTCTTTTGCAAAACTTAAACAAAGAATCCAAAATCACTCTTTTAGCCTTTTCTATGGGTGTATTTGTCGCACGCGTTTTTATGGAATCCTCGCAAGATTTCAACTGCTTTGCGCGCAAAATTGCGATTAATGGCACAGAATTTGGTATGCATTCAAAATTTGGAATTCCACCTAAAATCTTTAAACTCACGCAAAAAACCTTCAATTTAACGACTTTTAAGCACAATTTGTTCGGTAAATTTTTCAATCAAACCCATAATTTTGAGTTTTTGGATTCTAATATTTTACGCGAAGAATTGGGCTTTTTTATTCAAGCCTGTCTGCAATTTGACACGATTACAAGTGAGATTTTTTGGGACGAGATTCTTATTTCCAAACAAGATTTGGTTTTTAATACACAATCTCAAAAAAACTTTTGGATTGACTTCAAAGGTGCGCAAGAGCGAATCTTAGAAATTGACGCTCCGCATTTTGCATTTTTTGATTGGCAACCCTAATGCAAACACAAAAAGAACTAATCCAACAAGGATTCCAAAGAGCCAAGCTAACTTATGCACAAAATGCAAATGTGCAACAGGCGATGCAACAAAAATTACTTGCAATCCTACACAAACACTGCAAAGCAAGGAATTTAGGCAATATTTTAGAACTTGGTTGTGGCAATGGACTTTTGGCACAGAATCTTGCACTAAATTTTGAGTTTGAATCCTATTTAGCGGTGGATTTGGTAGATTTTTCTAATGATTTTATAAAGATTCAAAAAGACACATCACACAAGATAGACTTTTTGCAGGCAGATTTTGAGGATTTGGTAAAAATAGGTAATAAGAATCCCGATTTGCAATACGATTTGATTTTGTCCAACGCAAGTATGCAATGGGTAAATCAGTGGAGTTTTTTGCCACAATTAAGTGCGTTACTCCAACCAAATGGAATCTTAGCCTTTAGCACTTTTGGCACAGAAAACTATCAAGAATTGCGTGCGAGTTGTGGAATTGGATTGGAATATTTGGAGCTAAAAGATTATGTAGAAATTTTGCAATCAGATTTTAAAATTTTGGAATCTTTTGGAGTCAGGATTCCCTTGCGCTTTTCAAGCACCCTTGCGCTTTTCAAGCATTTGCGTGATACAGGTGTAAATTCCTTGCAGCGAGGCTTTAAACTAAACAAAAAACTCTTAACAGACTACGCGGTGCGATTCCATAATGTCTTAACCTATCACCCGATTTATCTTTTGGCGCGAAAAATAAGTTTGGAATCCAAACCTAAAGATTCTCCCTCAAGCTCCTAAACTTTGAAAGCTCCGTTGCATTTTTAGCAAAATCCTAGATTCTGCGTCTTTGTGGCAGGTTTGACAATTTGCCTTGCTTTTGATTGCCTCTGTTGTAAAAATCTTTGGATTCATCTTGCGGTGTGCAATCTCCCAATAAGGAGTTTTTGTAATTGCAATTTGTTGGGATTCCTTTTGTTGCGTAAATTTTGTATCCACAATATCACTTGCATATTTTTCTAAAAATGTAACAATTCTTGCGCGCGTTTCCTCCTCCAAGTTTGCGTCATCTACAAAATGATTTTCTAAATCGCCCATCATAGAATCCCACGCAAGTTTTGGCGACAAAAGGATTAATTCTTAAATTTTGGTCAAACCCACTTAGCCAGATTCTAACTTTTGCTATAATAATACATTCAACAAACTACAAAGGAAAATGAATGCAAGCAATATTTAGGTTATTTTTTGGAACATTTTTAAGCGCACTCCTTGCTATGAATATGCTTTATGCAGAATCACTAAAAGAGGGCAAAGACTACATTAAACTGAAAAACCCTCTTGATGTCCCACAAAAATCTATTGTAGAAATCTTTAATGTCGGCTGTCCGCATTGCGCCAAAATGGGTGAACTGCTACCAAAACTCTTTGCAACGATTCCACAAGATGTAACCTTTTTACCTTACCATATCATCACAGGAAGCACATTTAGTGCGCAAGCAAGCGAAGTTTTGGCTGTTGCAGTTTCTATTGATGAGGAACGCAATCTTACTTCAAAAGATATTGAATCTTACTTCAGACGCGCAAGCAATGCGTATTTTGACGCATTTTTTAAAACACAAAAACATTTCAAAAACAAAGAATCTTTCATCGCTTTTGGCTTAGACGCAATGGAAATCTCACAAACGAAATTTGAAACACAATTAAGACACAAGGAAGTGCAAGAGAAGCTCAAAGCTTGGCAAGATTCTATCGCACAAACAGGCATTCAAAGTGTGCCTAGCTTTATTGTCAATGGCAAATACTTAATTCTAATGGATAAAGTGAAAGATTCGGAAGATTTTATTTATAAAATCAATTATTTACTTGGAATTTAAATTCATAAAAATTTGAAAATATCTTCACAATTTATTAACAAAATGCCTTTATAATTTCAAACGCAAACATAAAAACAACTCAAAAACAAGGAGATAAAGATGAAAACTTTGAAATTATTTGGTGCATTCGCAACTGCTGCGATTCTTTCTACTACTGCAATGGCAGGTTATGATTTTGATGTTGCAGGGCAAATTTCAGCAGTAGATAACAAGAATAAAACCATTACATTATCAGGTCCTGGCGGACAACTCGTGATTAAAGTTTTGCCTTATACAGAAATCAAAGGGGACGATTGTGGTGCTTTTGGGCAAGATGTTTATGGTACTTTCAGAGATTTAACCGTGGGTAAATTTGTAAAAGTTGAAGCAATTCCTTATGGTGGATACAATGCTTATGCCGATAGCAACTCAGGAGCTATCAACCCACAAACAGGTTTGCCACAAAATATGCAGCTCACCGCAAAAGAAATTGAATGGAAATGCTATCCTAGAGCTTACTAATCTTAACGATTATTAATCCCCTTGCAAAGCCTCTTTGGCTTTTGCTCCACACCTTTTTTACAAGATTCTATGCAACAAAATCATAGTATATATGTGTAACTCCCCGCAAAGCACAAACCCAAACTAAAGAATCTCGTGGTTGAATATTTTTAATAGATTAAGATTATAGATTGCTTCCTTATGATGGTGCAGTGTAGAATTGCTATTACGAAGCCTCGTTAGAAGCTGTGGTAATCTACAATTTTGGACTTCGTAAAATAAAAGGCAAGATTCCATCTTTATCTTACTTTAAGAAATTCTACTTTATAATTATATATGAGCATTTGTTCATATATAATTATAAAAGGAGACCTTATGCCAGAAATTGACGAAAATCGCGCCAAAACCCTACAAACAATCCTGAAAACAATTCCACAAGAAGAATTGCTCTACGACCTTGCGGAACTCTTTAAAATCTTTGGTGATTCCTCAAGGATTCGGATTCTCTCGCTTTTGCAAGTGGATAAACTCTGTGTGGGCGAAATTTCTCATTTGTTAAACCTCTCGCCAAGTGCAGTTTCTCATCAACTAAGAATCCTGCGCCAAGCGCGTCTTGTGCGCTACCAAAAAATCGGCAAAGAAGTATTTTATTCACTAGATGATGACCATATTGAAAAGATTTTCAATCAAGGTTTAGAGCATATTCAAGAAATGTGAGGAAAAAGATGAACTGCTACAACAATCAATGCGAAACTATCTATGCAAAATCCAAAGAAAAATTTCTCCACCAAACCTTTTTTATCGGCGCAATCTTGCTCTATTGTGTTGCGCTTTTGGTGGATTTAGAAATCTTAAGATTCCATTTAAATCCTCTGATTTTAACTTTCCTCTTTGTTTTTTGTTATTTCACTTTAGGTTTTGGAATCCTAAAAGAAGCTTTTAGAAGTCTTATTAAGCGGGAATATTTTAATGAAAACACTTTAATGGCACTTGCAAGTTTGAGTGCTTTTGGTATCGGCGAGAGTGCGGAAGCCGTAGCGATTCTAATCTTTTATCGCATTGGCGAAAGTCTGCAAGAACGCGTTGTAGAAAAAGCCAAAACGCAGATTCGCTCCCTAAGCGCATTAAAAATAGAAAGTGCGAGAATCCTGCGCGAGAATACACAAATCTCCATTTCTCCACAAGAGATTCAAGCAGGTGATAGACTTATCGTATTTGCTGGAGAAAGAATACCAGCTGATGGCAAAATCGTCCAAGGCGAAAGTAATCTTGACAACTCCGCACTCAATGGAGAATCTATCCCACAAAATGTAAAAGTCGGGGATATGGTTTTCTCTGGTGGGATTAATTTAGATGGAATCTTGCATATCCAAGCAACACAAAATTACGCAAACTCCACCTTTAGCAAGATTCTACAACTCATTGAAGAGGGCAATGCACAAAAAAGTCGCAGCGAGGAATTTATCACAAAATTTGCTCGCTATTATACGCTCATTGTTACGCTCTTAGCCTTTGGAATCGCACTTATTCCGACATTGTATCTTTGGGCTTTGGGGGCAGATTTCACAGAAACATTCCAAACTTGGTCTTATCGGGGGATTATTTTCTTGGTCGTCTCTTGCCCTTGCGCACTCGTGATTTCTATCCCTCTTACTTTTTTTGCCTCTTTGGGTAAAGCCTCTGAAATGGGGATTTTGATTAAAGGCTCAAGCTATCTTGAATCACTAAATTTTGCGCAAACCATTGTATTGGACAAAACAGGCACGCTCACAAAAGGCACGCTCACCCTAAAAGAAATCCGAAGTTATACCTCTTATGATGAAAATTTTATCTTAGAAAAAGCGCAAGAGCTAGAATCGCATTCTAATCACCCAATTGCCAAAGCTATTTTAAACAACAAGATTCCACAAAAAAATCAAGACACGCAAGAAATCAAAAATCTTAAAGAACACGCAGGCGGAGGAATCAGCGCAACAATTGGAGGACAAGCTTTCGCACTTGGCAATGCGCGCTTCATAGAATCCCTTACCAAAACCAACATTCAAGACAAACAAAGCGCGAAATGTCAAGTTTTTTTAAGCCTCGAAAACGAAATCATCGGCTCCATACTTCTTGAAGACACGCTCAAAGAAGAAGCTAAGGAGGCGTTAGAGAAGCTAAAAATGCGCGGAATGGAGTGCGTGTGCCTAAGCGGAGACAAGCAAAGTGTAGCACAAGAAGTCGCAAAGAAAGTTGGAATCAGCGAGGTTTATGCGGAATTGCTACCAAACGAAAAAGTTGAGCATTTACAAAAGATTCTAATGGAACAAAAGGCGCAAGGTAAAAAGGTAATTTTCGTAGGAGATGGAATCAATGACGCACCCTCTTTGGCATTAAGTGATATTGGAATCGCAATGGGAAAAGTCGGCAGTGATGTCGCGCTAGAGGGAGCAGATATTGTCATTATGGACGATGATTTAAACAAGATTCCACTTGTTTTACAAATCGCAGGCAGGACACGAAAGATTTTGTGGGAAAACATTATTTTCGCGCTTGGCACAAAAGTACTGATTATGATACTTGGCACACTTGGAATCGCGAATTTATGGCTTGCTCTTTTTGGAGATGTGGGAGTGGCATTGCTCGCCCTTCTCAACGCCAAGCGCGCAATCCACTAAAAATATGTTATAATCTTGGTTTATTTTCTAAAAAGGTTATACTACATTAAAAAGGTTGTTGAAAATTTTATAAGGGAAAATTATAGAATTTGGGAAAAGAGCAAAAATGACTTTAGGGCAAAAAACTTAAAGTGCCCCCTAACGACAGATGAAATAGGGGATAAAAATTTCAATTTTATCTTTTGTCTTAGAAATGTAACTATCAGAGGCGAGGATATTTTATTTTTTGAAGCCTATCTTTATCGTGATGTTCCAAAAGATCCAAAAAAATACTTTAGAAGTCTTTTGCTAGAGGTAGGCAATTCTGATTTAAAAATAGGTGGGATTGTCGGATTCTTAACGAGAATCCGAAGCAACTGCAATGGCTTTTTGGAAGACTCTCAAGCCAAAGCAGACAAACTTTTATTACGTTACATTAATGGCGTGTGATAAAATCTTTCACATAAAACCAATCACACATTATAGATTTCTGTTTTTCGTAAAGTCATTCTATAAAGATTCAAACAAATCTCACAAATATTGCTTAACTTCCCTTTGTGTTTAAAGATTGGAGAACGCAATAAGGCATTCTACAAATTGCCTTATTGGGTATCTATTAAATACATTAGAGTCTCCCACTTACCTGCTCTTTTGGCAAGATTCCTTTCAAATCATACACAACCACTTTCCCACGATTTTTAAAATCTAATGCCTTAAACTCGTTATGTGCAACTGCAACAATCACAGCCTTGTAATCTTGCAATCTAAATTTTTCCATTTCTTGCAAAAATAGCCCATATTCCCTTTTGACCTCCTCCGTATCTGCCCACGGGTCATAAACCTCCACATTGCATTCAAAATCTTGTAATTCTCTAATTACATCTACGACACGAGAATTACGAATATCTGGGCAGTTTTCTTTGAAAGTAATCCCAAGAATCGCAACTTTGCTTCCCACGATTTGGTGCGCATTTTTAACCATTAGCTTAATCACGCGTTCGGCAACCACAACCCCCATATTATCATTAATATGACGTCCAGCTAGAATCACTTGCGAATGATAGCCTAGAGATTCCGCCTTGTGCGTGAGATAATAAGGATCTACGCCAATACAATGTCCGCCGACAAGCCCCGGACGAAAGGGTAAGAAATTCCACTTGCTCCCTGCTGCTTCTAGCACTTCTAAGGTATCAATCCCTAGTTTTTCAAAAATCAATGCAAGCTCATTCACAAAGGCGATATTAATGTCTCTTTGCGAATTCTCAATGACTTTTGCTGCCTCTGCAACTTTGATACTTGGTGCTTTGTGCGTGCCAGCCGTGATAATGCTTGCATAAAGCGCATTCACTTCCTCTGCAACTTGCAGTGTAGAGCCACTTGTTACTTTTTTGATATTGGGCAAGCGGTGGGCTTTATCTCCGGGATTAATGCGCTCGGGCGAATATCCGCAGAAAAAATCCACATTAAACTTTAGCCCGCTTGTTTGCTCCAAAATCGGCACACAATCCTCCTCTGTACAGCCCGGATAAACCGTGCTTTCATAAATCACAATATCGCCTTTTTTCAAGACTTTTCCCACGCTGCTAGAGGCTTTTTGCAAAGGCGTTAAATCGGGCTTATTATAGTTGTCAATCGGTGTTGGCACGGTAACAATAAAAATCTGTGCTTCTCTTAAATCCTCCAAATCAGTTGTAAAATGCAAATGTTTAGCACTCTTAAGTTCGGATTCCTCTACCTCTAATGTGCGGTCATAACCGCTCTTTAGCTCCTCAATGCGTTTCGCAAAAATATCAAAGCCTAGCACTTTATAAGTTTTGCCAAATTCTACCGCTAGGGGCAATCCAACATATCCAAGTCCAATCACAGCAAGAGTTTTCATTCGTTTCCTTTATCCATAAATTTGAGTAAAATTTTATCTACTTTTTCTAAACACATTCTAAACTTTCTCTTTAAGATTCCATTAAAATTTTTATTGTTTTGCTTTATGAATTCCAAAGATATGGATTGCCACGCAGTTTTATAAAATACTTGCAAGAACAAAAGTTAGATAAATTACCGCAATTGTGCATAACGAAATCCCTCAAGACAAAATGCGCACTATAAGAACACAATAAAATCACAATCCATTGATAAAATCTGCTTCCTCTGCGCCAAATTCCATTTGAAAAGGTAATACCTTTAAGATTTCACCCTCCACAATAGAATCCCGTGATACATCAAATACCACCAACGCATTGCCCAAAGCCATAGGCATAACCTCGCTAGAACCATATTTGCCACCCTTGACAAAACTAACACAATCCCCTCGTATTTTTGCAAGCACTGCCTCTGTGCGACTTTTGCGCGGGAGATTGTGTGCCGATTTGAACAATAAAAATTGCGGATAATGCGCACTTGCTCCGCTTAATTGACGCAAAAACGGCACGATGAGCAAACGCAACAAAACCGCTCCTGCTAGAGGATTTCCGGGGAGAGCAACGATAAACTTAGAATCCAATTTAGCAACCATAATCGGCTTTCCGGGCTTGATTTGCACGCCACTTAACACCATTTGTGCTCCACTTTGCTCCAAAACTTCTCGGATAAAGTCTGCTTCTCCCTTGCTTGCGCCACCACTTGTAAAAATCACATCACTTGGGGATTCTAATGCCCTCTTGATAACATTCTGATTATCGCTTAGGATTCCCCCATAATGGCTACCAAAACCATAGCTTTTAAGAATTGCTTGAATCATTGTGGAATTAGAATTATAAATCTGATAAGAATCCGCTTGCTCCCATATTTCCTTTAGCTCATCACCACTCGCAAACACGTTAATCTTCAATGGAGCAAAGACTTTCACATAACTTATCCCTTGCGTGGCAAGCAAAGTCAAAGAATCGGCACTCAAAGTCGCGCCTTTTTCTAAAAGCACAGAATCGCGTGCGACCTCCTCACCGCATTTGCGAATATTCGCTCCTTTTTTGAGATTCTGCGGGGCAAGAATTTGCTCTGTGTTTTCAAATCCTCCCTCAATCTCCTCAAAAGGCACGACACAATCCGCTCCATTAGGCACTTTTGCACCTGTCATAATCTTGGCACATTCCAAGTCTCCCAAATCCACTTCCGCGCAATCTCCCGCAAAAATCTTTGATTGGATTTTCAATTTTTTGCCTGCATTTGCAACTTTTAACGCATAGCCGTCCATTGCGGAATTATCAAAGCGAGGCAGAGAAATTTTAGCACAAATCGTTTCTGCCAAGATTCTATCTTGCGCCTCTAAAAGCGGTAAAACCTCTATGTGTCTATGGAATTCCTGTGTGGCATTGCGCAAGGATTCTATGGCAGTTTTTAGGTTTTGAGGTTCTTTTTTCATTTCTTTTCCTTAAAAATTCTTAGCCCAAAGCTCTTAATTGTGCATATTTTTTCGCAATTTTTTGGGCAATCTGTGGAATCAAACTTGGAGAAATATCTAAAAAGCTAAGGCTTAACAGCTCTCTTGACTGCTCTTGTGTGTATCCCATTTCACGCAAGACAAAAGAGGGGCGCGCAAAGCCAAAAAGGCATTCTTGCCCATTGATGACATTAAGACCATCAAAAAGCAAACTCTGAATTAGATTCCGCGCTTTAATACCCTTTAGCCCCAAAGGCAAAGTATTAGGAGGCGTTGGGTAAAAACAATAACAACTCTCGCGTAATCCCATTTTTCTTAAATTCGCTTTTAAAGCATTAAAAAAATCGTGCGCCAAGTTGCTTGAAAATCTACTCGCTGCAGATTTTGCACAAGAAGTCTTTAGCGCAATAGCTTGCCTAAAAACATCATAAAGATGCTGAATCTCCAAATAAATATTAGAGATTCCATCAAGCTGATTGGCTGCTAGCACGCCAAAAGGGCGCATAATACCCAAATTCTCACCATTAAGCAACATTATATCTGCCTTTGGCAAGGGTAGATTCAAGGCAACTGCATAGCTAATATCCACAACTTTTAATACATTTTGCGGTAGCGATTCTATGGGGTTTAGCGTCAAAATATCTTCATTAATGAGCGGTAGAATAAAACAATCTACGCCTTTATCCAATGCCGCATTAATGGAATCTTGGTTGATACTTCCACTGACAAAATCCGGCACAAGCGGAAAAATATTTTCTTTGTGCGGAGAATGCAAATAGGCACAATACAACATATTGTGGCTTGAAAGCGCAAGGGCGACTTTAAAATGCTTGCAAAGATTGTCAAGCAAGCAATAAAAAGATTCTACATTAAAGCTGAAGGGACGCACGATTCTCATACCCAAAAGAGCACAAAGTGCTTGGGCGTCTTTGAGAATCTCTTGCGAATGTGTAGGCGTGATAGACGGATAATTCACACTCTTAAGTTGGATTAAATGCTGATTTAATTCCGCATTTAATGGAGGATTTTGCAACCTATCTAGCATTTTAGTTCATCACTTAAAAGTTCGCTTGCCATCAGTATTGACAATGTCTTGAAAGCTATCCAAATAATCCAAATAGGCAATCAAATATTTACGACTAAGGCTCAAATGTGCCTTGAAATTCCCCAAATCTAAATATCCCTCTTGCTTGATGATTCCGCGCATTAGCTCCAAAAGTCGCGTCAAAACATCGCTACAAATGAAAAGCTTATGGTTTAAGCGCACAATCTTTCTTTCGTGCGTTAGCCGCTTGAAAATAGAATCTCCTGTTTGTCTGTCAATATCCAACAAGTCATATAGATTATAAGGTGCGATTGGCTGAAACTCTTGATTATGCAGGGTTTCATAAATGGTTTTATAAAAATAATCCTCAATCTTTTCCGCATTGCTTGCTTCTAAGCCCAAAACATTTTGAGGGGAAACATAAAAGGAATCGGCTTTATTTAATTTTTGATTCATCAGCATTTCATCTAAAACACTTTTGGCAAATTCCTCTGCAATCCAACTTTGCTTCTGGCTCAACAATACCGCGGAAAGAAGTGCGTTGGGATTCTTAGACAAAATCTTAAAAATCGCTTCTTGAACAATCCCCCTTGCAACCTTTGAATAAACAATCAACTCCCTTGCACATACAAAACATTGCGGAATTTGAGAGGCAATCTCTAAGCTCATTGCTTGCGAGATTCCAAAACGTTGCGTCGCACTAATGAGTCCAAAACCTTTCTTATGCGCATAAAGCAAAATTTCAAATGCGCCTTTGAAATCTCCTTGACTTAAAAATTCCAAATATTTTAGCTTTTGCGATTTTTTCATAGGATCTACAATAGGGCTTAGGATTTTGCCTCCGCCTAAGGTTTGTTTGTCATCACGCAAAACAAACTTCTCATTAAAAATGCCAAAAATTGGAATCTCTGTTTTAAGTGTCGCAAATTTTTTCTCTTTGTCCAAAAACAACAGGTGTGCTGCGCACCGCAATGAACCCAAAAACAATTGCACTTCGCTATTGTGTTCAATCGTTTCAAAAGCGCAAATTTCAACCTCTATGCTATCAAATCCTCGTAAATAGCCCTTTTTGGTTAGCAAGTCTCCACGTTTTAGCTCTTGGTGCGAAACACCACTAAGATTAATTGCCACGCGCGCACCATTTTGTGCTATAGTTTTTGTTTGTCCATGCACTTGGAGATTCTTGATTCCCAATGATCTCCCAAGTTGCGCGCACCAAACTTTATTGCCCACGCTTAAATCTCCGTCCATTAATGTTCCACTTACGACACAACCCGCGCCCTTAATCACAAATACGCGGTCAATATAATAGCGGAAAAATCCCAAATCCTGACGCGCTTTTTTGGGCAATGCGAAAAGCACCTTTTTGAGCGCTTGAATGCTTTGTGGCTGATGAATAGAACATTTTAGAATCTGAAAGCGCAAACTAGGAAACTTGCCAAAAAGCTCTTTTACTTCCCCTTGAAGCCTCTCTATCGTATCCAAATCTACCAAATCGCATTTACTCAACACGACAATAAAATCACAGATTCCAAGTAAATAGGCAATCTTTAAATGTTCCAAAGTTTGTGGCATAATGCCCTCATTTGCCGCAATCAAAAGCATAGCATAATCCACACCAAATGCGCCAGCAATCATATTCTTGACTAATTTTTCGTGTCCGGGCACATCAATAAAAGAAAGGTTTTTCTCCCCTTCTTGCAAGTTAGAAAAACTCAAATCTAGAGTAATGCCTCGCTCTTTTTCCTGTGCGAAACTATCGCCCCAAAATCCGTTCAGTGCGGCAATTAAACTTGTTTTGCCGTGGTCAATATGTCCCATTGCGCCAATTATTAGATTCTCTTGCATTATTTTTCTTCGTCCCTCTTATGGTTTTGATTTTTCAAGTCTTCCAATACGGCTGCGATTCTTTCTCTATCGCCCTCCAACAAGGTGCGTGAGTCCAAAAGAACCGCGCTGTTTTCTAATCTTGCAATAATGCCCCTTGCACGCAAAAATTTTTCTAGCCGCTCCTCATTCAAGCCAAAAGCCACTAAATCTTTTGCTGCAATTGCCACGGCAAAGGATTCCAAATAATGACTTGGCATTGCGCCCCCTCCGCTGTAACTTTTCGTTGGAATCACTTTAGGCTCAAATTCCTTTGGAATCAAATCCGCAAGCATTTGGGATTCTTTTTTTAATGTTTCTTTGTCCTTTAAGAGTAAATGGCAAGTCGTAATTTTTTCTATCTTGTTTTCCAAATAAGCATTTAGGGTTGCTTCAAGTGCTGCAATCGTGAATTTATCCACGCGCAACATTCTTAAGAGTTGATTTTTTTTGAGTTTATCTATCAATACTTTTTTGCCAAAAATAATCCCCGCTTGCGCACCACCTAAAAGCTTATCGCCACTAAAACTTACAAGACTTGGATTGAGTTTTGCAATCTCTTCTAAAGCAGGTTCAAATTTTTTCAAACTATTTTCAAAGCCATTCAAGCCGAAGTATCCACTTCCTAAATCATAATAATCTACTAGATTCCGCTCGGAAGCTAGTTTTACAATCTCTTCAAACCCCACTTCCTTGACAAAACCACTCATTGCATAGTTGGACTTGTGCGCCTTAAACAACATTGCAGTATTTTCATTAATCGCCTCTTGATAGTCGCGTAAATGCGTTTTGTTTGTCGTGCCAATCTCACGCAAAATTGCTCCAGAATCCTCCATAACTTTTGGAATCCTGAAACTCCCGCCAATCTCAATGAGTTCCCCACGCGAAACAACCACCTCCTTACCTTTTGCAAAGGTGTTAAAAATCAAAAACACCGCTGCGGCATTATTATTGACAACTAGCACATCTTCTGCACCTAAAAGCGCCTTGAATAAACCCTGCAAATGCACATAACGTTCGCTGCGACACCCTTTTGCTTCATCGTATTCTAAATTATTATAGCGTGTCAAAAGAGGCAAAATTTCTTGCACAATCACGGGAGAAAACACGCTACGTCCAAGATTCGTATGCACCACGATTCCAGTCGCATTCACAAGAGGCTTCAAAGATTTTTGCGTGAGATTCTGATAAGATTTTATTACTTCTTTTGCGCAGGATTCTATCTCTAATCTTGCACCACCACTAAGCAACCTTTCCTTATAAGAGATTAAAAAATCTGCAACAAGGCTTTTTACTAAAGGATAATTTAAATCGCTATTTTGCGCATAGATTGCTTGTAATAGCTTGTCTGTTTTTGGGATATGTTGTAGAATATTTTGCATTACCTATTCTCTTTTTTTAAATTTCAGTCTAAAAGCGTAGCGCATTCTTACTTTATTTTCTGTGAATTTTGAATAGATTTTGATATAATTTTTAATATTCAATTACTTGATAAGGCTTGCAATGAAAAAGATTCTATTTGCGATTGATGGAACAAAATCCTGCCAAAAAGCAGCAGAATTTGTAGTTGGCTTTTTTGGCGATAGAGAGGATTGCACAATTACAATTATCCACGTCAAAACCCCCATTATGCTTTATGGAGAAGCTGCACTTGCCGCTTACGAAGAAATAGAAAAAAAGGAAAACGCACAAAGTGATAAGCTTTTAGAAGAATTTAGTGCAATTTTCACCAACAAGGGCGTCAATGTCAAACAAAAACTCCTAGAAGGGGAAGCCGTAGCAGAAGTGTTGTCCTATGCAAAAGACTTTGATTTGCTTGTGATTGGACAAAGCGAAGAAAGTTTTTGGAATAAAATCTTTTCTACCAATCAAAACGACTTCTCGCAAAAATCCCCGATTCCTATTTTGATTGTAAAATAAGGCGTCTTGATGAAAACCTTAACGCTTGCGAGCATTTATGAAATACAAGGGCACACTTATGAAGCTGCAGAAATCTATAAAACTATCCTAGAAGAAGACCCTAACAATGCAGAAGCCAAAATTGCCCTCAAGCGTCTTGTAAGTAATCGCAAGAATTATGGCAAAGCAAGTGAAGATATGTTAAATTTATTTATCCAAATGGATAGCGAAGTTGAATTTAACGAGTTTGAAAGGTGGTTAGGACAACTATGGAACTAAAAGAAGCGATTTTACAAACCTTAGCTGAAATTGATTCTAGTGATTCCACATTTAAGGAATTAGACTCAAAAGACACACAAGAACCCAAACTTGAACGCGATGCTTTGTTGGATATTTTGCCCTCTGACAATCCAAGCCACGAAAACACAAATGCGCAGAATCCTTACGAGCGAAAGATTGAAAAATTAGACTTTAAAAATGCCGAAGAGCTTAAAATGCTCTTAACGAAATCCTATTTAGAAGAGGAAAGGTTTTTGAATGCTTTGCAAGAAAGAATCCTCGTGCTTTTTGAAGGATTACAATCCCCAAATAATCGCAATATTGAAACCAAAGTAGATATGATTTTGAATTTTTTAGAATTTACTTTAGCCATTATTGACGAAAAAAAGAATCAAAAATGAAAAATTTTTCTTTATTTACTTTTGATTTACTATTTTGTTTTATAATTTCGTCATCTCAACGGGATGAGTTGAGAGACAAACTTGATACAATGTTAAGTTTGGGCTTTTTACAAAGAAAGGCTTTTCATCCACTTCTCCTTTGCTTAAGGACACTTAGCGTGAGCAAGTTCTTTGAAATTATTGTCAATACTAGCGGGCATTTTCCTAAATTTTTATTTAACCCCCTAAAATACCCAATCCTCCTTTTTGCAAGGAAAATGCCGTGCTAGAAGTATTAATGATTGAAGATGACTTGGAGTTGGCGACCATTCTTAGCGAATACTTGAAAGCTCATAATATTAATGTAACAAATTATGACGAGCCTTATACGGGCATGAGTGCGATAAACACTCGACATTTTGACCTCCTTCTTTTAGATCTAACACTCCCAAACCTAGATGGGCTGGAAGTTTGCAAGAAGGTCGCGAAAGCAAAGCATATCCCCATCATTATCTCGTCTGCAAGACACGATATTGACGATAGAGTATTAGGGTTAGAGTATGGTGCGGACGATTATATCCCCAAACCCTATGACCCAAAAGAACTTATTGCGAGAATCCATAGTGTCCTTCGTAGATACAATTTAGGCAAACAATCCAAAGAATCTGAAACATCTATTCTTCCATTTCAACTAGACAAGGGAAGCAGAGAAATTTATCTTGACAACGAAGTGCTTAATCTAACCAAAGCAGAATACGAAATCCTAAGCTTTATGCTTGACAATGTCAATCAAGCTCTTACGCGTGATTCCATTGCTGCACATTCAGATTCTATTAATCCGGATTCTAGCAACAAAAGCATTGATGTGATTATCGGGCGTTTGCGCAACAAAATAGAAAAAAACAACAAAAAGTTTATCCTTTCCGTGCGCGGAATCGGCTATAAACTTCAGCTAAAAGATGATTAAAAATTCTATTGTTGTCAAAATTACCATTTTGTTCATAGTGGCGATTATTTGTTTGGGCGCATTTTCTTATTATTTTATTCGGGAAGAAATCAACGAAAATATCCTAAAAGACCAACTCAAATACAACCAATTCCTCGCTACCATCAATCAATTAGTGCGTTTTGGCGGGAATGTGGATTTGATTGAAAAATACCTTAAAGAATTGGATTTACACCAAATCCAAGATGCCAAAACATTAGAGCAATTCCAAAACCATTTGACACAGAATCTTGCCAATGGAATGATTGCAAAAATCATCAAACAAGAAAATGGCATTTATCTCTTTTTGCAAACACCGCAAGAATGGAAACTCTATGGTGGGCTTTATTCGCATAGGCTTTTTAATTATTACATTATTACATTTTTTGCTTTTTTGATTGTTGTATTCTTGTTCGCATTAGTTATCAAAAGCATTTTGCCCCTTAAAATCTTGCGCAAAGAGATCCGTAAATTTGCCGATGGACAGACGAATATTTCTTGCAAAATTAGCCAAAATGACGAAATCGGCGAGCTTGCGCGCGAATTTGAAAATGCCGCAGAAAAAATTAATGCCCTAAACCAATCCCGACATCTTTTCTTGCGCTCCATTATGCACGAACTTAAGACGCCGATTACCAAAGGCAGAATCACAGCAGAAATGGTTGATAATCCGCTTTACAAAGAGCGACTTTGCAATGTGTTTGAGAGGCTTAATAGCCTCATTAATGAGTTTGCAAAAATTGAAGAGTTAAGCTCACGCAATTATTGCCTTAACAAACAAGATTATGTCCTAAAAGACATTTTAAATCGCGTTTTTGGAATGCTACTTTTAGACAAAGAGCAAATCCAAGAGCTTTTTTTATTGCCTAGTGAAAATTATCTTTTGCATTGCGATTTTGAAATGCTTACCCTAGCAATTAAAAATTTGCTAGATAACGCACTAAAATACAAAATCAAAGACAAGGTAGAAATTAAAGTTGAAGGAGACAATCTCGTGATTGCAAACTTCGGCGCGCCTCTGCCTTATAGCCTAAAAGACCACGCAAAACCCTTTTTCAAAGACAACAAGTCCAACAAAAATGGTGGATTGGGCTTGGGCATTTATATCGTCAAAAGCACTTTGGAATCCCAAGAGCTAAAGCTAGATTATCGCCACGAAAAAGACAAAAATTATTTCCTGATTCAAGGCATTATCACAAACACCAAACCCTAAAGGAGAAATATGTTTAAACGTTTAAGAAGAGTTCGGCTAAACCCTATCGTGCGGAATCTCGTAGAGGAAACAAGCTTGCGCACAGAAGACTTAATCTATCCCCTCTTTATTACGCACGGAGAGGGCATTAAAAATGCAATCCCTTCTATGCCTGATGTCTATCAATTAAGCATTGATAATGCCTTAAAAGAATGTGAGGAGTTAGAGCGATTAGGCATTGAAGCAATTATGCTTTTTGGGATTCCAGCGATTAAAGATAGTGTGGGTAGTGAGGCACTAAGTTCGGAGGGCATTATCGCGCAAGCCTTGCGCGCAATCAAGGCAAAATTTCCAAATATGCTTTTGTGCGTGGATTTGTGTTTTTGCGAATACACAGACCACGGGCATTGTGGAATCCTAAACCCAAAACTCCAAAGCGTGGATAATGATTTAACTTTAGAGATTCTAAACAAGCAAGCCCTTGTGCTAGCACAAGCGGGCGCAGATTTGATTGCGCCAAGCGGAATGATGGACGGAATGATAGAATCTTTACGCAACGCCCTAGATAGCGCAGGATTCTCTCATATCCCACTGATGAGCTATTCTACCAAATTTGCAAGCGGCTATTATGGACCTTTCCGCGATGTTGCAAACAGCACCCCAAGCTTTGGAGACCGCAAAAGCTATCAACAAAACCCAGCAAATCGCAGAGAGGCGATATTGGAGAGCTTAGAGGACGAAAGACAGGGTGCGGATATTTTAATGGTTAAACCCGCGCTTGCCTATTTGGATATTGTGCGGGATATTAGGGAGCACACTCTTTTGCCACTCGCAGTTTATAATGTAAGCGGGGAGTATGCAATGCTGAAATTTGCGCAAAAAAACAATTTGATTGATTATGAACGCGTTTTGCTAGAAACAATGATTGGTTTCAAACGCGCGGGAGCAGACATTATCATTACCTACCACGCAAAAGAAATTGCCAAGCTGTTATAGGACTCGCGGGATTCTATCGCAGATAGATTGGTATGCGTCCTTGTGAGAAGTCATTAGACTTCGTGGCGCACGACTTGCGAAGCAGTTTGCCCGCTTTGAGCCGCAAATCCATAATAATGCAAAGAAAATAAAACAATGGAATCTTACGCCTTAATCCCTTGCAGAATCTCGCTTAAAATATCTATTGTCTTTGTCTTTCGCGCTTCAAATTGTGCTTGGCTCTCAAACGCGCCATTGCTTAAATGCCCGCTTTGCACTCTATCGTTTTGCAATGCAAAAATTGTCTCATCAAGCAAATCTTGGATTTTTTCAGGGCTAGATTCTAGGCTACTCTCCCTTCGTACTTGGTTGAAAATCGCCTTATCTAGCTTAGAAACATCACTGATTCCTTGTGCTTTCATCGCCTTTTCTATGTCATTAGCAAATTTCGCCGCAAGAGCAAGGGCGCGTGTCCCTCTATCAAGTGTGGGAGTGGAATCCTCTTGTATGTTTTGGCTTTCACTTTCCCATTGCTTTAGCTTCTCCTCTGTTGGCACTACCATACCCAAATGTTCGCCAAAAGTTTTGGAATCCTCTTGGGATTGTGTTGTTTGGGTTTGGTTGGAGGGATTCTTATACAATGATAAGTTTTGATAATTTTGTGTGTTGATTTGCATAAGAATCCTTTATTTAATATAAATACTCGCACTCATTGTGGGACCAACATTAATGGAACGCGCTGTGTAAGTAAATGTGCCATTGGTATTGCTAGGCTTGGAAATATCCCAAACTTCCAACCAACCATAAACAATGTTACTATTATTGACTGCGCCTTGACATTCTATCATTGTTGCCTGATTTCCCGCAAAAGTTGCACTATCTGTGCTTCTGCCTCCATAGCCTACAACTCCCGTAATAACTTCAAATGGATTGCCCCCGTGATTGATAATTGTTTCTGTTTGAGTATCGCTAGGAATCTCTTCACAATCATAGCCTGTTTGCTCTTTCATTTGAGACGAACACACTCCTATGATATACACAGCACTTACAGGTGGGGCTGCTGCCTTTGTGGCTTCGTTATTTTTATTTGCCTCATACGCTTTTTTCATTCTCTCTAAAGATTTATCAAATTTCCCACTAAGGATTCTTTCCTTTAGTGGAGAATTTGGCTCTACATAGAAATTCATTCCATTTCTCGTAACTTTCTCTTTACCCTCTGTGGTATAGTTGCTATCTGCACCAAATGCGATTGTGCAACTTAAAACACTTGCCAACGCAAGACTTAAAGCTTTTCTTGTCATTTTAACCCTTTAAAATAAGATATGTAGAATCCTAAGCAAAAAGTATGCCATTATTAAGATTCTGTTGTTTTATTTTTCTAAAGTTCTATATTATGGATTGCTTCGGCGTTTCATTCCTCGCAAGGACAAAAATCAGCTATTGCACCCTTGCAAGAAATTTAATTCATTAAAGTTGCGATTCCTTTTCCTCTAGCTCTAAATATTGCGTAATCTTTTCTTCGCACAATGCCTTTTTGGATTCTAACTCCACAGACTTTTCTTGTAATTCTTGCACACCCAAATCCCCTTTAAACAACGCCTCCTCAAGCCCTTTAATCTCTAATTCTAGGCTTTCAATCTCTTGGGGCAGAATCTCTAGTAGTCGCTTCTCTTTGTAGCTTAGCTTTGTCTTTTTGGGAGCTTGAGTTTGCGCCTCTTGAGAATCCTTAAACTCACAAGGAGTTTGTTGCGATTCTAACTCTGCGCTAAACGCCTTGTATTCGCACAATTCGCTTTCAATCTCCAAATATTCGCTAAAGCTTTTGTGCGATTCCACCACCTCGCCACTTCCCTTAAAAACATACAATTTTTGTGCAATCTTATCCACAAAATAGCGGTCGTGGCTCACAAAAATAATTGCCCCCTCAAAACTTTGCAAATATTCCTCTAAAATATTAATCGTGAGAATATCCAAATCATTCGTCGGCTCGTCTAGTATCAAGCAATCATAGGTTTTGGTAAAGAGTAAGGCAAGAGCGACGCGATTCTTTTCTCCACCGCTTAATGCGCCAATTTTTTTATCCAAAAATTCTTTGGGGAACAAAAAATTTTTCAAATAACCAAAAATGTGCATACTTTTGCCACGCACTTCAATATGGTCTCCGCCAAAAGGACAAAAAGTCTCTAACAAATCTTTGCTATCGTCTAAGTTTTCGCGGTGCTGGTCAAAATAACCTATTTTCATTTCTCCCCTCTCCACGCTCCCACTGCTTGGCTGAATCTGTCCCAAAAGCAGTTTAAGCAAAGTAGATTTACCTGCGCCATTGCGCCCCACGATTGCGATTTTATTGCCTTGTAGAATCCTTGTTGTCAATCCACGAATCAAGGTTTTTCCGCCGATTTCTACACAGAGATTCTTTGTCTCAAACAGCATTTTTTTGCGATTGCTACCCTCTTCTTGATTGAAATGCTTGCGCTCTCTTTCTAGCTCCAAAGTCATTTTGCGAATGATGGAGGGATTACTTTTAGCCTCTTGACGCATTTGCATTAGTCGCTCCTTGCGTCCCTCATTGCGTTTTACTCTCGCACGAACCCCGCGCGCTAACCATTCTTCCTCTGCTTTTAGGTGTTTTAAAAGCGTTTCGTGGCTCTTGGCAAGACTTAGAAGCAAAGCTTCCTTTTGATGTAAATAATCACTATATCCACCTTTAAAATGCCGTAATCTCCCCTCTTCTACCTCTACAACCCGCGTTGCGATTCTATCAATAAAATATCTATCGTGGCTGATAAAAACTAGGGTAAAATTTGCGCGCAAAAGCATAGATTCCAAAAACTCTACCATTTGCACATCTAGATGGTTTGTCGGCTCATCTAGCAACAAAATATCCGGCTTGGTTAGTAAAAGACACGCGAGCGCAACGCGTTTTTGCTCTCCACCACTTAGCAAATTCACAAATCTATCTTGCAAAGGCTCTAGGGCAAAAGTTTCTAGCACTTGCTTCACTTTGGATTCCAAATCCCACGCGTTATGGTGGTCAATCAAGCTAGAAAGTTCTGCATATTCTCGCAAAAGAGCCTTATCCTCTGGAATCTCTTGCAGTTGCTTTGCCACTTCAAAATAACGCACCCTTGCGAGATTGAGAGATTCTAAAGCCTCCAAGATTGCCTCTTTGGCTGTTTGTCCCGCTTTGAAATGTGGTTTTTGGATTAAATGTTTAATTTCCAAATCCCCCTCTTGCATACGCGTTCCCTCATCGGGTTCTACCTCGCCACTTAAGATTTTTAGCAAAGTAGATTTACCCGCTCCATTGCGCCCCACGATTGCTACGCGTTCCCCCTCGTGAATATGCAAGGAAACATCTTGCAAAATCACTTTATAATCGTATTGTTTGGAAATATTCTGCAAAGAAAGATTAGCCATTTTTGCGATTCCCAATCCCTAGCGCATTCTCCTCTGAAGTTTGCACCCTCTTATAAAGCCACAATATCAAGCAGAATCCGCCGATAAGCAAGGACAAAAGTTGTCCCAAAGTCAGCCAATCAAACGCGATAAAGCCAAGTTGCGCATCAGGCTCTCTAAAAAACTCTGCGACAAAGCGCATAAAAGAATACCATACGCCATATAAGATTCCAATTTCGCCCACAAACCGCGCTCTTTTGCGCCAAAAATACAGAATCGCAAACACCAAAATGCCCTCTAAAAACGCTTCATAAAGCTGACTTGGGTGTCTTAAAATGCCCTCTACATAGATTCCGATTCCGTTTGTCGTCTCACGCCCAACCAATTCTTGATTTAGAAAATTTCCAATGCGTCCAAACACATAACCAAGCGGAACACTAAGTCCCACTAAGTCCATAAAAAGCCAAAAATCAACCTTTTTGACTTTTGCAAACAACACAGAAGCAATCAAAAATCCAATTACCGCCCCGTGATAGCTCATTCCGCGAATCCCTACGAAGTTGCCCTCTCTATCAAATGGATTAAAAATCTCCCAAGGGTGCGTGAGATAATAACTCGTCCAAGGGTCATAAAACAAAATATATCCGAGTCTCGCACCCAAAATCACACCAATCTCAACCCAAATAAAATAACTATCCAAAAGTGCATTAGAAATGGGATAATTATCCATCTTGACAAAAACTTTTGCAACCAAAAGTGCGACAAGCAAAGCAAGCACATACATCAGCCCATACCAATGCACAGGGATTCCAAATATCTCAAAGGCAATTGGGTCAAAATGACTATAAATAGAGTTCCATGCTGTCATTAACAACCTCAAAAAACTGGTGTAATCCCAAGCGCACAAAAGTATCATATAAATAAGGGCTTGCGATATAAAAGTGAAATTTAAAACCATTTTTGCGTGCTAGTTTTAAGCAATAGCCAAGAATGTAAAAATTCACTTCTTTTGCCTGTGGAATCTCAAAATGAAATTCCATGTTAGGCTCGTTTTTATGCTTTTCTAAGAGCATTTTTATATCGTGATAATCGCTAATTTCCTTGATTTTGCCGCGTAGAATATAAACATTGTCTTTTACTTTTTTGATTTTCAAAGCTTAACCTCTTCCAAATATAATGATAAATTCTAGCAAAAAGCGACTAAATTTATCTTTGTGCGCTTTAAGAGATTCCATAAAACTGCGAAAAAGAATACAATAAATCACATTTGTGTTAAAATTTATCCCAAACTTTATCCACACACCAAAGGCAAAGAAATGACACTAGACAACACAGAATCCGCAAAACTTAAGGAACTAGACCTTTCGTGTATTTGGCATCCTTGCACGCAAATGCACGACCACGAGGCGAATATTCCGCTGATTCCAATAGCGCGTGCGCAAGGCGTATATCTCTACGACTTTGAGAATCGGGCTTATTTGGACTGCGTTTCTAGCTGGTGGGTAAATCTCTTTGGACATTGCAATCCTTATATTAGCGCAAAACTTAAAGAGCAGTTAGACAGCTTAGAACACATTATTTTTGCAGGTTTCACGCACAAGCCCATTATTGAATTATCCCACCGACTTTTGGAGCTTTTGGATTCTAAATTCGGCAAGTGTTTCTATGCCGATAATGGCTCAAGTGCGATTGAAGTTGCACTCAAAATGGCATTCCACGCTTGTGCGATTCAAAAGAAAAAGAAAAATAAATTTATATGCCTAGAAAACGCCTATCATGGAGAGACTATCGGGGCATTAAGCGTGGGAGATGTAGGGATTTATACACAAGTCTATCAACCGCTTTTGCTAGAAACATTAAAAGTCAAAGCACCTAGTGGAGAGAACTTTGCGGAATCCCTAGAATCCTTAAAAACACTATTACAAGCACACAAGGAGGAAATTGCTGCATTTGTGCTAGAGCCCTTGATACAATGCGCAGGAAATATGAATATGTATAGCGCAAAATTCGTGCAAGAAGCGGTAAAAATGTGTCAGGAAGCGGGAGTGTATGTGATTTTTGATGAAATTGCGGTGGGATTTGGGCGCACAGGAAGTTTTTTTGCCTATCAACAATGCGGGGTTGTGCCAGATTTCTTGTGCCTTAGCAAAGGAATCACAGGAGGATATTTACCGCTTTCTGTTGTGATTACGACGAATGAAATTTATAGTTTATTTTATGCGCCCTATGAAGAGCATAAAGCCTTTTTGCATTCGCATTCTTACACAGGAAATGCGCTTGCGTGTGCGTGTGCCAATGCGGTTTTAGATATTTTTGAGAGAGACAATGTGCTAGAAAACAATGCGATTCTCTCGCAATTTATTTGGAAGAAATTGCAGGTTTTGCAAGAGTTTGGCTTTGTGCAGAATCTTAGACATCAAGGAATGGTGTTTGCCTTTGATTTGGGTGGCTTTGAGGGACAACGCAAGGGCTTAGAGGTATTTAACGCTGGCTTAAAGCGTGGCTTGCTCCTGCGCCCCCTTGGTAACACAATCTATCTTATGCCTCCTTATGTTTTAACTAAAGAACAAGCAAGCTATATCGTAGAATCCCTTGTAGAGATTCTGAAAATCTTTGTGGATAAATTTGCAAACAAAACGAAAGTTTAATGTAAATTAAAATTTAAACTCTCTCACTTTTTGCAAACAAGTATAGAATCTACACTTCAAAAAGCTCGCACAAAGTCTTTAAAAGATTCTATCTTTTGTGATATATTCGCTGGAACTGCAGCAGTGGGGAGGCTTTTTAAAACACAAGTAAAGCAAATTATTAGCAATGATTTGAGTGGATTTTCTAAGCTATAATGATGAGGGATTGCTTGGTTTAGAGCAAATTCAAGCTATTTTTGAAAAATATGGCAAATACTCTTTTGCTACACAAAAACACCAACGTTTCAAAGCGGATTCCAAACGAATCCAAAAGCAAGATTGCACTTTGGAATATTTGCATATTTTGAGGAAGTAAGCTTGTGGTATGAAATCCCACAGCAATAACCCTGCAACAATGAGAAAAACAACCCAAAAAATCTAAAAAAGAGATTCCACCGCCTGCGTTTGTGTGCGCTCTTGTGGAGGAAGAGGATTCGCCTTTGCAAGATAAAAAGCCACAAGGATATTCACCACCATAGCAAGGAGCAAAAGCGGAGTTGTGCGCTTGATAATCTCCATTGGCGAAACTTTCGCAAACCCCGCTAGAGCAAGAATCCCACCCGCAATCGGAGAAGCTGCCCGCCCTAGACAAGACGCAATCTCTATGGGTAAAACTAAAGTAATCGGCGCGATTCCAAGCTTCGTTGCTACTTCTGGAGCTAATCTGCCAAAGGCATTAAATGCTGCGATTCCACTTCCCATAATCACGCTAGCAAAATACACTAAAAAGCTAAAGACTGCAATACTCAAAATCACCGCAAAAGTCGCAAATTCTCCTGTTTTGCCAAATCCAGAAACCGCATTGACAAGAATCCCTACGCCACCAAGAGACTTAACCCCCTCTGCAAAAACTCCTGCCGCAATGATAATACTAACGACACTGACAAAAATCTCTGCCATTGCCTTTAAAATCACAACCATATCCTCACCAAGTCTCTTAGCGTCTCTGTGTCGGATAAATTCCACGGCAAAAACAATCGCAATGCTAATGAAATTTGCCGTTACCACATCTAGTTTAATCTGCAAAAAATATGCAGCAAACAAAGAAACCACTGGCAGCCAAGGGAATAGGATATAAAAAGTCGGGCATTTGGGATTAAGGATTTGTGGAATCTCTGCTTCACCACTCAACACCCCTTTAAGCGCGTCCCTTTTATCCACCCACGCAAAATAAAGTGGAATCGCAAGTGCAATCACTGCCACATAAGCCGCGACACTCCAAATTTGATAATCCAAAAACAGCCCAATGACATTGTCCTTTTGCCCCACCATATCTGCCATATTGATAGAGCTTCCGTCTTTTGGTCCATAATCTAGTGCAATGAGAGATAGCACGCAAACTGCGGTGATAGGGCGAATCTTTAGCGCAAGAAGCACAGGATAAATACACGCTAAAAGCAACAAAAGCAATCCCGCGTAACTAGAAATCACGATTTTTAATGCCATTCCAACAACAAATGTTCCACTCAAAATAAAATATTTGTTTTTGATTCTACCCAAAGGCTTGTTTGCAAGAAATGCGAGCTTGGCAGAAGCATTAATGTGTCGCATATATGCAGCAAATCCCGCTACACTCATAATAATCAGCCCAACCCCTGAAAGCTGCGCTTTAAAAGTTGCGGTGATAAAGGCAAAACTATCTAGCAACACATTTAAAAATGTCATTTCCTCTGGAGACCTTATCGGAGCTTTTGGAATCGGAGAGCCTGTCAGATAAAAAGAAAAAATCAACAAAACCAATCCTGAGAGCAAAAATACAAAAATCGGATTGTATTTTTGGAGTATGTAATACGCTACAATTACAACTGCTAGAAGTGTAGAAACTATCATTAAAGCTGACATATTTTTCCTTAAACAGCAAATTGATTGACAAGAATTTATGGAATTTATTATAGAAAAAAAGAGTTTAAAGTTTTGGTTTATACTATATGATAAAATATCAATGTTTTTAGTCTTACTTATTTATTTCACTCCTCTCCTACACATTCCTCAAACAAAAACTTATGCTCATTTGGCAAGGATTCAAAAAGCGCAAAAGCTAAATTACGAATCTCCCACAACGCACTTTTGGAGCTACGCAAATGTAAAAAATTTTGCAAACTTCGTGCATTAATGCTCCAAGTTAATTCTGTTTTGTAGGATTCGGGCATAGCAAATTTAACCAAATCATTGCTAATATTTTCTTGCAATAATAAGCGGAGGTTCTCTAGTGCCTGCACGCTTGCTTTATCTACGGCTTTATTTTGAGTAAAAACTAAAAATTTCCCTGCGCGTGAGAAATTTACCTCATTTAAAGGCAAAAAAGATTCTGTATTTTTCAATTCTTTAAGCGTGTAGCGCGTAGATTTCACGCTCAAAGATGCAATTCTATGCCGTGCTAACTCTTGCAAAGTCGCACGTGAGATTCCTTGAATGTAAAAAGTATAATACAAATGCTCTAAAGTGGAAGCGTGTTTGAATTTATTTCCCACGCGATAAATTAACTCTTTATCCTTTTCTCCGCCATTATCACCCTTTTCAAAACTCTGCCAACAAGTGCGAATTGCGTGCGCACAAATATTTAATTTTGTGTAATTTAAAAGTGTAATTTGCATAGATTATTCCTTAGCTTGAAGTTTTAATCGTTGTGCGTGTGTAATTGCTATGGCAATTGCATCTGTAATATCTAGAGGCTTAATTTCACCCTTAAGCCCCAAAAGTCGCTTTACCATAAAGGCAACTTGTTCTTTTTGTGCCTTTCCATTTCCTGTCAAAGCCTTTTTAATTTGTAAAGGCGTATATTCAGTGAAATTTCCTAACTCTTGTAGAATCTTAAGGCTCAACGCTCCACGAAATTGCGCAAGCTTGATTACGCTTTTGGGATTATACGCATAAAACATATCTTCAATCGCGACGGAATCAATAGAATGATTTTTCAATACCAAATCAATCCCTTCCACAAACTCTAAAATTTGATGTTGCAAGATTCTTTCTTTGATTTTTATCAAACCTGCTTCCACCAAAGAAATTGCATTTTTATCTAATTTTATAATCGCATAGCCACAATTTCTGCTTCCCGGGTCAATTCCTAAGATATTCACTCATTTCCTTAAAATAATTTAAAAAATTGCATAATAATATAAAATTTTTAGTAATTTTGAGATAAAATCGTTCCAAATTTCACGAGTTATTCACATCTTATTCACACCTGTGAATAACTTTAAAGGCAAAAATTTGAATCAGATTTTATTACAGCTTAAAGATGAAATCACAACTTTTGAATTTGAAAATTATATCAATCAAATTACCTATAATGAAAAGTATTCTCGTGAAGATAGAATCGTGTTAAATGCTCCAAATGTCTTGATTGCAAGTTGGGTAAAAACAAAATACGCAGACAAAATTGCTCATCTTTTTGAAATCAATAATGGTTTAAAGCCTGAAATCATCGTGGAAGTTGCAAATTCTAACAAAAAGAAAGAAAACAAAAGTAATGTGCGCAACAAACAAAACAGAACAACAAATCTCAATCCCTCTTTTACTTTTGATTCCTTTGTGGTGGGTAATTCTAATACCTTTGCCGTTAATGTTGCCAAAGCTGTAGCACAAAATCAAAGCATTAAGTATAATCCTCTTGTAATTTATGGAAATACAGGGCTTGGTAAAACACATTTACTCAACGCGATTGGTAATGCAAATATTCTTGTAGGTAAAAATGTCATTTACACCACAAGCGAACAATTTTTGAATGATTTTTTGCTACATATTCGCAACAATACAATGGAACGATTCCGTGAAAAATACCGGGCTTGTGATTATTTATTGATTGATGATATTCAATTTTTGAGTGGAAAGGAACAAATTCAAGAAGAATTTTTTCACACTTTTAATGAGCTCAAAGAAAACAATAAACAAATTGTCCTAACCTCTGACCGCCCACCAAAAGATATGAAAGGCTTAGAAGAGCGTTTGAAAACTCGTTTTACTTCTGGACTTTTAGCAGATATTCAACCTCCAGAATTAGAAACAAAAATCAATATTATTCGCGCAAAATGTGAATTAGATAGAATCCATCTTGATGATACTATTATTCATTTTATCGCGGCAAATATTAATGATAATATTCGTGAAATTGAGGGTGTTTTAGTGAAACTTAGCTTTTCAATGAATGTTACAAATATTCAAGAAATTAGTCTTGATTTCATCAAAGATGTTTTAAAAGAATATATCAAAGAATCCAAAGAAAATGTCAGTATGGACAAAATCATTGACACTGTTGCAAAATACTATAATCTCAAACCCTCGGACATTAAAAGTAAGAATCGCTCAAAAAATATCGTAATTGCGCGTAAAATTGTAATTTATTTAGCTCGCACTTTAACACCTAACTCTATGCCTTATCTTGCAAATTTCTTTGGAATGAAAGACCACAGCACAGTAAGCAAAGCAATGAAAAGTATTCAAGACGAAATCAATAACAATGCAAACTTTAAAACTATCATTGAAGAAATAAAAAATAAAATAAAATGATTCTTTTAAATACAATAAAAACAAAGTTTTGCTAAAATGGTGAATTAATGTGAAATTAAAAAATTTATCTATTCACACAAAAATACGAATTTTAGAAGCTTGTAGCACTTATTCAACAATTCAAGCCCTCTACTAATACTTCTAAAATTTATAAATTTAATTAAGGAGCTCCGTATGAATATCACCATTCCAAATAGTGTTTTAGACAACATTTTTACTTCTTTACAACCTTTTTTAGACAAAAAAGATTCTAGTCAAATCACTTCCCACATTTACCTTGAAACAAAAGACAATCAACTCATTTGTAAAGCCACAGATTTTGAAATAGGACTTTGTGCAATTAGTGATTCTTTAACCATTAACGAACACGGAATCGCAACGGTTAATGGGAAACAAGCATTAGATATTATCAAACGATTAAAAGAAAGTGATGTTAATCTTTATACTCACAACGAAAACCTCCATATTCAACAAAATAAAAGCTCTTTTAAACTTCCAATGTTTAATGCTCAAGAATTTCCAACCTTTCCAGAATACGAAAACCTACCGAAACTAGAAATCAATTCTTTACAATTAATCACTTCAATGAAAAAAATTTTTCCTGTAATTGATATTAATAACCAAAAACGCGAATTAAACGGAGCTCTTTTGGATATTAAGGAATATTCTTATAATTTCGTGGCTACGGATACAAAACGACTTGCAATGGTAAAATTTGACAACGCATCAGGAAATAATCTTGCACTAATTTTCCCAAAAAAAGCAATTACAGAAATTCAAAAATTATTCTTTGATAATCTTGAACTTTTCTATAACGAAAAAGACATTATCATCAAATCTCAAAATTACATTTTCTTTTCTCATCTTATCAATGGAAAATTCCCAGATTATGAAAAAATATTGCCAAAAGAAGTCGCGACACAGCTTACGATTCCAAAAGCAAAAATTATCGAAGGAATTAAAGTTATTAACTCTGTAACAAATGATGTTAAAATTACTTTTAAATCTAATGAAATTTTATTTGAATCTTTAAGTCAAGATAATTCAGAAGCTAAAACACAAATTGAAATAAATCTTTCTCTTAATGAGGAAATTGAAATTGGTATTAATTCTCGTCATGTTTTGGATTTCTTAATGCAAATCGACACTGCGGATTTCATTTGGGAACTTAATGGTAAAAATGCTCCTTTTGTGTTAAAAAGTGAGAATTTCTCCACTGTTGTTATGCCTATTATTATTTAAAATTTTTTAGAATTACACAATTTAGGAAAAAGATGGAAGATTTAGAATACACAGGACAAAGTATTAAAGTTTTAAAAGGCTTAGAAGCAGTTAGAAAACGTCCGGGAATGTATATTGGTGATACAAATATCGGTGGATTACACCATTTGATTTATGAAGTCGTAGATAACTGCATTGATGAAGCAATGGCAGGATACTGCACAGAAATTGAAGTGATTTTAACCAAAGAAGGCGGAGCAAAGATTTCTGATAATGGGCGTGGAATTCCTGTAGATATTCACCCCACAGAGGGAATTTCAGCCGCTACGGTTGCCTTAACCGTTCTCCACGCGGGAGGTAAATTTGACCAAAAAACTTATTCTGGTGGTTTGCACGGAGTAGGAGTTTCCGTCGTAAATGCGCTTTCTAAAAGCTTGCAAATGACGATTTATAAACACAATCAAATCTATCGTCAAGATTTCGTGCAAGGGATTCCACAAAATGCTTTAGAAGTGATTGGTGAGACAAAACTCAATGGAACAACGATTGAATTTATCCCCGATGATAGTATTTTTGAAGTTGTAAATTTTGATAAAGAAATTTTGAAAAAGAGATTCAAAGAGCTTGCTTATTTAAATCATCAAATTACAATTCATTTTAAGGACGAGCAAAGCGACTTTGACGAAACCTATCACTTTGAGGGTGGATTGTCGCAGTTTATCCATGATATTAACAAAAAACCTTTTATTTCTCCTATTATTGATTTTGAGGGAAGAGATGAAAATGTAGAAGTAGAAGTAGCTTTGGCTTATAATGAAAGTTTTGATGAAAAAGTATTAAGCTTTGTTAATAACATTCACACAACGGACGGAGGAACGCACGAAGCAGGATTTCGTATGGGCTTGACTAGGGCGATTACAAATTATATTGAAGAAAATGCCAATGCACGCGAAAAGGATTCCAAAATTACAGGTGATGATATTAGAGAGGGATTACTTGCGATTGTTTCGGTAAAAGTTATTGACCCGCAGTTTGTGGGGCAGACTAAAAGCAAATTAGGAAGCTCCTTTGTGCGTCCTATTGTACAGAAACTTAGTTTTGAAAAGATTTCAAAGTTTTTTGAAGAAAATCCCAACGAAGCTAAAGCAATCATGCAAAAAGCACTTTTAGCCGCACGAGGTAGAGAAGCGGCAAAAAAGGCGAGAGAACTCACGCGCAAGAAAGAATCTTTTAGCGTAGGCACACTTCCGGGTAAATTAGCAGATTGTCAGAGTAAGGACCCAAGCATTAGCGAACTTTATCTTGTAGAAGGAGATTCTGCAGGTGGTTCAGCCAAACAAGGGAGAGATAGGGTTTATCAAGCGATTCTTCCCTTAAGAGGAAAAATCTTAAATGTAGAAAAAAGTCGCCTAGATAAGATTCTAAAAAGTGAGGAAATTAAAAATCTCATTACCGCTTTAGGTTGCGGAATTGGAGAGGAATTTGATATTACAAAAGCAAGATATAATAAAGTCATTATTATGACTGATGCTGATGTAGATGGAAGCCATATTCAAACGCTTTTGATGACTTTCTTTTTTCGCTATTTAAAAGGTATCATTGAAGCGGGTTATTTGTATATTGCCCAGCCGCCACTTTATCGCTTCAAAAAGGGAAAAAAGGAAATTTATCTCAAAGATGAAAAGGCTTTGAGCGAATATTTGATTGAAAATGGAATTGAAAACTTTGAGTTTCAAGGAATTGGGACAAAAGAACTGATGGAGTTTTTTAAAATTGTCGCACATTATCGTTCTACCTTGCAGAATCTGAAAAAACGATTTGCTTTAATTGAAGTGGTACGCTTCTTGATTGAAAATAGTGATTTACTTGCACTTCCAAATAACGCCTTGTGTGAAACAATTAAAGAAAGAATCGCAGAGCTTGGATTTAATATTTTAAACGAAAAGATAGATGAGGAAAAAGTGCATTTATATGTGCAAACCGATTCTGGATTGGTAGATATTAAGATTGATGATGAGCTTTTTACGCACCCACTTTTTGAAGAAGCGCATTTCGTGTTTAATAAAATCAAAGAATTTGATTTGGGATTCTTAGAGGGAAAAGACGCGGTGAGTATGCTAGAATCAATAGAAGAAAGTAGCAAAAAAGGCGCATATATCCAAAGATATAAAGGTCTAGGAGAAATGAATCCCGAGCAACTTTGGGAAACAACGATGACACCAGAAAATAGGCGTTTGATTCGTGTAGAGATTCAAGACGAAACAGAAGCAAGTGATGTCTTTTCACTCTTTATGGGTGATGAGGTAGAACCAAGGCGTGAGTATATCCAAACACACGCAAAAGATGTGAAACATTTAGATGTTTAAGGGGATTCTTGATGTATTTGTTAGCGGGGATTTTGGATTTTTTTACAAGTTTGAATGGAATCTTTTACACGCTTGCTTATGTTGTGGGCGGGATTCCGTTTGGATTGCTTTATGGAAAATATCTTGGAGGTGTGGATATTCGCCAAGTTGGGAGCGGAAGCATTGGCGCGACTAATGTTTTACGTGCATTAAAAGAAAGTAATCCAAAAATTGCTAAAAAAATCGCAATTCTTACAATGTTAAGTGATGCACTCAAAGGCGTGGTGATTATAATGATTGCCAAAGCGTTTGGTGTTAGCTTTGAAGCACAATGGATGATGGCACTTTTGGCAGTGGTGGGGCATTGTTTCTCGCCTTTTTTAAAGCTAGAAGGTGGCAAAGGTGTAGCGACTTGTGTTGGTGTTGTCGCGGTATTTTTGCCTTTAGAGGCAATTTTAGGTTTAGTGGTGTGGTTTGTGGTTGGAAAATTATTAAAAATCTCCTCTCTTGCCTCACTTTTTGGCGTGATTTGTGGCATAGGTTTTAGCTTTTTCCTGCATCCCGAGATTCCACATATTACAACTCATACACCTTTAGTTTTAATGCTATTGTTGATTCTTTACAAGCATATTCCAAATATCATTCGTCTAATCCAAAGAAAGGAACAAAAGGTAATATGATAGAATTTCGGAAAAAAATAGTTTAATGATTTTTGAAAAGTTAAAGAAAATAGTCATTGCCTATATTGCAAATAATTTTAAACTTTCAAATAAGCTCACAAAAGTGAATAATCATCTTGGCTTAAAACTAAAAGAAATAGAAAAAGCACAGCAAGTTTTAGCTCAAAAATTGCAAAATCTAGAAAAACAAATGCACTTAAAATTATATTCTTTAGATTCCAAAATGCAAGTTCTTCTTAGAAAATCTATGGAAAATGAAATTTTTGCTTTAAGAAATTCTGTATTGCCTTACGCAAATTTACCTATTCGTCCAAGTCATTTTTTTCTTCTTTCGTATAATAAGCATATTCCTAAGTATTCTCATCACAATCTAGGAGATTTTATCCAAACGATTGCAACCAAAAATGCTCTTTTGTTTTTGAATCCCAAGACAACTTTTGAATTTTTTGATAGGGATTCACTGATAAGCTATTATCCCGTGCGGGGGGGGGGGGGAATAATTTTTTAAATGCTTTAACTCCTGTGGTTATGCAGGGTTGGTTTGCTTTTCCGGATTCCCCACATTTTATTCCCAATCACTACCTTTTGCCTATTTTTGTAGGCACACATTTTACTTCCGCAATTCAGAAATTTTTGCAATATTTCATCGTCTATTATCCTTGGTATTTTGAGGGTAAAACGATAGGTTGTAGGGATTTGGCGACTTTAGGATTCTGTGAGAAATTAGGATTAGAAGCTTATCTTTCACGTTGTCTTACGCTTACATTGCCCAAACGCACGCAAGAACAAGAAACACAAGCAACAAAGGTATTTTTGGTAGGGATTCCAGAGGATTTATTAAAATTTATTCCACGGGGCTTGTGTGAGGGTGCAATCAGTGTCAATCAGCAAGGAGTTTCTAATGAACAATCTTTGCAATGGCAGAGCTTTTATCATTGTAGTGAGGATTTGTTAGAAACTTACAAAAATGAAGCAAGACTCGTAATTACTTGTGCATTGCATTGCGCATCTCCTTGTTTGGCAATGGGAATTCCTGTTGTTTTGATTGCAAGAAATGAAGAAAATCTTGGACGTTTTTCTGCACTTAGTGGAATTGTGCCGATTTATACCATAGAGGATTTGGAAAAGGGACGCGTGGATTTTGTGTCACAATCCCTAGACATAGAATCGCTAAAGCAAGATATGCTAGAAAATCTAAATCTTAGCATAAAAGAAGCAATGGGCGAGAGTGTGGATAAAGAAACCTTGCAAGCAATTCGCCAAAGAATAGCGGATTTTGTCCCTGCAATGCAATCTAATATGGCGGAATCTCACGAGAATTCTGCTATCGCGGGGGGGGGGGAATAAGCTAGAAGCAAATTTTATAGAAAATACTTGGAAATATGATTTTAAATATGATTTGGAATTTAAGCAAAGGGCGCAGATTTTGTTTGATTTGCCAAGATTGATTAAGAGGATTTGCGCTCTTTCGCCTCAATTTATTTTGTGTAGTTATAACTTTGACAATACAAGTGGGGTGGATAATGAAATTTGGGTTAAGAATCGCCTGAAACAAGGGGAATTATTTGATTTATTTTTGCAGAATCATTATTGTTTAAATACCTACAAAACACATAAAAGAAGCTTACCAACCGGTTATTTTTTGTTTTACAAGAAAGAATTAATGGGATTGTGAGTGTTATCAAAGCAATCCAAACAAAAGAATCTCTCAAAGATGAAAGATTCAAATATTTTTTACTTTTTTTATTTAAAAAATATTTAACTATTTAAAATAATCTACATTTTTCAATTTATTTATTAATTTTTTGCGTATTTTGCTACTTTTTGTAATATAATTACGCGTTAATTTATTTTGAAAGGTAGGAATATGGAATTTTTGATGTCCTTAAGTGAAGGAACGCAGTTCGCGATTCAGCTGATTGTTGTTCTTATTTGTTTGTTTTATGGTGCGAAAAAGGGTGGAATCGCACTTGGACTCTTAGGGGGTGTGGGGCTTTTGGTTTTGGCTTTTGGTTTTGGCGTTCAGCCCGGCAAACCCGCAGTTTCTGTTATGCTTACGATTTTAGCGGTGGTTGTAGCAAGTGCGACTTTACAAGCAAGTGGGGGACTTGATGTAATGCTACAAATTGCAGAAAGAATCCTAAGGAGAAATCCAAGATTCCTAACGATATTAGCTCCTTTTGTAACCTGTTTTTTGACAATCCTTTGCGGAACAGGACATGTAGTTTATACAATGATGCCAATTATTTATGATATTGCAATCAAAAATGGAATCCGCCCAGAGCGTCCAATGGCGGCTTCTTCTATCTCTTCTCAAATGGGAATTATCGCAAGCCCGGTTTCTGTGGCAGTTGTATCTTTAACTGCGTTTTTACTCAATGCTCAAACCCATTTAGCAGGGTTTGATGGTTATGTGGATTTGCTTAAAATCACGATTCCAGCGACTTTATGTGGCGTTTTAGTCGTAGGGATTTTTTCTTGGTTTAGAGGCAAAGACTTGGATAAAGACGAAGAATTTCAAGAAAAACTCAAAGACGAAGAGTTCAAAAAGTATGTTTATGGGGATTCTAAAACCTTGCTCGGCGTTAAGCTTCCCGGTGTCCAATGGGCAGCGATGTGGATTTTTTTGGGTGCAATCGCAATTGTTGCGATTTTAGGCGCATTCCCAGAGCTTCGCCCGCATTTCACAATTAAAGGCGCAAGCAAACCAATGAGTATGGTAGATACGATTCAAATGTTTATGCTTCTTGCAGGTTCTGCTCTGCTTATTTTTACCAAAGTAGATGCGGGAAAAATTGGTAAAAACGAAATTTTCCGCTCCGGTATGATTGCACTTGTTGCGGTGTTTGGAATCTCTTGGATGGCAGATACAATGTTTGCAGTGCATACGCCAATGATGAAAACTGCTCTAGGAAGCGTGGTGCAAGATTATCCTTGGACTTACGCAATTATGCTTTTACTTATTTCAAAATTTGTTAATTCACAAGCCGCAGCAATCGCCGCATTCGTGCCTTTGGCATTAGGAATTGGAGTGCATCCTGCCATCATCGTAGCTTTTGCTCCTGCGTGCTATGGATATTATATTCTACCAACCTATCCAAGCGACTTGGCAACGATTCAGTTTGACCGCTCAGGCACAACGCATATTGGAAGATTCGTTATCAACCATAGCTTTATTTTGCCCGGACTTATCGGGGTGTTTAGCTCTTGTGTGTTTGGTTATATCTTTGCAATGTTTGCAGGATATTTAGGCTAGTTTTAGTGGCAATTTTAGCGAGATTCTGTGCTATGGAATCTCGCAAAGACTTTTAAATTCACTACGAATTGCAGAGGCAATTTCATTATAACAAATCAACCTGCAAACAAGGCGGGGATTCTAAATTCTAACTATTTAAAGCATTTTTTACATTTGGTGCAGTAAAATCACTAGCGTTTAAATTACAAGGAGGAAATGATGAGAGAAGTGCAATACGAAGACATTAAAGCAGCGGTTGCAAAGCTTGCGATTGACGCGTGCTGTATTCAGACGCCAGACATCAAGACAGCGTTTGCAGGTGCGAAAAAAACCGAACAATCTACTTTGGGACAAAATATCCTAGACACATTGATTGAAAATGGTAAAATTGCAGAAACAAATATGATGCCTATTTGTCAAGATACAGGTATGACGGTGGTGTTCGTAGAAATCGGGCAAGAGGTGCATATCGTGGGCGGTTACATTGAAGATGCGATTAATGAGGGGATTAAAAAGGGCTATACAGAGGGCTATTTGCGTAAATCTGTCGTAGAAGAGCCACTCTATGAGCGCAAAAACACGACAAACAATTCTCCCGCGGTGATTCATACGCGAATCATCAAGGGTGATAAACTTCACCTTAAAGTCTGTCCTAAAGGCTTTGGTAGTGAGAATAAAAGCATTCTAAAAATGCTTGTTCCCGCTGATGGCATTGAGGGCGTGAAAAAAGTCTTTCTTGAAGCAGTAAAGCTTGCAGGACCGAACGCCTGTCCTCCTATGGTGATTGGTGTAGGAATCGGCGGGACAATGGAAAAGGCAGCACTTCTAGCAAAACAAGCCGCAGTGCGTGAAATAGATTCCAAGAATCCCGATGCGCGCTATGCAAAACTTGAAGAGGAATTGCTAGAAATTGCAAACAAAACCGGTGTGGGACCGCAAGGGCTAGGAGGCACGACTACGGCGTTCAAAGTCAATGTAGAATGGTATCCTACACACATTGCAGGGCTTCCTGTCGCGGTGAATATCAACTGCCACGCTGCGCGACACGCGGATATTGAGCTATAAGGAGGGAAAAATGTCAGAGCCAAAAAAAATTACTGCACCTTTGAGTAAAGAAGTAGCAAAAAGTCTTAAAGCGGGGGAAAGCGTGCTTATTAGCGGAACGATTCTCTGTGCGCGTGATGCGGCGCATAAAGCCTTAACAGAAGCTCTAGCACGTGGAGAAAAACTCCCTGTGGATTTGAGCGGCGAGACGATTTATTATCTAGGACCCACTCCTGCAAAGCCGGGCAATGCGATTGGTAGCGCAGGACCTACGACAAGCGGGAGAATGGATAAATATACACCGACAATCATTGAGCAAGGCATTCACGGAATGATTGGCAAGGGCTATCGCAGCAAGGAAGTCATAGATTCTATGGTAAAACACGGCGTAGTGTATATGGTGGCTGTGGGTGGCGCAGCGGCATTGATTTCAAAATGTATCACCAAATATGAAGTGCTTGCCTATCCTGAACTTGGACCTGAAGCGGTGGCTAGACTTACGATTGAAAATTTCCCCGCCATTGTTGCGATTGACGCAGAGGGCAACAATTACTACGAAGTCGGACAAGCTCCGTATAGGAAAATTTAGCGTTTTTAGATTCTGTTCCTAAAGTTTTTTGGGAGCGGAATCTTTGTTTCTTATAAGCTTTTTATTACTTTTTGTATTTTACTGAAGCGTGAGTTTCAAAAATCCATACTGATTTGATATTTAAGTTTTAGAATCTCATCAACTAAAGCAATGATTTTATCAGCATTTTTTGGTTTGATTTGGTAGTTTGGGGAATGAGGGATTTTTTATATTGAGTAAATATTGGTTTCAAAAAAGAAACCAACAAGCATAAAAATAACACAGATAACATTGAACCATAAAATAGGTTGCTTCCACCAATTACATTGTTTTTCTTGGGTTTGAATGGCAATTTTAGAAAGAAAATCAAATAAAAAATAGAGTATATTTCCAAAAAATAAAGCTATAAAAGCAACAACAAAAAGTAAGCAATATATGCTTGCTTTATCTATATTTGATAAAGCTGAAGTTGAAAATACCAATCCACCAACAAACGCTAAAACAATAGAGGCAAAAATCCCCAAAATCGTTATGTATTGTGTTTGCTGCTTGTTTAAATTTTCTTTCAATTCTTTATATTTTCTATCTAGCCCTTTGGAAACATTTTTAATCCTATTTATTTTATCGTTAGAATCTTGTAGTCTAATGCACTCTAAATTTATATGGTCATAAAATTTTTCTAGGTTTAGTTTAATTTCTTTGTTTTTTTCATCTTTTATAATCTGTTCAAGTATTCTTATATTTTGTGCAAGCGTCATAAAGGTTTGCTCTTTATCCTTTGTAGAGTTTAAAATAATAGTTGTAATTTTTGAATATTTATGTCTATATTTTTCTTCGTAAATTTTTTCAAGTTTATTAACAATCTCTTCTTTTTCTGATTCATTCAAATCTTGCTTTTCGCATAATTGTTTGACAATATTTCCTAGTTCTTTATCCTTATCTTTAATATTTGTCAAGATTTTGCCTCATCTATTATCAATTTCTTATTGATAATTTCTTTTTTATCCTCCTTAAAGCTTTTGTCCCAAGCTCCACCTTCTCTATGACTTTTTTTAACAAGATTCCAATAAGATTCCTTATTGCATTTCTCAATAGATTGATTGATGATTTTCAACTCTTTTTCGTTGAGTTCTTTTGATATAGTTTCTTTTTCTGGTTTATCAATAGAATTAGCACCATAATTACGATACTCAACATAAACCTCTCTTGCAACAGGTCCATATTGCCAAGCTTCAAAATCATCAGAAATTAGATGTTTATCAAATTCTTTAATATAGTCAAGCTCTGCAAAATACAAAGTTTTTTGTAATTCTAAATTACTTAAATCTTTACTAGATTTTTTAAGAATATATTTTGCTAACTCCAAAGCACTTACCATAATCAAATCCCTCACATAAAAACTTCAATAATTATTATACGATTATATTGTTTAATTTTGTTTATTTTCTATAATTTTTATCTCTTCATCGGTTAGATTATACAGCTTATACACTAATGCATCAATTTCAGATTCTAGTTTATTTGTGTCAAATGCTAAATCTTTTGCCTTAAGTTTTAGAATCTCACCAACTAAAGCAATGATTTGATTAGCAATTTTTTGGTTTGATTTGGTGATTTGTGGGATAGGGATTCTTTTTGCCATTTCATTAGAAAATTGAAAGCTTCGTATTGCTTTTGCAAATGTAAAGCGATAACAATACCAATTTAAAAATGTAGAATGCAAAAGTCCCAAAATATAACGATTGGATATATTATTCTTGCAAACAATTTGGTGAACTGTATTTACAATCTTAATTTTGTCAATATCAGTTTCTAAAATATGTCCTATCATTTTGATGTGTGGAGTTGGATTTTCTATGTGAGCAATGATTCTTTGCATTAATACGCTATTTATTTTAATGTTTGCCTTATTGCTCATCTTAATAGTTTTGGAAACATAGCCCTTTATGCCTCGTATGCTATATCTTTGAATTTCTTTACCACCTAAAACGAGAAAATCATTTTCAGATTCTGTAATATCTTTATAGAATACATCGCCCCAAATATTTTCCCCACAATCTGCAAGTGTGAAATGATGGTTTTCTCTTATCTTTACTCCAATATTTAACTCCTCTTGACTTAAATTATTAGGAATAAAGTCAAATAAATCAATGAATTTTTTATCAATTTCCACAATAGAATCTTGTATTGTTTCTTTGGATTCTATATAGGTATCATCTTGCAAAAATCTTGTATGGTAAGTAGCGTGTTGTACTTCCTTTTGTCGTGCGAAAATGACCATTTCAAGTAGCACATAGCTCCAAGCTTTGCCACAATCTGTAAGCAAAAAGAATGTTGGTTTAATAAAGTCTCTCACTTGATTCCAATTGCTTGCAAAAGTTAAAGCTTTTGGGACAATCAAAGAATTGATGCCATTTTTTGCTAAAAGACTATCAGATTTAAGAATAAAAAGGGCGGCTGTATCTGTATTAGAAATCTTATAAATATTTTTATATTGCTCTCGTTGTGGTTTGGTGAGCTCCACGCCATACGGCGGATTCCCAATCACCAAATCAAAGCCTAGAAAGTCGCCATTACTATCGAGCACTTCAGGAAAGGCAAAACGCCATTCAAAAGCCTCTTGCTTGTTAAACTCCTCATAAATTTGCATAAGTTTTAGGAGGTTTTCTAGCTCCTTTTGTGGAATCTCCCTTGATGTTTTCCTCTCAAAATCCACGCTTTTATGGAAATCAAAAAATTCTGCATAAGATTCTATATAAAATTTCGTCTCTGGTTCTAGTTGTGCTAGATTGATATAGCCATATTTGTGAAAAAAATCCTTTAAAACTTGATGAAAGTTAATATATTCATCGCAGTTGCGCTTGAAAAGCTCACAAAGGTATTGATAGGCATTTTCATAGGTGTCTTTATAGGCTTTTGCAGTTTGTTTGTTGTCCTCATTTTTATAGGATTCTGCATTTTCGCGCATTTCTTGAAATTTGCTTTGGGCTTTTTTCTCAATGTCTTTGATTTCGCTGTTTAAACTTTGATTTAAAAATAAATCTTGCTTTTTATTTGCCGCAATTAGCCTATTTTGCAAGTTTCCAGTGAAGTTTTCTAGGGTGGTATTCGTGTCAATATGCGATATTAAACTATTCCCACACTTAATATTTATATCAATATTTGGCAAAGTTTGGAGCTTATGGATTTTAGAATCTTTATCTTTAGAAAAGTTAAGATAATAGGCATTTTTAAGCAATTCAATCCAAAGACGTAGTCTTGCGATATTGCACGAATTGGGATTAATATCCACACCAAAGAGATTATTTTCAATAATAGATTTTTTAAGTTCAAAAAGTGCGATTTGGATTGTGTGATTAGAATCTTGTAGCCTTTTGTAAGCAAACTTTTCGCCCTCTTTGGTAGTAAGGTGGATTTCATCGTCTTTAATTTGCAAATCTTTATACCCAAATCCCAAAAGCCCTAATTTGTGATAAATCGCAATCATTTCATTGAGTGCAGAAACAAGAAAATGTCCGCTACCCACGCTTGGATCGCAGATTCTAATGCTTTCTAAAAGCCGCTTGGCTTGGGATTCCACACGCTCAAAGTCCCTATCAATCTGCTTGCGTAAATCCTCTAGGCTCTGTGCGTTCCACGCAAAGGCTGTATTAAACTTATCAATCACAATTTTGCTTAGAGATTCCCTGCACATATAGCTTGTAATGAAACTTGGCGTGTAGAAACTCCCCTCTTTATAGCCATTCAGCTTCTCAAAGACTGCTCCTAGCACACTAGAGCGGATTAAGTCTTTATGTGCGGAATCCTCGTTAGATTCTTTGCCAAAGTCAAAGGCGTTTAAGAAGTCAAAAAGATAGCCAAGAAACTTGTAGGTTTTATCTTTTGTGTGCGCTGTTTGCGTGGATTCAAAGATTTGGATTGTTAAATCATCATCTAGTGCGCCAATATCCAAAATCTCTAGCGCATTATCCCTAATAAAAAGTGAGGAGTTGAGGTAAGGCAGGAAGTTAAAGCCTTTGTCGCTCCCTCTTGCCCCATAATCTCTAGCTAAAATCTCAAAGAAAAGGTGGCTTAAGTGCTTGAAGCTTGTAATTTTTGCGCCACTTAGGAATCGCAAATCCTTGTCAAAGTCGTTAAAATGTAGTAAGTTTGCTTCAATGAGTTTTAAAAACAACACGCGATTAAGCCAAATTAAGATATGGCTCATCACTACTTCAAAATCGCTAGGTTTGTTTTGGGATTCTAATTTAGAGGCAATGTACTTAGCGAAACTTACGCTTTGGGTGTTATCAAGTTCAATCGTGATTTTACCGCCTTTGTCAAATTCCTTTAATCCCAAAATATGCAAGAGTTCTTTATAGAATCGCGGATTAAGCGCGTTGGGGTCTCTTTTGTATTCGCGGTGCAAGAAATCTCTATTTAGAATCTTGTGCGCAATGCTTAGATGTTTGTCGTTGTGCAAGTCAAAATACAAGCTTTTAAGCGCAATGTTAAATAAATCGCCCTCTCTGTTTTCCACAAGGTATTCCTCTAAAATGGGCTTTAATTCCCTATAAAAATCTTCTTGGGTTTTAATGTTTGAATTTTGCGGCGATTCTAAATCTTTATAAAGTTTTTTAATTTTGCTGTTATCATAAAAATACCGCTTAAACTCTCCTGCTTCAAAGAGATAGAATTGATAAAAGTCTGTAATAATGATAAATTGAATGTTTGTATTACGATTTAAGCCATTCTCGCGCTCCCTAAAATAATACAAAATGCACTCGTGCAAGGCTTTGCAATTTGGCTTGTTTGCTTAAACATTTCTGCAACATTATCGGGTTTTTTGGCTTCAATAAGAATCTCCACATTAGAATCTTTAAGCAAAGCTAAGTCAATTTCGCTGTTGCCCTTGTGTTTGTAGGCAGCCTGCGCTTGGAATCCCAAATCTAGCAAAAAGGGTGCAAGAACATTTGCGACAATGGCTTTTTCGTTTTGCTTTTTGTGTTTGTCAAGGGATTCTAAATATTGCGCAACTTTTTCTTTAAACTCCTCTAACTCCGAAATTTTGGATTCTGCATAGTCTTTGTTACAAGAAGCAAAAAATTCTTTTGGGGTGAGGGGTTGGAATTGTAGAGGCATTGGATTCCTTTGTTTTAGGGATTTGCATTGCGCTTAAGAAAGATAGATTTGCGCAATTTTATGCCTTATTTTTGTTGTGGGCGCATTTCATCAATCCAACTTAGCAAGGACAAATCAAAATCTTTGTTGCTCCTTAGTCGGAAAAAGTCCCCGTCTTTGATGACTTCAAAGAAATGTGCAGGCGCTTCTTGGCTAAGAATTGTCTTAAGTGTTTCTTCGCGATTGCCCATATAGGCTTTGAATTTTATCATCGTTTCTGCCGCAGGAGGATTGCCACGAATCATCATTTTGGCACTCAATGCACCCTCATCAATGCCCTTGAGGCGCACTTCATTAGTGTAATAAAGATTGACAATCTCATTATATTCCACCAAATGTTCTTTGTAGCGCTCTAACGCTTTTTCGTATTGATCTACAATACTTTGGAGGTTTTTGGGCAATTTTTCCTCTGGCTTTTCTTCTTGGTCGTGCTGGATTTTATGCACTTTGCCTTGAGAGGCTAGCAAGTAGGCATAGATTTCGTCCATTTGCTTTCTTAGGTGTCTTAAGCGGATTTTGATTTGGTCAGAGAGCATTACATAATCCAAGCGGTCGCGGCGCATAAAGGAGAATTTAGCAGGATTAAGTTCAAAGGTATTGTGTTCGCCCAAGATATTATCTACCACGAGGCTATAACGAGGATAAATTTCATTATAAGAGCGCACCTCTTTGATATAAATATAATCCGCTATAATCGTGCCTCCAAGCGTGCTATTAATGTAGGCGACTTTGGCTTCCACGCTTCCTTTTTCTAGCACATCAATTACGACGGTGTGGGCTTTGATTGCGCCGCGATGAGAGCCGATGAAGGCGGTGTCGGTTTGGATTTTGGATTTGCTATGTGTTTGCCCCTCAATGTTGAGTGCAGCTGGCTGTGCAGCAGGGGCACTTGGGGTATTAGATATATTTTCTGTTGTTTCGTCTTGTTTTTTGGGGGCAGATTGTCTAGTGTTTAATTCATCGCTGATGATAAAACAAAGCGGTTTAATTTCCTTAAAGAATCCGTCTTTGCCTGCTTGAAATTTGATTCTATCTACATCTTCTCGTGCGCGGATACTCGCATCTACGCTTACTGCATTGGATTTCACGGGTTTAATGGCAAGCATTTCTCCTTTAAGATTCCGTCCCACGCGTCCCGCAATGGGTTTAATGTATTCAAAAAGCTCATCGCCTTTATGCACCGCTTGCATACAGATTTTTGGCGTGAAAGATTCAGTAGGCTTTTGCGCTTCTGCACCAAGAATCTCGGTTTGTAGCTTTTGGTAAATTTTGAGTTCCCCATCTTTCCCTTCTACGCTTGCGACACCCGTGCCAATAGTTAGAATGGTTTTGGGAGAAATTTTACCCCTAATAAGTTCGTTGATAAAAGCGTCAATTTGCAAGGTGAGCTTGCCATATTCGCGGATTCCGATGAGATAATCTTGTAATATCATCGTTTTGTAAAGTTCTTGATAGATTTCAGATTTTAGCTCTTCGTGGTGTTTGATTTGATTGTTGCAAAGCAAAACTGCATGCAAAGTGGTGTTTTCGTTAGGAATAAGCTTAATTCCAAAGGTGCGCGCAGGCTTTTGGGTTTTTTTGCAAATTTCAATCTTATAAAGCTGCCTAATGTCAATATTAGCAGTAAAATTAGAATTTTTGTTAAAAAGGCTAATATCATTAACGGGCTTGTATTTGTTCTCGCCCTTTTTGCTATAAAAGGTGCGGAAATCTAGTAAATAAAAGTCAATGTCTTCGCCAAAGCTTTTACGTTCTTGCAATAAAAGATTTCGCAAATTTTTAACATCATTGAAAACTTTATGTCCTTTTGATGTAAATGCCATTGTGTTTTTATTTCCTAGAATTGTTTAAAATATTTTTTCGCAAGTGCTTCAAAGTTGTCCTCATCATCTAAGTTGGAATCGCGATAAACAAGCGGTTGTTTGCAGACTTTGCACCGCACAAATGTGCCTTCTTCTTGCATTATTTTATGCAAGGCGTCGCAGACTTTAAACTCTTTTAAGAGGCAGAGGCAAATGTATTTGTGCCACGGCTGGTGGGCTATGTCTTCTGTTTCGGCGAGAATTTTTGTTTTTTGCTCTAAACTATAAGGAATCTCTTTGACATCGTGGAGCCTGTTGCGGTAGGATTCTATTTGTTTGTCTTCGGTTAGAATATGCGCAATGAGCCAATTATGCAAACATTCATAAAATTCCCTAGCGGTATGTTCTATATCTTCTAAATCCATTAGCAGCATAGAAAGGTTGGAAACTAGCTCACGATGACGCGTTTTGTGCTGGTTCAAAAAAGGATAGCCAATGTGCTGCATATATTTTTCTTCGTCATTGAAGTGTTCTTTAGCACTTTCAATCACAGCATTCATTCGTGATTCTAGTTCTTGAGCTTTGTTGGGAGAAGTACTTTTGACGAAATTTTTAGTTTCTATAAGTAATTGTATAAAAGCTTTATGTTGTTCGTCTAAATGTTGATTTTTAATGCTAAATTCTTCACTCCACGCTAGCACCGCTATCCCTTTTTGATTCCTTAATGTAAAGTATTTTAAAATTATAATATTTTGCACTTTAAATTTGCTTTTATAATATAAAGTTTATTTAATTATTCAAGATTCTGTGTGCAAGGACAAATCCTCCTGATTTGTTATTGTTGGGTTGGCGTTGCAATCCACACTCTTGCAAAAAGAACTGCTCACAATGGAATTTCAAGCAATTTTATGGGGACATAGACTCTATAGAATCCTTATAAAATCGTGCAAATTCTCCCTCTAAAATCGCTTCTCTTGCCTCACGTACCAAATCCAAATAAAATGCAAGATTATGAATGCTTGCAAGGCGAAAGTAGCTGATTTCGCCTGCGCGGAACAAATGATGTAAATAAGCACGGGAATGGTTTTGGCAAGTGTAGCAGGAGCATTTGGAATCTAAGGGCTGTGTGTCAAGTTTAAAGCGCGGAGATTTAATGGCAAGTTTGCCAAAATGCGTAAAAATCGTGCCGTTTCTTGCATTTCTTGTAGGCATTACGCAATCAAACATATCAACACCTCTTGCGATTCCTTCTATTATATCACGAGGCGTGCCAACACCCATTAAATAACGGGGTTTATCTTTTGGCAAAAGTGGTGTGGTAAAATCAAGCGTTGCATACATTTCTTCGTTTGGTTCGCCCACTGCTAGCCCACCAATGGCATAGCCGTCAAAATCTCCCAAACTCGTTAAATTCTTTGCGCTTGATTCTCTAAATTCTTTATCTGTGCCACCTTGCACGATTGCAAAGATGTTATTCGTTAGGATTTTGCCTGAATTAGCAGCACTTTGTTTTTTATAATTGTGGTAATCAATAGCACTTTTAGCCCATTTAGTCGTGCGGGCAATGGAATCTCTAATGCGCTCTTTGCTGGCAGGCAATCCGACTAAATCGTCTAAAATCATCATAATATCACTATTTAAATTGTATTGAATGTCTAAAACCTTTTGCGGAGAGAAAAAATGGCTAGAGCCGTCAATATGGCTTTTAAATACGATTCCGTCCTCATACAATTTCACATTAGAATTAAGGCTAAACGCTTGGAATCCGCCACTATCAGTTAGGAAGTTGCGAGGAAATTTGCTAAATGCGTGCAGCCCACCAAGTTCCCTAATCACCTCATCGTTAGGGCGCAAATAAAGATGATAAGTGTTGGCTAAAATTATTGGGGCATTGAGAGCTAAAAGGTCGCTGAAATCCAATGCCTTGACGCTCGCTTGTGTTCCAACAGGCATAAAAATCGGTGTGGGCACTTCGCCATGCGCAAGTTTTAGCACGCCTGCGCGCGCATTTTCGTCCGTCCTTTGCAAATTAAATTCCATTTTCAACCTTTTTTTGCTACATTTTCGCGAATTTTTATCATCACAAAGGGGAGTTATGCGAAAAGTGCTTTTGATTTTAGATGGAATTGTAGCAAAAGAATTCCTAAGCATATTAATGGCAAAGCATTTGGATAAAAATACTTATATTTTTGTTTCGCTTGATAAGAATCTTTTGCCCCAAAACCTCCCACAAGACCACGAATACTTTTCGTTTGACCCAAGCTCGCCTAATAAGTTGCGCGAGATTTTAACTGCTCAAATTACAGATTGCTATATTATCACAGACAAAGCAGAAGAGCGTGAAATTATCTACCATACTTTGCGCTCTTATAGCAAAACTTTGCAAATTAGCATTTTAGGAGAGATTCCTTTGCAGGGTAATGACAAGCAGCTTTTGATGATTAGTGAAGCACTTGTGCTTAGCGGCAAGCTCTTTGAGAAGTTTCCTAATGTGCCACGTACAGCAAAATACATTGGTTTGGGACAAGGCGAGATTATGCAAATTAGCGTGCCTTTTGGAAGCCCTTATGCGTATCGTAGCGTGGGAGTGATTAAGCAAAAGAAATGGAAAATTGTTGCAATTTATCGCAGTGAAGAGTTGATTTTGCCCAAATATTCTACCACGATTCTGCCTAATGATTCTTTATTGCTCATCGGCGAACCCAATACCTTGCGAGAAATTTATCATCGGATTAAAGAGGAGTTTGGGCAGTTTCCAACACCTTTTGGGCGTGATGTGGTAATGTATTTTGATTTGTCGCATTCCAAAAACCTTGAAGAATGTATCCATCAGACATTATGGCTTTTTTCGCATTTTAAAAATAAACGTCTGCATTTATGCTTTTTCAATCCCACGAGCATAGAGGAGATTGTGTGCCTAAGAAATGATACGCGTTTAAATGGGGAACATATCTCGTGGAGTGTGGAATTTTATGAAAATTCGTTAAAAGAAATTTTGAATCGCGATAAAACAAACAAAAACATTGGTTTGATTTTGTTAGAGGGATATTTGTTTGAAAAATATAAAGGCTATTTGCTAGATTTGGGGATTCCGCTTTTGAAGTTTGGTATGCAATCTTTAGAAAAACTAACCCACAGTGTGGTTGTGTTGCCTGAAAAATTAGAAGAAGCAGAGAAAATCTCCTCTGTTGTTTTTGATTTATCAACTCAAATTGGGCTTAAGATTTTGCTTTATGACTTCAATCCCAATGAGGAAGACCACGATCAAGCTTTGGATTATTATAAACACATTGCCAAGGTGTTTGACAAAAAAATTATCATTGAGCAATCTAACGCTCAAAATCCTATTCTGTGGCTTAATCGTCAAAAACATATCTTACAGATTCTACCTTTACGCAAAGAAAATGTAAAAAAATTTTGGTTCTTTTCGTTATGTGATGTAGAAAATTTAAGCACGCATTTAACAAACCTCCCACAACTTTTTATTCCGCTTTCTGTATAGGATTTTGTTGTAAATACGATTCGCACTTACGAAGAGCAAAGCAATGAAGCAATCTAAATAAGAATCTTGCAACTGCGATAATGCGCGCCACAATGGGCGCGTTGGCTATTTAATTTTGGCTAAAATCGCATTGAAAGTCGCACTTGGACGCATAATTGCATCGCATTTATCGTCGTCTAGCTTGTAATATCCACCTAAATCTACTTTTGCACCTTGTGCGCTTAAATATTCTTGATGAATTCTCTCTTCATTCTCGCTTAATTCCTCTGCGATTCCTTTAAAAAAGTTCTGCAAAGCAGAATCGCTACTATCTCGCGCAAGAGATTGAGCAAAATAAAGTGCAAGATAGAAATGGCTTGTGCGATTGTCGTCTTCTCCTACTCTACGTGAAGGGGCTTTGTTGTTGTCTAGCCATTCGCCAATCGCATTATCAAGGTTGTTTGCTAGAATCTGTGCTTGCTTGTTGCCCGTTTTTTGAGCGTAAAATTCTAGGCTTGCCTGTAATGCTAAAAATTCACCCAAACTATCCCAGCGCAAGTGGTTTTCCTCTACAAGTTGTTCTACTTGTTTTGGTGCGCTTCCACCTGCACCTGTTTCGAACATAGAACCGCCATTTAGCATTGGCACGACAGAAAGCATTTTTGCACTTGTTCCAAGCTCTAAAATTGGAAATAAATCGGTGAGATAATCTCGCAGAACATTTCCGCTAATGGAGATTGCATCTTTGCCTGCACGAATGAGTTTGAGCGATTCTAAACACGCTTCTTTTGGAGGTAGAATCGCAATGTCTTTGCCTTTTTCTTTTAAGCGCGCCTCTACTAAATCCATCATAATTTTATTGCTTGGGCGTTTGGAATCTAGCCAGAAAATTGCCTTGTTACCTGTTAAATCTGCGCGCTCAATCCCTAAATCAATCCAATTTTGCACCGCTTCAAATTTTGCTTGATTTGCGCGATAAATATCACCTTTTTCTACTTTGTGTTCTAGCAGAGTTGTGCCTTTTTCATCTACGATTCTAAAGATTCCATCTTCTTTGGCAATGAAGGTTTTATCGTGAGAACCATATTCTTGTGCTTTTTTTGCCATTAAACCGACATTGGAGACACTACCTAGTTGGCTAGGATTGAGTGTGCCATTAGCGCGTAAATCTTCAACAACGGCTTCGTAAATTGTTGCATAAGTTTTATCAGGAATTAGCGCATTGGTGTCGCGTTCTTTTCCTTCTTTATCCCAAAGTCTTGCACCATTTTTAAGCATTGCAGGCATTGAAGCATCTACAATCACATCACTTGGAATGTGTAAATTTGTGATACCTTTGTCGGAATTTACCATAGAAAGTGGTGCGCTTTTGCTTAGGATTTCATTGTATTTTGCGAGAATCTCTTGTCTTTTAGGGCTATTTTCTGCTTTGTTTAAAAGCTCGCTAACGCCATTGTTGGGATTCACGCCAAGTTGTGTTAGTTCCTCTCCAAAAGAATCAAAAAGTTCTTTAAAATACACTTGCACTGCGTGTCCAAAAATCACGGGGTCGCTGACTTTCATCATTGTCGCTTTGAGGTGAAGAGAAAGCAAAATGTTTTCATTTTTGCACACTTCAATTTGTTTGGCATAAAATTCATCTAACGCCTTCGCACTCATAAAAGTTGCGTCCAAAATCTCATTTTTGTCTAACTTCAGATTGTCTTTTAGGATTTCTATGCCTGCTTTGCCGATAAATTCAATTTTAGCTTTAATGGCTTCTGGAACTAAAATGGCTTTTTCATTGTCAAAGAAATCTCCCTTTGGCATATAAGAAACGCGTGTTTTAGAATCCTTGTGAAACTCTACGACACGATAGGGATTTTTTTGGGCATATTCTTTGACCGCTTTTGTGCAGCGGCGGTCGGAGTTGCCTTGTCTAAGCACCGGATTTACCGCAGAACCTAAAACCTTTTGGTATTTTTCTTTGATGGCTTTTTGCGCTTCGTTTTGAGGTTCATCAGGAAAATTTGGCACATCGTAACCTTTGGCTTGTAGCTCTTTGATTGTCGCTTTTAGTTGTGGAATAGAAGCGGAAATGTTGGGTGTCTTGATGAGGTTTGCGTCGGGTTGATTAACAAGTTCGCCCAAAATTGTAAGTGCATCTTTGACTCTTTGCGATTCTTTTAGGTTTTCTGGAAATTGCGCTAAAACGCGCGCAGAGAGAGAAATATCTGAAGTCTCTACAACAATGCCGACTTTTCCTAAAAATGCTTGAACAATAGGCAAAAAGGAGTAAGTCGCGAGGGCTGGGGATTCGTCTGTTAGGGTATAGGTGATTTTCATAAAGATTCCTTTAATGTAGAATTTGTCGTTTGAGTATAACAAAGAATTGCGCAAATTTTGCTAATTTTAGTCAAGATTCTTTTTACTTTCTTGATAAAATGTGAATTGTGTTGCACTTTGTAAAGTTTGTGGTAATAATTTCGTATTTACACACTTTGTTGAAATATCAAGAAAGTTATAAATTTAAAACGCAAATTTAAAGAGTTTAAAGTATAATAATAAATTATGATTTAGATTTGACAATTTTGTCAATTAAGGAGCACAGAATGTTTCCTGTAAAAAGCAGTTTAAAATTAGTCGGTAGCGTTCTTGGAGTCGCAACAGATAAGGATTCCATTATTTGTATGGATAATTTTTATAATATCTCTACTTTTTCCAAAGAAAATAAAGTAATTGATAAAGTATTGCAACTTTCCAAAGAAGTTGAACCTTTACATCATTTTAGTAAAGCAGTTGCTATTTCCTATACGACTTCCAAAATTGCTATGGGTTTTGTCAAGGCAACCAAAGGTGTAGTGGTTACTACTACGCCAGAGATTGCGCCTATTGCACAGCTTACTTGGCAAAAACTTGCAATCTCTAAAGCTGCTTTTTCTCACGAAGATGATTATTTGGCAACAGGAGGTGAAGATGGGCGCGTGTTGCTGTATTCTGCCGACAATTATCAATTGGTTTTAAGTATGCCTCCTTTGCCTGATTACATTTCTTCTATTGCGTTTAGTCAAGACGAACGGCTAGTTTTTGCGGGTTGTTTTGGCAAAAGTGCAATGATTTTTGATGTGGTAAAAAATGATTTGGTTGCCACGATTAAGACGGAATCACTGATTGAAGACGCATTTTTTTATGCAGACAATACAAGATTGTTTTGCGTAACTAAAGAGGGGCAAACTTTGATTTATGATGTGTTGGAGCAAAAGTTTATCAAAGAAAATCTCTTAAAAGGAGCGTGGCTTACACGATGTCGCCCAATTGCAGGCGAGGAATTTGCTCTTGTGGGGGCAAAGGACAAACAATTGCGCATCATTGATTTAAGCGATAATACTTTAAGTGATTCTATTGCTCTTGAACATAGTGGAATCACAACAATGAGAGTGGAGGATAACTTGCTTTATCTTGGATTTTCTGATGGAACAATAGATATTGCAGACCTCAACGAAGCCAAAGAAGAAATGCTAGAATTACTCAATAATAATGACCTTAAAGGTGCATTGGGCTTGATTCAGTCTAAAAATATCTTTTTGCAAACCTTAAAAGAGTATCGCACAAAACTAGAAACTCTTTGGAAAGAAATGCTTGCAAAAGCTATTGATTTGCTTGCAAAAGACCAACTACAAGAAGCAACTGCGGTTGTAGAGCCATTTATGCTAGACCAACGCAAGAGAGAAGAGTTTGATTATTATTGGCAGCAAAAAGAAGCGGTGGCTAAATTTATGGACGCAATTGAGGCAAAAAACTATATGGAAGCTTATAAGTTAGTTGAACAAAATGCGTATCTAAAAGAAACAGTGGCTTATGCTAAGCTAGAAGAAACTTGGGAAAAATCTTTTGAAGTCTCTAAGAGATTGCTTTTCCAAGATCCTCAAGGCAATTTAGTCAAAGCGCAAGACTTGTTGCGTCCCTTTGTAACGGTTAAATCTAAAAAAGATGTGGCAATGACATTGCTTAGAAATAGCGATAAATTCGTGCAAGCCGATAAAGAATATAAGGCAAAAAATTTTGTAGAATATTTTAAACTATGCGATAGATTGCCTTTTTTGAAAGAAACTTTGATTTATAGAAGTGCAATGCTCATTGGAGACCAGATTGCACAACGTGTAAATGCTTGCGAGAATCAAAACGATTACACAAAAGCATTAGAGATTTGCAAACTGCTTGCTTCTATGTCACCCTTTAAAACGCTTGCAGACGAAAAGGCTAAGACGATTCAGATTAAACTAGATTTTGCACAAGCCTGCAAAGAGCGTAAATTAGCTGACGCATTTAAAATGGCGGAAACTTACTTTGAATTACGTTCTATGCCAGAATACAAAAAGCTTTATGATGACTTTAAAAGATATGAGAAGATTGCCTTTGGGTTTGCTGCAACAGGTAATGGAAAGGCAACTTTGGATAATTTAAAAGATTATCTTTATATTGAATATTGGCGCGATAAAATCGCTGCAATTTTAAAGATTGCTTATCTCTCCGAGTTTATGCTTAATGCGCCCGGCAAAGAGGGCGCACAACCAGACATTTGCTGGAAAGAGACTTTTCAATATTATATTGAAAGATATGGCAAAGATGAGGAGATTAAAAAGTTAGCAAATGAAATCGGATTGCAAGATGTGTTAGATAGCATTCCTTTTGATGGAAATCCTAAAGGCTATTTGACAACAATTGTAGCAGATTCCTTGTTGTGTATTGATAATCAACCTTTGCACCAACACGAAGAAAATGACAAAGAAGAACAATAGCCAAAAATGGAATCTCACACTTTAAAATCGCGCTACAAAACAAAACAAATTGCAGTAGGTGATGTCCTAGTGGGTGGAGATGCACCTATTTCTGTGCAGAGTATGACTTATAGTAAAACAGCCGATTTGCAAGCAACAAAGAAGCAAATTGATTGTTTGCAGCTTGCAGGGTGTGATATTGTGCGTGTGGCAGTGAGCGATGAAGAGGACGCAAAGGCATTAAAAGCACTTAAAAGTATGATTTCTATTCCTTTGGTTGCAGACATTCATTTTCGCTATAAATTCGCCCTTGTTGCGGCAGAATCGGTAGATTGTGTGCGCATTAATCCGGGAAATATTGGCTCAAAAGATAAAATCAAAGCAGTCGTCAATGCGTGTCAAGAGCATAGAATCCCGATTCGGATTGGTGTGAATGCGGGCAGTTTGGAAAAGCCCTTTGAAGTCAAATACGGCGCGACACCCAAAGGAATGGTAGAATCTGCATTATACAATATTAAGCTTTTGGAGGATTTTGGCTTTACAAATCTCAAAATTTCCCTTAAGGCAAGTGATGTAGAGCGCACAATGAGTGCATACCGTATGTTGCGTCCCTTGGTAGAATACCCTTTCCATTTGGGCGTTACAGAAGCAGGGGATTTGGAGTCTTCTATGATTAAAAGCTCCATAGCGCTTGGTGGATTGCTTATGGAGGGGATTGGCGATACGATGCGCGTATCCATTACAGGCGAGCTAGAAAAAGAGATTGAAGTTGCGCGCGGAATTCTGCGTTATTGTGGGAGACAAAAAGAGGGAATTACTTATATTTCGTGTCCTACTTGTGGGCGTTTGCAGGCAGATTTAGTGCCGATTTTGAAAGAGTTAAAAGAGCGAATGCCCAAGATTAAAACGCCTATGCAAATTTCTGTTATGGGTTGTGCGGTCAATGCCTTAGGAGAGGCTAAACATGCAGATGTGGCGATTGCCTTTGGCAGTGGCGATGGATTGGTGATTAAGCACGGCGAAATTGTGGGCAAATATAAACAAGAAGAATTGATTGATGTTTTTATTAAAGAAGTAGTAGAGACAGAAAAAGAGATTGCTAGAGGTCTTGAACAATAAGATTCCTCGTCAAGCTCTTTTGCGCATTGGATTTATAACGTTTGTATTTGCATAGGTAATTCCCAAAGAGGCAGGAAAATTGCAAGAGCTAACCACAAAACCAAAGCACCCAAAGCAAGGACCATAAGAGGCTCAATTAAGGCAAGCAAAGTTTCGCTATGTGTGGTGAGTTCTTCTTGATGTAGCTCAAGGAGAACTTCTAGGGATTCTAAAAACCCTTCTTCGTTTTGCGCTCCACAGAGTAATTGAACGCTTAGATTATCTAAAATACCACTTGCACTAAAGGCTTGTGCGATGGGGATTCCTCGCACAATCGCTTCAAAAATTCTTTCGGTTTTTTGCTTAATTTCTGCATTGCTAAGTGCTTTAGATGAAATGTCTAATGCAGTTTGTAAAGGCACTTTGCTCTTGTAAAGCCAAAAGAAACTAAGTAAAAATTGAGAAAGTTGATAATAATGCAATACCGCTCCTAAATAAGGAATCTTAAGCCATAGTTTATCCATAAAACATCTAAACTTTTGAGAGGTTTTGTAGAATCTGTAAGTAAAAAATGCGATTCCACAGAGGCTAAGGAGGCTAAAGTAGCCATAGTCTAGCACGAGTGTGCGCATAAAAAGCAGACTTTTGCTCACAAGCGGTAAAGGCGCGTTGATGTTTGCAAACAAAACTTCAAATTGAGGCAAAACAAATAAGGTAATACCTAGAAATACAATTACCATTATGAAGCTAACCAAAAGCGGATAAAGCAAAATTTTGGTCAAAAGCTTGCGATTCTTGTGCGCATTTTTGAGTTCAATGAGAATAAATTCTATGGCTTGTCCTAACATATCGGCTTTTTGTCCGATTTCTAGCATAGAACAAATAAAATCTGAAAATCCTGCTTCTTTAAAGCTAAGCGAAAGGGATTTACCAGAATTAAGCGCAAAGAGTGCTTTGGCAAATTGCGCACTAAGAAAAGGATTTTTAGTATGCGTTTGGAGATTTTCTAAAAGCAAATTTAAAGGCAAATGCGCTTTAAGCCCGAGTTTAAGCTCGTAAAAAGCACTTAAAATTTCTTTTGTTTTAGGGGTTTGAAAGGCAAACAATTTGTCTTTTAGGCTAGATTGTGGCGTGATTTTGAGAACAAAAAGATGTTGTGATTGGAGTTTATTTTCTAATTCACTTTGCGTTTTGACATTGTAGATTTTTGTTTGAATCTTGCCTTTTTGTTTGTATTGGACTCGGAATTTTGGCATTTATTTAACCACACGATAAACTTCACGCATATCCGTGACTCCATTTGCAATTAATTGATGAGCCTTTTGTTCTAATGTGAAATTTGGTGTTTGTTTCTCAAGTCTTTTTAAAAATTCTAGTTTGCTTATCCGATGATGAATGAAATCTTCTAAATCCTTACTAGCAAGCACAATTTCAGCAATTGCGATTCTGCCTAAATATCCCGTGTGATTGCATAATTCGCAGCCTGATGTATCTTGTGGATTTAGCTTGGCGCACTTGCAGAGTTTGCGTAAAAGTCGCTGTGCGAGGATTCCACTAAGGGATTGTGCAATAAAATGCGGCTCTAATCCCATATCTTTTAGGCGCACAATTGTATCCAATGCGTCGTTTGTGTGTAGTGTAGCAAAAACCAAATGTCCTGTAAAAGCGGCTTGAATTGCGATTTGCAGACTTTCTTTGTCGCGCACTTCTCCTAGTATAATCACATCTGGGTCTTGGCGCAGGACATTGCGTAAGACATTTGCAAAGCTGACATTTTGGCTCATTGCCACTTGATTAATATGTGGCAAGCGATATTCCACAGGGTCTTCAAGTGTGATAATTTTGAGATTCCGCTCTTTTAAGATGTTTAGGATTCCATACATTGTGGTACTTTTGCCGCTACCCGTAGGTCCTGTAATGAGCACAAGCCCATAGGGTAAGTTAAAAAGTGATTGGATTTGTGTTAATTCTATCTCTCCAAAGCCTAAAGATTCTAAAGGCAAAAGAGTTTTGTGCTTATCTAAAATTCTAAGCACGATAGATTCTCCCTCAACTAAAGGCAAAGTAGAGACACGAAAGTCAAAGATACGAGGAAATCTATCAGAATGTAATAACTCTAGCTCAAATCGTCCATCTTGCGGGAGTTTGGATTCTGTCAAATTCAAGTGGGATAGCAGCTTAATGCTTGCGCTTAAAGGAGCAAAAAGCCATAACTCAAATGTGAAACATTCTACCAATACGCCATCAATTCGGAATCGTACGCGCAGAGAGTCAAAATCGCGTTCAAAATGCACATCACTTGCGTTTTTGGATACTGCAATTTGTAGCATTAGTTGCACTAGGCTTTGAATGCTTGAATCTTTTTCTTTGGATTCTTGATAAATTTCTTGTTGGATTTTCTTGAGTAGTTTTTGGAGCTGTTCTTCTTGCTCTAGCCACGCAAGTGTTTTTTTGAAATCGTCCAAGCCAATTTCGCCAAACTCTAAAATATAATCTTGAAAAAGACTTTGAATGGTGTCTTTGTGAGGATTATTGGAGGGGTTTAGCAAAGCAATTTCTAATGTATTTGGAGGAATCTCTTGTGCAATAATTGCGTTAAAATGTCGCATTTGTTTCACGCTAAGACGCAGTGCGGAATCCCTATGAATTTCTTGAATGCTCCAATGTTTTTGCGAATTTTGAGTAATCAAATTTTTTGCCCTTGTTGCATTTGTTTTAAAAGATTTGTTAAATTTTCGTTATTGTTTTGCCGCAAAAAGTTTTGTAAAATCAAAATGGCTTCCTCTGGATTCCCCTCCAAATAAGTGCTTTTAGCAAAGATTTCCCAACTTTCAGAGTCTTTTGGATTTGCAAGGTTTGCGCGCAGGGCTAAATTTTTGGCACGTGTGTAGTTTTGACTATCCATTGCCGCTCTTGCCTGCATAATTGGGTTTTGCATAGATTTTTGATTTTGCGCAATGGAAACGGAATCTTTTGTCGTGCTAGTAAGCTTGAATTTCGGTTTGTTGGAGGCTTGATAGTTAGGAATCGCATTAGAATAATTTTGCAAAGCAAGCGTAGAATCTCGTGTATAATTTGGTTTTTTAGGCTCTAAATTCAAATATTTTGTGGCAACCCAACCCTCTTGAGTGTGCAAAAATCCATTATATGTTTCAAAATATTCACATATTTTAGAATTTTGTTGTAACTGATGAATAATTTTTGCTTCCAAACTCGGAGCATTGCGGACATTTAATGTGCTAGATTGCACAAAAAAGCATAATTTATTTTGTTTGCTTGGAGTGATTCTTGAATCTTGTATGGCTTTAAATTCCCCAAAGCTTCCTACTAAGATAAGCATAATTCCTCCCAATGCGCACAATAAAGCAGTTTTTATCATCTTTGCTCCTTATATTTTAGAATTTATTGGATAAATGCTTGACTTTTGCTTGAATATGCAGTAATTTTTAGATAATTAAACTTAAAAATGTTTAAAAAATGGGGATTTGTTGGAATGTTTGCAATGGAATCACACACAAAAGCTTTTGCCTTGCTAGAGTTTTTAATTTTTATTTTGGTGTTAGGCATATTGGTGTCTGCAATGTTGGGGAGTTTGGCTGTTATTGGGTTAGAAAATTTTAGAATTGTGCAAGATGTGGATATTTATAATGTTCCAATTTGTAACAAGATAGTGGAGCATTGCGTTTTTCGTTCTTCTCTTTTGGATTCCACTCTTGTTTATGAGATGAATGCCACGATTCCTTAAAGGAGAACAATGCGACATGCATGGACTTTAATTGAGATGCTTTTTGCTTTAATTTTGTTAGGAATTTTAGGCGTTTTAGGTGGTTCAACCCTGCTTAGAATTTATCAGAATTATCATCATCAAAACGATAGCTTTATTCAAGAAATTCAAGTGCAAAATGCTTTATTGCAGATTAAACGCTTGCTTGAAAATTCTTATTTAGAAAGCCTTATGCTAAGCAGTGGCGAGGAGATTGGCTCAAACCCCTTGAGTCTTAAAGGTAAGAGTTTAATCTTTTATGAAAAAACGCAAGAATATGTGGTAATTGGAGATTATTCTCTACCTTGTCTGCACGGCTTTTTTGTGCCAGAGAGTGCCAAAATAAATAATGTTTTAACGCTAGAATTTTTGAGTATAGATTTGGGTTCTAATGGAGTCTTAAATAAAAAATGCTCTGTTTATCAAAAAGTAAATTTACCGCAAAAAGCACTTTTTGTTACTTCAGATTTCATTGCACCAAGAGATTTTTATAATTCTAAATTTCAAGGAAAGATTTTAGAGCTTAATGCCAATCAAATCACATTAGAGATTCCACATTTGTTTAAGACTTTTATGCAAGCAAAAGCTGCAATACCGATAATCCCTAAAATGTATTTTCTGCATTCTATTTCTTCCTTGTCCTTTGGGGATTCTATTTTTTTGGAATCCAAAAGCCAATTACAAGGCGTTGTGCGCAATACGCAAGAGATTATCCAAGAGATTGCGGATTTTAAGATTGCTAAAACCGCTTTGGGAATTGCGCTTGAGATTTGTGTTAATGATGCAAGAGGAAATCCACATTGCGCGAATACTCTTGTTGTTGAGGTTGAGTAATGCGTTGCTATAAACATTCAAGAGGAGTAGTTTTGTTGCCTTTGGCTTTACTTGTTTTTTTGGGGGCATTTGTCTTGATTTTAGGATTTAAAAATGAATCTTTTAAGAATGATTTAAAATCAATGAATCAGCAGATTTTATGGCTAGACTTGTACCTATTAAGCTTTAAAGAGCAGCTAAAAGTAGAACTTCAATCCACAAATCCACCCATTCAAGATTTTATGGTTTTTTCTAGGGTGATTGCGGAGGATTTTAATTATAAAGCAGTGGTAAAGAGGTTGGAGGGAGATAAAAAGAACCTGGAAGCATTTTATTTCGTGGATATTTTTGGGATTTATCGGGATAGCAGCAAAGAGTTTTTGCAAGAATTTTCTGTGAGGCGAACTTGGATTTTGAGGTTGCAAATTTGAATTATTTGGTTTGCAATAGCAAACATCATCGTATGACAAATTCGCTTCATTTTATCTTGCTTTTATGGTAATATTTAATTGCAAAATTATTTAAACTAAAAGGCTTTGGGAATTATGGAGATTCAATGTTTTCTCTAATTGGTTATTTTTTATTAGCAATCGTGATTTCTTTTTGTTGTTCCGTGCTAGAAGCAGCTTTGCTCTCTGTTACGCCACCTTTTATGGAAAGTTATGCAAAAACACACCCTAAAAGTGGCAAAATTTTAAAATATCTTAAGGCAAATATTGACAATGCTGTGGGAGCGATTTTGGTTGTCAATACTTTTGCTAACACCGTAGGCGCAGCAGGGGTTGGTGCGCAGGCAGTGGAGATTTTTGGGCAAGATTGGCAGGGATTTGTTGCTTTGTTTATGACATTGTGTATTTTATATCTTTCTGAAATTCTACCAAAAACGATTGGCGCAACTTATTGGAAAATGATTGTTTCCCCGATGTCTTATTGTATTTTTGCGCTTTATTGCATAACCTTTCCTTTTGTTTATATTTCACGTATTATTACGCATCTGTTCAAAAGAAAAGATGCAAACCAAATGAGTCGTGATGAGATTTTGGCGATTATGGATTTAGGGGAAAAAAGTGGCTCTATTAATGAATTAGAGGGAGATATTTTAGAACATTTGATTTTGCAAAAAACCCTGAAAGTCAAAAATATTATGATGCCAAAAGAGAAAATCTTTGCCTTACAAGAGGAAATGAGCATAGAGGAATCTTTGAATATTCCTAATGTTCATCGGTATTCTAGGATTCCTTTGTATGCTGATACGATAGACCAAATTCATTCTATCGTTTTTAAAAAGAGTATTTTACACGCTAGCCTTGAGAAAAGAGGGAAAGAGGCACTTAAGAAGATTGCAAAGAATATTACAAAGGTAGAATCCGAAATGGGGTTGCTAGATTTGCTAGAAAAATTTATTTTGCAGAAAGAGCATTTGTTTTTGGTTGTAGATAGTGAGCAAAATATTGTCGGCGTTGTCGCATTAGAAGATGTGATTAATGCTGCACTTGGTGTTGGTAATTTGCAGCATCGTTAGGAGATTGTATGATTCTTTTAATTATCTATTGTTTAATTGCGATTGTTTTTACTTTTTTGTGCTCTATTATGGAATCTGTTTTTTTATCTATCACTCCCTCTTTTGTTGCAAGTTTTGAAAAACAAAATCCAAAAGCAGGTGGTTATCTGAAATATCTTAAGGAAAATGTAGATGACGCGGAGGGGGCGATTTTGGTATTAAATACCTTTGCAACAACTGCGGCAGCAACAGGAGTTGGAATCCAAGTCGCAAGCCTTTATGGGCTGAACTATCAGGCATTAGGAGCAAGCATTTTAACTATCGTGCTGATTTATTTCTCTGAAATTCTACCAAAAACGATTGGCGCAACTTATTGGAAGATTTTAACACCTTATGTAACTCTAAGCATTCATTACCTTTTGAAAATTGTCTTTCCTTTTGTGATTGTGGCAAAACTGATTACGCGTTTTGTCAAAACGAGTTCAAGTTTATTTATTGGACGCGATGAGATTCTAGCAGCAAGCCAAATTGGGCATCAAAGTGGCTCAATTTCTAGACGTGAGGAATTTATTATAGAGAATCTCTTAAAGTTGAAAAATTATCAAGCCATTGATATTCTCACACCTCGCAGTGTAGTGGTTTCGTTGTGTTATAGCGACACAATACAAAAGGCGTTAAATACGCAAGATATTTATAACTATTCGCAGATTCCTGTCTATGGAGAAAATGTAGATTCTGTGATTGGTATCGTGCATACACAAGATATTTTGGAGGTGGGCTTAAATAAAGCACAAGAGAGTGTCAATCAACAAACGATTGGCGATTTAATGCGTCCGGTATATGTCGTATCTTTTAATGTTTCCGTGTTAAATTTGTTAAATCTTTTTATTGCCCAAAAAGAACAGCTCTTTGTCGTGCAAGATAGATATGGGCAATTTTATGGAGTTGTAACGCGTGAAGATGCGATTGAAACCTTGCTTGGTAAAGAAATTTTAGATGAATTTGACAAAGCGGCAGATATGCAGAAGGTAGCGCAAGAAAATATCAAAAAATATCGCTTGAAATATTCTGATAAAATTAAAAATATTTAAAGTTTTGTAAGTAGCCTTCATAAGTATAGGGTAATGTTTGCTTAAGCTTGCCGCAAAGATGGAATCGTAAGAGATTCCAAGAAGATTAATTTATGGGCGCGTATTGTTCGGTGTAAAGATGCTGTGTCATCACTAGTAAGTCTTTGCTGATTTTGTTTGCGGTGTCAATGTCGTTTAAGATAGAGGAAACATTTGTCGCATTGATTTTATTATCAAGAATCAGTTTTTCTACCTTATTGATTGCATTGTCATCGGTTTGGTCTAATTGCTGAGAAACCTTACGAATGCTCGCAAGAATTAATTGAATATTCTCATCGGAGCTTTTTTCAAGATTCTCAATACTGCGTAAAAGCTCGGCTAAATCAATACGTATTTCATTATAAAGCTCCATTAGCGCACCATTAGAAGTTTGTGTCGTGCTTTTTAGATTGCGATAAAGCATTTTGAGTTGATGCACGGATTCTACCGCACGACGCGCGGCATTTTTGATATGGACAATCTCATTCATCTGTTCTTTGTCGTGGATATGAGTTTGTGCAATCGTTGCAAAGTCAAACATTTTATCAAACAAATATTTGATATTTTTTTGATAAAAATTATCAAAATCTACATCACGCCGATAAAGTTTTTTCTTCGCAATAATTTCACGGAAAGGTGTGTTGGAATGAATCTCTTTGCGTGTAAATCCAAGCGCATAGGTAAGAACTAAGAAGCAGTTATCATAGAGATGTTCCATTTCATTGCGCAAGGCTTCAATCGCGGTGTCTGGGTATTCTACAATAGAATCGTTTAGGTAAATTGGTTCGTATTCTTTCGCTTTTTTATCCACGATAACTTTTTCAAGGAATTGCACCATTTTGCCAATAAATGGCATCATCAGCGCAATGCCGACGAGATTAAACAACGTGTGGAATGCGGTGAGTTGCAAGATGTAATCATTGCTTGCGATTCCAACTTCACTGCAAAAGAATCGCACGACAAAAATCATTTGGTGCAAGAAAATCACTGCCACAAGCGCAGTTACACTATTAAAAAGCAAATGCGCTGCTGCAAGTCGCTTGCCTGCAATCGTCGTGCCAATAGAGCCGATGATTGCCATTACGGTGCTACCTATATTTGAGCCAATCGCAAAACCAAGTGCATTTTCATAGCTCATTTGTCCGGCTGCTAGAATCGTAATGGCTACGAGCAAACTTGCATTGGAGCTTTGCATTACCACGGTTAAAATAATGCCCACAAGCACAAAAAGTGCTACCCCCTTAATGCCCGGTATTTGCCCATATTGCGCAATGTCTATAATGTCTTTTAAGTCATTAAAGCCGCTTTTGACAAGCGAAATACCCAAAAAGAAAAAACCAATTCCACATAGGATAGAGCCAAATGCCCTTGCAGTTTTGGAGCTTTGGAAGTTTAGAATCACGCCAAAAACAAGCAAAGGCATAGTAATAGAGGAGATGTCAAATTTTACCCCAGCAATCGCAATCACCCAAGCGACAATTGTCGTGCCAACATTCGCACCAAAGATAATCCCAATTCCCTGCCCCAATGTAATAAATCCTGCAGAGAGAAAGGAAATAGCAAGTACGGAAACAAGTCCGCTACTTTGCATAATCATTGTGGAGATTGCACCAAAAATTAGGCTTTTTGAGGCAGTATTTGCCCATTTTTTTAACACTCTTTCAATAAAAGTGCTAAAGTTACTAAATCCATTTTTGAGACACATTACTCCAAATAGGAAAATTGCGATTCCAGAACTTGCATCCAAAAAAGAACTAGACTCATAGAATAAATACCCTAAAATACCAAAAACAAGAAGCAATATAATATTTCGCATAATCTTTCCTTGAAATTGTTTGCGTTTGAGAAAAAGTAAAAAGTTATTTTACGACGATTATTATTAAATTAATATAAGCTTAAATCTAAATAATAAAAAGAAATATAAAATGATTGTGTTATATGTTTTCTCTTGTAATTGCATTTCTTGTTGTGTCGTCGCAAGGAAACGTAGATGGTCAAAACAATCTATAATTTGTGGAATCCTCGTAATGTCTCATTGGGAGAGTTTGGAACGAAAAAATAATGGCTATCTTACTTTGGCATAAGATTCCTTGAAAAGCATATTTTTCAAGGAATGTATAGAATTTTCTTATGATTTCTAATTAGGAAATTATAGTATATACTTATAAAATAATAATTCCTTAGATTAATTTAATGTAAGTTTTATTCTCAAGTAATACAAAGAAAAAGTTTAGTTTTTCACAAAAGGAGTGAATATGCCTTATGAATTACTTAAAAATGTAAAAATTTGGTTGTTGGATTCATATTGTAAATCCAATAGTTTTCAGAATGAAAGCTTATTTAAGCCCTTTTGTGTAAAGTTTTGCGAGCAAGCGTTTGCGGCGAATCTTGAAGCGCAAAAAGGGCTTGGAATTGTTTCCAATGATGTTTGAGGAGAAAAACGCCTATGCGAGTATAGGTTATGCGTTGTATTCCCTGACGTCTTATGTTTTTAGCGAGAATCCTATCAAATATAAAACAAAAATTAAAGGAGAATCTGAAAAGCAGGATAAAATGGATTTGTAGATTTTTGGTGTGCAGAAAAAGATTTTAAATTTGAAGCCTATATAGAATCCAAAAAACTATGGTTAAATATTGGTAATGTTAAATGGGAATTTGGTAAATCTTGTAACATTCTCATAAAAAAAGCATTTGAGCAAATCAAAAGGCTAAAAAGTGCAGGTGTGGATAAAAAGAGTAGCAAATACACAGAGGGTGCAGTTTTTAAAATTGTTCTTTTTCAGATTCCAATCGTCTATCACCCTAAATTTAAGCCAGAGGACACGGATTTGGAATCTGCACCGAAGCATTTAGAAAATCTTTAATAATAGCGTCAAAAGCATTTCAGGGGCAATATGGGCTTGCTCTTAAGCGTCTTGGATATGCGTCCTTTTGGTGTTTGAGAGGAAGAAGTAGAGTGCAATCCCTTTAATATTCTTGCTGCTGTGGTAATGCAATAATTATCAAGCGTTAATTATTGTTTGGATTCTACCTTTAAATCCACAATTCTTGCCTTGCCTCTGAAGACTTTCAAGGTTACAATCGCTTGATTGTTGGGTTTGGCAAGGAGATTTTGAATTTCTTGCGCCTTTTCTTTTGTAGCGAAGTATTTTTCTATGTTTCTTCCTAAAGAAAGGCGCGAAAAGTAACTTTTGGGGGCTTTTGTTTTGATATAAAGTTGATTTTTGGGTGGTTTAGTTAGAATCTCTTTAAAGATAAAATTTCCTTTATCTACTCTTTCAAGACATACGAAAACCTCTGCATTCAATGGAATCTCCGCATACATAGATTTTTTAAGCTTTACCCCATAATCTAGCCATACGAAATCTCCTGAAAGTAAATCTCTAGGGTCGTATCCTTTGGCAATGACTTTCACTTCTGTGCCAAAATAGATTGGTAAATAAGCAGAAACAAACATTGTTCCAATCAGAATAAATTGCAATGCACACGCAAGAAAAAGCCATTTTGTCCTAAGCATTTTTTCTCCTTGCAAAAAGAAGTAATCCCAATCCAAAGCACAAGAATACTACACTTGCACCAATATAATCTCCCAATAAATCTAAATAACGAATCACTATCAATAACGAAAAAGTAAGTAATCCCAAAATTTTATGATTTTCTTTGATGAAATGAATGCCTAATAAAAAAGTAAAGAATGAATAAAATCCTTTAAGAATTATTGCGTTTGTTGGATATAAATTGGAATAATTACCAATCAATAAAAGACTTATTGTCAAAATGCCTAAAAAATAGTGTTTGAAATACAGATTGATTGCACCCAATAAAATCAATAAGGCAGATAGAGAGATAGAGGAGATTGATAAGAATAAATGGTTTGCATCATAACTTAGAGCAGTGAAGGTCAAAGCTAGGGCAAAAAAGGCGTAAGATTGGTAAGACTTGAGATGAAAACCTAAAATAATTAAAGAAAGCCACGCAAAGGTGGATAAATTTAAATTATTCCCCTGAAAGTTGTATAGATATAAGTTTAAAAACACAAAATTCAAAAAAGCAAGGAATCTTGCAGCATTTAAAGAAAGACAAAAGAGGATTCCGCTTTGCACTATAATCCCAAGCAAAATGAGACAAATAAATAAATGAATGGAGTGATTGTCAAAACTTAAAAAATACCATACGCTTGTCAATAGGTAGCCTGTGATAAAGACAGAAAAAGACTTTAAAATAAGGGCAAGAAACAAGACAACACAGCCAACGCTTAAAAAAGCTAATGCAGTATCCTCACCAAGATGATAGATTTGCGAAAGTAGAGCAATATTTGCAAGTAAAACAAAACCACTTAGGATTCCAAAACCTTGTTGGAATATGGAATTTTTGGAGTAAAATATTCCCAAATGCGTAGCAAAAAGTGTGGCAAGAAGCAAAAATGTCTTAAGAATATTTGGAATCTGTTCCCAATTATAAGCGACAAGCGTCAAAAGAGAAAGCCCTATGAATACAAAAGCCAAAGTGATTAAAAGAGGAAAATCCGAATTTTCATCAAAATGATAAAAACCAAAAATTGCTTTTTCTTGCTCTTTGTTGATAAAACCCTCATTGGCAAGTTTAATGATTTCAGATTTTAGAAAAGATTTTTTGTTGAAAAACAATTTAAATCCTTAAGTATAATAATAAATCTTATTAAATGTTAAGAGTGAAATTATTAAAGATTTTCGTGGCATAAATTTTATGTTTGCAAAAAGTTGCAAACATAAAAAATATTGGTTAGTTTTTGGTTTTATCTACAAGTTTGCCAGCAGAAATCCAAGGCATCATTTCGCGAAGTCTTGTGCCGACTTTCTCAATTGGGTGATTTGCTAAATTTTTGCGCTCCGCATTCATTCTTGCATAACCTGCTTTGCGCTCTAGGATAAAGTCTTTTGCAAATTTACCTCCCTGAATATCTTTTAGAATCGCACGCATTGCCTTTTTGGATTCGTCATTGATAACGCGCGGACCGCTTACCATATCGCCATATTCAGCTGTGTTTGAAATAGAATAGCGCATATCCGCTAAACCGCCTTGATAGATTAAATCCACGATGAGTTTAAGTTCATGCAAGCATTCAAAATATGCCATTTCTTCAGGATATCCAGCCTCAACGAGTGTTTCAAATCCAGCTTGCACCAAGCTAGAGACTCCACCGCAAAGCACAGCTTGTTCGCCGAATAAGTCAGTTTCTGTTTCGTCTTTGAAAGTCGTTTCAATGATTCCACTGCGTCCGCCACCGATTGCACTTGCATAACTTAATGCGATTGCTTTTGCATCGCCTTTGCTTGTATCTTGTTCTACTGCAATCAAATCAGGGATTCCCCCACCTTTGACAAACTCACTGCGCACGGTGTGTCCGGGTGCTTTGGGTGCAATCATAATAACACCTACACCTTTTGGTGCTTTGATTTGTCCAAAATGCACATTAAATCCGTGTCCAAACGCAATAATTTGATCTTCATTTAAATTTGGTTCAATATCGCGCGTAAATATATCGGCTTGCAATTCATCGGGGATTAGAATCATTACCAAGTCTGCCCATTTTGTCGCTTCGCTTACTTCCAATACTTTAAAGTTTTTGGCTTCCGCTTTTGCCCAGCTTTTGCCGCCTTTATAAAGTCCGATTGCTACTTCTACGCCAGAATCACGCAAGTTTTCTGCGTGTGCGTGTCCTTGAGAGCCAAAGCCAATAATTGCAACTTTTTTCTTTTTGATAAGTCCTAAATCGCAGTCTTTGTCGTAATAAACTTTTAATGCCATTGTTTCCTCTTTTTAAGTGAAATGTAAGATTTGTGATTATATTGCATTTTTCCTTAGCAGATACTTTGCCGAGTAGAACTCATTGGCTTTGGTATAATATATATTTTAATAAATTTTTTTATTATAATTATTTTTTGTATTTTATTTCATTTATATTATGTCTATAATCCGTGGCGGAGAAAATGTTATAATCGCAAAATTATTTATAAAGGATTTAGAAGTGATGCTTTCTTTTTCTTTGTTTTTGGTGTTGCTTTTGATTTTGCTTTTGAAAGTATTTTATTGGTTTCGTTGAGGGTTTAAATCAAAAATTTACCATAATAAGTTATTTTTTGTAAGCATAATATAGAAATGCTCCCATTCCTATAACAAATACAATAACTAAAAATACAATCATTATAATGTCTAGTAGGCTCATATTTCCCCTTTTTGATTAATTTCGCGTTCTCGTAGTTGTCCGCACGCAGCACTAATATCTAAGCCTTTGGATTCCCTAATGGTGCAGAATAAACCCTTTTTGAGTAAAAATTCTCGGAATGCTTCTACTTTTTCTCGTTGTGGTCTTTGATATGGACTGCCTTTATGGGGATTAAAATAAATTAAATTAACTTTTGCTTTGATTTTATTCAAAAGCGCGACAAGTTTTTTTGCGTTTTCTAAACTATCGTTTATTCCATCTATCATTAGATATTCAAACATTATGCGTTTGCGACTATCTATCGGAAAAGCTGCTATTTCGTCAATAATTGCTTGGATATTATAGGCTTTGTTGATGGGCATTAGTTGTGTGCGCAACTCATCACTTACTGCGTGTAGAGAGATTGCAAGTTGCACTCCTAAATTGAGCATGCCTAGTTTTTTGATTTTTGGAGCAATTCCGCTTGTAGAAATTGTTTGCCTGCGCACAGAAATATTTAAGCCGTCTAATTCACTTAAAATATGGATACATTGCGTAACATTTGCCAGATTATCTAGCGGTTCTCCCATACCCATATATACGATATTGATTGCTTTATTGTTTGGCAAATTTTGGTCTTTTTTGATTGCAACAACTTGATAAACAATTTCCCCAGCTGTTAAATTTCGCACAAATCCTCCCTTTGCAGTCAAGCAAAAACTGCAACCAACTTTGCAACCAATTTGTGAAGAAAGGCAAAAAGTGAATTTATCTTCTTTCATTTTTAAAAATACTGCTTCATAAGTTAGATTGTCCTGTGTTGCAAAGAGGTATTTTATGCTTCCGTCTTGGCTCTGCTCTTTTTTATTTATGCTGATGTTTTGACTAGTAAAATATTCATTTAAATAAATTTTTAAGTCTTTTGGCAGATTATTCATTGCGTCAAAGTTGGTTTCATAATGTGTATAAAGCCAATGATAAATCTGTTTTGCGCGAAATTTTTGGAATCCTGCTTGTTCTAAATTTATGCCTAATTCTTCCAAAGTCAAATCAAAGATATTTTGTTTGCTTGTTTGAGCTGAAAGATTCATTGTGTTTTTAATCATTGATGAAAATTCGTTGATTTGGAATAAATGTAGGATTCTAGTCTTTTTATTGCTGCTTTGTGATTGGCAAAAAATTCTTTTTGTGCTTCCGAATGTGTATGATTTGTAACACAAAAGATTCCAATCACAGGGAGCTCAAATGCTTTCGCAACTTGTAAAATACTAAAAAATTCCATATTCTCATAAGTGATTCCAAGCTTTACCAAATGTTTAGCAAGCGTGGAATCCGTTGTAATATAATTGCTAGAATTAACAATTTTTAAACTTTGAGACAAAATATCATTGGAGTTTTTTGTCATTGTTTCACATGAAACATTCGTTAAAAAATTATTTAAAGGAGTGTAACACTGTTTTTGCAAAAAAGACAATTCTATATTTGTAGCACTTTGTGTTTCAAAAATTTCAAGCAAAGGAATGGATTCCATATAAGCACCACAAGTGCCAACAAAAGTAATTTCCTCTGGTCTATCATATAAAATAGAACGTGTCAAATTAATTGCAGATTCTACTAGCCCCACACCAATACTTTTAGCAAAAGAAAAAGCTTCCATTTTGCCTGCGCAATAAATCATTGTCTTATTCCTGTATTTCTTTGTAGTATAAATGCGATTCATTCTTTTTAATCGTTTTTTGTTCTGGGATTTGAAGAACTTGATAGAATCGCGGCTTTTCCAAATAGTCTATTTCAATGACATCACCTGTTTTTATATTGCGGCTTGCTTTTATGGGAATTCCATCAATTTTGATAACACCGCTTGTGAGCATATCTTGTGCAATGGAGCGTTTTTTTGTAATATTCACTGCATTCAGAAATTTATCTATACGCATATTTTATCCTTAAAATTTGCAAAATTGTAGCCAAAAGAATATTAAATTGTTGCTATAATACCACAAAATTTTTAAGGAGTGAAAATGAATAAGAAAAATATCAAAAAAGTTGTGCTTGCTTATAGTGGCGGTTTGGATACAAGTGTGATTCTAAAATGGCTCGGGGATAATTATCATTGTGAAGTCATAACTTTTACAGCGGATATCGGGCAAGGTGAGGAGGTAGAGCCTGCACGAGCTAAGGCACAGAAGTTAGGAATCAAGCCCGAAAACATTTTTATCAAAGATTTGCGCGAAGAGTTTATCCGAGATTTTGTTTTCCCGATGTTTCGTGCAAACTCCATTTATGAGGGTGAATATTTGCTAGGGACAAGTATTGCTCGTCCCTTGATTGCAAAACATTTGGTAGAAATTGCAAAACAAGTTGGTGCAGACGCAATCTCACACGGAGCAACAGGCAAAGGTAATGATCAAGTGCGTTTTGAAATCGGTGCGTATGCTCTAAATCCAGACATTAAAGTTATTGCTCCTTGGAGAGAATGGGATTTAAATAGTCGTGAAAAATTATTAGAATACGCAGAATCTGCGGGGATTCAAATTGAGAAAAAGACAAATAAATCTCCTTATTCTATGGACGCAAATTTGTTGCATATTAGTTATGAGGGACAGATTTTGGAAAATCCAAATGTCGCTCCTGAAGAAGATATGTGGCGTTGGAGCGTTTCCCCTAAAGATGCACCCAATGAATCAGAAGTGATTAGTATTGAGTTTAAAAATGGTGATGGAATCGCAATCAATGGAGAAAAGTTAAGCCCGGCAAATTTTTGGGCTAAATTGAATGAACTAGGTTGTCGTCATGGAATCGGGCGTTTGGATTTAGTAGAAAATCGTTATGTAGGAATGAAATCACGTGGTTGTTATGAAACTCCGGGGGGAACAATTTATCTCAAAGCTCATCGTGCAATGGAATCGCTCTGCCTTGATAGAGAAGAAGCACACTTAAAAGATGAGATAATGCCAAAATACGCTAGCCTAATCTATAATGGTTATTGGTTTAGTCCAGAGCGCGAAGCATTGCAAGCGTTGATTGATAAAACACAGCAAAAAGTTGAGGGTATTGTGCGATTAGAGCTTTATAAAGGCAATGTGATTGTGCTAGGAAGAGAATCCAAAAATTCCCTCTTCAATGCCGCATATAGCACTTTTGAGGAAGATTCTGTCTATAACCAAAGTGATGCAGAGGGATTTATCAAACTCAATGCTCTACGATTCATTATTTCGGGTAAAACGCGTAAGTAATTACAGCAAAAGTGCTACTTGTGCGGTTTGAGTAAAATCTCACCGCACGCAAGAATCATAAAAAATTCATATAGTTAAAATTAAAATAATAAATAATATTGATTAAAATATTAATTTGTCAATTGTTTTTATATTTTTTCTGTATCCATTCGCTAAAAGTTGCAAGATACATATAAAAGAGTGGAATAAAGAAAACTGCTAAAAAAGTCGCAGCAAGCATTCCACCAAGCACGCCAGTGGCGATGGAATGTCGGCTTAATGCCCCCGCTCCGCTACTTACTGCCAATGGTAAAACTCCCATACTAAAGGCAAGTGAGGTCATAACGATTGGGCGGAATCGCAATCTTGCTGCACCAATAGCGGCTTCTATAATGCTTTTCCCCTCGTGTTCTCTAAGCTGCATAGCAAATTCTACAATTAAGATTGCATTTTTTGCTGCAAGCGCGATAAGGACAAGCAATCCAACTTGAAAATAAATATCGTTTTCTAATCCTCTTAAAAAAGTTGCAAGAATTGCTCCAAAGAGCGCGAAAGGCACAGCACTAAGAACACATAGTGGCATAAGCCAACGTTCATACTGCGCAACAAGAATCAAAAAAACAAAGACAAGCCCAAAAATAAAAGCTGTTGCGCCACTAGATTGACTTGCCTTTTCTTGATAGGTTGAACCTGCGTAAGCAATGTCATAGCCTTGCGGAAGAATCTTTGCGGCAATTTCTTCTATTGCTGCTATGGTATCACCACTAGAATAACCTTCATTAGAATAACCAATCAGTTGGGCTGCAGGAAAAAGATTAAAGCGATTGACAATTTCCGCACCTGTGGTGTATTGGAAGCTTAAAAGCGTGCTTAAAGGGACAAAATTACCATCTTGCGATTTGACAAAAACACTACTCAAATCCTCTGGGGATTGCCGATAATCTTGTTCAGATTGTGCAATCACGCGAAATGTGCGATTGAAAAGCTCAAAGTTATTCACATAATAGCTTCCAAAAGTTACCTGCATTGTGCGAAAAATATCATAAATATTGACATTGAGTGCAGCTGCTTTTTCTCTATCTAAATACACAGAGACTTGAGGAGTATTCACAGCAATGCTAGTAAAGGCATTACGAATCTCTTTGCGTTTAAGTGCTTCTTGCACCATTAAATCAGTGTATTTTTTGAGTTCCTCTAGGCTTCCACCCTCCTTGCTTTGCACATAAATATTTACACCACTTGAATCAAGCCCAATAATAGTTGGTGCTTGCGTGGCAATAAAACGCGCATCGGGATATTTTTGTAGTTCTTTAGTGATGTTTGCAATAAATGCCCTATCACTTTTATCTTTATCTGTGCGCTCACTCCAATCAATAAGTCTATAGAATCCCACGCCATCACTGCTTTTGAATCCTCCTGAAAGAAAACTATATCCAACAATGGTAGTCATTTCAGCTACAAGAGGATTGCTTTCTAAAGTAGCAATCAGGTCTTTTTGCGCTTGTGTTGTGCGTGAGAGTGCTGCACCATCTGGTAGAATCGTATGAATATTAACGATTCCCATATCTTCTGCTGGGACAAGCGAATGCGGCGTTCTTTGGAAAAGGTCATAAGTTACAAAGAGCATGGCAATCAATAGACAAAGAAAAAGCAGTCCTCTTTTGAGAACCTTCGCCACTTGTTGGGAAAATTTCAATGTGAGTTTCTCAAAAAACTCATCAAATTTGGCAATAAGATAAAGGGGCTTTGCCTTTGTTGGTTTAAGATACATTGCGCAAAGACTTGGTGTGAGGGTGAGGGCAACGCAACCCGAAATCACGACTGAAATCACGATTGTAATCGCAAATTGTCGGTAGATTTCCCCGCTAAATCCTCCCATAAACGCAACAGGAATAAAGACCGCACTTAAAACCAAGACAATCGCAACTACAGGGGCAGTAATCTCTTGCATAGAACGAATCGTAGCTTCTTTGGCGTTTAAATGCTCTTGGTGCATAATGCGTTCTACATTTTCAATCACAATAATTGCGTCATCTACTACGATTCCAATCGCAAGAATTAGTCCAAAAAGCGTAAGGAGATTAATCGTAAAGCCAAAAAGATATAATCCGATAAAAGTGCCAATTAATGAAACAGGTATCGCGATGCAAGGAATAATCGTTGCGCGCCAATTTCCTAAAAAAAGATAAATAATTAAGACAACAAGAACAATTGCTTCAAAAAAGGTTTTTACAACTTCTTTCATAGATTGCACGATAAACTCTGTGGGGCGAAAAGGATTAGAGTATTTAATGCCTTCAGGAAATTTTTGTGATAATCGTTCCATTGTTTTTTGGACATTGTCCGCGACATCAAGAATATTTGCTCCCGGCTGCAATGTAATACGAATCGGAACAGAGGGAGTGGAATTGTAAAAATAGGAGGTGAGATATTCTTGCGCACCAAGTTCCACCCTTGCAACATCTTTTAGTCGTAGCATAGAGCCATCAGGATTTGCTTTAAGAATAATGTTTTCAAACTCTTCTGTGCTAGAAAATAATCCTTTTGTTACGATTGTGTAAGCAAATTCGCTCCTTTCAATAGGCTCAACTCCAAGCTTGCCCGGAGCAAATTGAGAATTTTGCTCTTGAATCTTATCAATCACCTCTAAAGGTGCAAGATTAAAAAAATTGAGCTTATCTGGTAATAACCATATGCGCATTGCATAATCCGAGCGTCCCCACAAATCAACATCTCCGATTCCGCTAATACGCTTGAGCTCATCTACAACATTTAAAAGTGCGTAGTTTGCTATATCAAGTTGTGAATGATTGGGATTATCTGAATAAATATGATACATTCCAATTACAGCAGTGGAGCGTTTGCGCACGGTTACGCCAAGTCTTTGCACTTCACTAGGAAGTTGGCTAAGAACAGCCTGCACGCGGTTATTGACATTGACAACAGCCATATCTGGGTCGGCATTATTATTAAAAAAAACGCTCAAATTCATTGTGCCACTACTCGTAGTAGAGGTTTGGATATAAATCATTCCCTCCACGCCATTAATGCTATTTTCTAAAATGCTTGCAACATTTGTAGAAATCGTTTCTGCACTTGCTCCGGGATAGTTTGCACTCACAACAATTTGTGTTGGAACAAGTTTGGGATATTGTTCTATGGGGAGATTAAAAAGGCATAAAAGCCCAGCAATAACGATGATAATAGAAATTACTGCGGAGAATGCGGGGCGGTTGATAAAAAACTTTGAAAACATCAATTTTCCTTAGGATTCTATAATAATTCTTTGCATTTTTAACCGCAACATTCTAGCATAAAAGCGTGAGGCAAATGTGAATTTATTATAAAGAATCATAATTGGTTTTTTTATAACTTTTTCCCAAAAATACGCCCAATATGCCCCAAACAAAAGAAATTGCAGCACCGCACAAAAGTACGCATAGAATCCCTACGTTTGCAAGCAAGCTTTCTGCTTGGGCTGAGAGCGCGTCTCCTCCGCGATATACAACCGTGTCAAAGAAGTTTTTGACTTTGTATTTAGAATCTGCGTCCAGCGGCACAAACAGCATTTCGCGTCCGGGCTTAACGAGTGCGTATTCGCCTACACGGCGGATACTCATCACGACAGCCAAAGGCAAAAACGCAGGGTGCGTGAAGCTAAGGACAATGAATCCTAGTGTGATGACGAAACCAAGCGTGCTTAAAAGATAAGTAATGCCCAAAAACTTCACTATTTTTGCGGTTAAAAAGATTTGGATAAATAAAGCTGAAATCTGCACGATAAGGTCAATGTTTGCAAATGCCGCAATTCTTGCCTCGCGTGTAGGAAAAACTTCACGAATGATTCTTGCTTGCTCCATATACAAAAAGGTAGAAACGCTCGTGAGTGAAAGGATAAAGGCGCAGAGTGCGAGCAGGTATTTGGAAGCGATGATGAGTTTAAAGCCAATAAAAGGGTTCTTTGAGCCAATCACTTGATTGAATCTCTCCAACGATTCTACATTTTCAAAGTATTTTAACTCGCGCAAAATGAGATTCTTTAGTATAATACCGATAAAAAGCAAAGCAATGGAGAGAAAGACGAGATTTGCCACACCAAAATTTGCGACTAAAATACTCACACTGCTTGCCCCTGCAATGCTTCCAAGACTTGCCCCTGCGGAGATGATACCAAAAAGCCTTGTGCTTTCCTCTTTGTTAAAGACATCGGTGAGCAAGCTCCAAGCAGAAGAGAAAGCAAAGAGATTAAAAACGCTAATCCACACATAAAACACGCGAGAAAGCCAGATAAATTCTGCGGTGTGTGGCTTGAAAATCTGCATTAATGCATAAAAAATAAGCAGATTGAGCGCAAAAAAGATAAAGACGCAATCGGCGTAGAATCTCCTTTTGATTTTGGTGCTTAGCCACATCAGGAGCAAAGATGCAAGGATACAAGCAATAAAAGTCGCCAAAAAGAGCCATTTTAGCTCCTCTTGTCCTCCCTCTAGTCCCAAAGCATCGCGCATAGGACGCAAAATCGCATAGGAGCTAAAGAGCATAAAAATAAACCCGCAAGAGAGGACTAGAAGCTTAAATTCTCCGTCTTTGAGACTAAAGAGTTTGTAGATAAATGCGCGCATTTTTATCCTTTATTGATAAACCTAGTATTATAAACCATTACACTTGGTGTTTGTCAAGAGGAAAAAGCATAAAAAATAAAAAGTTTTAATCCTCGTATTTTTTCAATTTCTCTAGCAATTCTTCTGCGCTAGCAAATTCATTGTCTTTTAGTGCATTTTCTCCCCATTTAGCTTGGAGATAAGGAATCTTTGCATTTCTTGCCGCTCCCTCGTCTTTGAGACAATTCCCAACAAATATGGACTTGGCAAAGGGAGCATTTTGTAAGATAAGATAAATCATCATCGGATTGGGTTTGGATTCTATTGTATCGTTTGTGCCAATAATAGAATCAAAATATTGGTCTATTTTATGCCTTTGTAAAATCGGCTTTAACCCTTGTTGTGGAGCATTGGAAGCAAGGGCTAGAAAGTAATTTCTTTTTTTGCAGGTTTGAAGCATTTCGCGTATCCCCGCAAACAAAACTGCACTTTGCTCATAGTGTTTGCCAAAATAAGATTCAAAACCAACCTTGTAGCTTTTATGCGGAAAATTCTCAATACCATAAAAGATTTTTGCACAATTAAGATTTGGCGTATGAATTGCGTGCTGCATTGTTTCTTGTGGAAGTGCAGGAAGATTTTTGTCTGCTCTAATTGCATTAATGGCTTCATAAATCGCATTTTCACTATCTATCAATGTCCCGTCCATATCAAAAATAACATTTATCATTCATTCCTCTTTAATCCAAAATCCCCAACACTTGATAAAGTGGAATATCTCTTAAGAATCGTTCTACTAAATTTTCCAAAGATTCTTTGGGCAAATTTGGAATCTCGCACTTTACAAATTCTGCTAGTGATTCTTTTTTGTAGTTTCCTTGAATATAGCCTTTTAGGCAATTCCAAGTTATCGTGTCTAAAAAAATTCCTCCACCAATGCTTGCAGAGGCGAGAAAAAGTCCCGTGTTTTTAGGCTTTTGCGAGAAAAGCACTTGATTATGGGCTTTTGCTTGTGTTGAGATTCTGTGTGAGTATGCTTGCGCGGGGTGTAAGAATCCTTGTGTCATCATTGCACAAACGATAGGCAACAAAAACTCCATTTCAAGTCCGAAGTTTTGCACGAGACTTTGCAGAGTTTTTGGTTGGTAAGAATCTTTGGCAAAAAAATCTAAAATTTTCTGACAGAGGGTTTGAAATTCTAGCGGTGTTTCAGGGAGATTTTGGAATCCAAAAGGAGATTTTAACAGCACAAAATGGGTTTGCAAAAGTCGCTTTGTGCGCTCCTGTTGCGTCAGATTCCTTTTGCCTCGCACAAAGCAATCCATTCTAAAGGATTCGTTAATCCAATAATCTTTGAGCTGTTCTTGCAAGATAGAATCCCTAGCCTCTGCCAATAATACTTTTTGCTGTGCGCTAAAAGTTTGTGGGTCAAAATGCCACATTAACTTTGCACTTGTGCTAAATTCACGCGATATTTGGCGCATAGATTCTGCCATTTGGCTAAAAAACAAGCAATGCCAATCTTTGTTAAAAAATTCGTGGCATAAATAATTAATTTCTCTTGTCTGCAATTCTTGATAAATCTCTTGTGTGCGGGGATTTTGCTGTGCATAAAGCGAAGAGGAAGCAAAAAAATCTTTCGCCCAAGAAATCGTTTGTTGAATTCTTTTTTCTTGGTTACCGCTTGCATTGCTTTCATAGGTTTTTAGCAAGTGTCGCAAGGAATATTTCCCCTCCCAGCCCGGAAAAACATTGTAGCTTACATAAACGACCCCCCCCAAAATCTAAACAATGGTTAATAATTTCGAAAATAACCTCTTGATTTTCTCGCGACACCCAGCTCCAAACGCCGTGTAAAATAATATAGTCAAACTTGCGATTCTCTTGCAATAATCGCTTGTAAAACCCCAAAAAGTCCTCTTCATACACTTGCGCGCAACTTTGTGAAGCAGCAATAAATTTTTGTGCGTGTTGGCAATGTGCGGGAATAAAATCATTCCCCATAAACTCTCCCTCACTGCAACTTGCGTGAAGCGTAAGGCTATTTCCCAACCCAAACCCTAGCTCAAGATAGCGGAATTTTCCTTGCGGTTTTGGACATTCTACCCCCGCTAAAGTCAAAGAAAAATCTATCCATAGAGGATTAAGCGCAGGAATAAAGTCATCTACATATTCTAGCTCGGTAGCGTATCCATAGGATTCCATTGTGTTTCCTTATTCAAAAATCCATTGCTTATAGTGCGGTAGTTGCGATTCTATGGCAAATTTACGTGCTTGAGATTGGAGATTGCTTGGAGAGAAAAAATGGGGTTGCGCATAAATAAAGCGCATAGCTTCGCTAAAAGCCTCTTTGTCATTAAGGGGGACAAGAATGCCTCCTTTGCAAATTTCACAATGCTTTTGATTGTCTATAAATTCGCCAAGTGGCTCTAAAATCTCTTTGGGCGCACAATCAGTTGTCAAAAGTGGAATCCCAAGTGCGAGGGATTCTACAAGCACATTAGGAAAACCCTCGTGATTGGAAGCAAACACGAAACAATCTGCAACGCTCAAAGGCGCGTAAGGGTTTGGAGTGCGTCCGAGCAAATGCACACAAGATTCTAAACCCAAGCTCAAAATCTGTGCTTCTAGCTCGTTTCTTTTCTCTCCCTCGCCAAAGATAAACAAATCCGCCTTGTCCTTAAAGTATTGCATACAATCCACAAGCAAGCGATGATTTTTACCGCTATCTAGTCGCCCAATACTGACAAAAGCAAATCTCCCACGCGCTTTGCTTGACAAGATTTGCTCCTTTAATGTGGAATCCTCACGACTTTGTGCATTGATTTTGTTTAAATCAAAAAAGTTTAAAAGCAAGGTGATTTTCTTTTGTGCGATTCCAAAATTTTCTACCAAGTCCGCGAGATTTTGTGGAGAATTTGCACTGATTTTATCTGCTTTGTTGTAAAGCAATGTAATCAACTTGCGATTTATCGTAGAGGAAAGATTGGAATAACCATATTGCTTGCTTGGATAGCTTCGCTCACAAATTAAGATTTTAGGGCTTTTGCGTGTTAATTTGCAAAGCATACCTGCTAGAATATTAATATAGTTTGGACGTGTCATCAAAGAAAGTGAAATCTCGCAATCTTGAATAATTTTGCGATATTTGAATGCAAGCAAAGGAAGTTTGAGGAGTTTTTTAAGCCCGCTTTCTGTGGTGCGATTCCGCCCCAAAATGATTTTTTGCACATTTAGAGGATAATGCTGAATATCCTCCAGCAAAACAAGCGTGATTGTATATTCCTTTGCCAGATTCTCCAACAAAAGTGAGGTAATGCGTTCCGCTCCTCCAGCCCCCAAAGAATAAAGCAAAATCACAAGTTTCATCGTAACAACTTAATCCTTTGGAGATTTTGTCTCATTGTTGTTGTGCAATTCTACTTTTAAAATTTCTATACTAACAGATTGCGCAAGAGAAGTCAGAATCTTTAAAGTTGTGCCAACCATAGAATCTACGCTAAATTTTTCTACAATCTGCGCACGCGATTGTGCTTTGAGGGATTCTAGCTTGTCTGAATGCTGCAAGGTGTAGAGAGATTTTAGGCATTCTAACGCGCTTTTATCGTCTTTTGGAGGGAAAAGAAACGCATAGGCATTTTGTCCAAAATCCGCAATAGCTTTACTCTCACCCACATCACTTACGATTGGCACACAACCACACGCCATTCCCTCCGCAATAGAGTTTGAAAAACTTTCCGTATAAGAAGTAGAAAGGATACAATCAAAAAGTGGATAATAGGCTTCCACATCATTTTTTGCTCCTAAAAATAGGACATTGCGTTGTGTATCCCCTAGAATCTTTAGGCAGTCTTTTAGGATTCTTTCTTCGCATTTTCCAAGAGAGATGAAAGTAACCTCTACACCTTGTTGTGTTCTAGAATATTCTATCATTTCCTTTGCAGTGCGTGCAAAAAGCGGATAATCTTTGACTTTATCCATTCGTGCGACGATTCCAAAAACAAATGCGTCCTCTTGAATTCCAAGTTCTTTTTTGAATCTTGTAATCTCTCTAGGGTGGAATCGCGTCGTATCAATCCCATTATAAACCACTAATGCTTTTTTCATATAATAGCCCTTTTTTTGATAAAAGCTAAGTGCATCATAGGAATTACAAAGAATTGCATCAGCAAAACGACTTAAGAGTTTCTGTGTATAAAAATATAGCTTAGAAGCAAGGGAGAGATTGTTTAAATTAATCGCACTTGAACGGAATCCAAAAACTACTTTTGCGCCCAAAAATGCACCACAAAAAAGGCTAAAAATATTCATTTCAGGCATAAAGGCATAAATACAATCCGGTCGGAAATCTTTAATCACTTTACGATAGCGCAACAAAAATCCAATATCTTTGCGCCCTTTCTTATGCAAACAAATATGTGGAATCCCTGTAATTTCATATTCTAGGCGTCCGCCACCATAAAGCGTGCAAAGACGCAAATCTACCTCCGAACGCTTGGCGAGCTCTTGCGCAAGAAGCACCCATTGCCTCTCCGCTCCACCAAAATTTAAAGACCGAATTGCTAATAAGATTTTAATTTTTTTCATTGAATTATTTCTCTACCCTCTGACGAATTTTTAGTTTTGGCAAGAAAGAAATAGGCAAAAAAAGACAAGCAAAAACCTGCAATGCAAGCCAATTTGGATAGATTGCTAGACTTTGTAGAATCTTTTTAAATGCCTTTTTGCGGTTCCCTCCTTGTCGGTAAAGTAATGCTGCTGTGGCACAGAGCTTAGCTAAATGTGCGGGACAATATTTCAAACGTTCTTTATAAAAAAGCAAAATATCTTGCTCATAATTTTTTACCATTTCCAAAGGCTTATATTTCAAGCTCTGCGTGAGAGATTCTGCGTGGATTCTATAAAATTTCAAAGGCTTATGAATATAATAGCACGGACGCTGTTTGTGGAGTTTTAGCCATAAAAGCCCCATATTGCCTCTTTGTAAATTTTCATTAAATCTCCTCTGTCCAAGTAGTTTGCGCTCAAACAAAGTTACAAACTCTCCGTCTAAACACCCCGCAAGCACTTCTTGGAAACTAATTTCACGCGATTCGTCTAGTCCTTGTCCTGAGAGGAATCCGTCATCACTTCTTGTGCAATTTGCGATGATAATACCATATTGTTTATCAAAGCGCAAATAGACTTCTACCATTTGCGAAATAGCTTCTTTAAATAATAAATCATCATCATCTAAAAGCAATAAAAGTTCGCCACTTGCATAATCTAAACCATTGTTGCGATTCCCTGCACTTCCACGCGTTCTTGCGTTGCGCACAACTTTGATATGGGGATTATCTTTTGCATATTCGCTTGCAATGCTAAAGGTGTTGTCCTCTGAACCATCATCACTTACGATAATTTCTAAGTTAGGATAATCTTGGTCTAAAATGCTTTCAATGGATTCTGTAAAAAAATATTCACGATTGTAAGTTGTCAAAATCACGCTAACTTTTGGGAAATTTGGGTTATCTGGAATCTCACTAAGGAGTTTTTCGCTAAATTCTTGTGGTAGGTCTTTGATGTTAAATTCTTTGAAATTTTCCATTACCCAATCTCCTTTTTGTTTGCAATATCGGCTAAAAACACCAAAACACAACATTTACCTTTGTTATTTTACACTTTTTATTCAAATTTTAATTTTACCAAAAGCACATTTTAATTTTATTAAGAAATAATGAGAGTTAAAAACAAGGAATCAAAAACAATAAGATGAATCCTAAACTACAAGGATAAGCAAAATATTGGCTTATCCTTGTGGGATTCTAAATTAATCTTTGATTTTTGGCTCACCAAATGCGCTAATTTCAGGTAATTCTCTTGTGTATTTTTCTTCAAAAATTCATCAAAGCTTGGCATTGGCGTAGCAAACTCACTACCATAGGAGTGTGTTTGGCGCAAGGAACTTTGTAATATTTTTGATAAAATCTTTCGCACTTTTGCCATTCTTGGTATAGGCATTATACACTTTCTCGCCATACTTTCTGCACAAGTCAGAGAAAATCACATAATCATCACGACTCCCTTCAAAAGGCTCTACTGCCTGTTTCATCAACACAATTTGCATATTAGAATAATCTCCCGCCATCGTCAAGTCATCTCTCTCATAAGAGCTTGTTGTAAGGATTACGATGTCCGCCATTTTTCTGTTGGCGTCCAAAAGATTCTTAGTGTGTTAAGAGGGTCTGCACCCCAAATAAATAATTAAGTTGTGGATTATATAACTTTTAGTTATATGGATTCAAATATATATAAATTTAAGATTAAGATTTATTTGAAGTTTGGTAGAATCTTAGAGCAATCAACTTGTTGCATTAAGTGCAGTCAAAGCCTAAACTAGCTTCAAAGTGCCATTTTGTAGGCGATAGATAGAATCGCAATGTTCAATCGTGCTTAAGCGGTGTGCGATGATAAGCAAGGTTTTGTCCTTTGCAATCTTATAAATTTCTTCCATAATTCTTGCTTCCACTTCTGTATCTAGCGCGCTTGTAGCTTCATCTAACACAAGAATCTCTGGTTCTCCATAGAGTGCGCGCGCAATCGCAATGCGTTGTTTTTGCCCCCCGCTTAGTGCGATTCCGCCATCCCCTACTTGTGTTTCTAAGCCCTCTTTGGTTTGCAAAAACTCATAAATTTTGGCACTTTTTAGACAAGAGATAATTTTTTCTTTATCCAATTCTCTTCCAAAGGCGACATTGTCCGCTACATTTCCACTAAATAAATAAACATTTTGTGGAATATAGCCTATCTTTTTGCGCCAACTTTTTAGATTTGTTTTCTCTAGTTTAACATCATCTATCCAAATACCACCATTTTGAGGACAAAGCAAGCCAATGATGCAATCTACTAAAGTGCTTTTTCCACTTCCTGATTCTCCGATAAACGCGACTTTTTCTCCCTTGCAAATGGTAAGATTGATTTCTTGTAACACGCATTTTTGTTGATAGCCAAAAGAGAGCTTTTCTAGTCTAATTTCTCGTTCAAATTTGACTTCTTCTTCCCCTAAATCTTGGGTTTGCATTTTTAAGTCTTGATAAATGATTTCTAAGGAGCGAAAATTAAAAAGAATCTTATTGTAAGAATCCAAAATGCGGTTGATAGAGGGCAAAAGGCGATAGAGTGCTAACACATACATAGACAATAAGGGCAAATAACCTGTTACATTGTTGGGGTTTTGAATTAACAAATATAACACAACAAGAATCATCATGCAAAAGCCAAGTGCTTCCAAGCTCAAGCGCGGAATATGAAAAAAAGTTTGATTTTTGATATTCGCCAAAGAATATCCCTCTAAAGAGTTTGAAAAATTTCGCCAAATGGAGTCGGAATCACTTTGAAGTTTGATGATTTTGTAATTCCCAAAACTTGAGCTAAGTGTTTCAAAAAAAGTTTTTTGATGCGATTCCTTTTCTCGTCCTTGCTTTTTGATTTTTAATGCAATTCCTTGTGCTAGAAGGAATCCCAAAATCGCTAAGACGAAGGTCAAGCCAAGCGTAATTTTGAAATCCACAAATAATAAAGTGCCATAAATTAAAAGCACAACGAAAACTTCGGAAGTCATAAACAAAAAAGCAGCAAGTAAGATAGTAAAATTATGTGCTTCTGTTGTAATGGTTTTGGTTAAATGGCTTGTATTTTTTGTAATGAAATCCTCATAATTAATGTCCAAATAATTCCTAAACAATCTCTCCACAATCAAATGATAGCGTCCAAAGGTAAAACGCGCTAAAAGATGTTGATAGAGGAGATTAATCAAACTACGGAAGACATAAAACACCAATAAAACAATGCCAAAACACAAAACAAATTCATAAGGAGAATCAAAATGTAAAAAATGATAAACAAAGGCAAAATAAGTTTTACTTTCAATTAAGCTAAAATCACTTGCCACAGCGATAAAAGGAGCGATTGCAGAGATTCCAATGAGTTCAATTAAGGACACTAACAAGGAGAGTAGTAGCATTCCATAAATGTAATGTTGGTCTTGGTGCGATAGGATAAATCTAAGTTTTGAAAACATAACCTATGAGACTTTAAAGAATAAATGGCATTATTTTACCAATTTGTGCCTTAAAGAGCAGAATCCTAATAAGAGGCAAAATTAAAACCATAAATTATCTAATAAGCGAACCCCTTCAATTCGCACTACAACGAGAATCAAGGTAGAATTTTTTTGAATTTGCTCTATATTTTGTAATTCGTGATTGACAATGACAAGATATTCTACCTCTAATCCCTCTAGCACCTCTAAAGCAATTCTTTTTAACTCATAAGAATCTTTAATGCCGCGCATAATTGCTTTAGTTACGGCATTTAAAGAAGCTGAAATTCGTAAAGCCTGTGTGATTCCGCTTGGACTTAAATACGCATTGCGTGAGCTTAATGCTAGCCCTTCTTCGTTACGGACAATAGGACAAGGCACAATCTCTAAAGGTAAAAATAAATCCTGCACCATTTTTTGAATAATGAGTAATTGTTGCGCGTCCTTACGCCCAAAAAATGCCTTGTCCGGACGCACAAGATTGAAAAGCTTTAAAACAACTTGAAGCACGCCATTAAAGTGTCCTTGTCGCGTTTTGCCCTCTAGCACATTTGCCATTGCTGCAGGAGCGTTGAAAGTTGTTTGCAAGGTGGAATCTAACGGATACATTTGGGAAACTTCGGGCATAAAGACAATCTCTACACCCGCTTTAGCACAAATGTGCAAATCAGCTTCTTTTTTGCGAGGATATTGATTAAAATCCTCATTTTCTCCAAATTGTGTTGGATTGACAAAAATAGAAACAATAGTGCAATCACAGACTGTAAGACTTGCTTCTATCAGGGATAAATGCCCTTTATGTAAAGCTCCCATTGTCGGAACTAAGCCGATTGTTTTTTGAGGATTTTGAGATTTAAATTGACAGATAAAGGTGCGCAAATCTTGCGTAGTGGTGAATATTTGCATACGATTCCTTTAAATTCTTAGGAAATGAAGCGCGAATTATGCGATGAGAGAGTTAAAAAATAAATAAAAAAACATAGAAATATGCTAAAATCTTAATAAAAATTTATTCTTAAGAAGGTTTTGATGTGCCATCACAAAAACTAAAAGAATTGGTCAAGATTTCTGATTGGGATTTTTTAGGTTTAAGCGAAAAAATCATTTCAACTTATACCAAGCCCGGAGACAAAGTGATTCTGCCTTATATGAGTGCGGATAACTTTGTATTTGAACTAGCAATTAATGAGCGTCAATGTTTAATCTATGATAACAACCCGTTAGTAAGAATTAATTTTGAAGCTGACTTTTTTTATCCAAGTTTAGCCGGAATCAAAACTCGCTTGAGTGAAATTAAGGTAGTAGGAGATTTTCCAGATTGTGGAGTGAAAAAATTTCTTCACCCTAGAACCTATAATGAAGCAATGGCAATTCGTTTATTTTTAGATAGTGAGCCAAAAGATGCGATTAATCTATGGATTAAATACTTAAGCGCGGAAGCGCTTAGAATGCCAAAAACAAGCAAGGGAGAACTAGAAGAGCTTGAATACATTGACATAAAAGATTTTATTTTAAAAAAATATAAAATTAGTTTTAGTGAAGTGGATCCTATGAGGCTTTTGCTTTTGCACAAATCCGCCCCAGAATTTTTGCACGATGAAAAAGAGCTAGATGAGATTTTAAAAGGAACAAAAGTAAAATTGGCACATTATGCTCCCTATCGCTTCAATGTGCGCGAATATTTCAGTAAAAACCTATTAAAAATGTGGTTTCACAACATCAGCAAAGAACAACTAATGAGCGCTTTTGTAGAAGACGAAACAGCTTGGAATCTCCGCTGTAAAAAAGATTTTTTATCTTTACACAAAAGATTGGGAAGTGGAGGAATGATTCTAGTAGAAAAGGCAAACGAATATGCAATTGAGGAATTTTTTAAGCTCGCATTTTTTTATGGTTATGAAAATGTGCGTGCATTTTGTAGCGCGAAAGGTATGCAAGCCTATTTGATGAAAAAATTAGGATAACTTTATTTGTGATAAATTGTATCAACAGATTTTATGTTGGAGTTAGGATTTAAGTTGTTATTAAAAATTTTAAGATAGAATTACAACTCCGCTTTAAGTGGCTCGATAGCTCAGTCGGTAGAGCAGGAGACTGAAAATCTCCGTGTCGGTGGTTCGATTCCGCCTCGAGCCACCACTTATTACTTTTAGGCTTTCCACATTATATTTTAGTTTTATTTCTTTCCCTAAACTTATCAAACGATAATGAATAAAAATTATTTTATTTTTTATCAAAATTTGCAAAATTTTATTTTAATTTTATAATTTATGAGTAAAATGCCGATTGCACTTTTTGGTGTAATGTTTCTTCATTGCGGATATCCCCCCCGTCCGCAAAGAACATTCAATAAGATAAAATGTTTAAACCCAACTAGCCAATCCTCTTTTGGGTTGGTTTTTATATCTTCTTCCATTTAGATTCCTCATCTTCTCACTTTCTACAATGCAAAATCTGCGCTAGTAAAAGTTTAAAGGGCAAGATTGATATTGTGGATTTTAGGTAGAGGGCATTTCTAATCACAATATATAAGAATTCTTATTTTTCTAAAGACTATAAAACGCCATTTTAAATCAAAGTTTTTCCATTTAAAAACGAAGTGGTTTGATTTAAAATGGAAAAATTAAGCTATCGTTAAAATTTATATTTTATTTATCTATTTGAAGCTGGAGTCAAATTTGGATAGAATTTCAAACTAAAAATGAAAAAGAGAAATAATGAATTCTAATGTTTGGACTAGTTTGATTGGTGTTTGCGGAACTTTAGGTGGAGTTTTATTAGGGGCTTTGTTAAATCCTAAAATGCAAGAATGGCAAGAAACTCGGAGGCTAAAAAGAATGCTCAAAGAAGCAATGCCTTTGGATAAGTTTATTATTTTTAACGCATACAGAAATATGTTTTTACCTCTCAATGGAATGCTTATTATCCAAAATCCGCAACTTGACTTTGAAAGCATACAGATTATTAATCGTTTTGATGATTTGATAATGCAATTAGCATCCAATGTAAAGAGGCTGAATGATGAAAGAATTTTATTTGCCCATGAAGAATATTATGGAGTTGGATATAGATTAGCACTTAGTAGCAGATTTCATTCTTTAATTTGTAAAAATAATAAAATAAAAGAAGAGTTAATAAAGGAAAATAAGCAGTTTATCAAAGATGAAGTTTATCCTCTGTGTAAAAAATAATAGAGTCCGAAACTATCTTCAATTTTTTGCAACAAAGCCAACAATCAAACACAAGTGCTACACTGCCACTAAGTAGCTTAAGTATTTTTATGCACAATATTGGCATCTTTAACATACCCATTGATTTAAAGCATTTAAATCCTGCTTCACCAAAAGATTTTTTAAATTTTCCAAAAGGAGAATTTCACCCTGAATATAAAGGGTAGTTTATTTCTAGCAACCCCCTTTCATTTCAAAATCTATTCTTTCTTTTTCTAGTTTTTATGCTAAATTCCTTTGAATATAAAATAATTATTGGGGATTATTATGGAAATGGAAGAGATTATAGAAAAGCTAAAGGATATTTTGGCGAGTGAGGGACAAACAAGAATTAAATCTATTGATATAGCCAAAGCCTTAAACATACACCCTGATACTTTTAATAGTATGAAGTTTAGAAACTCTATTCCTTATAAACAAATCCTAAACTTCCTAGAGCAAAGAAAGATTAATATCAATTACTTCTTTTTTGGAAGCTCTCCTAAAGAAAGCTTAGGAAGCGAAGAGAAATATAAGATTCTAAAACTCTATAAAACAAATGCTTCTTTAGGAGGTGGAGGGATTAATGAGTTTGTAAGTGTGGAGGAGATTCTTTTTCCTATCTCATTACTAGAAAAATTCAAGATTAATCCCAAATGGGAAATCATAGAATGTAAGGGAGATTCTATGGAATCTCTCATCAAAGACAATGCGCTTTGCTTCATTGACAGACAAGCAATTCTCAAAGATAAAGGAATCTTTGTAGTTAATACCAATGAGGGCTTGTTTGTCAAACAAGTGATTCTAAAAGATAATGGAGTGATTCTGCACTCTTTAAATCCAACCTATCAAGACTTATTCTTTCAAAATGGGGAATATTTGATTGTGGGGAGAGTAGTTGGAGTGATGCAGAAATTCTAAGTTGCAATGCTCTATTTATGCTATAATTTATAATAAAATAAATTCATAAGGAATCAAAATGAAATTAGTTTTAAAAGATAATTTCTTTGATAAAGATGAAAATTGTATATTTGGAAAAGAAAATGATAAGCTAGGCAGAAAATCTATTGCTAGCAATCTAACAAATATTTTAAAACATTCTAACACAGAGATACAAGGCTTGATTCTTGCTTTAAATGCGCAATGGGGAAATGGCAAAACAACTTTTATTAAAATGTGGAAAAATATGCTTGATAAGGATTGCAAGATTCCCAATCTGTATTTCAGTGCTTGGGAAGAAGATTACACCAAAGAGCCTTTGATTGCTGTTTTAGGAGAATTGAATCGGTATTTAGAATATAAGGGAAAAGAAAATAAAAAGATAAAAGGAACATTAAAGTTTGCAAAGAAAACTTTACAAAAAGCAGCACCTACTTTATTGAAAATAAGCGTAAAAGGCTTTTTAAATAAAATTGGAATAGATAATGAATCTCTTCAAGAGGCTTCGCAAGCATTAACAGAAGAGAGTGCAAAAACATTAATTGAAAATTACTCTAAAGAAAAGGAATGCCTAGCTCAATTAAAAGAGAATCTAACAAAAGTCTTTGAGGCAACAGGGGCAAAAGAGGGACAACCTTTTATTATTTTTATAGACGAGATAGACCGCTGCCGCCCAACCTATGCCATTGAAATGCTAGAAAACATTAAACACCTCTTTGGGATTCCAAATCTTGTTTTTGTGATTTCTATTGATAAGGCACAACTCTCTAAATCCATTCAAGCAATCTATGGGCAAATTGATACAGAAAACTATCTTAGGAGATTCTTTGATTTAGAATTTACCTTGCCTAATCCCTCTCCACAAAGTTTTTGTTCTTATTTACAAAAAGAATTGGGTATAAGAAAGGGTCTTACAAATATTTTTATAGCAGATAATTTTACCTTGAGAGAATTGCAAAAGATTCTTCCTCAAATTAAACTATTAGAGATGCAACAATTTCAAGGTAATAATAAAGAACCTGCTTTTTATATGAGACACGCTATTTTTATTTTACTTATCAAGATTTATAGACCTGATTTGTATATGCAAATACCAAATATTACTGATGCAGAGGGAATAATGGGGATAGTAGAAAAACTTGTGTGTAAGGAGAAAAGCATTGTCAATGATAATCTTTTTACTCAATATGTAGAAATCATTTATAATTTATGTAATAAGATTTTTCAGCAAGATAGGAGTTTTTTTGAACAGCCATTACCGATTCAAGACGATAGAACTAAGGAATGGTTTAGAGAAGAGGGACAAAATAGAGTTTCCATTAATATTCAACAATATTCCTATATCGTGCAAACTTATTGCAGCTTTTTTGTTGGTAGAGGACAACAATGGAATCATTTGCCACAAATAAATGAATATCAAATATTTCCTGCCATTAACTTCACCTCTCAATTTGACATACAAGACAACTAACAATGCAACATTGAGTAAATGTTTTACAATGAGGACAATTAAAGATTTTTCATTGAAAGATGGGGAGAGTAAAATCTTGCATTATATTTTCTATTCTTTAAATAAGAAATTACAATGCCACTATTCATTAAAGATTCTCCCCCCTTGCCAAAGAATCCTAATAATTCCTCACCAATAACTCTTTCCTTTTGACATTCTGTGTCTGCATATTGATACTATATTTTGTCTCTAGGATTTCTATTGTAAAGCTTTTATAGAGATTCCTTACTAACTCACAATGATTATAGCTTAATAGGAATTTACCTTTGATACTCTTTAGAATCTTACATAAATCCCTATGGTCTTTTAAATCAAAGGTCTTTTTATTCTTATAATAATTCTCTGTTCCCACATAAGGAGGGTCAAGATAGAATAATGTAACATCACTATCGTATTGCTTAATAAACTCTCTAAAGTCAAGATTCTCAATACTCACAGGCTTAAGCCTTTCTGCATAGACTTGAAAGCTCTTATAAATATTCTTGATACTTCTTGTCTTTTTGCACATCGCATAATTATCTCTCTTGCCCCCAAAGCTATGCACGATAGAGTAAAAATAGAGTGCAGCTTTTTCTATATTGTTTCTTGGTTCTTTATGAATGGAATCTAAGAAAAAATCTCTACCGCTTAGCATTCTATTTAATTCTATTTGGAGACTCTGCGGTCGTGTTTGAATGATTCTGTGTAGATTGATTAAATCTGCATTCCAATCATTTACTACCTCATTATATTTTGCAAAAGGACGTTCTTTAGCATAAAGCACAGAAAGACCACCTGCAAACACTTCACAATAGCAAGAGTGTTCAGGCATTCTCTCTACAATCTCTTTTGCCATTTTTGCGTAAGGGCAGAGTGTGCAAATCTTTGAAATGCAATTTAATGAAATTTGCGACTGAACTAGCCCAATGGATATATTTAAGCCCTGTCGCCACTCTCAAACTTCAACAACCACTCTTTGCGTTTCAAACCTCCCGCATAACCTGTGAGGCTTTTATCACTTCCAATCACTCGGTGGCAAGGGATAAGTAGCGCAATAGGATTTGCTCCTACTGCACCGCCCACAGCTTGAGCGGACATTTTGGCTATGCCTCTTTGGCAAGCGAGAGTTTGCGCAATCTCCTTGTAAGTTATCGTGCGTCCATAGGGGATTGTGCGTAAGATTGTCCATACAGATTCTCTAAAAGGTGTGCTTTGCGTATGAAGTGGAGCTAGAGGCGGAGTGAAATGTGGAATCTCTCCGCTGAAGTAAATCTCTAGCCATTGTTGCGTTTGGGCTAAAATCGGCGTTTGCTCCTGCACACAATCTTTTGGCAATGTAAAATACTTTTGCCCCTCAAACCATAAGCCAAGTAGTGCGCTTTCATCACTTGCAAGTGCGATTGTGCCAAGCGGTGAGTGGAATTGCTGCGTATAAATCATTAAAACTCCATATATAATCAAAGGTAATGATGAAACGATTTTGCTCCTAAGCTCCGTTATCCCCGTCTTCTATAATTTCTACTTTTTGTCCATTTTGTTGATATGTATTCTTAAAATCTGATTCATCAGAGCAGTCATTATACCTTATTTCCAAAGTATTTTGATTTGGACGCTTTATATCCATAAAACAAGTTTGACCATACTTGTTTTTTATTTCTACTCTTTTTGTAGTTTGGATATTTGGTAAATCTTGCAACAAAGCTTTTTGATAAAGTTGTGTTTGTGGTTCATTAGCCCTTTCTCTTCTTTGTGCGCTTTCTATCCAAAACCTTAAATCATTTCTAAACGCAGTGAGAATATCTGTGTTGTTTATCCAACACTTTGAAGCTTCGCAAGAATAATCATCACCACATATTTTCTCTCTATATCCTACTTCACATTGTATATCAAGCCTCTGTGCAGCATCTATAAAGCCGAAGCTAACAAAACATAACATCATTAACCTCTTCATTGCGCCTCTCCTTAAACTTAAGAAAATTTTACCAAAATATATTAAATAGCTTGTGTTTTAAGGCTAGGATTGCACTTTGTATAAAATTAGGGAATCCACTCTACAATAGCATTTATAGACTCTTTTTTGCTATAATGTGAGGTTACTTTTGACTCGGAGATTAAGAGATGATGCCATTAGAAGAGATAAAAAGTCTTAGCCATAAAGATAAAGATGATTTGCAAAATGAGCTATGGGAGATTATCAAAGCAAATGATTTGAGCAAATTGAAACAATTTTTACAATATTATGACGCGCAGCGGTTTTTTTATGACCCAAATTTTGATGATGAGGAAGAACCGATATTCAACCATTGGGAGTAAAGTGAGAACAGAATAAATGACAGCCCAAGCACATTTAGATAGAATCCAAACAATTAATCAAGGGAGTTTTTACACGCCGAATTCTCTCGTGTGCCTTGTGTATCAAATGCTTTTAAATGCTAAAATTGATGTAAAAGATTATGTTTTGCTTGATAGCTCTTGTGGTTATGGGAGTTTTTTAGAGATTCCACAAAGTTTCCTAAATAGACAATTTACTCAAATTATTGGCGCAGATATTGATAAACAAGCCTTGCAAAAGGCTCAAAAAATTTTTAAAGATTATGCCATTGCACCTTTATTCCTCCATACAAACTCCTTGCAAAATGTCTCAAGAGAAAAATTTAATATTTTAGAATCTTCTAAACTCATTATCGTAGGTAATCCACCTTATAACGATAAAACCTCTATCGTGCAAAATCACCTTAAAGGCATAGATTCTAACCCTGTGGATTCTCAACTTAAAGCGCGAGATATAGGCATTAGCTTTTTGCGCTCATTTGATATATTAAAAGCTGATTATATCTGTGTGCTTCACCCGCTTTCTTATTTGATTAAGGAATCAAACTTTAAATCCCTAAAAAACTTTATCAAACACTATCATTTATTAGATTCTACAATTATTAGCTCACAAATCTTTTGCCCTAAATCTTTGGGATTTTTTCCTATTGTTATTGCCTTGTATGAAAGAGACAATCAAGGAATAGATTTTGATTTTATTTGTAATTTTTCTTTTAAAACTCGTGAGGGCAAATCTTTTAGGCTCAATGATTTTGATTTTATCGCACAATATATTGATAAATATCCAAATAAAAAGCGTGTGGATTCAAAGCACAAAGTGGCGATGTTTTATACTCTACGCGATATTAATGCCCTCCGCCGCTCTAAAACATTTATAAGCAAAAATACCGCAAACGCGGTGTATGTTACACAAGATAAATATAGTCTGTATTGTTATGTTGATGTATTTAAGCAAATCATTAAGCATATTCCGTATTATCTAGGAAATTGTGATGTTTTGATAGATTTTAAGAAATTTCAAGCCTTAGAATCTGCATTTATCAAAGCAAGTGAAAATAAGATTCTAAGTGAGGATATAATGCAGTATTTTAAAGATTTGTTAGAGGAGCATTATGAGGATTGAAAGGCTAGAAAAATGGCAAAATTTGTCCAAATTAAAATTAATAATGTTAGAATAATGAACAAAATTCAATGAAGGAGTTTTATTGTGTATAGTGTTAAACTTAATCAAGAAGCAATAGATAATCTATCTAAATCTGTAAATGGAGAAGGTGGAAATCAAAACTTACTGCGAAAATTACAGGGACAATATGATAAAGAATCACAAACTTTAGAATATGATAATGATGATTTAGAAAAAATAAAAAGATACAGCGAAGAATATGGCAAGGGTGGTTTTCAAAATAGATTTAAATCTATTCTATCTTGCATAGGTAAATAGTTAAAAGAAAACAACTAAGAAGTGAGAATGCCACAAACGCAAATTAAATCTTTTTCTTGTAAAAATTGTAAAAGCATATTGCATTAAGGAGCATAAATGACCATAAGTACCCACAATATGCTCAATAATGTAGATAATGCTATATTTCATTATAAAGACATTGCATTATTTCAAGATTCTATCTTAAATAAAAAACTCTTACAAAAAGAAACTCTTGATTTAATCATTACTTCACCGCCCTACAATGTAGGGATAGAATACAACTCCAATGCAGATTCTAATGACTATAAAGAATATTTAGAATTTTGTAAGATTTGGTTAAAAAACTGCTATTTTTGGGCAAAAAATGGAGCAAGATTCTGTCTTAATATCCCTTTGGATAAAAATAAGGGCGGACAACAAAGTGTGGGAGCGGATTTAACACAAATTGCCAAAAAAGTGGGTTGGAAATATCACAGCACGATAATATGGAATGAGGGCAACATTTCAAGGCGCACTGCGTGGGGGAGTTGGCTCTCTGCTTCTGCTCCTTATGTGATTGCCCCTGTGGAGCTAATCCTTGTGCTATATAAGGGCGAGTGGAAAAAACGATACAAAGGACAAAGTGATATACAAAGGCAGGAATTTATGGATTGGACTAATGGGCTATGGACTTTCAATGGAGAATCTAAAAAGCGCATTGGACACCCTGCACCCTTCCCTAGAGAGTTACCACGCCGCTGTATCAAGCTCTTTTCCTTTGTGGGCGATGTTGTATGCGACCCTTTTAGTGGGAGTGGCACAACGATGATAGAATCTTATCTTAATCAACGTCAGTTTGTAGGCATTGAACTAGATTCCACTTATTGCGAACTCTCAAAAAATCGTTTTTTGGAAACAATTAAAAAAGAGGAAGGATTGTTTGAATGAATTTCCAAGCACACTTTAGATATTTAATCAGTCTCAAAACAGATGTTAAAGACATAAGATGAATCCTATTGATAATTTTACACAAACAAAAGAATGTGTTTATAAAGAGCATACTTATTCTGTGAGGGATAATGGTGCAGTGTTTCGCCACGCAAAAGGTAAGATATATAAAAACGATAATTGCTGGAGTTTTGGCACACCAAACCATAAAAATGGCTATCTTTATCTTGGCTCGGCGAGAGTGCATAGAATTGTGGCTATGGCTTTTCTGGGAAAACCACCAACAAAAGAACATATTATAGACCATATTGATACCAATCGCCAAAATAATCGCCCAGAAAATCTTCGCTATCTTACACGACTAGAAAACGCTTTGCTTAATCCGCTCACACGTCAAAAGATTATTTATCATTGTGGGAGCATTGAGGCATTTTTAAAAAATCCTAAGATTCTAAGAGAGAAAGTTTCGGCAAATGAATCTCAAAATTTCCAATGGATGCGACAGGTTAGCGTAGAAGAGGCACAAAATTGTCTTAAAAATTTAGAGTATTTATTTTTGCAAAGAGAACAAATAAAAAAGGAATCTTTTTATCAAAATAATGGTATAGGCGAGTGGATTTATAAGCCACTTTATTTTACAGATAAAAAGCCTACCGAATCTATACAAGATGATTTTTATGATACGCAAGCCATTTTTCCAGCAAATGCGAAGCAAAGAAATTGGAGAACACCGAGTGAGTTTCCGCTTTGTCCAAAAACCAAAGAGCAGAATCCGCTTGAAGCCTATGCGAAAAATATGCAACAGGACAAAGTATTTTCAAGTAATCAATATGGCACATCTGTGATTATAAAATATGTGCTTTTACAAGACAATGCAACACAGAAAAAACTACCACAAAATGGGCAAAATGCTAAAGATTTGCACATACAAGATTTTAGAATAAATGAAAATGCTCTGCTTGTGCTTTGTAGATTTGAACCACCAAATATAAAAAGATATTCTTTAGCAAAAGTTACATATGAAAATGATTGTTTTATTCATACAGCTTTAGAGACATACTTTGACGAAAATGCCGGATATAAATATTTTACTCTTGCTCAAGGGCTAGAATGGAAAGGTGGTGAAGTCTTTGATGATTATTGTTAGAGAATTAGCAGGAAAACAAATGACGCGCGCTTGTAGCAGAAAATCGCTTTTAGAGATGATTAAAAAAGAGGCAGATAGAAAAGATAGGAGTTTGTTTGAATGAGCGGAAAACAGGGTAGCCAACTTGATTTAATAATGGAATTTTTTAAAGCAAATCCAAAAAGGGATATTCCTCACCCAGAAGTTGTAGATTGGGTTGTAAAAGAGTGGCAAAAACGCACGGGTAAAGTTTTTAGAGACCCAGATAGAGGGATTAGGAGTTTGCACCAAAGGGGCTATTTGCAAAAAATTGCAAAAGGAGTCTATCGTTATGACTCTGATTTTGTTGCTTTACGAGAGGATTTGGAGGATTTTGCCCCTGCACTTAAAAAGCAAATTTTAGAGCGAGATAATTATCAATGCGTTATCTGCGGAATAGGCAAAAAAGAGGGCGCGGAATTACATATTGACCATATTAAGCCAAAAGATTTGGGCGGTAAAGCCACATTAGAGAATGGACAAACGCTTTGTAGTAAGCATAACTTCTTAAAGAAAAATCTAAAACAAACCGAGACAGGCAAAAAGATGTTTTTAAGGATGTTAGAAACTGCCAAAAATGCCAATGAGAAAGAATTAATAGATTTCTTAGAAGATGTGCTAGAGGTTTATGAGAAACATAATATTAATGGGCATATTGTTTGGAAGAAGTGATAGATTTTATGATGGTTCCACTTGAGTCAAAGTTACAAATACTAAAGAATGTGGAATTTTGTCATTAGATGCTAGACATAAAACATTTGTGCTTGAGTGTTTTAAGATTTTTGGAATCTTAAGCAAGAATCATCATTACGATGTGTTGCAGATTCTTCATTTGATAAAAAAGACATTTTTTAAATAGGTTTTTGTGCAAAAGATAGATAATATCTCAAGGATTCTAAATATTAAGTAGGGATAATCCTTACCTGCACAATCTACCAAAACTAAGGAATCCACTCTACAATAGCATTTAATTCTTAGCTCAAAGGGTGGGCAAAAACCCTTTGAATTTATCAAGGGCATTGTAATTAAAAGGGCTTAAAATTAATGCTAAAACTCATCTTTATCACACTCATCATCGCTTCAACCATTGGGCTTAAGGCAAACCATAAGTTTAAATAGCTTGGAATTTATGGCTTTTTATAAAGATTGCAAGTGCGATTTTGCATTGTTTGCCCTAAAAAGATTCTTTAAGTGAGATTAAGATTGCTTTGTTAGAATGGCTTTCTTGAATTTTACATTAGTTATGAAGGTTGAGTTATGCTATTTTTGTCTTTATTTTTTGCATTATTCTTTTCTTTGTATCTTTGTAAATTTTCTTCTTATCTTTTTGCTTCTCAAAGTCCCCATTAGCTTTTTGATTTTTCTTATTTAAATTTTAGAAATCTCAAAAAGGAATCCTATGTCCAATATTTTTACAAAACACCCTTTGTATTTGCTCGTGCGTTGTGCATTGCCTCATTGCATAAGTGGCGTGTTTCTTTCTTTATGTTACATTATTGATGGTATCTTTGTAGGCAAGTTTTTAGGCAGCGAAGATTTAGCAGTTATGGGGCTTATTATGCCCTTTGTCATCATTAGCTTTGCGCTTACAGATATGATTGCCATTGGCTCCTCTGTGCTCATTAGCCTTTCTTTGGGCAAAGGGAAGTCAAAAGAGGCTTCCATTCTGTTTAGCACTTCTTTAGTTGTTACCTTTGTTTTCTCTTGTTTTATGGCAATGTGTGCCTTTTTCCTTGCACCTTTTTTGATAGATTGCTAGATATTAGCAATCTATCAAAAGTAAAGGCAAAAGATTTTGTGAGTATTTTTATCTATTTTACACCGCTTATTGCGTTTCATTTCGCCTTGGATAATTATTTGCGAATTTGCGCCAAAAATATGTATAGTATGTTTATCAACATTCTTATGGCGCTTTGCAATATCTTTTTGGATTATTTGTTTATCGTAGTGCTTGGCTGGGGGTTGTTTTCATCAGCACTTGCTCTTTGTATAAGTTTAGCCTTGACTACCATTTTGGGATTTTTGCCTTTTATTTTTGGTAATGTGGAGTTAAAATTTAGCAGGATTCTTTTTAAGCTAAAAACCTTTTTAAACATTTTCTACAATGGAAGTTCTGTATTTTTGGGCAATATTTCAGGCTCAATTTTAATGATTGTCGCAAACTTTTTATTGCTTAAACTCGCTGGAGAAAGTGGTGTAGCGACATTTTCTATTATACTTTATATTGATACTTTTATTATCGCTTTTATTATGAGCCTATGCGAGGGTATGCAACCCGCACTAAGCTACAATTACGCTAAAAAGGACAAAGCAAGATTAAAATCTCTTATCCTCTCTATCCTTAGCACCGCTTTTTTGCTTTGTTTTGGTGTTTTTATAGCTATTATGCTATGGAGTGAAAGCCTCATTGAGCTTTTCACAGAAAAAACCAATCAAGATTTTATCATCTTTAGTGCTTTTGCGTTGAGCCTATATGCGCTCAATTATTGTATCACTTGGTTTAATGTATGCGTAAGCTCTTTTCTCACCGCTTTTAACAAAGCCTCTTATTCTCTCTTAATTACTTTGGTGCAAGGTTGTTTTGCACCACTTTGTAGCCTTTTTGTCTTAACTTACTTTTTTGGGCTTAATGGCATTTGGTGTGCTGCATTTGTAGGCGATTTGCTTTGTGTTGTCTTGAGCTTTGTGCTACTCAAAAGAATTTTAAAATTTTGATTCTACTTGCCTATTAAGGAATCCATTCTACAATAGCATTTTGCGGGCGAGATTTGTGCCATTGCATAAACTCTGTAAAGTCCGTAATGCCTTCTTGTAGCACGGCTTGATAGTATTCTATCCCCGCAATTTTAAGGTTATCTGGCGTTTCAAACTTAAGTTTTAGAATCTGCTCTTTTTGTGCTTCGCTCATTATTTGTAAAATACGCTCCGCCACTCTCTCAAAATACCCCGCATACTTGCTGCCTTGCACAATGTGAATCATATCTATTTGCCAAAGTTGCTCGTCTTGATAGAATGCGTGCCACTCCAAACACTTATCCTCTTGCTCCAAAAGATTGCGATACTCTATGTGGATAATTTTAGGATTGTTTGCGAGTTTTGCCATTGCATCAAAGCTTTGGGTAACTTCAAGTGTGGGCGTGTAGATATGGAAATCAATATCAAGATGTTTGCACAACAAGCCCATTTTGAGTGAGCCAATGAGGTTAATCTCCCCACCTATGCTTTGCCAACACTCCAAAACTTTGGTTTGCTCTATCACTTCAAAGGCTTTTTGTTGGTTTTCTTTGGCAAGTTCTAAAAAATCCAAATCTCACTCCTATTATGCAATGAAATCACGCAAGATTCTATAATGCTTTTTTGTTTTATAATTCTTGCAAACATCTTGTAATGGCTTCTCTTATGTCGTCAGCTTCTGTATCTCCTTGCCCTTCAGCAGTGCAAAGGAACAATGGTTCTTGGGTTTTAGCCTTTAAAATCTGAATAGACACTTCAAGTGTATAACCTCCTAATCCCCCTAATACCTCTCTTTTATCACCTTGCCCATATTTAACTATAAGGGTTTGAGTTGGATTAGTAATGCTCTCTACAATGACAAATCCTTTTTTCATTAAAATGCCAGAGATGACATCTGAAGGGTTGATACTTTTAGATGTCATATAGGAAAATCCTCCGCTTGTGCCATATCCAATATAGCCACCTCCTGCACTAGAATTTAGAGTTTGTGTTTGTGAGATAAAAACAAATTGATACGCACTTGTATTGCCAAATCTTTTTACTTCCACAGGTTTTAGCACTGCACAACCAGAAATAAACAACATACTTAAATATATTGGTGCAAATCTTATCATTTAATCCCCCTTTGTTTTTTACAGATTTTAGCAGATAGGTAAATCACATTATAACATATTTTGCAATTTCCCCTTGACAAACACCAAGTGTCATGCTTTATAATTTCAAATGTATTTTAAAATCACAAGGAGAAACAATGACACACACAACATTCACACAAACTTTCACACGCATTTTTATAATGCTAATATTTTTTATAGGAGGTGGAGCAATGGCTCAAGAGAAATGGGATAAGGTGTTTGCAAAAAGCAATGAAGTCAAAGTCCAAAAGGTAAAATTCACCAATCGTTATGGAATCACACTCGCGGGGGATTTGTATCTACCTAAGAATCTAGGCAAGGCACAAAAGCTCCCTGCAATCGCAATCAGTGGTCCTTTTGGCGCAGTCAAAGAACAGGTGAGCGGATTCTATACACAAACTTTAGCGCAAAAGGGCTTTATCACTCTTGCCTTTGACCCTTCCTATACAGGAGAGAGCGGAGGCAAACCTAGAAATGTCGCCTCACCCGATATTAATACAGAGGATTTTAGTGCAGCGGTGGATTTTCTAAGCAATTATGCAAATGTGGATTCTAACAAAATCGGCATTTTGGGCATTTGCGGATTTGGCGGATTTGCACTCAATGCCGCTGCAATGGATACGCGCATTAAGGCAGTCGTGGCTTCTACAATGTATGATATGAGTCGCGTCAATGCCAATGGCTATAATGATTCAATGGACGCAAAGGCACGCCATAAGCTTAAAGAAAGTCTCAATGCACAGCGCACAAAGGATTTCAAAAGTGGCACTTACGCCAAAGCCGATGGATTGCCCCAAAAGCTTAGAGGCGATGAGCCACAATTTATCAAAGATTATTTTGACTATTACAAAACGCCTCGTGGATTCCACGCACGCTCTATTAACTCCAATGGGCATTGGAATCTCACTTCGTCTTTAGGCTTTATCAATGCGCCTATTTTGGCATATAGCGATGAGATACAAAGTGCGGTTTTAATCATTCACGGCGATAAGGCACATAGCAAATATTTTAGCACTGACGCGTATAAAAAGCTTAAGGGCAAAAATAAAGAATTATTGCTTATCAAAGACGCCAATCACACGGATTTGTATGACAATGCACAAAAGATTCCCTTTGATAAAATCGCTACATTTTTTAGTGCGAATTTGAAGTAGGACGCAAAGGAACAATATGCGCAAATATACATTTCTTTGTTTATTGTTTGCGCTGCTAACGCAATGCGCTTTAGGCAAGGACTTAAAGGGAGAGTTTATGCAAATACAAATGCAATTTCAAGGCAAAAGCTTTGTTTTGACTTTAGAAAATAATGCGGCTGCAAGGGATTTCTACGCACTCTTGCCTTTACGCCTAAGCTTTAGTGATTATGTAGGCAAGGAAAAGATTGCTAAGCTTGATAAAAGCCTAAGCACTCAAGAGAGCGGAGAATATGACCCACAAAGCGGCGATTTTTTCTATTTTGCCCCTTGGGGTAATGTCGGAATCTTTTATGCCAAGCAGCCTCCCTATAAGGGCTTAATTAAATTAGGCGCACCAAAGGCAGAAAAAGAATCTTTTATCACGCACCTGAAAGCCCAAAAGCAAGATTTTATCCTCACGATAGAAAAATATCCTGGCAGGGAGTAAAGATAGCTTAGTGGCTTTTTTAGGCTTAAGAATAGAATTTTGTGAGAGCTAAAATTACAAAAGGGAAAAAATGAAAAAGAATATCGTTGTTGTAGGTGCAGGGAAAGGCTTAGGCAATGCTGTTGCAAAACGTTTTGGCAAGAGTGGTTTTAGGGTCATTCTCATTGCAAGGAATGTTGGGAATCTAAACGCATATAAAGAAGAGTTTGAAAAAGAGGGCATTGAGACTTTTATCTATTCTGCAGATTGTGAAAAACCGCAAACTTTGGAATCCGCTTTTAAAGAGATTCAAGACGCCTTTGGTGTTGTAGATGTCCTTGTGTATAATGCGAGAGTGCGTAAGGACGGGTTTGCAACGGCATTTAGCAATGATGACTTCATCAAGCATTATCAAACCGATGTCGCAAGTGCCTTATGTTGTGTTAAGCTTGTAATACAAAAACAAGCGCAGCAAAGAAGCGGCGCGATTTTATTATCCGGCGGTATTTTTGGGGATAATCCTAGCAAAGAGCACGCGGGAATCTCAATAGGTAAAGCCGCACTCAAGGCACTTGGCAAGACATTGCACGATGAATTAAGGGAAAAAGGCATTTTTGTGGGGCTTATCACCATAGCGGGACACATTCAGCCAAACACACAACACGCCCCTGAATTGATTGCAGAGAAATATTGGGAAGCTTACCAAAAGCAAGATAAATACGAAGTCGTGTATTAAACTGCAAATTTTAAGGGGGGATAATACAGGAAATAAACAGCAGAAAAATATCCTAGCAGAGAGTAAAAATAAATTGCGATAGGTTTAAAGCCGCGCATTAGTTGGGTGGCACGAAAATCAAAATATATATCCCAAATATTGTATAATGCATTAAAATTTAGTTCAAGGTTTTTTTATGTTCTCTCTTGCAAACCGCAGAAGCACAAGATTAAGAGTTTGTAAGGGCTGGAATGGTAGAATTTGGCATTATCAAAAAATGAGGCACGATGACGATACAAATAAATCTTTCAAAGTTTCAAAATACAGAATCTAAGCCTTTTATCAAATGGGCTGGAGGTAAAAGAGCATTAGTAGATTCTATCATTGCTTCTATGCCAAGAAATTTTAATGCGTATTTTGAGCCTTTTGTAGGCGGTGGTGCATTATTTTTTGCTCTTAAAAATCAAGGGTTTTTAGAATCTAAAGCAATTTATTTAAGCGATAAAAATACTGAGTTAATTAACACTTATCAAGTCATTCAAAAGAATCCCAAAGCCCTGTTAAAAGAACTAGAATCTTTGCAAAAAAATCACAATAAAGAGTTTTTTATAGTATTCGTAACCTTGATAGGAATAAGGATTTTATGCATTTAGATTCTATTTTCAAAGCTGCAAGATTTATTTACCTGAATAAAACTTGTTTCAATGGACTATGTCGCTACAATGCAAAGGGCGAATTTAACACTCCAATGGGAAGCTACAAGAATCCCAAAATTTATGATAAAAATTTGATTTTCAATGCTTCAAATGCTTTGCAAGGAGCGCAGATTCTATGCTTGGATTTTGTAGATATGATAAAACTAGCAAAAAGCGGAGATTTTGTTTATTTTGACCCACCCTATTATCCGCTTAGTAAAACTTCAAGCTTTGTGAGCTATACAGATGTATTTTTAGAAAAAGAACAAGAGCGTTTGAGAGAGATTTTTAAGGAACTAGATTCTAAAAATGTAAAAGTTTTACAAAGCAATTCAAACACTACCTTTATTAAAGAGCAATACAAGGGCTTTAAAATACTAGAGATTCAAGCAAAACGAGCAATAAATTGTAAGGGCAAGAAAAGAGGCGAGATTACAGAATTACTAATTAGGGGAAAGTATGAGTAAAAATAGTGCAAGTTGGGAAAAGATTTTTGCGGATTTGCAGATTTTAAAGCACGATTTTAACAATGCTCCTTTTGTTATTAGTGCCGAGCAGATTAAACAATGTATAAAGGATTTCAGCAAGAAGTTCGCATTCTATGCAAACAAGATTCTAAGGAAGAGAGACCACAGATTTTTATTGATAATGAGCTTTTTATTTTACCTATAAAAAATGGTGGATATATCCTTTGTAAGGGCGATGGATACATTGACATTCCAAACATAAATACAGAATCCATTATCTATAAAAGTAAGCTTAATTTTGAATTAAAGAGTGCTAATGTGGGAGATTCTGAAATGCAACATTTGGATTTTGCTTATGCCTCGTCCCTTATGCGCACATTTTTAAATGATGAAAGCCTTGTTTTAAGCATACGAGGTAGAAAATACACGCTAGAGTTTTGCTTTGATACCAATCTTTATAAAAAGATCGCACAAAAGGAAGTTATCGCGCTCGTTTTTGAAATAGGATTTTAGAATCCTAGAAAAACTCCCTAATAAGTAATTGAGTGGAGAGGGCAAAGCATACGCATATTACAATCGGGCGGATAATCCTTGCTCCGTGCTTTATTGCAAGGCGTGCCCCAAAGCTTGCACCGATGATTTGTCCCACACACATAATAATGCCTAGAATCCAAAGCACATTGCCTCCGAGTATGAAAAACAAAGTAGAGGCGATGTTGATACTAAAAACAATCCAACGCGAATGTGCTAAGGCTTTGCTAAGTCCATAACCACCAATGCTTACAAGCAAAGCTAAGATAAAAGAGCCAATCCCAATGCCTAAGAATCCTCCATATAATCCTGCTATTGCGATGCTTATAAACAAAAAGATTTTATGAGGATTTTTGGCTCTGTCCTCCTCGCTAATGTTTGGAGAGAGTAAGAAATATGCGCCCACTGCTATCATCACAAAAGGCAAGATTTTTGAGAGCAAAGCAATCTCTATAAATTGCACTAAAATCGCGCCCGCTGCTCCAAAGAGCAGTGCAATTATCATCACCGCACGACTTTCTTTCATATCCACCAAACCTTGATGATAATAATGTGCTGCGCTGACGAATGAGCCTACAC
>ERZ778512.89-NODE-89-length-101642-cov-9.859638_pt1 | contig 101642 bp, 93 predicted proteins | sample MGYA00510346_ERZ778512 | MGnify/ENA primary metagenome ERZ778512 (study PRJEB29527, sample SAMN07138962) | mouse gut metagenome | material: feces | host: mouse | place: China:Nanjing | collected 2016-01-25 ...
TGCAAAAAAACCTTGTCATTGTCGAGTCTCCGGCAAAAGCAAAAACGATTGAAAAATTTCTCGGGAAAGATTTCAAAGTCCTTTCTAGTTACGGACATATACGTGATCTGAAGAAGAAAGAATTCAGTATCGACGTAGATAAGAATTTTAAACCCGATTATGAAATTCCGGCAGACAAAAAGGCTTTGGTCAGCACGCTGAAAGCAGAAGCTAAAGAGGCAGAAACCGTATGGCTCGCATCCGATGAGGACCGCGAGGGAGAAGCTATTGCCTGGCATCTGTATGAAGTATTAAAACTAAAACCGGAAAACACAAAGCGAATCGTATTTCACGAAATTACCAAAGGTGCTATTTTAAAAGCAATCGAGCAACCACGCAATATCGACCTCAACCTCGTAAATGCACAGCAGGCACGACGAATCCTGGATAGAATTGTAGGTTTTGAATTGTCTCCTGTACTTTGGAGAAAAGTTAAACCATCTCTGTCGGCAGGACGCGTACAGTCGGTAGCTGTCCGCCTGATTGTAGAACGTGAACGCGAAATTCATGCGTTCAAATCAGAAGCCGCTTACCGGGTTATTGCCATATTCCTGGTTCCCGATACAGACGGCAAGCTGGTAGAAATGAAAGCGGAACTGTCACGCCGTATCAAGACGAAAGAAGAAGCAAAAGCATTCCTTGACGCATGTAAGGGAGCGACTTTTACGATTGAAGATATAACCACCCGTCCGGTAAAGAAAACACCGCCGGCTCCATTCACAACTTCCACCCTGCAACAGGAAGCGGCACGCAAACTGGGATATACCGTAGCACAAACGATGATGATCGCACAACGTTTGTACGAATCCGGATTTATCACTTATATGCGTACGGACTCCGTCAACCTGTCGGAATATGCAACAGCCAGCAGCAAAGACGCTATCATACAGATGATGGGTGAACGCTATATACATCCGCGCCACTTTGAAACAAAGACGAAAGGAGCACAGGAAGCACACGAAGCCATTCGTCCGACTTACATGGAAAATCAATCCGTGGAAGGCACGGCACAGGAAAAGAAACTGTACGATCTGATCTGGAAGCGCACCATCGCATCACAAATGGCGGATGCGGAACTGGAAAAGACTACTGCTACCATCTCTATAAGCAAAAGCGGTGATGTATTCACTGCCATCGGCGAAGTTATCAAGTTCGACGGTTTCCTGCGTGTATACCGTGAGTCTTATGACGATGAGAATGAACAGGAAGACGAAAGCCGTCTGTTGCCTCCTTTAAAGAAAGGCCAGAAACTGGAATATGGACCTATCGTTGCCACTGAACGTTTCACTCAACGCCCGCCACGCTATACGGAAGCAAGCCTTGTACGCAAACTGGAAGAGTTGGGCATCGGTCGTCCGTCCACATACGCTCCTACAATTTCTACTATTCAGCAACGCGAATATGTGGAAAAAGGAAATAAAGACGGTGAAGAACGTACATTTAATGTGCTGACACTGAAAGACAATCAGATTAAAGATGAAAGTCACAATGAAGTGACGGGAGCAGAAAAGTCGAAACTCTTTCCTACAGATACAGGAACTGTGGTGAATGACTTCCTTACCGAATACTTCCCGGATATTCTGGATTACAACTTTACCGCCAGTGTAGAAAAGGAATTTGACGAAATAGCGGAAGGAGAAGTAAAATGGACTTCGATCATGAAGACTTTCTATGATCAGTTCCATCCGGCAGTAGAAAAGACATTATCCATAAAGACAGAACATAAAGTCGGCGAACGTATGCTGGGAGAAGAACCGGAAACAGGCAAGCCTGTATCTGTGAAAATCGGTCGTTTCGGCCCTGTAGTACAGATCGGTGCCGCAGATGATGAAGAGAAGCCTCGCTTTGCCCAGATGAAGAAAGGGCAGTCCATGGAGACCATTACCCTGGAGGAAGCACTGGAACTGTTCAAGCTACCGCGTACTTTAGGGGAATATGAAGGAAAGACTGTCACTGTAGGTATAGGTCGCTTTGGTCCTTACATCCAGCATAACAAGGTCTATGTATCACTGCCGAAAACACTTGATCCGATGAAAGTTACTCTAGAAGAAGCAGAGCAGCTGATTCTGGAAAAACGGGCGAAAGAAGCAGAACGCCATATCAAGAAGTTTGATGAAGAACCGGAACTGGAGATTCTGAATGGTCGGTACGGACCTTACATTGCATACAAAGGCAATAATTACAAGATCCCTAAAGACATTGTTCCTCAAGATCTAAGTCTGAAGAGTTGCTTGGATCTAATCAAAATACAAGATGAGAAAGGTCCTGGCACTTCTGCCAAAGGTAAACGAACTGCAAAAAAGAAATAATATTTGCATCCAATGAGACATCAAAGTCCGGTAACCTATATCAACTGGTTACCGGACTTTTGTTGTATTTACCATGCTATATATTTCTTTTTAAACGATTTATTTCCAAACTCTTTGTTTTGATATATTAAATGCATACATTTGCGGGTTACAATCAAATTATCAGAACACAGTTATGCAAACAAACAATTTCAAATCTCTCTCAATGGGGGTACTATGCGCACTCTCGTTAGTCGGTTGTATGGAAAAGGACTTATATCAGGCTCCAGAAGAAAAAACTGCAGATGAATATTTTGGCTTTACAACATCCTCCAGTTGCACAGTTGATGTAAACTATGGTTTAAATTATCAAGTTGTATTTGAGTTATATGCCGAAAATCCGCTTGAGGAAGATGAGGATGGAAACATTATCAAGACAAAAGAAGAGCCTGTCTATCGCGGGGCTACGGATAAAAAAGGAATTTTTAATGATTTCATATCCATTCCATCTTATCTTACAGAACTTTACCTTTATTCAGACTATCTGGGAACTGTCAGCCCGATTCAACTACAAATTACAAACGGAAAAGTATCTTTTGATCAGAAAGCTTTTATACAAAGTAAGAGAAATGCGAAGGGTACGAGTAGAGGGGTTACCAATAGCGGCTACAAATATCCGGAAGGTTTTCAGATTTTAGGTGAATGGAATGAGATAGGATGTCCTACTTATCTTTCTTCTACTCCGACGGAAATAGATGGGCAGCTCATGTATAATATCCGCGAAGTTTTTATTAAACCGGGTGGAAGTGCAGCGATGGAAGATTATTATCCTGAATATATAGATGATAATGTAAATATAGAGATCAATATTAAGAAGCCTACGGAAATCGGACTGGTTATGCTCAGCAGTACAGGTACCAAGCAAAATACAGTCGGTTATTTCACCTACCCTACCGATCAAAAGCCGACTGATATAAGTCAAGTTACACCGATCATTGCCTATCCGCGCATATCGACTGCCGTGTGTAATTCCAGCAGTACAGCAGGTAGTATGTATACCGGCGACAGAGTAGAACTGAAATATTGGGATGGCACAAAGTTCGTGAACGAGTTCCCTGCGGGAGTAAGCATAGCATGGTTCCTTATTGAGTCCTCCTACAACCAAAGCACAAAGGAGGTTCTGAACAATAAACGTACTTTCTATTCGATTCGTGATCTGAATAAGAGCAAAGAACACCGTACCATTGCCCTAAAGAACAAATCAGGAGAAGTCGTTGCATTTGGTATGGAGGATGCAACCAACTTCGAACCGACAGGAGATAATACCAGAAAAGGAAACTTTGGCGATGCCGTATTCTATCTTGATTTCTCAGATGGATCAGCCATTGAGACTGGTGGTGTAGAAGAACTCCCTGACAAATCCATTAACGACAAAGAGATTTATAACTCCTTTAAAGGTGTATTATCATTTGAAGATTTTTGGCCATCCAAAGGAGATTATGACATGAATGATATGGTTGTCGAATATAAGCGTGAGATTTATAAGAGCGTTCTCACAAGTAAAGTCGTAAAAGTTATAGATACATTTGTGCCTAAACATGATGGTGCAAACTGGCAGAATGGTTTTGGTTACCAGCTCACAGGTATAGCAAATAGTGATATAAAGAAAATAACCGTAGAATCCGACGGAATCGTCTCACAATTCATGGAGGGGCAAGACCGGGAGCCTGGTCAAAATTATCCCACTATTATCCTTTTTGACAATCAAAAAGCAGCTATAAACAAAACATTTACAGTAACGATAGATGTCGCTCAAGAAAGATTTACAGAAACGGCATTCACCCCTTTCTTTAATAACGAATATTGGGAAAAGACATACAGCAAATTTAATATGAACCCCTTTATCATCATTTCTACCAGCACAGGACGTGATAAAGAAGCACATATTGTGAAATTCCCTCCGACAAACAAAATGAATTTCTCTTATTTCGGTACAGGCAGTGATGTATCCAGACCTGATGAGGGATTATATTACGTAAATAATGAAAATATGCCGACGGGACTACAGATTAGCGGTATCAGTGTAGGAATCAAACGAAGTGCCGATTTTCTCGTACCAGTAGAAACGACAAGCATTTTGGAAGCGTATCCTAAATTTGGTGACTGGGCATCCAGCTTCGGCGCTTCCAATCCATATTGGTGGAAAGATCCTGATAATTCGAAAGTAATTACCCAATAATACAAAGACTGTCTGAAAAGTATGTAATCCCTATCATTAACTTTACCCAAAGCCTTTCTTAAAGATAGTGTACAATTCCTTTTCGGACAGTCTTTTTCTATTCAACAACATCCCAGTCCCGTTCCGGAACACATAAATATATTTTGTTCAGGGCAAGTATTACATTCTGGAAGGTACCTCAATGCCCAACAAGCCCATTCCTAAACGAACCACTTTTGCTACATTGGCAGACAGAGCAATACGGAATACTTTTACCGCCTCATTCTCTTCACGCAGAATGCTGAAATCATGGTAGAACTGATTATATTCTTTCACCAGATCATAGGTATAATTCGCGATAATAGACGGACTGTAGTCTTCTCCGGCCTGTTTTACAACTGCCGCAAAGTCAGCAACCATCTGAATCAGTCCTTCTTCCTTCTCGCTCAGCTCGATACCAGCAGGAATCTGTTCAGGTATCACAATTCCAGACTCAGCCGCTTTACGAAGCACAGACTGAATACGGGCATACGTATATTGAATGAACGGTCCTGTATTACCATTGAAGTCAATAGACTCTTTCGGATTGAAAGTCATATTCTTACGGGCATCTACTTTGAGAATAAAGTACTTCAAAGCACCCAGACCGACAATACGGGCAATATCATCCGCTTCTTCCTGCGTCAGACCATCCAGTTTTCCGAGTTCCTGCGAAGTTTCTTTTGCAGTCGATACCATCTCTTCCATCAGGTCATCGGCATCAACGACTGTTCCTTCACGAGATTTCATCTTACCTTCCGGCAATTCTACCATACCATAAGAGAAATGTACAAGGCCTTTACCCCATTCAAAACCGAGTTTATCCAACAGAATAGAAAGTACCTGGAAGTGATAATTCTGTTCGTTACCAACGACATAAATCATTTTATCAATCGGATAATCAGCGAAACGAAGTTTGGCCGTACCAATATCCTGCGTCATATAAACAGAGGTTCCATCGCCACGAAGAAGCAGCTTATGATCCAGCCCCTCGGCAGTCAGGTCAGCCCAGACAGAGCCGTCTTCTTTTTTGAAGAAAAAGCCTTTTTCCAGTCCCTCCATTACTTTCTCTTTTCCTTCGAGATAAGTATTGGATTCATAATATATCTTATCGAAGCCGACACCCATCTTCCGGTAAGTCTCATCAAATCCGGCATACACCCAGTTGTTCATCATCTCCCACAGGGCACGTACTTCCGGATCGCCGGCTTCCCATTTCACCAGCATTTCGCGGGCTTCCTGCATCAACGGAGAAGCAGCTTCCGCTTCCTCTTTCGTCATGCCTTTTTCCATCAGTTCGGCAAGTTCCGCTTTATAATGCTTGTCGAAAGACACATAGTAGTCGCCTACCAGATGATCACCTTTCTTGCCGGTGCTTTCAGGAGTTTCGCCGTTTCCGTATTTCTTCCATGCCAGCATGGATTTGCAGATATGGATACCACGGTCGTTTACTATATTCGTCTTTACTACTTTATTTCCGTTTGCAGCCACAATGTTAGCCAGCGCATTTCCCAAAAGATTGTTGCGCACATGCCCCAAGTGAAGCGGCTTGTTGGTATTCGGTGAAGAATACTCAATCATCACCAACGGAGAAGTTTCGGTAGCTTTCACCAGGCCGTACTCTTCATCCGACTGAATCTCATTCAGTAACTCAATCCAGGTAGCCGATGCAATAGTCAGATTCAAAAAGCCTTTTATCACATTGAAAGCAGCTACAGCCGGTTCGTTCGCCTTCAGATATTCGCCAATTTCCTGCGCTGTCTGTTCCGGTCCTTTTCTTGACATTTTCAGAAAAGGGAACACGACCAGTGTCAAATGTCCTTCAAATTCTTTCTTCGTTTTTTGCAACTGCACCATCTTCTCAGGGACTTCCTGACCGTAAAGTGCTTTTAGTCCGTTGATGACGGACGCTACAAGTTTATCTTCTATCTTCATAATCAAGTTGTTTCTTGCGCGCAAAGATACAAAAAAAGGAGACGCACGCGCCTCCCTCTTCTAATTTCTTTCAACTATATGTTTATTCAACAGCTGCAGACAATTCAGCACCAGCTTTAAATTTAGCTACTTTCTTAGCAGGAATAGTAATAGCTGCCTTTGTAGAAGGATTAATACCGGTTCTTGCTGCTCTTTCACTTACAGAGAACGTTCCAAAACCAACCAAAGCTACCTTATCACCAGCTTTCATAGCGTTAGTAACTGAAGAAATGAAAGCATCAAGAGCTTTCTTCGCATCGGCTTTACTCATTTGAGCTTCAGCAGCCATTGCACTAATAAGTTCAGACTTATTCATGATACGTAAAATGATTAATTAATATATATGTTACACAAAAGATTTCCCATTACGACTTTACAAATATAGATGAACAAAACAACATATCAAATAAAAACATAAAAAAAACGCAGCAAATTATTGAAAAAGAGCTAATAGGGAAGCTTTTCCATGCTTTAAAACAGAATTTATTCGTACTTTTGCGTTCATTACTTAAATATTCAGAATATAAAATTATGCCAACTGTAACTAAAAACCTGATAATTATCAATGTACTAGTCTTTTTCGGGACACTTGTCGCTCAACGATACGGTATCGATCTGACTAATTATCTGGGATTGCATTTTTTCCTCGCCAGTGACTTCAATCCGGCACAGCTTATCACTTATATGTTCATGCATGGCGGATTCAGCCACATTTTTTTCAATATGTTTGCTGTTTTCATGTTCGGAACTGTTCTTGAACGGACCTGGGGACCGAAACGTTTCCTTTTTTATTATATCGTCTGTGGTATCGGCGCAGGACTTATCCAGGAAGGAGTGCAATACATCAAATATATAGTAGACTACAGCCACTATTCACAAGTGGATATAGGAACGGGGATTATTCCTATGGGAGAGTTTTTGAACATGCTGACCACCGTGGGCGCTTCGGGAGCTGTATATGCTATCTTGCTCGCATTCGGTATGTTGTTCCCCAACAACCAGCTATTCATCTTTCCGCTGCCCTTCCCTATCAAAGCTAAATTCTTTGTTATCGGTTATGCTTTGATTGAACTGTATGCCGGTTTTGCCAATAATCCCGGAGATAATGTCGCGCATTTCGCCCACTTGGGAGGTATGATATTCGGATTTATCCTGATTATGTATTGGAGAAAAAAAAGTAGAAACAATGGGACATATTATAACTGATTTAAAAGAAACGTTCAGAAGAGGAAACACTTTCATCCGACTGATTTACATTAACGTAGGCATCTTTGTTATCGGTACGTTAATCAGTGTCATATTGCAGCTGTTCAACCTGAGTGCAACGGGAATATTCGATTTATTCGCCCTTCCGGCTTCCCTTCACCGGTTTATTCTTCAGCCATGGTCATTGCTCAGCTATATGTTCATGCATGCAGGCTTCCTGCATATCCTGTTCAACATGCTCTGGCTGTACTGGTTCGGAAGTTTGTTTCTCTATTTCTTTTCGGGAAAGCATTTACGGGGATTATATGTATTGGGAGGTATCTGCGGAGGATTGTTCTACATGATAGCCTATAACATCTTCCCTTATTTCAGCCAGACATTGCCGTTCTCCACACTCGTCGGGGCTTCCGCTTCCGTGCTGGCCATCGTAGCTGCCACCGCCTACAGAGAACCGAACTATCGGGTACAGCTTTTCCTTTTCGGCGCCGTCCGTTTGAAATATCTCGCACTAATCGTTATCGGAACGGACCTGCTCTTTATTACATCCAACAATGCCGGAGGACACATCGCCCACTTAGGCGGCGCACTTGCCGGGCTCTGGTTTGCAGCCAGTCTGAGCAAAGGCAAAGACGTGACTTACTGGATCAACTGGTTCCTTGACGGCTTCGCTTCCCTGTTTCAGAAAAAGACATGGAAACGCAAACCAAAAATGAAAGTACATTATGGAAGCGACACAAGTCGCGAGAAAGATTACGATTATAACGCCCGTAAGAAAGCACAATCGGATGAAGTGGACCGCATTCTGGAGAAGCTGAAAAAATCCGGTTATGAAAGCCTGACGACGGAAGAGAAAAAGAGCTTGTTCGACGCAAGCAAAAGATAAAGAATGGAACACATTGGCAAATTTGTCCTTTATTTGATATTGGCAGTCAACGCACTCTTTGTAGGGATGTTGATTTTGAGTGCCTATAGCCCGTATCTTCAACCGAAAATACACCCGATAGCTTCTTGCCTGGGGCTTGCCTTCCCCATCTTCCTTGCTGTCAACATCTGTTTCACCCTCTTCTGGGTAATCATCAGCTACCGCTATGCCTTATTACCAGTCATCGGTTTTCTGGTATGTATTCCACAGATACGCACCTATATTCCCATCAATTCTACAGTAGAAACGATACCGGATGGCAGCATCAAATTCCTCTCTTACAATGTGATGGGATTTAACAATCTGGAGAAAAAGGAAGGAAAGAATCCGATATTATCCTATCTGGCTGACAGTGAAGCTGACATAATCTGTCTTCAGGAGTACAATTCAACCAAAAACAAGAAATATCTGACAGACGAAGACATCAGAAAAGCATTGAAAGCATATCCCTACCGTTCCATTCACAATCCGGAAAAAGGAGGCAGTCAGTTGGCCTGTTTCTCCAAATTCCCCATACTTTCGGCACGTCCCATCAAGTATGAAAGCACCTACAACGGTTCGATGCAGTACACCCTCAAAGTTAACGAGGACACTATCACCCTCATAAACAACCATTTGGAATCCAATAAACTAACGAAAGAGGACAAGGTGATTTATGAAGATATGATTAAAGACCCGAACGCAAAGAAGGTAAAAACGGGTCTCCGGCAATTAATAAAGAAACTGGCGGAAGCATCGGCCATCCGTTCTTCGCAAGCGGATTCGGTAGCCGTCGCCATCGCAAACAGCAAATACCCGACTATTATTACCTGTGGCGATTTCAACGACGCTTCCATTTCATATACCCATCGCATCCTGACTCAACAGCTGGATGACGCCTTTACACAATCCGGCAGGGGACTGGGCATCTCCTATAATCTGAATAAATTCTATTTCCGGATAGACAATATTCTGATCAGCCCCAATCAGAAAGCCTATAACTGTACCGTAGACCGTTCGATCAAAGATTCGGACCATTACCCGATCTGGTGCTATATAGGCAAGCAATAAAACAGAAAAAACTTTAATAAATACCATGATGATTAGAAAAACTTTAACCATTTTAGCAGCAAGTTGTATGATGTACTCCTGTGGAACAAAAACAGAAAGCGACCCTTTCTTCACTGAATTTCAAACAGAGTATGGTGTTCCTTCCTTCGATAAAATCAAACTGGAACATTACGAACCCGCCTTTCTGAAAGGTATTGAAGAGCAGAATCAAAATATCCAGGCCATTATCGCAAGCCCGGAAGTGCCTACCTTCAACAATACGATTGTAGCTTTGGACAACAGCGCACCCATTCTGGACCGTGTAAGCGCCATTTTCTTCAATATGACGGATGCGGAAACAACCGATGAACTGACCGAGCTCTCTATCAAAATGGCACCGGCCCTTTCCGAGCACGAAGATAACATCTCCCTGAATCAGGAGCTTTTCAAACGTGTAAACGCTGTATATCAACAGAAAGATTCCATGAATCTGACCACGGAACAGAAACGTCTGCTGGACAAAACTTACAAAGGATTTGTGCGTTCGGGTGCTAATCTGGATGCAGAGAAACAGGCACGTCTGCGTGAAATCAACAAAGAACTTTCCACTCTCGGCATCACATTCAGCAATAATATACTGAATGAAAACAATGCTTTCCAGCTTTTCGTAGACAAGAAAGAAGATTTAGCTGGATTGCCCGAATGGTTCTGCCAAAGCGCAGCCGAAGAAGCCAAAGCTGCCGGACAACCGGGAAAATGGCTGTTCACCCTGCACAACGCCAGCCGCCTTCCGTTCCTGCAATACGCTGAGAACCGCCCTCTCCGTGAGAAAATGTACAAAGCATACATCAACCGCGGCAATAACAATGACAAGAATGACAACAAAGAAACGATCCGCAAGATCGTCTCCCTCCGTCTGGAAAAAGCAAGGTTATTGGGCTTCAACAACTACGCCAACTTCGTACTGGATGAGACAATGGCAAAGAATGACAGCAACGTAATGAGTCTGCTGAACAACCTTTGGAGCTATGCCCTCCCGAAAGCGAAAGCCGAAGCCGCAGAACTTCAACAGTTAATGGACAAAGAAGGTAAAGGCGAGAAACTGGAAGCTTGGGACTGGTGGTACTACACAGAAAAACTCCGCAAAGAGAAATACAACCTCTCCGAAGAAGACACCAAACCTTACTTCAAACTAGAGAATGTACGCGAAGGAGCTTTCGCAGTCGCCAACAAACTATATGGTATCACGCTAAGCAAACTGGAAGGTATCCCGACCTATCATCCGGATGTAGAAGTCTTCGAAGTGAAAGACGCTGACGGCTCCCAACTGGGTATATTCTATGTAGACTATTTCCCGCGTTCCGGAAAAAGCGGTGGCGCATGGATGAGCAATTACCGCGAACAGCAGGGAGCAACCCGCCCCTTGGTATGCAACGTATGCAGTTTCACCAAACCGGTCGGCGACACCCCTTCTCTGCTGACTATGGACGAAGTAGAAACCCTGTTCCATGAATTTGGCCATGCCCTGCACGGCTTGCTGACAAAGTGCGAATACAAAGGGACCTCCGGCACCAATGTCGTACGCGATTTTGTTGAACTTCCTTCTCAGATCAACGAACATTGGGCTACCGAACCGGAAGTGCTGAAAATGTATGCCAAACACTATCAGACAGGAGAAGTAATCCCCGATGAAATCATCGAAAAGATTCTGAAACAGAAAACGTTCAACCAAGGATTCATGACCACCGAGTTACTGGCTGCCGCCATTCTCGACATGAACCTTCACATGATAACAGATGTAAAGAATCTGGATATGCTTGCTTTCGAAAAAGAAGCCATGGACAAGCTCGGTCTGATCCCCGAAATTGCCCCCCGTTACCGCGTCACTTACTTCAATCATATCATTGGCGGATACGCTGCCGGATACTACAGTTACCTTTGGGCGAATGTACTTGACAATGATGCCTTTGAAGCCTTCAAAGAACATGGAATCTTTGATAAAAACACTGCCGACCTCTTCCGCTACAACGTATTGGAGAAGGGAGACAGCGAAGATCCGATGATACTTTATAAGAATTTCCGCGGTGCGGAACCAAGCCTGGAGCCGTTACTGAAAAACAGAGGAATGAAATAAAACGGCAAAAAAGCCCTTAAACATCAAATATTTGAGGGCTTATTACATATGAATGTGAAAAAAAAACTATATTTGCAGCCTTGTATGCGGCAAAATGGACTTGTATACGGCAGAATTTAACTGAAAATTAAATTAAAAAAGTAATCATCATAAATTAAAAGTAAAATGCAAAACAAAGGATTTGTAAAGGTTTTTGCGGTACTACTCACGCTGGTATGCGTGTTCTACCTCTCCTTCTCCTTCGTAACCCGCCATTACACTAATAAGGCGAAAGAGATTGCGAACGGCGACCCGAAAGTAGAACAAGACTACCTTGACTCTCTCTCCAATGAGAAAGTAATGCTGTGGAACTGGACGCTGAAAGATTGTCGTGAAATGGAGATCAGTTTAGGTTTGGACCTAAAAGGTGGTATGAATGTTATCCTTGAAGTTTCTGTGCCTGATGTTATCAGAGCATTGGCTGACAACAAGCCGGATGAAAACTTCAATAAAGCGCTGAATGAAGCTGCAAAACAAGCTGTCAACAGCCAGGACGATATCATTACCTTGTTCGTCAGAGAATACCAGAAAACTGCTCCGGGCGCAAAACTTTCCGAACTCTTCGCAACACAACAGTTGAAAGATAAAGTTAACCAGAAATCATCAGATGCCGAAGTAGAAAAAGTATTGAGAGCAGAAGTAAAGGCTGCCGTTGAAAACTCATACAACGTGCTTCGTACCCGTATCGACCGCTTCGGTGTTGTTCAGCCGAACATCCAGAGCCTCGAAGATAAGATGGGCCGTATCATGGTGGAACTTCCGGGTATCAAGGAACCGGAACGTGTGAGAAAACTTCTTCAAGGTTCGGCTAACCTCGAATTCTGGGAAACATATACTGCAAAAGAGATTCTTCCGGCTATGCAGTCGGCTGACTCAAAATTGCGTGCTATCCTGTCACAGGAAACTGCCGCTGATTCTACAGCCACTAACGCAACTGCAGACACAATCCCCGCAGCCAAGCTGGCAGAAGCTACTCCGGCAAAGAAAGCCGTAAGCGTTGCCGACAGTCTCGCAGCTACTCTGAAAGGAGATGCCAAAGACGAAAAGGCGGGAGCAAATATGGAAGAAATCAAAAAGCAATATCCGTTGCTAGCTGTTCTTCAGTTGAATTCAAGCGGTCAGGGTCCGGTGATCGGCTATGCTAACTATAAGGATACTGCCGATATCAACAGATATCTGAGCATGCCCGAAATCCAGTCAGAACTTCCGAAAGACCTTCGTCTGAAATGGGGTGTTTCTCCTTCTGAATTTGATAAGAAAGGACAGACATTCGAATTGTATGCTATCAAGTCTACCGAACGTAACGGCAAAGCTCCGTTGGAAGGTGACGTAGTAACAGATGCAAAAGACGAATTCGACCAATACAGCAAACCAGCTGTAAGCATGACCATGAATTCTGACGGTGCACGCCGTTGGGCACAGCTGACCAAACAGAACATCGGTCGTTCTATCGCTATCGTTCTTGATAACTATGTATATTCTGCTCCAAACGTGAACTCTGAAATCACAGGTGGACGTTCACAGATTACAGGTCACTTCACTCCTGAACAGGCAAAGGACTTAGCTAACGTATTGAAATCAGGTAAGATGCCGGCTCCGGCGCACATCGTACAGGAAGATATCGTAGGTCCGTCTCTAGGTCAGGAATCTATTAACGCAGGTATTTTCTCATTCGTTGTAGCTTTGATCCTGTTGATGATCTATATGTGTTCCATGTATGGCTTCATCCCGGGTATGGTTGCCAACTGCGCATTGTTCCTGAACTTCTTCTTCACGCTGGGTATCCTTTCATCCTTCCAGGCGGCACTGACCATGTCCGGTATTGCTGGTATGGTGTTGTCACTCGGTATGGCAGTAGATGCGAACGTACTTATCTATGAACGTACAAAAGAAGAGCTTCGTGCCGGCAAGGGTGTGAAGAAAGCATTGGCTGACGGTTATTCAAATGCCTTCTCTGCTATCTTCGACTCCAACCTGACATCTATCATCACCGGTATCATCCTGTTCAACTTCGGTACAGGTCCTATCCGTGGTTTTGCCACTACATTGATTATCGGTATCCTTGTATCCTTCTTCACTGCTGTGTTCATGACTCGTCTGGTTTACGAACACTTCATGAATAAAGACAAATGGCTGAACCTGACATTTACTTCCAAGATTTCCAGAAACTTGCTGGTAAATACCCGTTTCGACTTCATGGGAACCAATAAGAAATCACTGATCATCGTAAGCGCTATTATCCTTGTTTGTATCGGTTCGTTTGCATTGCGTGGTTTAAGTCAAAGTATTGACTTCACCGGTGGACGTAACTTCAAGGTACAATTCGAGAATCCGGTAGAACCGGAACAAGTTCGTGAACTGATCGCTGACAAGTTTGGTGAAGATGTAAATGTAAATGTGATCGCTATCGGTACAGATAAGAAAACAGTACGTATCAGCACCAACTACCGTATCGCAGACGAAGGTAACAATGTAGACTCTGAGATTGAATCATACTTATACGAAACACTGAAGCCATTGCTGACACAGAACATCACATTGGCTACTTTCATCGACCGTGACAATCACACAGGCGGTAGTATCGTAAGTTCACAGAAAGTAGGTCCGAGTATCGCAGACGATATCAAGACAGGTGCCGTATGGTCAGTTGTTCTGGCTCTGATCGCTATCGGTCTGTATATCTTGATCCGTTTCCGCAACATCGCTTACAGTATCGGTTCTATCGTAGCTCTGACTTGTGATACGATCATGATTATCGGTGCTTACTCATTGTTGTGGGGTATCGTTCCGTTCTCACTGGAAATCGACCAGACATTCATCGGTGCTATCCTGACGGCTATCGGTTACTCTATTAATGATAAGGTGGTAATCTTCGACCGTGTACGTGAGTTCTTCGGCTTGTATCCGAAACGTGACAAGCGTCAGTTGTTCAACGACTCTCTGAACACTACACTGGCTCGTACCATCAATACTTCATTGAGTACGTTGATCGTATTGCTGTGTATCTTCATCCTCGGTGGTGATTCAATCCGCAGCTTCGCATTCGCAATGATCCTCGGTGTTGTTATCGGTACTTTATCTTCGTTGTTCATTGCATCTCCGATTGCATACAACATGATGAAGAACAAAAAAGTAGTGGTAGCAGCTACGGAAGAATAATAAATTCCAGAAATAGAAAAAGCCTCTTCCGAATGTTCGGAAGAGGCTTTTTCTATTGATTATTAAAACAAATAGAAGCTATAAGACGTTAATCTTTAAAGAAGCCATTGTAATACTTAAAACTCAATACAGTATGAAGCAAAACAACACCGCCTCCCGCAGATTTCTCTTAGTAGCCCCGAGGGGAATCGAACCCCTATCTAAAGTTTAGGAAACTTCTATTCTATCCGTTGAACTACAAGGCCGCTTTTATTTTGGTTGCAAAGATAACGGTTTCTGTTGATTTAACAAGAATAAAAATGCAGGTTCCTTTCAGTAAATCCAATTATTTGGCGTCAATAGGACAATAAAGTTCGATTTATTTTGATAATTCGATTAACTTTCCGACCTTTGCGCTCACAAATTGAAAGTAAAATCAGTTTTTAAATTAAATATAGTAATTAAAGTTATGGCAGACGAAATGATGGTTAAAGAATTGGAGGAAGTCGTAGTACGTTTCTCCGGCGACTCCGGCGATGGTATGCAGCTGGCAGGCAACATCTTCTCGAACGTGTCGGCTACGGTAGGAAATGACATCTGTACATTCCCCGACTATCCGGCAGACATCCGTGCCCCGCAAGGTTCACTGACCGGTGTTTCCGGTTTTCAGATCCACGTAGGCGCAGGACAGGTGTACACTCCAGGAGACCGTTGCCACGTATTAGTAGCGATGAACCCCTCCGCACTGAAAACACAAATCAAATTCTGTAAACCGCAAGGACTTATCATTACCGACTCCGACTCGTTCGAAGCCAGAGACCTGGAAAAAGCACAATTTAAGACCAACAATCCTTTTGAAGAATTAGGCGTTAAACAAGAAGTGCTGGAAGTGCCCATCTCTTCTATGTGCAAAGAAAGTCTGAAAGATTCCGGACTGGACAATAAAACGATTCTCCGTTGCAAGAATATGTTTGCGCTCGGACTGGTTTGCTGGCTGTTCAACCGCAATCTGGCAGCAGCGGAAAAGATGCTGCGCGAGAAGTTCGCCAAGAAACCGGAAATCGCAGAAGCAAATATTAAGGTATTGAACGATGGCTACAACTACGGTGCCAACACACACGCTTCTACCTCTACTTATAAGATTGAAAGCAAAGCTCCGAAATCAAAAGGGCTTTATACAGATATTAATGGTAACAAGGCAACATCTTACGGATTGATTGCCGCAGCCGAAAAAGCCGGTCTGGAACTGTATCTGGGTTCATACCCGATCACTCCAGCTACCGATATTCTGCATGAATTGGCCAAGCATAAATCACTGGGAGTAAAAACCGTACAGTGCGAAGACGAAATCGCCGGTTGTGCTTCTGCCGTTGGTGCAGCTTTTGCAGGTGCGCTGGCAGTAACGACAACTTCCGGTCCGGGCATCTGCCTGAAAAGTGAGGCGATGAACTTGGCCGTTATCGGCGAACTTCCGTTGGTGATTGTCAACGTACAGCGTGGTGGTCCGTCTACGGGTCTGCCTACCAAATCGGAACAGACCGACTTGCTGCAAGCACTCTACGGTCGTAACGGCGAAAGCCCGATGCCGGTTATCGCCGCCACTTCACCGACCAACTGTTTCGATGCCGCCTACATGGCAGCCAAAATTGCTTTGGAACACATGACTCCGGTCGTATTGCTGACAGATGCTTTCGTTGCCAACGGCTCTGCCGCATGGAAACTTCCCGATCTGAATGACTACCCTGCCATCAACCCTCCGTATGTAACTCCGGACATGGCGGGCAACTGGACCCCGTACCAACGTAACGAAGAAACAGGCGCACGCTACTGGGCGACTCCGGGAACAGAAGGCTTCATGCACCGTATCGGTGGGCTTGAAAAGAGTAACGAAACCGGCGCTATCTCTACCGAACCCGAAAACCACAACAAGATGGTTCACCTGCGTCAGGCAAAAGTGGACAAGATTGCAGACTACATCCCCGAACTTGAAGTGCTGGGCGACGAAGACGCAGACTTGCTGATTGTAGGCTGGGGCGGTACCTACGGACATCTCCGTCTGGCTATGGACTTCATGCGCGAACATGGAAAGAAGGTTGCATTCGCACACTTCCAGTACATCAACCCGCTGCCGAAGAATACAGCCGACGTATTACGTAAATATAAGAAGATCGTAGTAGCCGAACAGAATCTGGGACAATTTGCCGGTTACCTGCGTATGAAAGTACCCGGACTGAATATCAGCCAGTTCAACCAAGTGAAAGGACAGCCTTTCGTTACGAGAGAATTGATAGATGCATTTACTAAATTATTGGAGGAATAAGAGATGAGCGATAAAGTATATACCGTACAAGATTATAAATCAGGTCAGCCTCGCTGGTGTCCGGGATGCGGTGACCACGCTTTCCTGAACTCACTGCACAAGGCAATGGCCGAACTGGGAGTAGCTCCGCACAATATCGCCGTAATTTCCGGTATCGGTTGCTCTTCCCGTCTGCCTTATTATGTAAATACGTATGGCTTCCATACCATCCACGGACGTGCCGCTGCCGTTGCAACAGGTGCCAAAGTGGCTAATCCGGATTTGACTATCTGGCAGATTTCCGGTGACGGTGACGGTCTAGCTATCGGTGGTAACCACTTCATCCACGCTGTTCGTCGTAACATCGACCTGAACATGATTCTGTTGAACAACCGTATCTACGGACTGACCAAAGGACAGTATTCACCGACTTCCGAACGCGGATTCGTCAGCAAATCGTCTCCTTACGGAACGGTAGAAGACCCTTTCCATCCGGCAGAACTGGCATTCGGCGCACGCGGACGTTTCTTTGCACGTTGTATCGCTGTAGACGGCGCCGCTTCTGTAGAGGTTCTGAAAGCAGCTGCCAACCACAAGGGTGCATCCGTTGTGGAAGTTCTGCAGAACTGCGTAATCTTCAATGACGGAACTCACGCTTCTGTTGCAACAAAGGAAGGACGCGCAAAGAATGCAATCTATCTGGAACACGGCAAACCGATGCTGTTCGGTGAAAACAAAGAGTTCGGATTGATGCAGGAAGGTTTTGGACTGAAAGTGGTGAAACTTGGCGAGAATGGCATCACAGAAAAAGATATTCTGATTCACGATGCTCATTGCCAGGACAATACTCTTCAGTTGAAGTTGGCTTTGATGGAAGGTCCTGATTTCCCGATTGCACTCGGTGTGATTCGTGAAGTAGAGGCGCCTACCTACAACGATGCCGTAGCAGAACAGATTGAAGAAGTCAAAGGCAAGAAAAAATATCACAATTTCCAAGAGTTGCTGATGACAAACGATACTTGGGAAGTGAAGTAATTCACTTGACTGAGAAAAAAAGAAAAGCGCAGGCAAAGGAGTTCGTCTCCTGCCTGCGCTTTTTTGTTTATATAGTTTCTGCCCAAATACATAAAATACTTTAGTTCCACTTTAGCAAACTCCCCTACAAAATACCTACACCTCCGTATTCTAAGGTTATAATCTTTTTCTTCTTCAGCCAATTACAGAAGTCGCTTGCTTAAATAGCGCACTGGATACCATACAGACAGGAATCCCACTGCTAAAACAGTAATAAAAATAAGTACTACATCCCATACGTGAACACTTACCGGATAAGCGTCCACCACAAAAGTTCCACCACCTCCACCAAGGGTAATGATGCCAAACTTCTGCTGAATGAAACACAATATCAACCCTAGTATAATACCGGAGATAGCACCAAAGAGAGAGATGAGCCGTCCCTCAAATAAAAAGATACGGGATATCAGTTTATCACTGGCTCCCAGACTGCGCAAGGTTATGACATCGTCTTTCTTATCCAGAATCAACATGGAAAGAGAACCGATCACATTAAAACAGGCAATCATCAGAATAAAAGTAAGAAACAGATAAGAGATCAGCTTCTCTATTTCCATGATACGGAAAACATCTGCTTGCTGCTGATAACGGTTCTGTACCACAAAGTCATCACCCAGCATTTTTTCTATTTTAGACTGTACGGATGATATATTGGCGTTCGGTTTCAGTTTCAACTCAATGCCGGAAACCTCTGTCGTATAGTCCAATAAGTTACGAAGGAAATCAAGGGAAGTGAGAATATAGCTTTCATCATACTTCTGTTGGTTGACCACGAACACAACACCCGGTGAATAAAGATAGTCGCGATTGAAAGAAGCCCCGGGATTCGCCATATTCACTTTGGCATTACGCTTGGGAAGATACACCTGCAAAGGATCCACGAAGGCCAGTCCGGTACCCAAAGTTGAAACCAGTTCCACGCCCATCACTCCATAATTCACTATCGAATCATGAAGAATAAACTCGCCGGCTCCGTAAAGAATGCTATCTATTTCGGTTAAATCCTCAAAGTTATCTTCCACGCCTTTCAACACAACCATAGCCTGACGGTCTTTATATTGCACCATCGCATTCTCTTCCAGCGTCTCTGTAGATACCGAGACCTCCGGAAGCGCACAGACCGCACGAATCTTTTCATCCTGTCCATCGAAGACTTTTCCCTCGCGGATGGTAATCTTCAACTGAGGATCAAAAGCTGTGAAAAAGCTGGCTACCATATCCTGAAATCCGTTGAATACGGAAAGCGTGCAGACCAGTGCCAACGTAGCAAGTGCCACCCCGCATACTGATATGCCGGAAATAATATTGATAGCATTATGCTTCTTTTTCGAGAAAAGATAACGCCGGGCTATGTAGAAGGGAAAATTCACTTCAGCAAAGAGTCAATCTTCTCAATATAATCCAGTGAGTCGTCCACGAAGAACTTCAATTCGGGAATAATCCGTAATTGATGACGCACACGGGTTCCGAGCTCAAAGCGAATGGACTTCATGTTCTCATTGATATTCTTCACCATTTCTTCTGCTTTCTCTGACGGGAAAACGCTCAGGTACACGCGCGCAATACTCATATCAGGACTGATACGAACTGCGCTGACCGATATTAATATACCCGGCATTGCCTTTGTCTGAAGCAGGAATATCTCGCTCAGCTCCTTCTGTAACAGGCGGGATATCTTATTCTGTCTGGTTGTTTCCATAAATTTACTCCTTATCTTACTTTTTTCTTATTATAGTTAACCCATCACGCAAAGGCAGGATCACTTTCTCCACCCGGTCGTCCGTCACAAGGGCGTCATTGAATGCTTTGATGCCAATGGTCTGCGTATCCGTACTACGAGATTGTTCCAACACATGACCATCCCACAATGTATTGTCGGCAATGATATACCCACCTGTGGAAAGATGCTTTAAAACCATCTCGTAATAATCGATATATTTACGTTTATCACCGTCAATGAAGGCCAGATCGAACGTAACGCCCAAATGAGGAACAAGCTCCAAGGCATCTCCTATATAAAAGCGAATCTTGTCCGCAAAAGGAGAATTCTCCAGCCAGGGACGGGTAAAGTCCTCTTGTTCATCATTAATTTCAAACGTATGCAACATTCCGCCCTCCGACAAGCCTTCCGCCAGACAAAGGGCAGAATAACCGCTATACGTTCCGATCTCCAGTATATGCCGGGGGCGAATCATCTCCACAAACATTTTCAGCATCCGCCCCTGTAAATGCCCGGAAGCCATACGGGGACGAAGCAGTTTCACATGCGTATCCCGGTAGAGTGCTTTCAGATAGTCACTTTCCGCATCGATATGCTGCAAAATATATTCATCAATAGATTCAGTCTCCTGCATAAAAAACTTATTTTAGATGTAACAGTTAGAGATAACGATTGTTGTTAGGCAATACAGTTTCTCCCGCATGTTTCAACGCATCTTCCACGACATTGATTTCGAGGAATGAAGTTTGTGTACCTGCCTTACCGCTACTCAGATATCCTACCATATCAGTCGGCTGCAAACGTCCTTCCTTCAACAGGCGGCGCAAAGCGGCAAAATAATATTCCTGTCCGTTGGCCAGCTCCGGCATATAGATTGCTTCCACTCCATAAGAAAGTGCCAGATGACGCATGGTCTTTTCTTTATAGCAGATAGCCAATACCGGGAACTTACCACGGAAAGCTGCCAGATTACGGGCGGTCCGTCCGCTATAGCTGTCTGTGATGATGGCACGTATCTTCAGTTTCGATGTAGCTTTCACTGCCTGTTTAGCAAGGAAGGCCGTTACATCGTTACTGTTTTCGTTCAACGGGATACGGATATCATTCTCTTCCAGTTTATCTTTTTCAGCCTGGGCCGCGATCTTGGTCATTGTCTTGACTGCATCTACCGGATATTTGCCATAAGCAGTCTCACCGCTCAACATCAGAGCATCCGTACGATAGTAGATTGCATTCGCGATATCGGTCACTTCCGCGCGGGTCGGACGAGGATTGTTGATCATGGTATGAAGCATCTGAGTCGCAACGATCACCGGTTTCTTTGCCAGGATACATTTGCGGATCAGCACACGCTGGATACCCGGAATACGTTCCTGCGGCACTTCGATACCCAGGTCACCACGGGCTACCATCACGCCGTCCGCCACTTCAAGAATCTCGTCGATGTTGTCCACCCCTTCCTGATTCTCAATCTTGGCAATAATCCGGATATCACTATTGTGAGCATCCAGAATTTCACGGATATCAAGTACGTCCTGACGGTTGCGCACGAAAGAGTGAGCGATGAAATCGATATCCTTTTCAATCGCGTAAAGTATATTGTTACGGTCTTTCTCTGTCAATGAAGGAAGATTGATACGAACACCCGGGACGTTCACGCTCTTGCGGCTTCCCAACGTTGCATCGTTTTTCACTTCGCAAAGCAGATAATCGGCTGTCTTATCGATTACTTCCAGTTCAAGATCACCATCGTCAATCAGAACCAGACCTCCGATATTCAAATCGTTCACAAAGTTAGGATACGAAACAGCGATACATTCACGAGTCGTCTCCTGATCAGGATTGCCGACAATCTTTACTTTATCACCTATCTGATATGGAATCGGTTCCGCATTGGCAGTTGTACGTACTTCCGGTCCTTTGGTATCCATGAGGATTGCAATCCGGTTGGATACGGAACGTACATTGGCAATCAACGCTTCAAAACCTTCACGGCTAGCGTGAGCCGTATTCATACGTACCACATTCATCCCAGCTTCAAACAGCTGTTTTATAAAGTCCACATCGCAACGTCTGTCCGAAATGGATGCGACGATTTTTGTCTGTTTCAGTAACATAGCCTTTTTACCTATTTAATATATTAATACCTTATTTATTACCTAACAAAGCCTCCAGAGCCAAACGATACGAGTTCAGCCCGAAGCCACAGATCACTCCTTTGCATGCGCAGGCGATCATAGATACATGCCGGAAAGACTCACGGCTATGTACATTAGAAATATGTACCTCGATCACCGGAGAAGTCACAGAACGAATGGCATCCTGCAGAGCGATGGAGGTATGTGTATAAGCGCCGGCATTCAGAATGATGCCGTCTACCTCAAAACCTACCTGCTGAATGCAGTCAATCATTTCTCCCTCAATGTTCGATTGAAAATAGTCGATCTCCAAATCAGCATATCTTTTACGAAGCTCAGCCAGATAGTCTTCAAATGTAACACTTCCGTATATGGAAGGTTCACGTTTGCCCAACAGATTGATGTTCGGGCCATTAATAATTTGTATTCTCATCGCCGTAGTCCTGCTTTTTTAATACCTTTGTATCCAAAGAACAATATTTCAGGCTACAAAGGTAGAAAAAAGAAATGGAAATCAACGAAAAAAACAAGAAGAAGGAGCAACAAGCACTGATAATCAGAAAGTACCAGCAGTACCTCAAGCTGGAAAAGTCTTTATCCCCCAATACATTGGACGCTTATCTGACCGATCTGGATAAACTGATGAGTTTTCTGACTCTGGAAGGGATAGATGTTCTTGAAGTATGCCTGTCCGATCTCCAGCGTTTCGCTGCGGGATTGCATGACATCGGCATTCATCCTCGTTCTCAGGCACGCATTTTATCCGGCATCAAGTCCTTCTTCCGTTTCCTTATTATGGCGGATTATCTGGAGGCTGATCCCAGCGAACTGCTGGAAGGTCCCAAGATAGGATTAAAACTCCCCGAAGTGCTGACCGTAGAAGAGATCGACAACATCATCTCCTCCGTAGACCGCAGCAAAGCCGAAGGACAGCGCAACAGAGCTATTCTGGAAACATTATACAGCTGCGGACTCCGTGTATCCGAACTTGTCAGCCTCAAATTATCCGATCTCTATTTTGATGAAGGCTTCATCAAAGTAGAAGGCAAAGGAAGCAAGCAACGTCTTGTTCCCATTTCCCCCCGTGCCATTAACGAGATCAAACTTTATTTCTTGGACCGCAACCGGATAGAAGTTAAAAAAGACTATGAAGATTTTGTGTTTGTCAGCCAGCGGAAAGGCAAATCACTTTCCCGGATTATGATCTTTCATATGATAAAAGAATTAGCACAAAATGCGGGTATCACCAAAAACATCAGTCCGCACACTTTCCGACACTCCTTTGCCACTCATTTACTGGAAGGTGGCGCCAATTTACGGGCCATCCAATGCATGCTCGGACACGAATCGATTGCGACGACCGAAATTTATACCCATATCGACCGAAACATGCTTCGCAGCGAGATTATCGAGCATCATCCCCGAAATATCAAGTATCGGCGAGAAAAAGAGTCGGGTTTTCATTAAATTATGATAAAAACCTCCTGCTAACTACATAATTATATTAAGAATTAATATCTTTGCGATGTTTTTCCTTTATTAGGATTGAAAAGGGGTTATAAATATGACGATATTTCAATTACAAACATTTAATTTATACCTAAAATGACAAAGAAGTTGTACTTGCCTTTACTCATGGCAATTGTTGTTGCACTTTTCTCTTCGTGCAAGAAAATGGGTCCCCTGTCAGCGGACTACTTCACTGTTACTCCACAAGTGTTGGAAGCAGTAGGTGGTAAAGTTCCTGCTACCATTAATGGTAAATTCCCTGAAAAGTATTTCAAGAAAAAAGCTGTAGTAGAAGTTACTCCGGTTTTGAAATGGAATGGCGGTGAAGCTAAAGGACAAAGTGCTGTGTTCCAAGGAGAAAAAGTAGAAGGAAACGATCAGACTATCTCTTACAAAGTAGGTGGTAGCTATACGATGAAAACATCTTTCGACTATGTTCCTGAAATGGCAAAATCTGAACTGTGGCTTGAATTCAAAGCTAAAGTTGGTAAAAAGGAAGTCGTTATCCCCGCTGTGAAAGTAGCTGATGGTGTAATCTCTACTTCTGAATTGGTAAATAACACATTGGGCAGCGCTAACCCGGCTCTGGGCGAAGATGCTTTCCAACGTATCATCAAGGAAAAACACGATGCTAACATCATGTTCTTGATCCAACAGGCTAACATCCGTTCAAGCGAGTTGAAAACTGCTAAAGAATTCAACAAGGAAGTTGCTAACATAAACGAAGCTGCCAACAAGAAGATCAGCAACATCGAAGTTTCTGCTTATGCTTCTCCTGATGGTGGTGTAAGCCTGAATACAACTCTGGCAGAAAACCGCGAAAGCAACACTACCAAGATGTTGAACAAAGACTTGAAGAAAGCTAAGATCGACGCTCCGGTTGACGCTAAATATACTGCACAGGACTGGGAAGGTTTCCAGGAACTGGTTTCTAAATCTAACATCCAGGATAAAGAACTGATCCTTCGCGTATTATCTATGTATCAGGATCCTGCACAGAGAGAACAAGAAATCAAGAACATCTCTTCTGTATACAAGAACCTGGCTGACGATATCCTTCCTCAACTGCGTCGTTCTCGTTTGACTTTGAACTACGAGATCATCGGTAAGTCTGACGAAGAAATCACTAAGCTTGCTTCTTCTAATCCTTCTGAACTGAACATCGAAGAATTGCTGTATGCTGCTACACTGACTAACGACCCTGCAAAACAGGAAGCTATCTATACTCAGGCAACAAAACAGTTCCCTAACGATTACCGCGCATACAACAACCTTGGTAAGCTTGCTTATCAAGCTGGAAATGTTGACAAAGCTGAATCTTACCTGAAGAAAGCTGCCAGCGTAAACGCTGCTCCTGAAGTAAACATGAACTTAGGTTTGATCTCTTTGATCAAGGGTGACAAAGCTGCTGCTGAAGCTTACTTCGGTAAAGCTGCAGGTACAAAAGAACTTGGCGAATCTATGGGTAACCTGTACATCGCTCAAGGCCAGTACGAAAGAGCAGTTAACTCATTCGGTGACGCTAAGACTAACAGTGCTGCTTTGGCTCAGATCCTTGCTAAGGACTACAACAAAGCTAAAAACACACTGGCAGGCGTAGAAAAACCAGATGCTTACACAGACTACCTGATGGCAGTTCTAGGTGCTAGAACTAACAATTCTTCTATGGTAACCAGCAGCTTGAAGAGCGCTGTTGCTAAAGAACCTGCGTTGGCTAAGAAAGCTGCAACAGACTTGGAATTCTCTAAGTTCTTCACAAATGCAGACTTCATGAGCATCATCAAATAAGAGAATTACCACTCTATTTTAGATATTGAGAATTGCTCGTCATTACAAATGACGGGCAATTCTTTTTTTTATCTGTAAAAAACCGTACTTTCGCAGAAAAGAAATCAAAGCAATGAAAAAGAGTAGTATTTTAATCCTCATCATTATCTGTCTGGTCGGATGCAAGAAGGGCTCCAATGAGACAACCATCACCGGAGAGATCAAAGGACTCGGAACAGATACACTTTATTTGTACGGCATGGACGAACTGTACGACCGGATAGACACCATTTATGTAGAAAACGATAAGTTCTCCTACACTACCAGCGTAGATACGATCACTTCTGCCTATCTGTTACTCAAGAACCGGATTGAATATCCTGTCTTTCTTGATAAAGGTAACAAGATCAAAATAAAAGGAGATACGATCAACCTGAATTTCCTGACTATCAGTGGAAATATATACAATGAGGAGTTTACAGACTTCCAAAAAGCACTGGAAGATCCGGCTGATCCTTCAGAAAAAGCCAGCGAAGAAACAGTGGATAAAAGAATAACTGTAGAGAAAGCAAACACTGCCGAAGAAATGGCGGAAGAGTTCATACTGCAACATCACTCCTCCTATGTAAGCCTTTACTTATTAGACAAATACTTCGTTCAGAAAGAAACGCCTGACTTCAGTAAAATTAAAAAGCTAGTTGAAGTAATGACAGGTGTATTACAGGACAAACCGTATATCGAACGTTTGAATGAAACAATCACTCAGGCAGAAAAATCGGAGATTGGCAAATATGCACCTTTCTTCAGCCTGCCCAATGCGAAAGGAGAAAAGATTACCCGTTCATCAGACGCCTTCAAGCAGAAAAGCCTGCTGATCAACTTTTGGGCTTCCTGGAACGACAGCATCTCTCAGAAGCAGAGCAACAGCGAGCTAAGAGAAATCTACAAAAAGTATAAGAAGAACAAATATATAGGAATGCTCGGCATCTCACTGGATGTAGACAAGCAGCAATGGAAAGACGCCATCAAACGCGATACGCTGGACTGGGAACAGGTATGCGATTTCGGCGGACTCAATTCTGAAGTAGCCAAGCAATATTCTATCTATAAAATACCTGCCAACATACTTCTCTCGTCGGACGGAAAGATTTTAGCTAAGAACCTTCGGGGAGAAGAGCTGAAAAAGAAAATAGAAAACATCGTTGAGGAAGCGACAGAAAAAGAAAAGAAAAACAAACAGAAGAAATAAACGGTAATCAAACGTGCTAATTAAAGTTTTCGGAGCGGCTGTTCAAGGGATTGATGCAACACTCATCACAATCGAAGTCAACAGCTCACGTGGCTGTATGTTCTATCTCGTCGGTCTTCCGGATTCCGCAGTGAAGGAAAGTCACCAACGTATTATCTCCGCACTGCAAGTCAATGGCTATAAAATGCCGACCAGTAACCTGGTTGTAAATATGGCACCGGCCGATATCCGCAAAGAAGGCTCGGCTTATGATTTGCCTCTTGCCATCGGCTTGCTGGGTGCCAGCGAAACCATATCTTCCGAAAAGTTATCCCGCTATCTGATGATGGGAGAACTTAGTCTTGACGGGAGCATTCAGCCTATCAAAGGAGCACTGCCTATTGCTATCAAAGCCCGTGAAGAAAACTTTGAGGGACTCATTATTCCTCAACAGAATGCGCGGGAAGCAGCAGTTGTCAATCAACTGAAGGTATATGGCGTCAGTAATATCAAAGAAGTTATCCAGTTCTTCAATGGTGAGCGGGAGCTGGAACAGACCGTTGTCAACACGCGGGAAGAGTTTTATCAACAGCAAACAGCCTTTGACCTGGACTTTGCAGACGTAAAAGGACAGGAGAATGTGAAAAGGGCGTTGGAAGTTGCTGCCGCCGGAGGACATAATCTCATCATGATCGGCGCTCCCGGCAGTGGTAAATCAATGATGGCTAAACGGTTACCTTCCATCCTTCCTCCCCTCTCCCTGGGTGAAAGCCTGGAAACGACCAAAATACATTCCGTTGCAGGAAAACTAAACCGGGGCTCTTCACTGATTTCCCAACGGCCATTCCGTGATCCCCATCATACGATATCGCAAGTTGCAATGGTGGGAGGCGGAAGTTTTCCCCAACCGGGAGAAATAAGCCTGGCGCATAACGGAGTTTTATTTTTGGACGAACTATTCTCAAAACTATTTAACTATTGTATATTGTTATATATCAACTATTTAATCAGACAGAACAACCATTCAATCCAGTAAAATTCAGTTTCCGCACCGATGTAAGCCCAACAAAGCCTCACAATCGGTCAGCCTCTCATCTCAATTCCTGCCGTCTCCTTTGAAGAAGAAAAGTAAATTCCGCCCTAGAGCACCCTCTCAACTCCAATATTCACAATTTCAACCTAGTATTAGTTTACTCTCAATTACTATAGAGTTCTTTACAATACCAATTTCACAGATAGAGTTTCTATGAGAAGTAGCTGTTTCCAAATCAATAGCAACGAAATCTAAGTTCCCCATATATGTCTTACATTATGTGAGATAATATAGCAAGATTATGTTTGATTCTGATTATGTATGCTATACTTCTTTATAATTGGGTAGCTCTAATAAAGTGCGAAGAAGTTCATCTTTATTCCTATCCTCATCTTTAATATGTTCTTCTAATCCTTTAATACGGGATTCTACAAGTTCATTACATATATCCTTCTGCATTTCCTTTAGCATATCTAAGCTGATTAAGGTTCTCATTTCAAATATATTAACATCCTCTAGTGGACTGCCTAGTATAATGAATTTATCAAAAACGAATATGCTGTTATCGGGATATTTGTCATTCTGTGCTATTGTTCCTACACTGAAACGTGCTTCATGCTCGAAGAATTTCATTATAACATCTAGTTTATTGCCATGTTTACGTTTAAGAATCCTATCTCTATATCTATCAAAGAAATGTGGTATATATGCAGCGCTCTTAGCAGTTTTAGTAATAGTACTATGACAGGTCACTACATATATGCCTTCCGGTTGGCGGTAACATCTTGCAATTAATGGTACAAACTTATGCTTCCAGTATGCACTGAAGCTATATCTGATAATATATATATGACCTGTGTTGGTGGTAATCTTTATAGGTTTAAAAGTGAAATGGTCTATTCCTTTGGTCTGTATATACTTTAGGTATCTATCCTTCATTCCGAAGAAGTCTACTTCCCTTTCTCGGAGATATTCCTCATAATCTATCTTATATTCATCAAGGACTTTTGTGTACAGCATAACCTATTAGTATTAACTAGAAAGGGTATCCAAATGGATACCCTAAAGTGTTTACTTAGTAGTATTAATTAGTAGAAGAATCTAAAATAGCTTGTAGTATGTCTGTTGGAATATCTTTAAGAAGCTTCTTCTGGTTCTCTAATTTGAGTTCCTTGCAGTTCTTAATCCATTCCTCGTACTTCTCGATTTGCCTGTCACACCAACAAACCATATCAGCCGGTGTTGCAGTATTACCAAACCAAGAGCCATACAAATCAAATAATTCTTCACGACTTAACACTACACAAGTTGCTTCATTCTGATTCTCCATAATGATAAATTAATTAGGGTAAATAAATTAACCTTTAAATCTACTCAAAGGCTTGCCGTTCCTTACGGTATTAGTCCATAAGTTGTTTACAAGTAAACGAACATAAAGCGCAATTAAGCCATTATGGTATCTCTAAATGAAACGCCACAAATGTACAAATATATTTTAAATAAGCAATCAAGTCTAATATAATTTATGCTATAAATTAATGTGTTATTGTAGATATATATCATAATGGTCTTGAATGATAGTATGGAACTAGGTATATATTCATAGTAGTTATAATACTTTATAATACTACAGTATCTTATAGCAATACAGCATACTAATAGACTGTAGTAATCTATATACATTCTATCAATGTCTTTATAACTAGAATTTGCCTGTTGTTATACTGTAAATATCCAATAAGGTGAACGCAAGTGGGACAGAACTGTTGAGAGTTTGACTTATTACACTCCGAACGGTTCTGTCTCATTTTTCGGAGATTCATGGCTGCAAGCACTCTCACGTGTGTTTATCCATGCGGACGAGAGCGGAGAGGTGAATACGCAACGCTAACATTCCCTACGGCTTGTCAATCTTGAAATGACCGCTCCGTTTATCTTCCAGACTTGCCACCATAAATCTAATTCGTTTCAAATGAGTGGGCTGACCTATCCGGCACTTGGAATTTGAGACTGTGACATATCAGAGACACAATAATTTACATCGGGCTTTGAACTGCCGACTGATACGCCCAGAAGTGAAAAATAATTCAAGGCAAGACGTGCACTGTTCACCTGCACACCGTAAATCAGAGCAAGATTCGTTTTCAAGTTCCGAATCAGTTTCCAAGCTAGCAGAAAAGAGCATATCTTCACTTCATAAGGCTCTCAACATAAAGTTTTAAGAAAGTTTACGAAGCGTTTTGGCACCTCACCGAAGTGCAGTATCTTTGCACTACCAACATGAGATAAGGGTGGTATCACTGAAACGACTAAATTACCCACTTGAAACATATCTGAATATACCTACCGATTCAATCCACCTTATCTTGCCAGATTACCTATTTAATAATTATTCATGGTACTAAGAATGAGTGAGGAAACAGAACTTACATTCAAACAGTTACGTGAGCTTGCATTAGCCCACCATATAGCAGATAATAGAACGATGATTGGAATATGGGCTAAGCTCAATGGATATTCCAAGAGACGCAAGCAGAGAGATAACAAGGTTTACACCGTTTACATCAAGATGAATAATGATACATGAATAGTTTCTAATGAAGGGAGGACAGTATAAATGGTTCTCCCTTTTACCGTTAATAAGTGAGCATACTAGGCAGGGTATGTATTTGCAACTAATCATCTAATTAGTATCACTATCTACTAATGTGTTTACTAATACAGCAAAGTTATGTGCAGAAGTATTGATATTACCAGATTATAAAGGTGTGCTTATTCCCCCCTTTAGCGGTGTGCTTAATCCCCTTTTGGAGCGTGCTTATTCACCCCCTGTCTACACTCCTAGATACTACACTCCATACAGCCATACTGTAAAGTTCTGACGAACTTTCAGTAGGTGGGGTAAGTAGAATATATAAATCAATAATATATGTGGCATTATAATAATAATTTATATGAGAAACTAAGCGAACTAAGGAAAGTGAACAGACTAAGTTCCACTAAAATGAGATTCTTGTTAAAGACCAATCAGATTATTTTGATTAACCATATTGAGCGTTTGCCTTATGAAAGACACGAAACTTCCATTCAAGGAGTACACAGTAATGAGTAATAATCTGATTCAGAATCTAAACTGTTCAGATGTGTACAGGACTTATACCTTGCTATTGACAGCAGATAAAGATTCTTTGGAAACTAATACTACATTAAAACAGCTTGCAGGGTTTGTAGGGGAAGAACTGGATAATTACAAGAAGAGTAAGAGTACATTATCTTTCAATGACAAATTAAGGGCTACAGGCGAGGTTGTTATACGTGATATAGATTCCAAACGGAAGGACAGGCATTGGACTATGTACAAGTTCAACCAAGTAGAGCCAGGCAATTATAGAAGAATTGGCAGAGAGTTCTACGATACTTACAATACTTTAGATTTGAAGCTAAGAGGATTCATATTAAAACTATTCAGTGTAACAGAGCCGCATAGTTATGTTATCAAATTATCACCCATAAGGAAATTGAAGGAGCTTATTCACATGGGACATGATGCTATTGGTAGGTACATAGAGCAGTTAAAGGATTTGGATTTATTGGATGAAATTGGTGACTGTCTGATTCTAAAGGTCAAAGGCTTAATAATAGACCAGCCTAAAGATAAGCAAGTAAAGAAACTAATTGCCATGTTCGACCACATGATAGACTTCAACGAAAGCAATAACAAACCATTATCCAGAGAATGTATGATTTATAAGAAGTATAAAGAGAATGGATTTAAAGATGTCAAGAATATCCACGCTTTTATGAAGTCAATACAAGCAGGTACAGTAGGAAGAAAGCGACCTGTTAAGGAAGATATACCTTATAAGATTATTCTGTAGTTAGTTTGTAAGCAATAAAGCTCCAGACCGTTAAACGGGTTTGGGGCTTTTTATGTATATCCCCCACCCAAGAATATAGGTACTTAAAATCATACCCCCGCCCTTTAGATTTAGGTCGTGTTTCTATTTATACTTTATGCTTTGATAGAGTGAAATATTTGATTTGTCAGTGAGCGTATCAGATGTATATCGTGCATAAGCCCCTTCTGTTACCCAAAATACCCCTCACCAATCATTAGGAGAAATGAAAGGATTACATGAATTGCTATTCAGCATACAAACCTTTTGAACTTTTGAAATGTGCGGACTTATCAATGATTTGTATATGTCTACATATAAAGATGCACAAAGATAAGTGAATGAATAGTACTTCATGTCAAGCCCTCATTTTGTCCTTAAATACACTATTTACTAATCTATTATTATGCGTATGGAGAATTTAAAGATTTTATTGACGTTTGGAATAATTCTAATTGTGCCAGTAGTCTTAATGCCACAGTTCTTTATTGGATTATTAATACTGATTGTGGCTTGGTTAGCTTTCAGACAGAGGAATTTCTAATATTAACTTAATAAATTACAGATTATGGAATCAACATTACAGATTATGCCAGTGCAGAGAACTAGTAGAAACTTTGGTGAATATGCAGAAGAAGCGGTAATAATTGAAGAGCCAATTATTAAGCAGAAACGACCTCTATTCATTGAAGCTAATACGATTGAAGCCAGTTTGGAGCATCTAAGGAATGATTGCATTATACCCGTATTCGCAAAGGACAACGAAGCTACATTATCTCATGTGGCTTTCATTGAAGCGGTACAGGATGCAACCAATACATTCTTTAGCGGTGAACAAATTGAATTGCCAGATATTCGTGTTTCTCATGTAATCAAGGGTAGGATTCCCGAAGCAATTCATAAGCCAGCCAACCAGTTACTAGAGAGTGACAAGACTATCTACTACGAAAGATGCGCTTTTGTTATTGAAGTTCCTACAATCTATGAGACAGTACACGGTAACAGGCTAACACTTACTATTGGTGGTGTGAGAGCTTATAACCATACCAATCTTTATTCAAAGAAAGGTGCAGAGCGGTTTAAAGTGTTTATTGGCTTTACTTGTAAGGTTTGCACAAATCTATGTGTATCTACGGACGGTTATCTTAGTTGCTTGGAAGTTACCAATACAAGGGATTTATATCAAGCGGTATTGGAAATGTTCCACAAATACGATGCAGCCAAACACATACATTTGATGCAGTCTTTAGGCAATACCAGTATGACGGAGCATCAATTCTGCCAACTACTTGGAAGAATGAGACTTTATCAATCATTACCACAAGGCTATCAGAAAGATATACCTAAAATGTTGCTTACTGATACACAGATTAACAATGTGGCTAAGGCTTATATCAATGACGAGAACTTTGGCAGTTTGGGGAATGATTTGTCTATGTGGAAATTCTACAACTTGCTCACAGGTGCAAATAAGAGTAGCTATATAGATTCATTCTTGGATAGAGCCTATAATGCTACAGAACTTGCAACGGGTATATGTTCCGCTTTACACGGTGATGACAAATATCAATGGTTTCTTAGTTAGTGGTATTACAGAGTACTTAAAAGGGGCATCCATATAATAAGGGTGTCCCTTTATTATTCATTACCTATTAATATTCAAAAGATTATGTTACAAGCGTTATTAGTCGTTATATCTTGGATTATCTTGTTACTTGTTATGTGTGCAATCTCACCTATTGTATTCTTCTTGATGATTATTTGGACTATATACAAGATTATTACGATGAAGTAGTACATGAAGTACTAATAAGGGTATCTATATACTATATATAGGTACTCTTTCTATTTATAAACCTCTTAAATATTATAGAATATGGTAATAGAAGGCAGTCGCGAATACAAGGCAGCGCAAGAACTTGAAAGAGCCTTGAATGATTATAGTTGGAATCCTAAAAGGTTTGCTGAAAGTACAAAGTGTTACCACCGTACACTACAGCAGGAATTAATAAAAACCATAGTGGAGATTATTCGCATGGTTGGTAGTAAGGACTATGGTACAGACCTTAGGAATCAGGCATCACACGAACTTTGTAAACGGATAGTTGATAGTGGCGTGTTGGATGAAGCTCACCTACCTTTTATATAGGTTGAATGAAGTAAGGACATTATTTACTTAGTGTCCTTGCTTTATAAAAATGTTCACTTTGTCAATTAGTGAATGTTTAGCTAGTAATCAGCAAGTTAGATATTCCAACTCAAAATTAATATTCACTTTTATTAGTTTCACTATAAAACAGAACGTTATGTCACTTAAATATTCAAGTACAACAGCAGATTATCTGCAATGGAGCGAAGCAATGAACTTAATAAGAAAGTTGGCAAGGGATAGTAATTATAAGATGTCACTTCTTATTGCTTTAGGATGTTTCACAGGTCTAAGAATTTCTGATATTCTTGCTTTGAGGTGGAATCAGATACTAGATGCAGAAGAGTTTACCATTATAGAGATTAAAACAGGAAAGCAAAGGACAATTAGGATTAATATGCAGCTACAGCAACATATCAGAGATTGTTATGAGCATATAAATCCAGTTGGCATAAATGCACCTGTATTAATAAGTCAGAAGGGGACAGTGTACACAGTTCAGAGAATCAATGTCATGCTGAAAGAGATTAAAAAGAAATACAAGTTGCATATAGGCAATTTCAGTTGCCATTCTCTTAGAAAGACTTTTGGCAGACAGGTTTATAATATGAATAACGATAATTCAGAGCTTGCACTTGTTAAGCTCATGGAGCTATTCAATCATTCCAGTGTATCAATTACTAAAAGATACTTGGGATTGAGACAGGAAGAGCTACTAAATACTTATGATTGTCTTAGCTTCTGATAATTGAGATTTGAGACAGAATGAATCGGAGTTTACTTATTTATGCTCTGAATAGTTCTGTCTCAATTTATGGATATTCAGAGTAGAAATAGCTCTCAACTCTCATTTTAACAGATACATTTAATTGCAGAATAAAATACCTTTCATTATCTTTGTGCCAATCCTAGAAATAGGAGGACATATTAACGAAAGGTGTTTTGCATAGTTCTTGTCTCTAAATTCGCCAAAATTTATACAATCACAGGAACGTGCACAACACCGCACTAGTGCTATATGCCTATCTAATGATAGTTCATATATCGTCTGGTGCGGGTTACTGTTGTGTATTTGTGATTGGAGCGTTTGGCGATGCTTGGAGACATATACATTGGCAGTTCCCGCACCTTCTTGTATGTAGAATTGTATCTATTGGGAACTAGATACAACTAATAATAGACTATGAAACAGGCATATTTACAACTAGCTCCTACCTCTCAAACAGTATGTAGACTGTTAAAATCTTTACTAAATCCAGAGATTAGGCATTTTTATATTAAATTCTTTGGGTAAATAAACTAAGTAATTATTATATTTGTAACAAGATAAAGTATTATAGCAGTCAATTATATGCTATCGGTTCTCTAATACTTTAAATACTATGATTAACTACTTTCTTGGGGAGAATTGGGGAGTATAAATCAATATCTATAAGAAGCAGACATACTACTTATTTAACCTATTCAGTTCTATTATCAGATAGTAGAATGAATCCACAGAATTATATTCAACCTTTTAACAAGGATTATTTAGATTATATACCCTTCACTATGAAAGGTTGAATAGCAACTAACATACAGAACTATTAAAATTTAAGATTATGTATTCATTGATAATTTTATTAAGCAGAGGTAGGATGTCAGACTATGCAGATTTTAACAGTAACGGTAGTGTGGCATTACATATAATAGTCATACTTGTTATTGCAGGTTTCTTCTTATATGCCTACATAAAGAATAAATAGGACAAACATAAATAAATGGAATTATGTATCGCAAATTAATGGTAACTTTAAAAGGAAGTGACATAATAATCAATCTGGAAGAGGGAAATGTAATAGACAGTGTCATAACATCACGTTTCAGACATCCAGACTTTCTGCCACAACAAAATATATTAATTGGCATACCGCATACCAATACCCAAGAATTTATAACAGATATTAGTCAGCAAGTTACTTTCTTAAATGAGAAGCAAGGAGATGTAACTGCCATGACTATTTTGGATGCAATATTTAATTCATGCCAAAAGCATATAAGGCAATATTATAGGCTTATAGATACGGATATGTACACCTATATTGATGCCGCTATGCACATTATGGATGCTTGTCACTTCTTTAATGAGAAACAAATGCAAGAATATTATCAATTCTGTGCTTCCCAAACTATTAATAGATTTTCTTATGCCTTATGGCTTAATACTGGTGACGAATTAGTAAAATTAACTGATTTGAAGTAACTATAATCGTAAATGAATGAGAGTATGAATCGTTTACAAACATTTATTATCAATTTCAAGCAGAAATGTTTGGAGCATGGCGTTGAATATAAGCCAAGAGATAAAAAGGAATTTGATAATTTTTATAAAATGGGATTTGTTTTAAGCAATTATAAATTAGGGTACTATGATGTGCACTTATTAATTGATTATGAGGATAATCTAAAAGCAATTCACCTATTGGGAATTGAACCTCACATCTCTATGATTGCAAAGGAGATACAGAGTACGAATGTATTTTGTGGCATTCCCGTTATTGTTAGTGCCTTGAATAATCAATATTCGCCTGCATCCATTACTATGATTTGTATATAAATTTATACGGTATTCTCGTATGAAAAAGATATTATTAAAGTGCACCATATTAATCGTTGTACTTTGTTCTTGCCAATCCAGACAGCAAGTAACAGCACCAATTTCCACTATAGATAGTACATTACAAACTAATGCTACTGCCATATTGGAAAGCAAGTTATCAGAGATAAATGCCCAATCTGGGCAGGCTATAGTAATGGAAGTTCAGACAGGTCAAATAAAGGCTTTAGTTGGACTTACTAAGAAAGACAGTACGGACTACCAATCATGTGAGAACTTCTCTGTATGGCAGTCTACTGGTCTGATGCACCCAATATCGCTATTGGCAGCTTTAGAAACTGGTAAGGTGAAGTTGAGTGATAAGGTTGATACTGGAAATGGTATCTACCAAATTCATGGCAGAGAGCTTAAAGACCATAATTGGCATAGAGGTGGATATGGTGAGCTTACAGTACAAGAAGGATTGGCAGCTAGTTCCAATATTGCCATTTATAAGACTATGGAGAAAGCATTTGCTAATAATCCCCAATCGTACTTTGATTTATTAGCTAATATGAGCTATGGTAAGCCATATAGTATCACAGGAATAGCCAATCTAAAGCCTGCACACTTTGTAACTCCTAAAGATAACAACTGGACAAAGACAGCCTTTGTATGGTCTAGTATTGGTTATAACCAACATGTATCGCCAATCCAAATACTAAGCTTCTATAATGCTATTGCTAATAATGGGAAGATGATACAGCCTCAACTATTTAAGGATAGTGTAGTAGTTATTAATCCACAAATAGCAAGTAGGGCTAATATTGATAGTTTGAAGAAAGCTCTAGTATTTAATATTACTGACGGATTATGTCAACCTGCCAAGTCTGATAAGGTACTAGTTGCAGGTATGCAGGGAACTAGTTCATTATCTACTAATGAGGATAGTACTAAGGATATGTATGCGGTAGAGTTCTGTGGTTACTTCCCTACTGATAATCCCAAGTATAGTATCATTGTATCTATTAATAAGGCTGGATTACCTGCAAGTGGCGGACTAATGGCAGGCGATGTATTTAAGAAGATTGTTGATTATATTAAAGACTGGGAAGTATGAGTGTAATAGTGTTTATTATTTGCCTTATTTCGTGTATAGCAAGTATAATAGGATATTTGAGAAGAAAGTATAAGCAGCGGTCTAGATTTATGCAGTCAAATCGTAAACTAAACCATTATGATAAACGGAGTCCTTATGATATATATACTCGTGATATAGATATAGATGCACCAAACCCTTATAATGTGTACAAACTATTTGTTGGACAAAACAAGAATAGTGATTACCAACAAAGGGAGCATGATTACCATTGGTATAGGTTTGATAGGTATGAATTGACAAGTTCCAAGAAGTATATATTTACAAATATAGTCTTGTGTATAACAATGGCAGTTATGATTATTCATTATACCTTTCTAGTTATGGACGGTGTTGCTATTTTAGAGGGAGGTTATCAATATATTCCACTACTAATATCTGTGGCTATTTGTACAAACAAATTAATCACTAAATACAAAGCATACAAGATAGCAAAGGTTATTTATAATATATATGATAATATGTTGCCTCAAATAATAGAGAGGAAGAAGGTAAATCTAAGTTTTAAATATTTAGGAGAGTATGTTACTCTTAAATTCAAATTTGTTCCGCATTCTCACTTTCTACGGATAGATGAAATACACTATGAATGGGGGGAGATAGATGTATTTATTGCTATAAACAATAATGAAACACAGCTAGAATTTTCATTTTTTTGGAGAAAGCAACAATGAATATAAACATTTGTGCTAAATGTGATTCTGGGGAATTAACAGAAGAGGGAGTGAATGAATTATGATAGAAATGAGTAGTAGTGAATATAGTAAACTATTTGATGAACTTTATGCTAAATTTGAAGCAGGAGAGATTACAGCAGAGGAAGTATGTGTAGAATTGGATAAAATAGATATGATTATATATTCAGGTCCTCCTCTACGTAACTTAACAGAGAAGTTAGATGATATGCTAGATGAGCAACCTAGTAACAATACTTAACATATCTCCAGTTGTTTACTTCTTTAATAATGACTAACTCTATATCATAGATATGCAACTAATAATCTTAAATGAATTAATATGATAACAGCAGAACAGTGGAGAAACGGGATTAATTCTGTGCTAGATGAGTACGGATTATCAAGAGAGGAGTTTTGGAAAGACCCTAAAGCATTTATTGATAAGTTGGACAATCAGGCAGCAAAGCTTATGCTAGCATTCTATATGGGATTATAATTATAAACCTTAAATGAATTTATGAGAAGATTTAACAAGTATGGATTTGGTACAGCAGTTGGAGTTCCTACTGCGGCTACTATTAATAACAATGATAATGGGAAGTAAGGATAAAATAATACCCGAGTGGTGCAATATTAAATGTGAGAAGATAGTTGAAGAAATTGCACCCGGATTCAAATGTGTTAAGGATGCTATAACAGGTGAAATATTGGCTTTTATATATGAGGAGTTAGATGATGATATGCTAGATGAACAGGCAGATGAATAACTATGAATATGATAACAGCAGAGTATTGGATGTATGGAAACAATGACAGCAAGTGAGATGTGGGATATTATGGAAGAATTAGGAATTGCAGTAGACAAATCTTTCATTGAGCCCTGTGATTTAACTCCACCCACTTTAGAGGAACTATGTAGAATGTTTGGAGTTAATAGCTTAGAGGAGCTTAGAAATATGCCTCACGGTCCAATGGCTTTCTGATATTAATAAGAAGAATTTATGAGAAGTTTAATAAGTATGGATTTGGTACAACAGCTCCAGCAATTATAAATAATAGAGAGTAATATTATGGAAGAATATCCTTATACAGAGGTTGTAGACGGTAAAGAGTACACCTATATTAATATGGGTACGTACTATGTAACTAACTTAGAGACTGGAGACAGAAGACTTGTACAGAGAGAAGTGCCATTCTTATTCGATGATGAGTATGATACAGGTGTAAAAGATGAAGATGATACTGATTGCTTAACTGGACATGGAGAGGTTCTTAACCCATTTAAAGCAGAATACGATGAGAATGGTAAGGAGATATTTATACCCAAATCTAAGTAAATGAGCTAGGTAAACTAGGATATAAGAATGGAGGTAAATTATGAATATGAAAAGAAACAAGAAGCAACAGTATCGTGTAACTAGATACGAACTGAATGATAAGAATGAACTAGTAAAGGTTGACAATCCTGTAAACTGTAACCCTAGAAAGAAGTTACCCAAACAACTAAAGGAGATGTTAGACAAGCTATTATTTAACGATTGATTAACATACCGCCATTTGTTTAACTACTTACTAATGAGTAACTTCACAAGAAGTCGAGCTGTATTCTTGTTCTATTAGATTTAATCATTAAGATATATTCTTTGATGTTAAAGTTTATCGTTTAGGTGGCTTATTAGGTACTCGACATAAATGATAACCACGGACTTTAAATACTTTCAAAGCCTGATGATTCTTATAACTGTCATTACACTCCTTACAGATAGGAGTAAGACACTCGGTATAAATAAGTCTACCTTCTGCATTTAGTCGTCCGTATTCAGCAAGTACATGCCCACCAACAGCAGGGTTGTCATTAGTAAATGACTTCTTACAGCAAGGGCATATAGTAATGAATCTTGTAAATATATTGGTTTTATAACAGTAGGCTATCCACGACTCGTAACCATATTTACACGCTTCATCATCAGCAACAGCTTGTAAACATGTTATCTCCTTCAAAATACCTGTAACCAATAGAACACCCATAACTAGCAACTTTTATGAAATTCTACTACAAAGATAAGAATTAAACTAATATCTCGTAACTATAAATAAACTAATATGAATAATAATCAATCAGAGAATAAAGAACCAGACTTCTTCACTCCTAATGCTCCAATTAAATACGTAATGGCAGGAGGAAGAGGAGTAATGATAGGTTGCGGAATTATAACAGCCTTATATGTCATAGGCGTAATTATAGGGCTGTGTTTGGGATATGGTTGGAGTAGCCTTCTTCTGCCTTTCCTGCCATTCATCATAATTGGATTTATTGGCTACATTTGGGAGATGTTTAAGAAGTTCTATAATCTGGGATATGATAAGAAACGTAGGATATAAAGTCTCTGTATGCCTATATATCCTACCCTACCTTCCGCTAGTAAATTCCTATGTACTTGACCCTACTAGTAGGGAATAGTAATATTATTACCTAGCCATTCAAATAACTTGTTTAGATAATACTTGATAGGCTAGATACAATATTACGTATAAATCAATTATTATATAAGAATTAATTATCATACAAGAAATCCTTATTATTCCTTTGAGGTTATTAAATTTCATACTACATTTGCAACGCATTTCCAGATAATAGTTAATTTACTAGCTTATAATCTGAATATCCAGTAAGGTTTGCTGGTAATAAATGTATTATTAACTTAATAATTAAAACTATGTCAAATTTGGAAAATGCAAATGTAAAGAGTGCTGAAGAACGTAAACGTGCAGAAATGCATAGAACTTATGGAATGTGGTATAAAGAGGGAGCAACAGCTTCCGACCTTGTTTCTTGGTGTGATGCAAGAATAGCAGTTTACAGTGAATGGATTAAGAACTGTACAGAACTGAAACATTCAAGTCAAGCACAGTTATTGAGTGGCATGTCTAAAGAAGCTTTAGAAGCAGCTTTAGCTGCATTAAACGCCCAATAGCATCTTTCGTGAGGTTGTGTCAAGACATTGGCACAACCTCATTTTCAATTTAATCAACCACATTTACTAGTTAATAATTATATTCAGTGAAATATTACATCTTGTAAGTATAATCTATTTCCCAACCATTCTGCATACATATCTTTATCAGTTCATTAAAGGTTACTGTTAAATCTACATCTTCTGTTTCAGTCACCAATGTGGCATTAGAGATAACAAAGTACTCTCCGGCATCATAAGCATCAAGCTTATTCTTTCCATTTTGGAATGTGGCATAATTACCGCTAATATAATAGGCTACCTTATTATTCCTCTGATTACCGTCATATAGGACATTATAAATTCCATTTATAGTATATACTTCCAATAGAACTATACCATTCTTCATTATCCTATTAGTAGCTGGTGATACATAGGTTGTAATCCTATAAGGATATATCTTGTCTACTAGTTCCATTACTAAGTTCCTCATTTTAATAGGGTCTGATTCTGCCTTCTCAATGGCATCCTTTGGCAAGGTAGGTTGGTTGAAGAACGTCCTCATATTCTCCAATCTTAACTTCTCTACATTTAAAGCTTCTATCTTATCCTTGCACTCCGCTCTCTCATTCTCACACTTAGTTAGGGTTTTATAGTACTTATCTTTAGCTATATCCATTACAGAATCCGGAGCATCCATATAAGCACTATAAGCTCTTTCTATCAATCTATCCATGTTAGATATATGAGATGTAAAGTTGGCTATATTCATTTCCAAATTGGTTATTTTATCGGTAAGTTCCACCACCCTAGCTACTCTATCCTCATCATTCAAATTGGCAAATCCTATTAACTCCTGTTTAACTAAGCCCCAAATAATAGCTTCTAATTTCTCATTACTAATTGTAATGCGACTACTACAATCTGTAGCATTATTGATACCCGACATACATGACCACCTAATAGCTACCTTCCCATTCATCAATCTATATTTATCCCCCTTATCTCCACCACGTTTCTGTGGAGTTAATGAGTGTTCACAGATAGGACATTTAAGAAGTTTACTCAATATATAAGTAGCCTGTTTTGGATAAGGAGTTCTAGCAGTTCTATTTGTAGCTCTCTTAGTGGTGGCTTTATCGAACATAGCCCTAGTTATGATAGTAGGTATCTCGACTTCAAACTCATCTACATCTTCTGTATCTGGGTCAGTAAGAGATACAACCTTTATACCAGTACAATAAGGTTCAAAGGTTAAAATATGCTCTATAGTCCCTATGCTGAATTTCTTATTAAATTGTTCACCATACTTGGCAGTAATAGCCAAAGCTGTAGATTTCAGTGTTGCACCGTCTTTAACATATTCTTCAAATACATCTACCACAACTTTAGCGGCATCATCATTTATCACCCAACTATTCTTCTTACCCTTATCTCTACCACCATATCTTTTATAACCAAAGAAGGGCTGTCCTATACTCATTTGATTGTTATCCAGTTCATCACGTCTACCAGATGCTATTTGTGTTTTCATACTCTTTATGTATTTCCAAGCAGCATCAAAGGCAGCACCTATAATAGTTTCAGCATCTCTAACTTTCTTGCCAGTTACAGGGTCTATAGTCCAAGTATCAATATCCCTAAAATACACAGGAATATCCATGTTGATAAGCTGTCTAACATATAACCGACCCGACATAGGGTCACGACTCATTCGGCTAACTTCCGACACTAAAACGACATCAAATTCCTTATTAATAGCAGCATCTTTTAGACGTTGAATAGACTGCCTATCTCTCTTACTTGCATCATCTTTACCAGTGATATGCTCACCAAATATCATATTATCACTTGACGTATAACCAAACTTCTTAGCCAGTCTAGTTAGGTCATTTACCTGTCGCTCATAGTCTTGCTTCTTAGTTGAGCACCTAATCAAAAATGCAGCTCTCATATCTGTTACATTTAATATTATTGCAATCAAGACTATTAGCTAACTATCTATAATGCAATATAATAGCACAGATAATAGTCTTTACCTCTCGCAAAGATAAGAAAGTTTCTACAATGGTGCAAGTATTTTAAGAATAGCGAATTACCCGAATTCAACAGAGGGGTATTAGAAGTCCTGCGCCAGCCACTGGAAGACCGGCAGATTACCATCTCCCGCATAAAGAGCACAATCAGTTATCCCGCCAATCTGATGCTCATTGCATCCATGAATCCATGCCCTTGCGGATACTATAATCATCCGACCAAGGCATGTGTATGCAGTCCTGGTCAGGTACAAAAGTATCTGAACAAGATATCCGGTCCGTTGTTGGACCGTATTGATATTCAGATAGAGATTGTTCCTGTTCCGTTCGACAAGATATCCGATCAGCGACAGGGAGAAGCAAGCAGTGTTATTCGGAACAGAGTCATTCAGGCACGCCGTATACAGGAACAGCGCTATGCCGATCATCCCGGTATCTACTGCAATGCACAGATGAGCAGCAAGTTATTATCCATTTACGCTCGGCCGGATGACAAAGGACTTTCCCTGCTGCGAAATGCAATGGAACGCCTCAATCTTTCCGCACGCGCATACGACCGTATATTAAAGGTGGCACGTACCGTTGCCGACCTTGAGGGTGCGGAACTGATACAGCCCTCCCATTTGGCTGAAGCCATCAGTTATCGCAATCTAGACAGAGAAAACTGGGCGGGATAAAAGCGCTTGACAGTAAATCAATAAAATACCATAAAGAAAAAGTCTTTGTCTCATATAAAATACTATTTTCGCAAGATAGAATCTAGTATATGAATAAACACGACAACCCATATTACCCCCTATTTCTACTCATCGGATGGCTTATCATGCTGAGTAGTTGTCAACCTGCCCCATCTCATCTTCTGGAAAAAGCGATGCAGATGGAGAATGTATCAACCGACAGTATCTTTTTCTACCTGCAACAAATAGAAGAACCCGACAAATTACCTCTCAATGATCAGGGAGATTATTACCTGTTGCTCTACAAGGCAACTCTGTGGAAAACAGGAACACCTGATGATTCATTATTGCAGATCGCCATCCGGCAATATAAACAAAACGAGCAGCAAACCCAGTATGTACGGGCACGCATTGAGCAAAGCGCCTCCTATTTATATCGTAATCTGCCCGATTCCACATTACTGATGAGCGAACAAATTCTGAAAGGATACCAGCTAAATGATACGCTAAAAACAAGGCTGTACGGGCTACGAAGGGCAGCATACAGCAGAAAGCAGGATTATCCGCAGGCATTGGTGATGGCAGACAGCAGCAGACAACTGGCTCTTAAGATGAAAGATACACTTTTCTATTTTTCTACCAGCCAGCTATATCTGCAAATTATAAACAAAATGCAAGATCATGACAGATACACCCAAAGCTATCTGCAGCTAATGAAAGAACTTATGGATTCGCCCAAATACCAGTCTTTGAATTATTATGCGCTGGAAAGTCTGTTGAACACCAGTCTGCAAAGAAAGGATTTCCGGCAAGCAGTCATATATCTTCAACAATTATCGAGCCAACGCCGCGGAAGAAATGAAGTACCACACTATCTGCTGCTATGCGGAAGAACCCATGCCGCCTTGAATCAGATTGACTCCGCCCAATATTACTATCGGCAAGCCGCAATCTCATCTTCCAGCTTTATTGCCATGGAAGCCAATGCACGCTTATTCAATCTGATCAATGAAAAAGAATATCCGGAACAAGTCTTTTATACCAAGCAGAAGGAAAGCACGATAAGGGACAATATACTAAACAATATCAGTACAGGGATACGGGAAAGAGAATTCAACCAACTCAAATTACAGAATGAATTATACCAGCTGCATCTGCAACAGCAGCAAAGGGAACTATGGATGCTGGGAATCGTTACAGCTCTGCTGAGTATCGGATTCATCGCATTTTTCTTTTATCAGAGAGAGAAAAAGAAGCGACTGCTGCGGGAAAACCAGTTACTGTACAAAGAAGCCGAAGTAAGTGGACTACGGGAGAAAGAAATCCGGCTAAGGAATAAAGAGACTGAACTCCGTGAAGCGCTTTTCCGGAGAATGCCATTCTTCCATAAGTTGCCCTCACTCCATGCCAACAACAATCAGGACGAACCGGGCACCAGTCACAAGATAGTAGTGACAGATGCAGAATGGGCAGAAGTCACTTCAGTAGTGAATGATGCGTTCGACAATTTTGTCGTTCGGTTACGACAGGCTTATCCGCAGTTGGGAGATAAAGAAATCGGCTTCTGCTGCCTCGTCAAAATCAATGTCAACATACAGGATTTATCTGATATCTATTGTGTGAGCAAAGCTGCCATTACCAAACGGAAATATCGGATAAAGACTGATAAGCTGGGAATTACTGATGAGAATATAAGTTTAGACAGTTTTCTCAAAGTTTTTTAGCTGTCGCCCCAGGGTAGTTGAAGTCTTTGTCCGCCTGAAAACAAACGCATATATATATTATATTATTAATAATCAACAACATACATCTAGTCACATCGTACCTTTTTGTCCGCCTGTTTTTTTGTTTTTCTGCTCACTTCGGTCTACTTTTGCCTCAGTGATAATCAGAAAAACAGTACTAACCAAATACAGAACCGTATGAAGAACAGAATTATTATTTTAAGTTTATGTGCTAGTTGTCTACTTGCAATTGTTGCTTTTGTATACAACAGTGAAACAAAGACCGACCCACTGGCACTCTCCCCTATTGTAGCAAAACGAGTCACGACACCTACCGGCACACTAGTCTCATGTAATTTAAAGGCTTTGAAAGACACAGTAGACATTCCACTCAGCTATTTGACAGAAGAACTTCAAGTTGTCAAACTAGACAACCGGGACGAAGCACTAGTAGGAGGCTGGATACGCACCACAGTGGGAGAAAAATACATCCTGGTGAGCAATAACAAACAGACTCCCTACAAACTTTTTACCCGCGACGGCAAATTCATCACCACTATCGGTGCCTACGGACAAGGGCCCAACGAATATGGAAACACATACGCCGACCAGTTGGACGAAGCCCACAACCGTATCTACATACTGCCCTGGCAGAGTGACAAGCTGCTCGTATTCGATTTACAAGGCAATCCTCAGCCTCCCATTCCTTTATGTATGCGCGTGCCCAAAGGCAAATTCAGAGTAGATACGGAAAAGTCGGAAGTCACTCTGACAACTCTGCCTTTCGAAGGCTGGCCGGCTGTCGTGTGGACACAAGATTTCAAAGGTAAACGCAAGAACTTTATCGCACCGGGACATCTGACCGTTCCGCGCGACTTTAGCAACGAAGTATTTATGGATAATAATACTAATGATTACGGCGTTATGTTAATGGTGATCATGCCTGCCCCACGAACGGACAGTCTGTACCACTATAACGCAGCCCAAAATCGACTCGAAGCCAGATTCACCGTGGAATATCCGAACAAGGAGAAAATCCCCTGGCATGGCTATTCCGAATACCCGCGTCACTTTATCGGAGACGTTTCCGTGCCGATACAAGTATCAGAAAACACTTGGAGCGGCAGCAAGCCTGCCAAGTATATCATAGATAAGAAAACACTGCATGGCAGCTACTTCCGCCTGTACAATGATTTCCTGGGAACGAAAAAGATGCAGATATGGCCTTCATTCGGCAATGGTTATTATGTTGCCAACATGGAACCTGCCCAGCTAAAAGAAACACTGGAAAAAGAAATAACCCGGAAAGATATTCCGGCAGAGGCAAAGAAACGTGCACAAACATTGATAAATTCACTGGATGAAGAAGGCAACAACGTCATTCTACTCGCTAAAATGAAGAAATAACTATCAGAAAGCCAGAGCGTGTTTCAAAAGTCAATAGTAACTAAAATGGGGTTGTCTATAATTTACTATGAATGAAAGAATTGCGTATTCACCTACCACCTCCCCCTGCGGGTACTCCTCCTTCCCGAAGGAGGAGATTTAAGATACTACCGATTTTTAACACACCTTCCGGCATTCCGTTGAGAGAGCACATCCCCATTTCCTTTCGATAGAAAAACACAGACACAATTCTTATAATTGTCCATCTTTAAACTGATTTTCTCTATTTTCTGATTCTTTGATTTTGCTTTCCTTTGCAAAGCAAAAGATTCATATAAAATAAGCAGATCATGCAGTTTACAATTACACATTGGGGATGTACTCCATCGGGAGATTCCATCTATCTGTTCCGGTTGACCAACGCTACCGGAGCCTCCATCGAGCTTACAAACCTGGGAGCCACCTGGGTTTCGGCCAATATGCCGAACCGATACGACGTCTTTGAAAACATTCTGCTGGGATATGACCATGCAGAAGGATATCTCAAAGACACCTATTATATGGGAGCCACTGTCGGCCGGTTTGCCAACCGCATTCATCAGGCATCCTTTTCTATCGAAGGCACTACCTATCTGCTGGAGAAAAACGACGGAGAGAACACCAATCACGGCGGACTATCCGGCTTTCACAAGAAGATATGGCAATGGAAACGGACAGATTCCGGCATCCGTTTCCTTCTCCACTCTCCGGACATGGAAGGAGGATATCCGGGAAATGTACAGGCGGAAGTGGAATATCAATTCACGGAAACCAACGAACTGACAATCAGCTATCACGGAACCACAGACCGCCCTACTTATCTGAATCTCACCAATCATGCTTACTTCAACCTGTCCGGCGACAAACGAAAAATAACGGAGCATGAGCTCATGATACCTGCTGCACGAATATTAGAGACAACCTCACAATTTATTCCTACCGGACAGGCACAGGATGTCAAAGACAGTCCGTTTGATTTCAGCACCAGTCGCAGCATCGGAGCACATCTTTACGACGATAACGAGCAGTTGCACTGGAACAAGGGATACAATCATTGCTATATCCTGAAAGAAGAGTCGTCCGACACGTTATTGACAGCCGCCGTATTATCCGACCCTTTCTCCGGCAGAAGGCTGACTGTCAGGACTGACTTACCCGGTGTCTTATTATATACCGCCGGCTATCTCGCTCCCACACCGGATATCGGTGTATGTCTGGAGACACAATACTTTCCGGATACCCCTTCGCATCCGCATTTTCCGTCCTGCCTGCTCATGCCGGGGGAAGAGTATCGCCACAGAACTATTTATACATTCGACAAATGATTTTTTAAGTATTCTACATATTGTTCCCGCTTAGCTTCGTATAAACAGCGATATTTTTTTTACTGGCTATATCTTTTTTATTCATATATTTGTTTTACATTTGTAGTAAATAATAAAAGCAATAGTATGAAAACGTCCATTGTAACTCTTTTAATCACATTTTGTTTTTATCTGTCAGTTTATGCACAAGCACCTCAGGATAAAGCCACAGAACTAAAAGAACAGGCTTTAAGCAGCCTGAAGCAGAAAGATTACATCAAAGCCCGTTATCTGTTTAAGAAAGCGTATGAAGCATTTGCCGTGCGAGAGAACTATCCACAAGCTATAGAATGTGGTATTCAAGCCAATGCTCTATATGTCAGAGAAAACTTCTACAAAGAAGGTTTCGAATTATGCCGTAATATGGAACAACTCATTTGGACAGGCGAACAGAAGCAAAACAAAGTCTTTTATGACTTACGCTTTCCCATCAGCAAGGAACGGTTGCAGATGTACATTTCACTGAAGAATCCTGCACAGGCAAAAAACCAGCTGGACAAATTGGAAGAGATTGCCAGTCTCGCCAAAAATGATTCTTTAATGGAAGTGCTGCTCTATACGAAAGCCAACTATTACTATACTTTCAATCAGAATACACAAGGAGACGCCTGTTTCCGCAAACTCATCAGCCAATACAAGGAAAAGAAGGACTACGATAAAGTGAGCGACTGCTACAAGACTCTTATCGGCATCGCCCGCAAAGCCAACAATGCCCCGTTGATGGAACGTACGTACGAAAGCTATATTGTATGGACCGACTCTGTAAAAGCCCTGACTGCCCAGGATGAGCTGAATGTCCTGAAACGAAAATATGACGAAAGCCTCCAGACCATACAGGACAAAGACAGCACACTATCCGCCAAGCAATACATCATCATAGGACTTTGTACGCTTGTAGCTATCCTTGTAGCCACAATCATTGTACTTGCCATCTTACTGCTGAAATTTATCACCGGCAACCGCAAACTCAAAAAGAGCGTGGTCATAGCCAATGAGCACAACGAGCTGAAAACAAAGTTCATCCGGAATATATCCTCACAAATGGAGCCGACTCTGAACACTTTAGGGACTTCCGCCAAAGAGCTTTCCGCCCAAGCACCAAGGTATGCAGAGCAGATGCAGGCACAAGTAGCAGCCTTAAAGCAATTCAGCGACAATATTCAAGAGCTTTCCTCTTTGGAGAACTCACTGACCGAACCTTATGAAATGGGAGAAGTCAATGCGGGTACTTTCTGCGAAAGCGTCATGGAGAAGGCTAAAGAATTTATGAAGCCGGACGTCACCCCTTCTGTAAACGCCCCCAAACTCCAAGTAAAAACGAATAAAGAACAGCTGGAACGTATCCTGCTCTACTTGCTGAAAAATGCCGCTTTCTATACGGAGCAAGGACGTATCAGCCTCGACTTCAAGAAACGTGGCGCGCACACCCATCAGTTCATCATAACCGATACGGGAACAGGTATCCCGGCAGAACAACAGGAAAATCTCTTCAAACCTTTCACCCAGGTCAAAGACCTGACTACAGGTGATGGCTTGGGATTACCTATCTGCTCACTCATCGCCACCAAAATGAATGGCAGTCTGACATTGGACACAAGCTACACCAAGGGATGCCGGTTTATACTGGAACTTCACGCATAAATAACATAAGGTATTCAAGAGCTTTGTATAGTTAGATTACCCGCAATCATTGTCAACTATAATTATCGTAATTAGCTATAATCGGAGAACGCACATTCTAACTATACAAAAATAGTAACAGAGTACTGCATAAACGGCAACCGGGTTTATAATAAATACTGTGATCGTTTATTATAAACGTCCCCCTCGTTTATTATAAACTTTAAAATAGAAATTTGTAGAATCTGGATTGAATTTATAATACAAAAAAGGCTGCAAACCTCATAAAGTTTGCAGCCTTTTCCTATATCGGAGTATCCTATCCTCTGTTATACGTCAGAGAGATAAGTACTATTTGTTACTATATTATACCACCGTAGAGGATGATCACACACTAATTTTCTCATTTTATTATATCGTTCTTATATTATTCAGTTCAGGTTTGGAACTACAAATATACAACAATAAAAAGCGTTTGTCAAGTACCTGCTGCATTTTCAAGTATTCAAGCGATTATTTCATGACTCTCGGTTCAATGACCTCTCCGCTAATAGAAACCACTCCCTGATCTGAGATAGCGAAATCCTTGAAATAGGAAGTACGCGGATGTATTTTCTCTTTGCTCCAGTGGGCATGGAAAATGTATTTCCAGCTGCCATCTTTGCATTGAAAAGGCGCGCCATGCCCCGTACCGACCAATCCCATGCCCTCAACTCCTTGCAGAAGCGGATTCTTGCTATACTTAATCCATGGTCCCATTGGTGACTTGGAAGTGGCATAGCCCACTCCATAGCCCTTATTCTGATAATGGTTGGCAGAATAGATCAGATAATATGTTCCATTCTTCTTGAGGACTGAAGGTCCTTCTGCTACTTTAGCCTGCAAAAGTTCCCACGGTGCTTCCGCTTTCACACATTGAGATAATGTCTCCGTTTTAATCTTCATCAAATCATCGGTCATCCGAGCTACCCAAATAACATTTCCATCGGTAAAACGCACAAAATAAAGATAGGGAGTACCATCGTCATCTATAAAGAGGGAAGTATCAATGCTTTTCTCCTCCCAAACAGGTTGTTTCACTTCCTGCCGGAACGGGCCTACAGGGGAGTCGGAAGTAGCCACACAGATATGCTCTTCTACCGAATAGAACATATAAAATTTCTTTTTCGATTCGATATAGTAAACCTCTGGTGCCCAAAAGCCCCACTTCCCGTATGAATCGGCTGTCGACAACGCTTGTCCCTCCCGTTTCCAGTTCTTCAAATCGTCCGAAGAAAAACAGGCGAAACCTTCACCTTTCGTTGTGCCACCGGTACCATAGGCATAATACTTGTTATTATAAAGCATCACATACGGATCAGCAATAGGCAGACGATCTGACTCAACACTCACTTTTTTCTCCGGAGCATTGTTTCCTTCTTTCTCCATTGCACTACTTTTTCCGTTGCAAACCAACAGGATGCAAAGAAGCAAAAGAGCGTTCATCCCTTTCTTTATCATAGACAGACTTTTTAAGTTTATAATTGCAGACAAAGTTACTTATTTTTTCGGGCAAAACAGTTATGTTCTGCACCTTAACCATCAATAATGACACAGGGCGGGCTAAAAAGATTTTTTTTAGTCCACCCCATACCAACAATCAGATAAATATCATGAGTAAATGGAACCTGTTATTTCAGAGCATCACAGATCTCCTTATTCATCTTCCTCAATGTTTTCTCATCCAGCTTGATAACCTTACGGTCATAAGTCAATAATCCGTTTACTTCTACTTCCACATCTGTAGTCTGAGTATAGACAGCAGCCGAGAATCCACGGGGAATCAGTTCTTTCAATACATTGGCATATTCCATATATTTATCGGTTGCCTCCTTAGAAGTATTAAACTGAACATATCCCCAGTTACGATCCGGTTCCCATAGATGCTCTTTCAATACCAGACCGATACCACCATATTCTCCGAGCACTGTAGCACGCTGGGCGTCATACAGAAACATTTCCGGCCCCGGATAATGGTGCAAGTCAAGCATATCACCACAAGTATAATGATTACCACCACTGGCAGGATTCACCAGGCGTGAAGGGTCATATTGTTTGGTCCATTCTGCAATTTCAGGAGTCTTGAACTGTCCCCAGGCTTCATTAAACGGTACCCATGTACCAATACAAGGATAAGAATAAAGACAATCGATGATTTCTTTCCATTCTTTTCGATAGGTTGCTTCTGATTCTGTGGAACGTTTCTTCTCCGTTCCTGTAAAATACTCGCGCATCTGCCATTCCGGATTCTTATCTCCGCTCGGCATATCTTGCCATACAATAATCCCCAGACGGTCGCAATGCGTATACCAACGAGCCGGTTCCACCTTGATATGTTTACGGATCATGTTATAACCAAAGTCTTTTGTCTTTTGAATATCATATACCAATGCCTCATCACAAGGAGCCGTATACAGCCCATCGGGCCACCAGCCTTGATCTAAAGGACCGAACTGGAACTGGTCCTTATTATTCAACTGCAAGCGCACAATGCCGTTCTTGTCTCTCTTGGTAGAGAATTTACGCATGGCAGCATAACTCTTGACCTTATCCACCAGCTTATTGCCTTCGAACAGGCTGATCTCCAGATCATACAAAGAAGGGGACTCCGGTGACCATAACTTCACATCAGCCGGCATGGCTATTTCAACAGGAATACCATTAATGGAAACTCCTTTAGCCACCAGTTCCTTTCCATCGAACACCTTCACTTCTATTTTGTCCGATAGCTTCTTCTCATCAGTAGCAACTTCTACTGTCAGTTTATTCAGATCGATATCAGGAGTTGTTTTGATGTTCGTGATAGACTGTGCAGGCACAGGTTCCAGCCATACTGTCTGCCATATTCCACTAACCGGCGTATACCAGATACCGGAGGGCTTATTCACTTGTTTTCCTCTAGGCTGAGTACCATTATCCGTCGGGTCCCAAACCTTTACTACCAGTTCATTCTCTCCATTCTTCAAGGCAGGAGTGATATCGAATGAGAAAGGAGTAAAGCCACCAGTATGCTGTCCTATTTTAATTTGATTTACCCAAATATCTGTTTTCCAGTCAACAGCTCCAAAATGCAGCAATACACGTTCGCCTTTCCATTTTGACGGCACAGAGAATTTGCGTTGGTACCACAAGTCATTCTCCTTTCCGAGTCTTTTTCCTACACCGGACAAGCTGGATTCTATCGCAAAAGGAACCAGGATCTGTCCCTCATATTTTTGAGGAGCCGCCTGCCCTACCGGAGTTATGGCGTAATTCCACAACCCATTCAGGTTCACCCAGTTCGGACGTTCCATAATCGGACGGGGATACTCGGGCAACACATTCTCAACGTCTATTTTGGTAGCCCATTCTGTTTTAATCCGTTCTCCTGCCGGTTTCCACTGAGCAGGCAGATACGAACAATTAAAAAACACGACTAATAAGATAATAAATTGTTTCATCATGATATAATTTAAAAGGTTTCTGCAGGACACAACCTGTACTGTTTTATTTCTTCAGGAAAGTCTCCGCACGTCCGGGAGTATAAAGTTCCCATAAGGAAGCAACCGTCCAGCCGGGAGCAAAAATATCGTTGTAATATCCTTTTCCATTCTTTCCATAATCCCAGTTGGTGTGCTGAACCACTTCAGGATAATAACCGACCTTAGCAATGCCGCACATATGGCCCTCATGAGGTAGCAACTGACGCATGGAAGTCGAGATCACCTCTGCAAAATCAGACAAGCGGTTCTCTTTGTATTCTTTGGACAACCAACGAAGCACGTCAGCAAATTCAAAAACAAATACATCGATATGATTATTTTCCACTGACACATTTCCCCAACCGCGGGTTTTCATGCCAATGTCTCCCAACATCTGTCCCGGAGCAAACGGAACATCCCACAGATAATACCATGACAGGGCAAAGTAGGCGGCCTTCTTTGTCAGGTCAGCATAATGCTTATGTTCTTCGCCTTTCGTAATCAGTGAAAGATAGTATGTAGCAGTGGCTGCATACAGCGATGCTTCTTTGTCCTCGCAGTTCGCATCAAGTGTAGAAGAGAAATAGTCTGCTTTGGAGATCAGTTCTTTCTCAAGATATTCAGCTGTCTTTCTGGCGCTGGCAAGATAGCGTTTGTCCTTGAAGTATTTATATCCCAGCACTAGTGGCAATGTTGCTGAAGGAGTACTACCTCCGCTCTTATCCACAATCGTAAAGTCATCACGGAATTTTCTGGGGAAGCTGCCGTCAGCGTTCTGAAGTTTCAGGAACATTTCAAACATCTGTTTGACCCGCTGTTCCCACTCCGGGTACTTGCGTCCCTGTTTCTTTTCGTATGCCAGAAAATGAAGTATCGCATAAATTCCTTCAGATTGACGTCGAATACTATGTACCGGTTCTTCAAACCCACGGTTTAAATTAACAAATTCCTTAAAGAAACCTGCCGGTGTAAATCCATTCTTCAGATAACTGTCAAAGATCTTAAGACTATTTTCCTTCAGTTCTTCACGATTGGTTTCCCAGCCATATTCCCAAGCATTGAACGAGTTCAAGAGCACACGTCCCACGAAACCAATTTCCGCTTCACCGTTACTCTTACAGTCATCTGTTCGCAGACCGACGCCCGAATTATAGGTCAACTCCGGCTTGCTTACCAAGCTATTCACAAAGTAATTGCTGAGCGTCTGCTTCATATCAGAAATGGAGTAAGGAGTGTCAACCGGTTTCGGAGCATAAGTATCATAAGAATATTCCCAGGCATGACGTACAAAATCGGAGAAGTCATCCGCACTGTTTTCCGAAATTTCCCAAGTTAACATGATGTTTTCCCCTTTCTTCAGCAGTTGGAAAGCTTTTACTTTAGGAGCCAATGTCAGTTTACGGATATAGCTTCTGGGAGCTTCTTCATAGGGGAAACCGAAAGAAAGCGCAGCCACTCCATTCTGATTTTCAAAACCTGTAAAACCCAAGGATGTTTTTCCGGAAAGAATCACTTCACCTTCCTTATGTGTAGTCAAAGCGTCGGTCGTAAACTTATCCAGTCGGTTTACTGTCATATATCGCTTGTCCTTCTCATTATAGATTCCCGTCAATGGAGCACTCAATCTATCCTCACGGACTACCCAACTATCAGATGTATGGAATGAAGGAGCTTCTTTGGGCGAGCGCAGATTACGGCGATACCAAAATCCGGGCATGTAAAACAAGCAATCGTCGTGACGGAAACCGGTAGACACATTCTGTCCATAGTTAAAGTACACATCCTCCAGAGCTGTAATACACATGTCAATATGTAGACGCCCATTAGCTTCCTTGACCTTTTGAGAAATCGTCAGCGGAATATTTTCAGAGGCTACTAACTGATAGGCAGAATTATCATTCTGCGTTCTCTTTAAAATTAAAGGGTACTGCTTAGCCTTATTTCCGGGCACTTTCAAAGAAATATGTGCATTGACCTGTTCCGGTGTATAATTAACGGCCCAGGCAGACCCGGTCAATAGCCCGATAGCTATTCCACAAAGCAAGAATTTTAAGTTCATACAGCTCATCATAATTATATGAATCAGCACTAATCCTGATTCTGTTAATACTTTATTTAGATATATTTCCCAAGCCATTACCGGCTCTTATCAACGAGGACAAAATTAGCGAAGATCACCTTATCTCAGTAAAACAAATTGAGCAATTAGTAAAAGAATTCGTTCTAAATGAATGTAGAATGAGTAAAATAGTACCAAAACAGAACATATTACGTCCTTTTTGCCTGTTCATCGAGTGCCGATATCTGAAGATCCAGTCTCATGCAACCGTATCCGTTATGATAAAAGCATCCGCAGCTTCCCTCTCTCAAAAGGGAAACTACGGACTATGATTCTCCTTGATTTATGCGGCAATAAAACAAGAATAAGGAAATACTCTGTTATTTTTCCAGAAGAGCGACAGTACACCAAAGAACGGGACCTTGTCCATGATAATCACCAGTACGACGAGGACGATCATAATAGTACTGCAGATCATTCTTTTTATTGGTTCCGACACAAACTTCTCTTACCTGGTTCTTTTCATTAACGTATGGAACCAAAGCCAACCAAGCTTTCCGGGCAGCAGGTGCATACTCTTCCGCATCCAGCCAGCCATTCTTCACGCCCATAATGAATGCGAAAGTAAACATTGCCGATCCGGATGACTCTGTCCAGCAATCAGACTTGTCAATCAACTGATTCCACAAGCCATCTGCATTCTGATACTCCTTCAGGCTTTTCATCATTTTCTGATAGCCTTCCAAGATACGGGCACGGTCTTTGTGCTTCTTTGGCAAACAACGGAGCAGCTCCGACATACCTGCCGCCATCCATCCGTTCCCACGTCCCCAATAGAAAGGAACATCCGGTGCATGATAGAAAAGACCATTCGGGCGTTGCAGTTCATCCAGGTACATCACCATTTCTTTCGCCGCCCGATCGATATATTTACGGTCCTTCGTCACTTTATACGCATGAGTCTGCACAATCGTAATCATGTACATGTCATCAATCCACAAACGTGTCTGCCAGGAATACCCTTTTTCAGCCCATTCCTTTTCTTTAGGCTTTGCATTTGCGGGAACTTCCCACTGAGAGTCGGCATAAGGCAGTCCAAGATACAGGTATTTCTTATCCTTTGTCACTCGGTACATATCCAGTGGAAGGCTACCGAACATATTCAAATCCACATGATTCATAATCGGCTGCAGCGCCTTCTCTGATGTAAACAAAGGGGCAAACTTATCTTCCAGAAGCTTTATCAACTCTTTATCTTTTGTTACCGCAGCATATTTCAGCGCGCCATTCCAGTAGAATGTTTCCGGATATCCAATCCATTTACCGGCATGAAGTGCGTGCTTCTCGCCTACAAAGCGGTATGCCAAACGCTTACCGACCTCTTCGGGAGTGTATCCTTCCGGGAAGTCCGTCAGCAATTTAGTCTGAGCTGATAATAGTTGAAAAGGCAACAAGAGCAATAATAAAAGTAGTTTTTTACACATAACGACTTATTTTTATTTATTATACAATTATAGAATATCTACGGGAGTTATTTAACCTTCAGGTTCTTTACATTGTCGCACACGGCCACTGCTATTCTTGAGTCCGCACAACCATAATAGAGATATAACTTCTTCTTGTAATATGCCAGTCCCTCGATAAATACTGTTCCATCTTTGTATTGCCCGCTCTTCTCAAAAGGTGCTTCAGGCACAAAGAAAGGTTTGTCCAACCGGTCCAGTACTTTATAAGGATCATTATTATCAAATAAAAATTGTCCGGCGCAATAAGCACCTGCCGGATATGAGGTATCCCTGTCCTTTCCTGCATTTTTTCCATTATACAGAAGCACAATACCCTTTTTGGTTCGTATAGCCGGAGGTCCGCATTCTGTCATCTGACAGTCAAAATGCCCTTTACGCGGTCTCGCCAACTTCTTTAATTCATTCTTTTCGTCCAGTACCGGATACCAGTCTACAAGGTTGTCAGAAGTAGCCGCGTGAACAGCATACTCTCCCCAGTACATGAAATACTTGCCGTCTACTTTATCAATAACCAGCTTTTCTTTCTTTACTTTGGTCAGTATGGAAGCAGATTTACTGGCTATCTTAGTGAAGCGTCCGTCGTAGGCCTTTTCAAAAGCAAGTCCATGCTTTGTCCAGTTCTTTAGATCCCGGGAGGTGGCTACAGCGATACGCGGTGTCTTCCGGTTCCATGCCGTATAAAGCATCACATACAGGCCGTCTTCCGTCATTGCTACACGTGGGTCCTCACAGCCACCGGGCCATTCTATACCTTTAAAGTTATCTTCCGCTGGAAATAATACCGGAGTGTCCAGTCTTGTCATTGTGACTCCATCCGTGCTCTCAGCATATCCGATACGTGAAGTCCTTTTACCGATGCCCTGTGCTGAGTTATCTTCCGCCCGGTAAAGTACGACTATTTTCCCGTCTTTCACGGTAGCCGCCGGATTGAATGTATCACTCTCTTCCCACTTCACCTGTTGCTTCTGCATCGGACAATAAAAAGAAGTAGGTTGAGGTGAAATTACGGGATTAGCACCTTCAGGACGTACGAAGGGACCGAGTACCCAACTTCTGTTATCCTCCTTACCTGTAGTCGTATCCGTAGAAGGTTTCATGGTAAATCCATATAACATCAATATACCGGTCAGACTAATTACGAGTTTTAGTTTCATCTTATTTTCCTGCTTTATTCATAATAAATCATTTACCTTTACAGCAAATATTGTCCCTCCTCCTTCAATCTTTTACGCAGATAATCAGTATCGATTTTGTGGACATCATTCTTTGCCTGTTTTATAGCATGCACTGCAGCCATTCCGGCAGCTTCGCCAGTCACCAGACAAGGAGGCATTACCCGTAAACTCCCGAATGCTTCTTCATCAGTAGATATACAGCGTCCTGCAGTCAATACATTTTTCAGTCCTTTAGGTGTCAGGCAGCGATAAGGGATTCCATGAGATTCTCCTTTTTTATAACGTGTCTCTTTATGGCCGGGCTTATGAACATCTATATAATAACAGTTACGTCCGATTTCATCCTCAAAAGTTCTACGTTCTTTCCAGTCCTCTACCGTAAAAGTATAATCACCTTCAATCCGACGGCTATCTCTGACTCCAAGCAAAGAAGCAGTCTTCACCAAAAAAGCACTACCAAAAGTTTTGGGCTGAACATCCTTCATTGCTTCCAAATATTGTCCTGCAATTTGCCGACCTGCCATCATTGCCTGCGTAGTTGCCCAGGGATCAGTTGAATCGACATTATCAAGATGCCCGGCATTGAACTGCACCACATCCGGACCAATAAAATTACTATTAAAATGCTTATCTATCAATGGATATTTCCCAGACTCAATCGCTTTATAAACAGGGCTGTTCTTATTACTAGTATGTAATGAGGGCCCCGTCAGATTGTAGTTATAGCTATCGACATTAGCAAACGAGAAGCATAAAGATGAGCTCTGTACCACCCCACTATCATCTCCTCTCTTGAATGATGCGCCTGCCCATGCCGCCAAATCCCCGTCACCTGTCGCATCAATAAAAACTTTTGCCTTGAAAGCAACAAGCCCGGATTTATTTGCGACAATGATAGCGTCTACCGTTTCATCGGCTGCTTTTTCTACAGCAGCAACTCTTGAGAAGAAGAGTACTCGGGCTCCCGATTCAGTAACCATCTGATCATAAACTGTCATCAGATATTCGGGATTTATACTCACCCAATTCATTTTCTGTTTTCTCTCATGCGGTACTCCTTTCCTCGAAGCTTCAAAAATTTTCTCTGCCAGACCTCTATAAATAATCTTCTCACCATCAGAAAACGGACACCATGCCGGAACCATACCGGCTGTGCCCATCCCGCCAAGTTGCCCCATTGCTTCAATCAATAGAGTCTTGGCCCCTTCGCGCGCTGCCGAGATAGCGGCAGCACAACCGCCAGGTCCTCCGCCAACTACAATAACATCCCACCGATCATCTACGGCAATCTTTGTATTCTTCAGACTCAGCCTGGATTGCGTTGTTTCTCCCTGCGTATTGAGAGTGGGTACAGTGAAAGCTGCGGTCAACAACCCTGCTTTTTTTAAGAATTCTCTTCTAGAAGTCATAGTATTCTATTTATCATTTGATGAACATTAGTTCCTTTGTCCGATTCACTAACACTCAATTAAACAATCCACCTATCAATGTAGCTATAAGTTTAAGTTTCATCTTACTTAAGTTTATACTTTTGGCTATCGATATTCCATCCTTTTAATACCAATATTACTCCTTCACCCAGTTTTTTCTTCGCCGTCTCGATCGTTACCGTCTTCTTTTCACCCGGAGTCAGGGAGAAGAAATTATCCGTATAGAATGACGGACGTATCGGACTCATCTTTGCATTAAGGAATTGCAGTTGATTGAAGAAAGCTATCTGATTGGATGTATTCCTCATAGTGATATCAACAAAATAGTTATCACCTTCTTCCCTCACCTTATAAGCCAGTTTCACTTTAGAAGTCCGAAGTTTACTCAAATCCTCAAAGCCAGAGGCTGCCGGGCCGGTCAAGGTCGTCTTTCCTTCGTACTTATCGTTGGAACGCCAGTAAAAATTAGAAGAAACGTCTTTCCCTTTCTCATCTTTCAGTATTAATTTGATAAAGTGAACTTGAGAAATGTCTTCGGGAAAACGAATAGTCAACGCATCATTCGCTACTCCATCAGCCGGTAGATTAACAGTAGCCGATTCTTCAAACACCTTCCGGCTATTTATATCATACACCTGTGCTGTAACCTTGTAGTTATCGAAAGAACGATAGAAATCATTCACTACGGAAACCGTATTTTTAAGATAATCGAACTGAGCATGCAAAGGTTCTAAAGAATTGGCCGTGTGATAAAGAGAAGCTGTCGGCTCCAGAGACCAGTCCCACATACGGGAAGCTACCTGCCTCATAGAACAGTTATGATACCAAAACAAAAGCCCTGAACAAAAACGGTCACCATAATCCAGTTTATTATAGTTCCATACTTCCCAAATGCTCTTGGAGTTTATTGCACCCAGCAATTGTCCTTTCTGAGCAAATTCGTCAATCGAAGATGACTTTCCATAATGATTTACCAAGTCTGTATACATAGTAGTCATCAGATGGAAACCATTTCCATCCAAATAATCCCACACTTCTTTGTTGATAGGCCACAGGTCTTTCTCATCCATCATTTCCCGGAGTATTTCTACTGTAGGAAGAGTCGGTGCACCATATTCAGGATTAAAGCCATCTACACGACTACCTCGTGGAGAAGCTGTATTTTCATAATGCTGCATCGGATTCACCTGTTTATAAGGGCTGCCATCATGTACTCCAGCACACTCCGACTGCATCTGATATCCGCGTGTACCATCCAACTGATTCAGCAGTTCGGGAGTACCGGTCATTTCTGTGCTTTCATTGGAAGCAACATAATAAGCCAGAGACGGATGATTACGAATACGCTTCACTGTAGACTCCACGTTACTCATATAGAGAGCCTTGTCATGAGGATGACGAGTATCCCCTGTCATCCAGAATTCCTGCCATACCAGCAAACCCAGTTCATCACAAAGCTGGAAGAAATAGTCAGATTCGGCAATACCACCTCCCCACATACGCAGAAGGTTGACGCCCGACTGGCGGGTATAGCGCAATTCTGCATACGTACGTTCATCAGAGTGTCTCAACATAGCTTCCGGTATCCAGTTCGTACCACGGATAAACAATCGTTTGCCATTTACATAAAAGACACGTGATTTGTCCGGCGTTTTAGTATCAGAAGTGATTTCACGAATACCAAATCTCGTCTTTACAGAATCACAGACCACTCCGTCAACCGATACGGTCAACTTCAAATCATATAAGTTTTGCGGTCCTTTGTTGACCGGCCACCACAAGCGAGGAGAATTCATCACAAGTTGCGGAAACTCTTCCGGAGAAAAAGTAACCAGTTTTTGTTCTCCCCGAATCACCCGGAATGATTTCTCAAAAGATATATTCTCACCTACAATCTCACCCTTTACTTTGCAATTAATACCACTATTGCTAGTTGACGGATTAATCACTTCTACAGATACGGTCTCACGTGCCTGGTCATAATCCGGTTTGCGTAACTCAGATTTAACAAACGGGTGACGTAAAGCTACTTTTCCGGTAGCATAGACAGAAATATTTTTCCAGATACCAGTATTGCGGTCACGGATACCATCCATAAAGGTAAAGTCCCAGCCTACAGTCATCAACATCGTAGTGTTTAATCCGATATTACCGTTACCACCATTATGAAATTCTCCGGCAGCCCCCCAGGACTTCGGCTTAGTACTTCCGGGAACATCAACCGGATACACTTTGACAGCCAGTGCATTATTCTTTCCTATCTTTACAAAATCAGTCACATTGATATAGTCCTGTATAAACATACCATTGATGGTACTAAGCAAATTCCCATTCACCCATACTTCTGCCCGATAATTGATACCGTCCAGCTGCAACCAAACATTCTTCCCCTTAAAAGACTGAGGAACTGCAAACTCTGTACGGAACCAATAAGTATAAAAGTCACGTCCGACCTGAGAGAGATCAGGGATCAACTTTGATTCAAGTTTATTATTGACTCCATAATAAGGTTCGGGATATTTCTGATTATACACCAAAGAATTTAAGACTGTACCGGGAACAATGGCTGGCAACCATTTTTCTGTCGGATAATCTGATGAAGATATTTTCTCACCCGGATCTGTGATATCGCCTGCTTTTATCATTTTCCACTGATAATCTCCATGATGGGTGACTTCCGAATCAAGCCAGATACGATTAGGGTCTCTGGCGTCATTCATCCTATTTTGTGCAGTCAATACTGAACAGAAAAGTAGTAGCAAAACAGAAAAAAGGGTCTTAACAAAGTTGTGCATATTTATGTTATAGTTTTAAATGGTTTTTGGCATGGAACAAAAGTAGAGGTTTCCTTTTATTCAACATGCCAAAAACAGGTCAATAAATAAGATTTTAGTCCCAAAATACTTAAATAAAAGACAAAATTGCCCGTATTCATCGTTATTTTTCCAGAAGAGCAACCGTACACCAAAGATAGGGTGCATGTCCATGATAATCTCCCGTATTACGCGGACGATCATAATAATACTGCATATCGTTCTTTTTGTTGGTACCGACACACACTTCTCTTACTTTATCATTCGAGTTTATATAAGTAAGCATAGCCAACCATGCTCTTCGAGTAGCCTCACCATACTCTTTTACCGGCAACCATCCATATTTCACTCCCATAATAAATGCGTAAGTAAACATAGCCGAGCCCGATGTTTCTACCCAGCAGTCCGGTTTATCAATCAACTGTCTCCACATCCCCTCTTCTGTTTGATAATTTTTCAGACTTGCCATCATACGCTGGAAACCTCTTACAATAGGCAAATAATATGGGCTCGATTCTGGCAGATAGCGAAGTACTTCTGCCATCCCTGCCGCCATCCATCCATTTCCTCTTCCCCAAAAATAGGGTACATCCGGTGCATGATAGAAGAGGCCATTCGTACGTTGTAACTCATCCAGATACATCGCCATTTCTTTAGCAGCACGCTCAACGTATTTCAATTCACCGGTCACTTTATAAGCATGCGTTTGAATGACAGGAATCATATACATGTCATCAATCCACAAGCGAGTTTGCCAACTATATCCCTTCGCTGCCCATGACTTCGCACTTGCACTTGCATTTTCCGGTACTTCCCATTGGGTATCTGCGTAAGGTATACCCATTTCCCGATATCGTTCGTCTTTAGTGATCAGATACAATGTGAGAGGAAGACTACCAAACATATTCCGGTCAACATGGTCCATCCCAGGCAAAAAGTGCCTATCAGTAGTAAAAAAAGACTCAAACCCATCTTTCAAAGGTTGGATCAGTTCATTGTCTTTCGTTACTTCCGCATATTTCAATGCTCCGTTCCAAGTAAAAGTTTCCGGATAACTGAGAGTTTTTCCATTATGCTTTCCTTTTGCAAAAAGCCTTCCCAGCCGTTTGCCTATCTCCTTAGGAGTACTCCCTTCCGGAAAATCAGTCAGTAAGGGAGTATCAATTGTCCGCTTAGTCTGCAACATCCATTCCAAGATTTCCACCCCTTCGCCGCCTTGATTCTGATGAATGGTCAATTTATAATATTGATAAGCTTCGTTATTGTTTAACGCCATAAATTTCTTTTCCGTTTTCTCGAACTTCTGCCGGACTCTATTGTCCAGCTCCATCCATTTCTCCTTATCATTCGATCCGTAAAGAGACCAGGCACCAGGTGCATTTCCTTCTTTATCTCCGGTTGCCATAACCGAATAATAACGTGCTACAACCGGCTCTTTTCCCTTCCAGATGATAGAGACAGAATTATTAGGAGTATAAAAAGAAGTTGCCCAGTCTCCATCAACCAAATTGCTAATATCTTTTCCCTCAGGAGAGTCATCATATTCCGGAGAGATAGTACCCTCTGTCGGCATATTATAATTATCTGCCTTCAACTGATACACATAGGTGTATTTTTCCTTTTCGTCATTTCCCGTACCTTCCTGAGCTGGTGGCACAGATTCTTCATCTTCACTGGAGCAACTATAAAGCATACCTCCTGATGTCTGTATCAGAAATATGCAACACAGCGCTTTCGCTATATCGTGTATCCAGCTATTATATTTCATGGTATTCTTGGTTTATATGGTTATTTTATTCTCACCGGTTCAATTGTTTCTCCTGTAATACTAATTACTCCTTTATCGGAGATATTGAAGTTACTGATGTAGGAAGTGCGAGGACCTACACTAGTCTCACTTGCATGAGCATGAAAGATATATTTATAACTTCCATCTGCACAGACAAAAGGTGCTCCATGCCCTGTACCAACCAGTCCTACAGACTTAGCGGCCTCTTTGTCTCTTCGGAGAATCGGATTTCCACTATACTTGGTCCAAGGTCCTTTAGGAGAACTAGCCGTTGCATATCCCACAGCATAATCTTTACTTTCATAATGGTTTGCCGAATATATTAAATAATATGTATCTCCTTTTTTCAACAACGAAGGACCTTCGGCAATCGTTCCTTGTTTTTTCTCCCAAGGCTCAGTAGCACTTATACATTTAGTCAATGTTTCTTTTTTTATGCTGGTCAGGTCATCATTCATTTCTGCTACCCAAATTACATTTCCCCCAATAAAACGCACATAATAGAGATAAGGAGTACCATCATCATCTATGAAAAACGAAGTATCAATTCCTTTTTCATCCGCTACAATAGGTTTCTTTTCTCTTTGTACGAATGGACCTTCCGGGCTAGTAGAAGTAGCTACACAGATATGTTCATCCACTGAATAAAACATATAAAATAGATTCTTCGACTTCACATAATACACTTCCGGAGCCCAATACCATCTCGTTCCCCAAGAATTTTCCGGTGACAAAGCTTTAATATCATTTCGTTTCCATTGTTTCAAGTCTTCAGAGATATACACTTCAAAACCATTAACACGAGTGCCATATGCATAGTATTTACCTTCATAGTACAATACAAAAGGGTCAGCAATAGGCAATTTATTTTCTACTATAATATCCGGATCAATTGTATCTTCTTTAGCTGGAGTAGCCAATATAGTTACTTTCTCAGAACGCTTCCCATAATTGTCAATAGCCACGGCACTAACCTGATAAATCCCATATTCCACTAATTTAAGAGTATATGAACTGTTTCTCTCACCATATACCCGTACATTTATAGCTTCAGAAAGTTCCTCTTTTCCTTTCAGAGAATAAAGTATTTCAACAATCGCAATATTGGAAGGATTCTTCCATTCTAATAATAATTCATTTGCTCTATTAGTTTCTTTTGCTACAAAACCTGAAATAGGTTCTATAATTACAGTTTTCTGTCCATCCTCTTTTTCTATATTTGTATCAGCCAATGAATCATTACCACCGCTACATGACATTAAACATATAGCACCTAAAATAAACCACATTTTCAAACATATTCTGTATCGCATATAGTTCATAATATTATAAGGAGGACTCTTCCTTCCAACGAGTCCTCCTTCATTATTCAACAAAGTCTAAAATTCCATGTTTTTACCATTGGATTTGCTGATCTTCGTCAGGGATCAAAGTATTAAGCTGACGTAACATCGACAATGATCCTTCTACCTGATAATTAATAGACGATCCCGGAATCTGAGTAATATCCTTAAAAGAGTAGTTCAAGTTGAGAGTAATAAATATTTTCTTCAGATAAACCTTCAATGGATCCATTTCCTCACTTATTGAATAACTCTGTATCCCATTAGTAGTCAATTCTATTTCATCATTATCCGACCACACTTCCAGTTTTTTAGTCTGCAAATCGACAATCTCGTCCGTAAATCGAATAAAAACCTTATATTGTTTACGATCCAAATAATCAATATCTCTCGTTCCGGCATAAATAAAAATCGTATTATCATCTACCACATATGCCCGTGTTGACTCAACAGTCAAAGGAACCGTTTTATCTCCTTCTAGATAACACTTGTACTGACTTGCATCATACAAACCCGAATAGTCATTGAATGGAAGAAGGTGCAACATTGCTCTCCGATAATACTTTCTAGGATTGACCTGATAATCATAAGACGGATCTGTCAATATCTGCAATGGCAACACCCACTTATCCGACTGATCTAATGACTCATCCAATGTGAACTCAACAGGAAGTACCGCCAATGATTCTCCAGCTAACATTTCCACAGTTTCCGGCATATTATAATATTGATTGGGCAACTGCCGAAAATAAAGTTCTTCACGATGGCCATACTGTTCTTCATTCAGTACTGCCAATGTATCAGGATCCAAACCAATATGAATAGTTCGATTTTGTGTATTTACAGTTGAACCACTCATCAAAATCGGAAGGTTATATTTGACTACTCCACCAGAATTGAAACGTACATAAGTTGTCGTCACACCTTGGTCAGTGACATTCGCTTTGAAAGATGCCTGTAATAAATACTGCTCATCTTCCCATTCATTATTGCAGGCTGCGAACCCCATAATGGTCATCAACCCTAAAAATAGATAATATATATTTTTCATCTTTCTGATTTTAAAAAGATTATTCAGGATTTGTCCAACCCGGATTCTGAATTAAGTTTATATTATGTTTTAGCTCTTCATGATTAATCGGCCATAGCCACATCTTGGTAGCAAAAATAGTTGGCAATGTCGTACACATTGTCGGAGTATGAAACTGATCTTTCATCGCTTCCGTAGCTAACATATTGCAACCATACACAGGAGTAGCCTCTTCTACTGGAGCATCCATCCAGCGACGCAAATCCCAGTAACGATGCCCTTCAGCAAAAAATTCAATCTGCCATTCACGTTTCAGTTTAGTACGGAATTTGTCTTGACTACTATATACTTCCATACTATAATCAGGCAATCCTGCACGACAACGAACCGGACGAATACCTTTTTTCATTTCATTAATATCGCGACTAACAGAATGAACTTTATTTCCATCCCATGAAGGAATGTCATAAGATCCCGTTAATTCGTTTAGGGCCTCCGCATAAATCATTAGAATTTCCGCATAACGAATAGCCGGATCTGTTTTCTTCTCTAGACGAGTTTGATCATAAGCGGTTTTCTCCGTATAACTAATATCATCCGGATGCACATACTTCTTTACTCCAATACCTGTCTGAAGAGTATAACCACTTGTATATCCATTGTTATACCCTTTATAGCCTCCCCGATAATAAAATATAGGAATATTCTTTTCCTCGTTTTTACTATCCTCCGCATTCAGAAAGTGCCATGTACTTCCATTATAAGCAACTGAAGCATAAAATCGTGGTTCGCGCCTCACATATTGTTTGGATACACCCTCACCTAACGGTCCTAATTCCGGATACTGTGCAAGTTCACTTGCTTCCACATAACCTGCCGGTCTAGGATCTGTGTTGTAACGTCCTTCATATCCTGCATAGCCTCTATACATATCATTCATACCCGGACAATCTTCACCATCGTTCATATAATATGCATCACACTGTTTTTGTGTCATACCATGCGAACCATATCCCCCACCACCACTTCGTGGTAACTGATGAACTACCATAATACCTATTCCTTCATTACCCTGATTTATACCACGAGTAAAAATCAGTTCTTCGTTCTGACTGGCTATGATAGAGCCGTCAAACAATTCACGATACGATTGAAAAGGATCTATGTTTCTCCAACCATTTGGCCAATCCTGTTCGGAAAAATCACCATCAGCCGGCGGAGCTATTGATTTGGGATAAGCAATATTTCCTTCACTAGCATTATAATTAGCCACATGTAATCCATAGATATTCAAATCCATCACATCTTTAGCAGCAGCCGCTGCTTTTGCCCATTTAGATTCATCATAGGATTCCGGAAGCAAACGTTTTCCATTTTTATTTATCAAAGCCGATGATACAACATCTGGAGCCTTACCATTAAATAATGGACTAGCTGCATACAGAAGAACTTTAGCACGTAAAGCTAATGCAGCTCCACGAGTTGGACGAGTAATCTCTTGAACTCCTCGCTGAAGAGGTAAAACACTTGCAGCTTTCGTTAGTTCGTCAGTAATATATTCCACACATTCGTCATAAGAATTACGAGGATAGGCTAGCTCATCATATTCCTGAGTATAATCTATTCCCTCATCCGGAATAATTGGCACAGGTCCAAACGCCCGAAGTGTCAACCAATAAAAATAAGCTCTGAGAAAATGAGCTTGCCCTTTAAAGTCTGAAATTTCTTCCGGAGTAAACAATTCGTTTTTATCAATATTATTCAGAAAGATAGATACTTGACGAATTCCCTTATAAGCGTTCTGCCAAATACCCGAACTCGAACCATATACCCCATTTTCATTATATCGCCCACTTTTCCACTTTCTGTAACCACTAGCATCAGAATCCTCCCAATAATACATATCATCTGCAAAATTAAAAGGAACATTCTTCTTACTACCAACATCTTGCAAATAACCATTAGCAAGAAAAGCATAACCTCTTGCTAACCAATTATTAGTATAATCTTTATTATGAAAGACATCGTCTATAGACATACGCTCATCAAAGATGTAATCTGAGTCCAAATAATCAGAGCATCCTACCAAAGAAATCAATCCTACTGTAAAGGATAAAATTACTATCAGTTTTTTCATATACATGTTCATTTTTATAAATTAACAGATACTCCTAAAGAGAAAGTTTTATTAAGCGGATATTTCTTTCCATCCGAACTTCCCATTTCAGGATCCCAAAGCTTAAAACTTGAAAAAGTAAGCAGATTTGTAGCGGTAAAAAAGAAACGTACCTTATTCAAATGAGCCTTACGTACTAGTGCCGTTGGAAGTGAATAACCTACATCCAAGGTTTTCAGACGAAGATAAGACCCATTTCTAAGCCAGAAGGTAGAAGCACGATTATTATTAGAATTATTCCCGTAAGTTAAACGAGGATAATCGGCATTCGGATCTTCATTTACTCCCAAAACCCATCGGTTACTATTGGCCATTTCCTTCAATACATTTCCCCAACCATCACCACCAGAAAACATATAGACAGTGGAACCGTTTATAAAGTAAGAAGATTTGCCTACACCTTGAAAATGCACACTCGCATCCAACCCTTTCCATTGAGCAGATGCACCAAAACCATAAGTAAAATTAGGCTTTGTAGTAGATCCAATAGCCACTTTATCATTATCATCAATTACACCATCTCCATTAATATCTTTATACTTAATATCACCCGGCATAACCTCACCAAATTGTTTTGGCCAATTACGAATTTCTTCATAGTCCTTGAACAGACCCAGTGAAACCAGTCCCATTGCCTGATTCACACGATGTCCTTCCTGCATCTTGTACCAATAGATACTATTTTCTTCATCGCGTTCCACGATCTCATTCTTACCATAAGTCATGTTTCCGCGTATTGTCAGGTTCACCTTATCAACCTTTTGTTTAAAAGTAAAACGACCATCAAATCCTTCTGCTTTTACTACTCCAACATTAGCAGATGGCTTACTTTCCAAACCAACGATCCAAGGTAAATAGGCACGCTCCATATAAATACCTTCTCTTTTCTCTTTATAATAATCGATTTCACCTGTCAACTTATCATTAAAAAGTGAAAAATCAATACCCAAATCCTGTTTAGTAGAAATTTCCCATGAGACATTAGTCGAGGCTAATGATGAATAACGCATACCTCCATAATATCTGTCATAACCGACATCCGCAAACTGATATCCTCCTGTAGGTTTAGGTTCATTCTCATCCGTCATCATAGTTTCGATTGTATACAAGTAAGGAAAACGAAGATCTTTTTTCAAGATATCATTACCTGTTTTACCCCAAGAATAACGGACTTTAAACATATTAAGCCATGTTAATCCCTTCATAAAAGTTTCTTCCGCAATATTCCATGCGCCAGAAACAGCAGGGAAAAAGCCAAAACGGTGATCTTTATGAAAATTCTCAGAACCTGTATATCCAAAATTAAAATCAATAAAATAACGATAGTTCCAATTATAATTAACACGCCCCGCAAGTCCTTGATTACGACGGGCAATAGCATTCTTTAGCTCAGTACCGATATTTTGATTAGAGACTTTGGAGGATTGTGTATATTTCACTACGGCTCCAGTATGATGGTTGTTAAATCCACGTTCATAATGCAATTCCCATTCGAAGAATTCATTCCGTATACCGTCCGACCCGGATGTTTGAGTCATTTTCTTTTCTGGTGAAACACGATCAAACTCTAATGTTCCATCAGAATTCCGGTATGAATGAGCCTTCCATAACTCCGGCCATTTCACTCGCTTTATCCAATTCGAATTTTCCGTATCATATCCAAACCTTCCAATAAACCTAAGTCCCTTAGTGATAAAGTCTAATTTCTGTTCTAATGTCACATTCGTTTGAATATTATTTTTCCAACTCTCATTAAAACCTGTTTGTGTAGCCTGAGTATATGGATTTATATTATCTTCTTTCTCACTCCAAGAAGGGATCTTGCCATTCGAATACGTCACTGGCATCATAATAGAATTATAGCCCATCAATGTTGTCCATATAGCATCTGTCCCTACTCCCGGATCATTCTGTTGACGTAATGATCCAGAAACACCAACTTTCAAAAGAGTCGTTTTTGTTATATCAATATCCACATTCATACGATAGGTCCATTTCCGAAAGTTTGCATTGGTATTATAGTCTTTCAATGATTTATCAGTCTTGTATATACCCTGTTGATTTTGATAACTACCTCCTACATAATACCGAGCAGTTTTACCTCCACCAGTCATATTCAGTGACACACGGGAACTATAAGATACATCACGTAACATTAAATCCATCCAGTCTACATCTGGATATAAATCCGGATCAAGCCCTAAACGGAAAACTTCTAGCTCTTCCGGCTGATAGAGAGGTTCTTCATTACGTGCTAATTTTGCCTCATTTGCCATTGATGCATAAGTATATCCATCCACAAATTCAGGAAGTTTAGTAGGCATGGATGCAAACCCCTCCACTTTTGCATTAATATTAATTTTACCTTCTTTACCACGACGAGTATTGATTAAAACTACCCCATTAGCACCTTTACTACCATAAATTGCGGTGGCAGAAGCATCTTTCAATACACTAAATGATTCTACATCCTCCACATTAACTTCGTTCAAATCTCGTTCAAAGCCATCAACTAAAACCAACGCTGAACTATTAGCACCAAATGTAGAAATACTACGTATCCAGAACTCTGAAACAGTACCTGGGCGTCCATTAGCCTGCATAGCCTGAATACCCGGTACAACTCCTGCTAAGGCATCTGCCATAGATGTACTTGGAGTTGTTTTCAGCTCTTCTACATCAACATTTGTAATAGCCCCCGTGACCGTAAGTTTTTTTTGTATACCGGTTCCAGTAATAACAACTTCGTCAATAGATGTAGCACTAGACTCCTTCATTACAACATTAACTACACGCTGTTCTTTTACCAATACTTCCAACTTCTCATAACCGATATATGAAAACACGATTTTATGATACGGAGGTGTCTTTAACGAATATTTTCCATTTATATCTGTAATGGCTCCCAAACCAGGCATATCTGCAACAGATACATTTACACCAATCATAGGTTCTTTGTTCGTATCAGTCACGATACCTGTTACTACAATATTCTCTTGTGCAAAAACAAAGCCAGAGAATCCTAGCAACAACAAACATGTTAATAAAAAATGTTTCATTATATTATATGTGTTTATCATTATTACTCCTCTAAAGCAATCTTACGTATACGGTGATTATTAGAGTCTCCCACTAAGAGGCATCCCCTCACTTCATCGTATACAATGCTCGCTGGATAATTAAAACGAGCCTGTGTACGCAAATCTCCATCATTAAATCCTTTAGTTCCATCCCCATTCGGACGTCCGGCATACAAAGTTACTTTTCCAGCCGGTGTCATAACTCGAACACAATGATTCTGCTTATCTACGAAATAAAAATCGTACTCATCCGCCTGCCCCTCATAATCAGGATTTTTTACAAAACATCCTTGTTGAGGTTGGTTTAATCGAACCATACTACCTACTCCATCTTCACAAGCCGATGTACCATCTTTGCCACAAGCTAGATAAGGAGTCCCAAATGTTTTTGTTTCCCAGTTATAATCCGCCCGATAAATGGTATGTCTATTTCTCACCATGATATACATATAGTTCCCTGTTGGATGTATTACAACATATAAGTCAAGGCTAGCACGATACATTTGTAAGAAACTTGGATTATACTCTCCCGTTTCTGGATCATATCTACCAATCCACCCTTTATCATACCTAGATGTGTATATTTCTCCATTCACAGGATGAGGAATTGCCGCTCTACATCCTCGAGCATAAAGAGCCTTTGTTTGTGTAGTGAAATTTGATTCAGGAGAATAAAAGAATATACCATTTTTATTGTCTGTCGTTATATTCCGAACAACAATTAACTCTCCATTATTACTGAAGCTCAAAATATTACATTCTCCAGCCGCCTCACCTGTAAACGCAATGGTTCCTAATGTCTTCTTTGAAAAATCAACAACCCGATGTGTTTTTGCCCCACCACAAACATACAATTTATCCTTATTATTAGGGTCAAAAACCATCCATTCCATTTTTTCCAAACCTCCACAATCGCCCCATGGACCATCTTTTACATCAAAATTTTTATTTTCATCCGCTATCTCCGGGTCTGTTTCGCCTATAAGTGTAGTTACCAACATCTTTTTCTTATAGACAAAATTTTCTTCTGCCTCAGCATAGGCAATCTCTTCACCTCTATCATCCAAAATGCTCACTTCAATATCTCCATCATAAGCCCTTGCTGGAACGAAACAATACAAATTATGATTTTTGATTCCAATCACGCTTGCTGTTTGTCCACCAATCGTCACTTTTACTTTTGAAACATCATTTCCAAAATTATCTCCATATAAGACCAAACGGCTTCCTAAGCCCCCTTCTTTTGGAGTAAAATCAGAAATAACTACAGGCTTGCTTGGGTCAAAGGGCTGTTCTCCTCCTTCGTCATCATCTTTACAACTGACGAAACAGAAACTAACCAATGCCAACAATCCCCACAAAAAATGCCAAACATGATTCTTTGTTTTCATTTTCATAATACATTGATTTTAAATGTTAATAAATATATCTCGATTTCAATTATTAGAATTAAATACCGGTATCAATCCTGAATTAGAAGGAACACAATTCTTGATGTATGGCCAACCGTCATTAGTCCACAATACTCGGTCTAGCATTCCCAAGCGTCCACCGACGCCACCATTTGCATCTTTCATATAACTATGATAAATCATCCAGTCTGTACCTTCATCATCTTGTATAATAATAGAATTATGCCCCGGTCCGATCCATTTCTGTCCATCCCCTTCTAACACAAGTTCCCAACTATTATCAAGCATGCCTTTTCCTTTCTTATCTACATAAGGACCTAATAAATCTTTAGAACGACCAACTACCACTTTATAACTGCTATTAATACCATTACAACAGTTACCAATGGAAGCAAATAAATAATAATAACCATTCTTCTTATAAATATTTGTCCCCTCAAATGCATTACCACAAACTTGTTTCTTCAAAACAGGCTTACCATCCACATCACGTTTAACAGAAAGACCATCATCTGTAAGTTCCGTTACATAAATTCCCTTGAAACTTCCAAAAAACATGTATTTCTTTCCATTTTCCTCATAATAAAACTGGTCAATTACATTAGAACCAAACTCTTCATTAGTAATTAACGCCTTACTGTTCGGGAAAGGACCTAAAGGAGAATCAGAAACAGCTACAGCCGTATAGCTAACATCCGCTCCATTCATCTTAGCCCATGAAAAGTAAAGAACATATTTCCCATTAATATATGTCATTTCTGGAGCCCAAAAAGCACCTCCACCTGATAAAGATGGCTTAGTAGCCTGTGTAAAGGCTGTCTTTTGATATTCCCAATTTACTAGATCTTTCGAACGATAAATCGGCATCCAATAAGTGCTAGTTTGAGTAGCATATAAATAAAAATACCCGTCATTAGCGCGAATTACCGTAGGGTCCGGTACACTTTTATCTGATATAATTGGATTAGTATATGTACGCCCTACCTTAAGATAGCATATCTCTTCCTGGCAAATAACTCCATTGTTAGAGCACTCGCCAAGTTGCAATGGTAATAAATAATCCACAACAGCCATTCCTTCACGCTTAATTGTAATTTCTCCATTAGCTTGAGTTTCACCAGCCTTAAAAGACACACCCTCACCTAAATCATAATTACTTGCGGGCAGAAGTTGATATGAAGTTTTATAGACTTTATTATATTCTGCAACCAATTCTTCAGCATTAGATGGCAGAACGAAACCACAGACAAAATCCCAAGGATTAGCTGTTGGTATCCCATCTATTGTATAATCAAGTGATGCAGCAATAGATACAGGAATCACATCTTTATTGACACTAACCTCTACAAAAGAGGTAGCAAAAGAAGCTGTTGGATAATCATAAGAAATGCCAAGTAATATTTCGCTCTGACTATCTCGTACCTGAATTTTATCACTACTAAGTTTTAAAGCAATGACATATTCAGCGCCTTTTTCCCTAAATTCAGCAAATACTTTAGACGGATTAAAGCTAACCTCTACATCCATAACTGAAACTCCTTCTTTGAAAACCTGTTCTGTAGAAGTCAGAGAATACAACGATGAGGGCAAAAGTACATAAGAAGTTTTCTCCTTATTATTATATGCTTTCAGTTCATCCTCACTCCATGGGTTTATTTGAGCTTTAAACCCTTTATTAGTTCCATTCCCTATAACCTTGATTTGGAAAGGAAACACAAAGTTTTCTTCTGTACAAGAAACCCTAATTGCATTCAGACCATTCGGTTGTAATTGTAGGTAGTAATTCGTAGTATTTCCCGGATCCTCAGTCGGATTATTGTTATCCGATCCGCACGATAGAAGCAAAAGTATCCCTGTCAGCATATATATAAAACGATGTGTACGACGAGTGATACTTGTTTTTTCAATTGACTTGTTATTCATTTCATAAGATTTAAGTTGGAACTCAATACAAGCTCCTTGTACGACATATGATTAAAAAATAAATGTGTTATCCTTCAAACATTCTTTTTAACTATACTTCAAAAAACAATCGTTATATTCTTTACCTTCTTTATTTTATTTTATCAAGTACTCACATAAAATGACCATAATAGTTTTTATGAACGACACAAAAGTAGAAATTCTGTTGCATTTAGAGTGATACAAACAGGTCAATAAATGGAAAATTAGTCCCAAAGCGTTTTTAACAACTAATAAGAAAGACTTCACTAAATTATAATGACCAATTATTTGCATTATGGACAATTTATACTTTTTATTGAACAGTTTCTATCTTTCTAAAAAATCAAAAGTCTTACCTTTGTTACAACGAACCATTTTAAACTCTAATATGAAAACTAAGCAATCTTTAATGATGTTACTAATGATTATGTTTTGGATAACATCTGCATTGGGACAATCAACGATCCCTCCATCATGTTTTACCGATAGTCACGACATCACCTCACTGCAAGCTTGGGGGCCTTACTCTAAGCGATACGCAGGAATCTCACATATACCCGATATGAAAGCCGGGATGCGTTTCGATTTCTCTGTAATGCCAGGCTATTACCGTAATCGTCAACTGATTCCTCATGTGCTTTTCGAATCATCTTATTACCCATGGGATATCAATTCATCCATGAGCCGCATCACATACCGCTATGAAATGGAGTGGAAAGACCGAGTATTTACTGATGTCACCTATTATATATTAGATGAACACCGAACACTGGTAGGCATGAATTGTGTCAATAATACCGCTGTTAATCAAAATCTCGTTCTCAACTTGATGGCCTATATCGATTATGAAGAAGAACAACCTCAATTCAAAATCCCTGAAGATTCAAATATACAGTGGCATAACGCAACTGATTATACATCAAATGAACCGGTACGCAAATCTCCACAGTATAATTTAGTATACGACGGATGGAATAGGAACGAAATGCGAACTTCTCAATCACTCAGTGGTTTTGTTCTAGGAAAAGGATTTGGAAGAGATAAGGGAGACAAAGTGAACTATGAAATAAATATTCTACCTGGAAAAGAAAAAGGAATGATAGGATTCAGATACAATACTCCTAAAGGAAAAACAAGCACTTTTCAAGTAAAAGGAATAACCGAAAGCCGCCTAGAGTTACAAGGCACCGGAGAATATAACATAGTCTCAATCCCCTATACTTGTAAAGAACCAGGAAAATATACGCTAGAATTAATTTCAGAAGGTACTCACAGTACTGATTTAGATGGTTTCTTTATCGGTAGCGAAGAAGATATTAAACAAATCAAGATACTGCCTAGGAAGCTTTCTTTTATTCCCGAAATTAAATCGGGAAAAACGAAACAAGATTTTATCTTAAAATATCCGGAATGTGATAACTATTATGGAATAGCATGGAATTACCAAGAATCTCAGATTCGGGAAGTTCTGGATAACAATCTGGAATCTTTCTTCCGCAAAAAGACTCACGACCATGTATCATCGAGACTAATAGGAAACAGAGAGTGGCATTATTCTAATGCTTTTCTACGTCCGATTGTCTTGGCACCTCACTCCGAACAGACAATATACGCCTTAGTCTGCACCGGAACATCCCAACAAGTCAATGAACAGATTCAGAAGTTTCATTCCACACCGGAAACTCTGACTTCATTAATACAAAAGGATTCGAATAACTCTGAAGACAGAATATTAGCAGATGGCAAGAAGTATGAATTCGGACGTCGCTTGCTGCAATCAGCATTATTATCCAACATTGTTTATCCCGTCCATACCCAAGGGCAATATATCCGGCATTTTACGCCCGGCAAAAATTGGAATAGCCTTTATACATGGGATTCCGGTTTCATAGCTCTGGGATTAATAGATGTGGATATTACTAAGGCTTTTGAGTGTATCAGAGCTTATACAACTCCTGTAGGCAGTGAATCTGCATTTATTCATCATGGCACTCCATTGCCCATACAGATGTATGCCTATTACGATTTATGGAATAATACACAGTCAAAAGAAGCATTGCAATTTCTATACCCACGACTGAAGCAGTTCTTTGATTTTATGACAGGTAAGAATCCCTACTCCACAACCCGAATGAAAGGTTCTGGTCTGCTACGAACATGGGATTACTTCTATAATTCAGGAGGATGGGATGATTATCCTCCTCAACATGCTTTACGTGACAAGGCTTCTGTTACTCCGGTAGTATCTTCGGCTTATTATATCAGAGCTGCTAAAATTTTACGTTTAGCAGCAAAAGAACTAGGGCTTAAAAAAGATGTAAAAGAGTATGAGCAAACTATCAAACAACTGTCAAATGCATTACAAACCTATTCATGGGATAAAGAAACCGGTTATTTCGGATATGTAATGCACGATAAAGATGGAAAACCTAAAGGCATCTATCGATATAAAGATGGTTCTAACTTTAATAAGGGACTGGACGGAGTAAGCCCACTTATTGCAAACATCTCCTCCAAAGAGCAAACAAGCAGGATGATAAACCATGTATTTTCTCCTGACGAGATGTGGACAGAAGTAGGAATTTCTACAGTAGACCAGTCTACACCTTATTATCGTACAGACGGTTATTGGAATGGAGCCGTTTGGTTTCCTCATCAATGGATGGTGTGGAAAGCCTTGCTGGATCTTGGAGAAGGAGAAAAAGCCTATCAAGTAGCAACTACCGCATTAAATACATGGGAAAAAGAATGTAAGGAGAGTTATTACACCTTCGAACACTTCATTATCTCCTCACAACGTGGAGCCGGATGGCATCAATTCTCCGGTTTATCATCTCCTATACTCAACTGGTTTGCTGCATACTATCGGATAGGGAAAGTTTCAACCGGCTTCGAAGTGTGGATTTCCAACAGCCATTTCAATGATGATTATACACAGTATCAGGCAGAAATAGCTTTTGATGATTCAACAGTTCCTCATCAGCGAACAATTCTTGTTTGCATGAATCCGGAGAAAGATTACCAAGTAACTTTCAATGGGAAAGTAGTAGAAAGCAAAACATATCATCAAGGATTATTAGAAATTACATTGCCTAGTACAAACAAATCGGGAAAACTCACAGTTACATCAGTCTGACATTATAAACCTTATACAGGGTAACCACATCAACAGTTTTATTCGTTATTATACAGGTAAAACCGTTGGTGCAGTTGCTCTAATAAAAGGTTTCATTTCTTACATATCATAAATGCTCAGACATACTTTTATTCATAACCAAAAGCATATTCTGATATATAAATATCTACATTTTTATCTCCAGCAGAGTAATCCCTATAGGTCGTATCATAGGTCACATCACCAGTCAACTTATTAGTTCTTTTTGCAATTACTTCAATTTGACCACCACTTTTCCCTATATTTGTACCGATAGCCATTCCCTCGTTATTACTGTTCGTAGTTCCTCCAAGGGATTGCTCATAACCCGAATTATGATTATACATAATACACGAGTAACTATATTTATCTGTATTCATTGGCAAATAAACTCTCACAATAAAACTTGTTTCGTCCACTGCAACCTCACCATTAATAATGTCATCTACGCTTGGTTGTGGTCTATTATACCCCCAGTAATTACAATAAGGATCTCCAATCACTTCTGGATAACTCCACATAGAAAATAAGCTACGATCATATTTATATTGAGTTTCTACTTCTGGTACTGGCGTAGCCCCTATAAAACTTTCATGAATAGTACGCATTCTCATGTAAATATATCGTCTTGTTGTACTATAAGGAAAAGCATATGCCGGTATTTTTTCAAGAGCACCATCACCAAGTATTTTGACAAGGCCATATTTACTACCGCGCATATTTATATAAGCCCACTCATTCATATAACCAGTATAGCTCCACTGAATTTGCAAAAAATATTGATCAGAAACATCCTGTCCTGTGCTTTCCTCAATAAATCCCGCATTCCAACAAAAATCAGCATAATAACTATAACCATCTTCAGTATCAGAATCTAAGTCTGGAACAAATTTAAATTCACACAACCCACATGGGGAATAAGGGCACTTACCTTCCCTATCCTCTGCCCACTCTAAAGCAGACTCTTCTTCTTCCTCCCATAGATCACTTCTCGTTAAAGCACTGTCTTGATCCAATCTCAAATCAACAGCCTCTTCAACAGCGCTTTCTAAATTGCTATCCATTTCATGGCTGCATGAATAAAACGCAAACAACATCGCAAAAGGGATACTCCATCCTAAAAACAGTTCCTGTCTCATAGCAATTATATTTAAAAGTTAAACAATTTATAAATATAGAGACAAATAAACATTTATACAAATTATAAGGAATGTTCGTAAACACAAAAAAGTTCCAAATTTACAAAGCAAAGGAATAAAGATAAAAAAATATGTTATAATCGCACTCTTATTTAAATTTTCTCCTTTATAAATTGGAAAATTTGAAAAATAGAATTTCGGATATGACAAAAGCAATATAAGTCACGGCTTATTGTGATTTATGGGCAAAACACTCATATTTGTAGAATAAAAACTTGTAAAGTAACATCTAATTGTGGTTTTCTATGATGGAAAAAATTATAGACCACTATAGAAAATATATAATTCTTTAAAGAATCTCTACAACCCACTTCTCTATATTGCGAGTTTTAGCACTGAAGTTCACTCCTATTTTGAATAGTTTCCGTTCATCCATTTCGAAGGGGAGCGCACAATGCTTCTCGTTGATCTGCTGTAAAGCCTCTTCGACAGTACCTTCCAACTTAAATTCTATGATATAGATAAATTTGTCCGTCTTCAGAACGAGATCAATGCGTTCGTCATTCGTGTGATACTCCACTTGGGTATAAAAGCCGAGCAATTTGAATACGATAAAAAGTACGTTTTCATAGTGCAGCTCCTGATCACAAATCACCTCGTAGGTAGTATCTGCAAAAAAACTTTGTAAACGACGGAAGAAAGAATCATAATCACCGGAGCGTATCTCACGGACAAATTTCTGAATCTCAAACGGAGATTCCACTTTATTCACGCTGGCATAATAAGGAAGCAAGAAGCGAATAAATCCCTCTTCCACTTCCCGGTTGGGAAAACCCAAACGATATATACCAAATTCCTCGTCATATCCCTTGATCGTAAGATATCCGCTTTGATGAATCACCGGAATGGGGTTAGTGGACTCGGAGTCAATGCTATTCAACACTTGCGCATCAGTCTCTTCGTGCGCCATTCGTTCCAGATCGTAATGATGCTTTTTCAGTAATTCCACCAAATAGGTAGACGTTCCGGTTTCAAACCAATAGCTACCGAATTCCTTATACTTAAAGGCATTGAGCAGACTGAACGGATTGTAGATACCAATAGAATTATGTGTAAAGTGATAGCCATCGTAACGCTCTCTCAACTCTGAACAAAGTTTATCATAGGTCACTCCCCGTATATCGGCAAAATCATGAAGTTCGGCTTCCAAATTATCATGAATCTCCTGTTCGCTAACACCACAAATGTCAATGTACTGATTCCGCATAGAAATATCATCCAAATTGTTCAGATCGCTGAATACACTGACCTTACCAAACTTCGTCACCCCTGTCAGTAGGGCGAACTTGATGCAACCGTCCATTGTCTTGAGCGCTCTATAGAAGGGTTTTAAGGTATCCCTGAATTTCTTTTGAAGTTCCTCATTACGATGGATTGCAGCATGGGCTTGTCGTATTCATCCACCAGGATGGCAACGCGTTGCCCGGCTTTCTCGTATGCACGCTGTATAATACCTGCAAAACGCAGGGAAAAGGAACGTTCAGACGGTTCGGCACCATATAGTTTTTCCCATGCTGTCAGAGACTTTTCAAGTATGTTGTCAAGGCTCTCCAAAGTATCATATTTCTCGATATTGAGGTCCAGATGCAAAATAGGATGTTTATTCCAATCCTTTTCCAACTTTTCCATAGCCAATCCCACAAATAGTTCCTTTTTGCCTTGAAAGTATGCTTCCAGAGTGGATATGAGAAGACTCTTTCCGAAGCGACGAGGACGGCTTCAGAAGTAATAACTACCCGTCTTTACCATTTGATAAATCAATGCTGTTTTATCAATATAGAAATAATCGCCATTCCGAATCTTTTCAAAATTCTGTATGCCAATGGGATAAATCTTATTGCTCATATTCTTCTGTTTTTATACACCAACACACAAAAATACAAATTTCCCTCTTATCTCCAACACTATTATTTGAGAAACTTCTTGTTTTAAAATGAATAACAAGAACATGATTTTATACTATCAAATAAGTGTACAGGATACTAAATAGATATTACTAAAACAGGGGTTTTGGAAATGATCTTATTTCCCCATTCAAACGCGGATAACTTTCCCAAATATTCTGATCTTGATCAGAACTATCCAGATAACGTGCATCTTTAGTCTTTTTAAGTGCATCATTCAACTTATTCCGAAGATAATCCAGTTCTTTCATGTATTCACTATCGCCAACTAAATTATTAAGACAACCTGGGTCTGAACTTATATTATACAGTTCTTCATATGGGCGTTTTGCTACCGCCTTCAGAAAATAGGGGTATATCTCAGGAGTATCTTTTTCATCAACAATAAAGCCCCAAGCCGGACCTTGGTCTATATCAAAATAAGCACTATACATTGGCGTTAAGTTTCCCTCCTTATTTATATAGCAAGGATCACCAGCAGGATATCTTTCGGGACAAAAGTTCCTTATATACAGAAACTTTCTAGTTCTCAACACACGCATAGGATATCCTAAATTATTATATCGTGCAGAACTATGACGTTCTCTTCCTGCAAATATTGTCGTTCGCCCAGTACTATTCTTTTGTTTTTTCAGATACGGGAGTATACTATTTCCTGCCAGCTTTTCTTTATGTCGTATACCGACAGCATCAAGTATAGTTGGGAATAAATCTACACTGCTAACAAGTTCGTCACTAACTCCTCCATATTTAATTCCATCTGCCCAACATATCGCTAATGGAACATGAATACCATATTCGAAACAGGTTGCTTTAGCCAAAGGGAAAGGCATACCATTGTCAGCCATAACTATTATTAAAGTGTTCTCAAATTCACCTTCTTCTTTCAATATATCAATAATCTGAGACAACTGACTATCATACCATTCTATTTCAGTGCCATAATCCAATAAGTCCTTTCTTATAGTCGGTTTATCAGGGAGGAATGGAGGCACCTCTACGTCAACCAGCCTTTTATCAGCCTTCTCCCAACTATCTTTCTCATAGGGGCGATGTGGTTCATTCGCACCTACCCAAAAATAAAAAGGTTGCTTTCCCTCTCTGTCATGAAGGAAATCTTTAAAATTTTGAGAGTAATTAATATTGGATATCCCTTTATATGGAGGACGAATACGTCTTTTATTATATTCAGGACCAGCCGGGTTACGCCTACGACCTGATATTTTCCAGTTACCAGGTCCCCATCCTTTTCCGGTGTATCCAATATAGTAGCCTGCCTCTTCTAATAAATCAGGAAAGCACTCATAATCAATTGGAAAAGAAGAAGCATGTGTACCCGCCTCTTCTATCTGCCAAGGATAGAGCCCAGTAAGTATAGAAGCGCGGGAAGGGCTACTTCCTGGAGAGGTAACAAAAGCATTATTGAACAGCCATCCATTTTGAGCAACCAAATCGAATCCTGGCGTTTTTACTAAAGAAGATCCATACGCTGATGCATGTGGATAAGATTGATCATCAGAAATAACGAACAAAATATTCGGCTTACTAGTTACAGCAGCACTGACCTGTGGAATTAGCAAGGAACTAACCAAAGTAGATAAGATATGCTTATTGCTCATACGTGTGAATGTCGAACTGCATATAGGCAATGCAAATAGTGTTTTTGGGAATTTTCGTTTCATGTTCTATAGTATTAATTAGCAAATAAGTTCTGTAGAAAAGCAATGCAAAGAAAGGGAAATTAGAAAAAAAATGAAGAAACTTATTGTTCAAAAAATGAAAGTATCTCTCCTTTTTATAACAGAAGTTGCTATTTTAGCAATAATCACATCACATCAATTATCGTAATCTGCAATTTTATGTTAGACAACACATGCATATTAAACTATCAGAAGCTATATCATTCACTGCTGCATTCTTTCAAAAGGAGCAAATTCGATATACTTGATATCCAATAGGTGGGAAATTAATCCTTAAATAATTAACAAATAAGAAGGATTTTGCATAACCATAGTGACCCACTACTTATATTATGAATATTTTCTTTCCTTTATTGAACAGATTCTTTCTTTGTTAACTTTTAAAAGTCATACCTTTGCTATAATGAACCATTTTACATTCTAATATGAAAGCTAAGCAATCTTTATTAATGTTCCTGATAGTTGTTTTGGGAACAACATCTACATTAGGACAGCCAATAATTCCTCCATCATGTTTCAGCGATAGTCACGACATCACTTCGCTACAAGCTTGGGGGCCTTATTCAAAACGCTATGCCGGAATCTCCCATATCCCCGATATGCAAGCAGGAAAGCGCTTTGACTTTTCCGTAATGCCCGGCTATTACCGTAATCGTCAACTAGTTCCTCATGTTCTTTTTGAATCATCTTATTATCCATGGGACATCAATCCCTCTATGAACCGTATCACATACCGCTATGAAATGGAGTGGAAAGATCGTGTGTTTACTGACGTCACCTATTATATATTAGATAAGCAACGAACACTGGTAGGCATGCATTGCGTTAATAATACCACTGCCAACCAGAATTTGGTTCTTAATTTAATGGCATATATTGATTATGAAAGAGAGCAACCCAGATTTAAGATACCCGAAAACTCCAATATACAATGGTACAATGCAACCGACTATATATTAAATGAACCTGTACGCAAATCTCCACAGTATAATCTAGTATACGACGGATGGAAAAGAAATGAGATGCAGACTTCTCAATCACTCAGTGGTTATGTTCTAGGCAAAGAATTTGGGAAAGACAAAGGAGACAGAGTGATTTATGAAATAAATATCCTCCCAGGAAAAGAAAAAGGAAAAATAGGATTCAGATACAATACTCCCAAAGGAAAAACGAGCACTTTTCAAGTAAAATCTATCATTTAGGTCTAAGTAATTGGCTATGAACAGCCTTATGAGTTATAAAATGCAGTAGGTAATGATTTAGCGACCCATCTTCTGCAATGATATACAACGCTTTGCATAACTCGAATAACCTATTGCAAAGGTAATATTATCTACGGAGAAAGACGAAACTTTCTCCGTTTTTCTTTTCTGACGGCTCTCTATTCAGATAGCTGAGTCTATTTTTCGTCTTATTACTCATTGTTGTAGCAGTCTTACTTGTGAAGACTGCCTTTCATTTTTTCGCTCTGTCCTCTGCGGTGTTCCTCTCCACATTCTGCCCTATGTATTCGCATCGGGATCGGTTGTTCGTTGTCAGCGGCAAAGGTAGTTCCGGGCTTTCACGGACAAAAAAGGTCGAGGCGGCAAGCCGTTACGGCGACAATCTCCACACTTCCATTTCATTGCAGGTAGTATTCTCGCCGTAAACCTTGTTTGTCCTAAGCCCTACCTTTTTACGCCCCTGAAACGAAAACGACCGACCCGACGGAAAGACGCAAAAAAAATGTCGGAAACACGAGGACAGAGAAAATGAAAACTCAACTCCCTCACCTCTGGAATCCGCATAAAATCAAAAAAAACAGACAAGATGAAACTGAGATACAAAATAGCAATTTGGGTGGCACTTGCACTCGCAGGCTCTCTCCTTTGGGACGGAAGCGTCTGGCTTTGGCTGGCAGGGATATGTGTGGGAAAACTCCTCATTCGGCTTCTCCTTACCATCGCTTTGGCTATCGCAGTTTACATTCTGACTTATGCCTTCATTATCGGGGCAATACTTTGGTTACTCATTTCTTAAAACAGACAGATATATGAAAAGAAGAAGCAAAACTATCGCACAGCAATGCAGATACTATGAGGTGGACAATATCTTCGAGTATATGGTATCGGTTTACCTCAACGGAAATATCTCCGCTTTTGGGGAACTATTCAAGGAACTCAAACGAAAGGACAGAAAGGAATTTTTCTCCTATCTCTTTTCAGAGGTCGAACCCATTCATATCCAAGAAATCATTTTAGCAACCATCTAACTATATAAGACAATGAAAGGTACAGAGCATTTCAAGGACGTTATCCAAAACTATTTGGAAACGAGAGCATCATACGATGAACTCTTTGCAGAGAGTTTCCGCAAGGAGAGCAAGAACATAGACGAGTGCATTACCTACATATTGACGGAAATCCAAAGAATGGGGTGTGCAGGTCTGTCCGATGAGGAGGTATATTCCCTTGCCGTGCATTATTACGACGAGGATAACATCGAGGTGGGCAAGTCCATCAACTGCCAAGTCGTGGTAAACCATACTATCGAACTTACAGAGGAGGAAAAAGCAGAAGCACGGAAAAAGGCTATCGAGCGATACCAAGTAGAGGAATACCGCAAATTGACCGCCAAGAAACCAAAGGCGGAGAAGCAGGTGGAACAGCAGATAGCACAACCCTCATTATTCGAGTTTTAACCCTTGAACAACAAAAGAAAAATGGAAGCAAAGGATTTGAACGAAGCACGCATCTATGTAGGCACTTATGCCAAGTACAACAACGGCTCATTGCAGGGCGAATGGGTGGAACTTTCGGAGTTTTATGATTGGGACGGCTTTATGGAGCGTTGTGCCGAGATACACGAGGACGAGGAAGAACCCGAATATATGTTCCAAGCGTGGGAGGAAATCCCCGATGGTCTGATAGCCGAGAGCCATTTGGAGGAAACCTTCTTTGAACTTCGGGACGAGTTGGACAGACTGAACGACACGGAGAAAGAAGCCTTTTGGGTGTGGGCAGACGGCAACAACGCCCAACTCACACAAGACGCATACAGCCTTGTAAAATCTTTCCAATCCGACTACATCGGAAATTATGCAAGCAAGGAAGATTTTGCGGAGGAACTTGCGAAAATGGAGAATGAATTATCCGATTTTGCATTGAGTTACTTCGACTTCTCCAAATATGCCGATGACCTTTTCGACACGGACTTTTGGTATAAGGACGGCTATGTATTTCGTAACGAATAAAACAAGGAGGACAGATTATGAAACCGAGAAACAAGTTTGAGAAAGCAGTACTTTCTGAGAGCAGGAACTTACGACCGATAACCAAGACACAATGTAAGTGGGCTTTTCGTGAGTGTATAGACCATTTCGCCTACCGACTTCCCAAAGGTCGTACCACGTGTATGGATTGTGGGCATAGTTGGACAATAGGGAAGACAACCGAACATTGCACTTGCCCTCATTGTAGAGCAAAGTTGCAAGTCCGAACGACTTTTGAACGTAAGATAAGACAGAAGCAATACTTTACGATACTTACCACTTGTGGAGAGTACCAAGTATTAAGAATGTTCCTCCTCTCCGCAGAAATGGAGAAAGGATGCAAACCAACGTCCTACGTTATTGAAATCGGTCAGTATTGGTGGAACGCACAAGGACGGAAAGCCGTGATAGCCGTTCAGAGAGTATTGGGCAGATACATCGACACCTTTTCCTATTGCTCGCCTATGGCAGTGAGAAACGACAACGAAGCCTACCGCCATATATCGTACTCTCCGATATATCCGAAGTTCAAGGCAACGGAAGCACTCCGCAGGAATGGATTTAAGAATGATTTTCACGACATCGCACCAACTGTTCTCATTCCAGCCCTATTGTCCGACAGCCGTGCGGAAACATTGATTAAAGCAGGTAGAACCGAGCATCTGAAATACTTTCTTGACAATTCGAGGGCATTTGACGCTTGTTGGCAATCCTATAAAGTCGCCACTCGCAATGGCTATGACATAGAGGACATTTCAATATGGTGCGACTATGTGGATATGCTCCGAAGGTCGGGCAAAGACATACACAGCCCGAAGTATGTTTGCCCCACCGACCTGCATAAGGAACACGACCTAAGACAAAGCGAACTCCGCAGACAAAGGGAAAAGGAAGAAAAGGCGAAGAGATACAAAAAAGCAATGGAGGACGAAAAGCGTTTCCACGAACTCAAATCCAAATTCTTCGGTATCCGTTTTACAGACGGCACAATCCAAGTCCACGTTTTGGAAAGCGTGCAGGAACATTTGGAGGAAGGAGTATCAATGCACCATTGCGTATTCGACAATGCCTACTATCTCAAAGAAAACTCACTGATACTTTCGGCTACCATTGAGGGCAGACGGATAGAAACGATTGAGGTCAATTTGGACACGCTCAAAGTGGTGCAAAGTCGTGGAGTGTGCAACAAGAATACAGAATACCACGACCAAATTGTGAGCCTTGTCAATGCCAACTGCAAATTGATAAGACAGAGAATGAGAGCGACAGCATAAGAAACAATTACCAAAACATCACAGATATGAAAGCAGAAATAGAAAGCATCGTATGTAATTGGGCGGACGAGATACCCAATATTCTTGTAAGAGTAATCAATGCCATTACTCTATCCGCCAATGAAGAGGAACTAAGGACTGCCGTCAAGCGGATAGCCGAAGAAACGGAACTTGACAAGTTCTTTGCATACAGCTATGGCGCATACCATTTTTGGCTTACCCACCGAAGGTTATCCAATGGAGAACCAAAGGAACACAGATTACTAATTGCTAATTTTTGAGAATATGAAGAAGAGAGTTTACAGAATACGGACGCAGTACATTTTCGAAGGAGTGTTTGAAGTGGTTGCCGAGAGCAGAGAGGATGCACGGCAAAAGGTCATTCAGGATTGCGGAATGGTGATGGGTGGAAACGTTCACAGCACCCTTCCCGATGAGGAAATCAATTGGGCTTTCTCCACGCACCCCGAAGTAAGGATGGGACGGATAACCGTTCAAGAAGAACAGACAACGTAATGCGGTCGGCAGATTTGCCGACCGCTCCTTTCTTTCGTGAGCTTCGGGCGGACAAAGAAAGGAGCAAAGAAACCCCGATGAAAAACACCTCGTTACTTTTGACAGTGAATTGAGACGGCTCAAAAGTAACAAAAAGCCCCAATTAGAAAATAAGCCCAATTTATCGCTATCTTTGTTGACAGGATAAGGCCATGAGGGTAAGCACAACTTCTTATTTACAGGCACTATAAAATATTTTGTGTAAATGGAAAATACGGGATTCAAGTTTGAGTCTCGTATTTTTTATTTTATAGATTTGCAAAATGAAGAAGATTATGAAAGAAAAGAATCAAGTAGTGCCTGATGAGGTGTTAAGCAAGGAGTTCCTTAGCCAGTTCAAGACAGAAGCGGATGTGAGCAAGTTTCTGAAACAGTTGCATGCCCAGGTGCTGGAGAAGATGCTTGAAGGCGAAATGGACGCCCATTTGGGCTATGAAAAGAATTCTGTGACAGGGAACAATACCGGCAACTCCCGGAATGGCAGTTATCCGAAGAAAATCCAGACCGAACATGGAGAGTCTGTCATTTCTATTCCACGTGACCGTAACGGCCAGTTTGAGCCGATAGCAGTGCCCAAACATGAAAGTCGTGGACTTTCTATAGAAAAGCTCGTTATCTCCCTATACGCCAAAGGAATGAGCGTTTCTGACATAGAGGAAGAGATGCGTGAGATTTATGAAATAGAGCTCTCTACATCGGCCATTTCCATCATTACCAACAAAGTCAATCAGGCTGCCCAGGAATGGCAGAACCGTCCTCTTGATCCTGTTTACCTGATAGTCTGGATGGACGGTATTGTCTTCAAGGTACGGGATAACGGTAAGATCATAAACAAGACTGTTTACCTTTGCGTCGGACTGAAACAGAACGGCCTGAAGGAAGTTCTTGGCATGTGGGTTGGCAAATCGGAAAGCTCTTCTTTCTGGATGGGCGTCCTGACCGACTTAAAAGCCCGTGGAGTGCAGGATATACTGATTACCTGTACCGACAATCTGAATGGATTTACGGATACTATCCGCAGTATATTCCCTCAGTCATCCACTCAAATCTGTGTGGTACATCAGATCAGAAACTCCTGTAAATATGTCGTTTATAAAGATAAGAAAGAGTTTACAGCGGATATGAAGAATATCTATAATGCACCCAACAAAGAGGTTGCAGCCACAGAACTTGACAATCTGGAAAAGAAATGGGGAGGAAAGTATCCTTATGCTATACTTTCATGGAGAAACAACTGGGATGATTTGACTGTTTTCTTCCAGTTTCCGCTGGAAATCAGGAAAATAATCTACACAACTAATCTCATTGAGAATCTAAACGGAAAAATCAGAAAGTACACCAAATCAAAGCTTTCATTCCCTTCGGATGATGCTGTAAAAAAGACCGTTTATCTTTCGCTTATGGAGATTGAAAAGAAATGGACAATGCCTATTTCAAACTGGGGCTTGATTATGAATCAATTTATGCTTATGTTTGAAAACAGAATTCAGATATAAGAACAAACTTACAACTGAATCCTGTTTCCATTTACACAAAATTTTGGACAGTGTCTATTTACACAAAACTTTGGACAGAACCGCTATACTATTTTTCTACCACTGTGTTGACACTTGTAGGAAAATAAGTGATTATTTGGCTTTTAACCACCTCTTCAAAGGTATTAATTGTTCGTTTCTGTTGTCTAATCTATATTTTACATAATAACCTTCTTGTATATAGCGACCGTCAGTATATTTGTTGCTCCCATCTTCATAATCTATATAAGGATAAATAGCAAGATACTCAGCTCCCTTGAAAGTTTCATAAGTTTTATCAATAGGTAATAATGCGATATGTTCTTTGTACTTTGCAGCATCTCCTAAACCTAACTCCCAATTACACCATTTTGAGTTGATTGCATTTGGTGTAGCTACCAAAATAAATTTATCAGCAATCTTTATTTTCTGTTTTAAAGAATGAGCTGTTTCTGCATTAGTATAAGCGGGCATAGAAGAATCCATCCAATCTACATATACATCAACCCCTTCCTCTTTAAGGAAAGCAACTACATCTTGGAGTATATCTTGTTCATCGTGTTTATGAGAAAGAAATACCATTGGGCGAGATTTGTCTCTGTAAAAGCTTTCATTTAAATTTACGATATTATCAGCAGAGAACATTTTTGTTCTCCTTCTATAATTTGATAGCTGTGTTTCAGATATAAAACTCATAATTAATCTAAGTTTATATGCACATCATATGCACTTTTGTTATTTTTTATTTCAATTGCTTTTTCAATATAATAGTTATGATTTCTCATAAACTCATCCCATTTTACAGTTTTAAAGAATGAAGGCTCATCATTTGTATATATATTTTTCCCATTACATTGTCGAAACTGTTTATCCTTGATATTAAAACTGTTATCTCGTAATATTTTAAACAACTTATTTGTGTAATGGGTAGTGCAATTACAATCTAAATCAGATTTATAATACCAATCATATAATCCCGTTTCGTCAGGAAGTACAACCCCCAATATGGCATTCATTTGTTTTGTATAGCTACCATTTGGCACTGTGCGTAGTGAATACGAAACCTCCCAAGGAATCCATTGATCTTTTTCTGGCTCATTAGTTTTCATTCCTTTAGATATTAGGATAATAGTTATTGAGCACTGCCTAATTTTTCCCTTCAATTCTGTTTCAATAGTCGTATCAGAGAAATCAGCCAAGCTTTCGCCATCCTTTTCACCAAGATTTATGTTATCTTTACCTATTTTGTCTTGTAATTTATCTACATAATGGCGGGCTTTAGTTGGGACCTTTTGTCTTAGCCCCCATCCACTATCTTCATATATTCCCAAGTCTTGTACTTGGGTATCAGCATATTTGTATGATATAAAAACTTTTCTTCCCATAACCTATCTATATGATTTTCTTACTTGAATTGCTTTTTCTACTAGACTAGTGATATTGTTTTTAATGTCATTGTATGCATATTTACTTGATCTGTATTCCGTTTCAAAAGTAGGTATATAACTTGGCAAAGGGTTTTTACCTTTAAGAGATTGCTCTCCATTAGAATTTTCGAGTCTATCTATATAAATTCCACAAACAGCTTTCCCTAATTCCCAAGCTCGCTCAATTTCATACTTTACCCACTTTCTTTCGCTTGTTTTCTCTCCTATTAAAACGATTAAACAAGATTTGTCTTTCAGATTGTCATCAATCCACCTTTTGATAGAGGCTTCACTTTGTTTGATTTCCTCCCATTTGTTTCCACTAACGGGTTGATTTCCTTCTACCACTCCCATATTACGAACTTGTCCAGCTCGCCAGTTATCATTATCAAAATGGAAACTATAAAAAACTTTTCTACTCATAATAAATTATATTTTATCAATTAAATACTTCTGAAATAGAGACATATAGGCATAGTCTTTTACTAATCGCTCATTTTTGTCTGTAAATCGCTCATCATATATTTTTTTTGCACCAGCTCCTGTACTTGCTATGGGTAAAACCAACGCTTTGGGATGCTTTTCTATAAACATATCGTATTCCTCTTCTACACCTTCCATTCCTCCAATGAAAATTCCAGCAGCAAATTCAGACTCACCGAGCATCCTGCTCCTCATATGTAATAGAGAACTTTCTCTATCATCATCAACAATATCTGTCAATACAATGTTTTTGAACTTATTGTTATCTTTCGGGAAGTATTTTTCAAAAAATCTTGACTGGTATAAGGTTACATGCTCTTGGATATTCAAATTCAATTTTTCCATTACATGATATATTAGAGGCGTAATAGAAGGATGACCGCCCCAAATGAGCCTATAACGTGGGAGTACTACTGTCGTTAATGCTATTACAGCATCTCGTATTGCTATAATATCTGCAGTCTCGATATATTGAGGATCTCTTTCTTGCAAAGGAATGCTTGCTGAGAGAAATATATTTTTTATTTCGTTGTTTCCAGCCATTTCTTAAATTCTTGTTTTTTTAAAGTAAATATGTCTTTTTTTAAGTTGTTATTTAACCAATCTAGGTGCTTCAACCATTTGTCCCTGATCCTCAAATCGTCATATATCAATCTAATACGAGTGTTTTGGGGATTTTTATCATATTCGTATCGAATATCAGCTGCTTGACAATTGAAAGATTGTGGAATTCCAATTGTGGGGACATAGATGATTTTCTTGCCGGATATCACTTCAGTTAAATATCTTTCAGGTTGAACCGTAATGTCTCTACCACATTGTTTGGCTATGCTCATAAATTCGGTTATTAAATTATCTTGCCTAGATGCTAGATTCCTAGCTCGTACAGATTCAACAAATTGTACTATTTCCTCAACCTTATTGTTTTTTAGTTTTGATTTATCCTTATCATCATAGATTGTATTGACGAAATCAGTGCTTTCTAAATTTAAGGGAAAACTTAGATGAGAAATAGCATTTATCTTATGATTAGGCCAAACTAATTGAACAATTCCTATTTGTTTTGAACCTGCTTCTGCGAGTTCTTCCTTACACCAATGACTTTCCAAAAATCCAGGGGTATTTAGTAATAGTATAACATCGCAATCGGTCATTCTGTGCCACAACTCCTCTTGGAAAAGTTCACCTTTTTCGATAGAATGTGTATCTAAAAAGACATCGAAGTGATGGGATTCTAGAGCTTCATACATTTGTATAGCTACAGAAGTTGATTCAGATCTTTTATAACTGATGAATACTTTTCTTGTGCTTCTCAAGAGTTCAAATGCTTGTAAAACAATATTAGCAATACGACTTTGCTGGTTATCATCATATTTAATTCCATTTTGTTTTTTGAGTTCTTCGGGTATCTCCTTTGAGAAATCATTGAAATATACAGGAAGAATCATTGTTCCATCTTTAATAAGCTTTTTAACTATAGCCAAATCTTCGAAAAACCCATTATCATTTCCAAGGTATATACAGAATGCGGGTTGATTTCCCACATACTCATCTTTCCAATTATTTCTGTCTATTATATTTATGATACCTTGTGGTAACTTTAAATCAATGATTCCAGATATAATTTGGTCCTTGATTCCTTTGATAATAGGATTCTCTATTGAACCTAATAAGATTAATTGATATCTATATTTCATATTGTTTTTATTTATTCGTTTTCTAAATTACCTCCGACACCTCAGTATATAGAAGCAGAGAGTACAAAGTTACTAATTCATAGCGAAAAAGGCGAATAAAACAGCAAGAAAACGCCTCTTGCGGAGCATAAAAATGTCGCAAGAGGCGTATTTGACAGTCAGGGTATATAAAACAGGGCAAACTCCACATTTCGTCGCTTGACAAGTCCTCGCAGAACTTTGCCTTTGTATCGGCAAAATGAGACAAATTCGCAGTAAAAATTCCTGTCGCCCGACTCTATCTTCCGTAGCAGTCGGCTCTTGGGATGCTTGCCATATCCCAGCAACCTGCCCGCTCCAACATTGTAGGACAGTACGGCAAGCAGCAAAGCATCTTTACCGTAGTCCTTGAACATCATCAGACGCTTCATCAGGTCAGCCCGAAGCAGAGAGTCCGCTTGCCGTTTTGTCATTGCTGCCGTGAAATGTTCTCCCGGCAGGAGCTGATGCCCGTATCCGACATAGGGAGCATCTTTGAACCCGTGTAAGCCCTCAAAGTGCTTGATGCATACGACGGCACGCTCAAAAGGGGGCAACGAGAGAAGTACATATCTTCGGTCTTGAGCCGAAAGCCGTAAGCAGGAAAGGCAGACAAGACACAAGGCGACAAGTTTACTTCTTGTTCTCATTCGGTTTTTCCTTTTCCTCATCCCTTTGACTGTTGAACTCAAACGAGAGTTTTGCCGTCTGTCCGAAATTATCCTCCACATACACATCTATTGTCTGCTGGTCGGTGGAAGCAGATGTGTAGTAGAGCCTGAACTCCTCTTTCATGAGCGGATAGCGGTCATTGGGTTTGAAAACCGTACCGTTATCCATTTTTAGCGAGCCTTTGCCGGCAGGCTGGAAATAACGGATGGTGTAGCGTGTATCCTCAAACCGTCTCTGCCGTTTGAGTGTGCAGCGTATCTCCACCGTCTGCCCCTTGACGATGTGCTTCTGCACCGGCATCGTCTCTACCGTGAACGGGTACGCCTGCTGAATATCCAGCTCGTGATTACAAGCAGATAGACAAAACCCGGCGAGGGCAAGCACTCCCATTACCCAAATTGTGTTTATAATTTTCTTCTTCATTGTTTATTATCGTTTTGTTGTTTTACATTGTTCTCTGCTTTCCAAGAAAGCAGAAACTCATTCAAATCCTTATGGTCGGCATACAGGGAGGAACGGTTGATGACTTTCTCTCCGAAACAGTCGTGCAGCCTTTGAAAAGTCCTTCGCCCCGCCTCGTCATTGTCGAGATAGCATTCTATCTTTCGATAGCAGTCAAGCACTTTTACCGCCTTCTCCACATTGGAAACGGAATTAAGCACAAGCCAATCCGAAGCGATGATGCCGAGTTGCATAGCCGAGAGGTAGTCCATAAAGCCCTCGAATACGGAACATACGTCCGAGCCGTCATGCCTCAATGAAATATCCTTCGGCGGTATGCAGCCCTTGAAGAAGCGGTTGCGAAGCTCCATACCTCCGGCATCGTTACGAAAGCCGATGGCATAGTACCGTTTGCCATGCACACGGTATCGAACCTCCTCACAGTTGGGTATGGCAACGTGGGCATTGACACCCCGCTCTTTCAAGTAGCCCAGCAGTTTGGCGTCCTGCAACGGTCGCACCCAAATATCATTGAAGACGGGTTCTTTCTCTTCATTCCTTTGTAGATGTTCTATTATGGGAAGCGGATAAGCTCCGTTCCGTGCAATGAATGCCGCCCGCAGGAGGAAATCCTTACTTCCGATAAACTCTCCTGCCAAGTCAAAGATGTCTCCGCCTTTGCCAATGCCAAAGTCGAACCATACGTTTCTATTTATATCAACCTTGAAGGAGGGTCTCCGCTCCATGCGGTACGGAGCGGAATACCACAAGGCATTTCCTTTCTGTTTAGTCGGATGAATCCCCATTGCGTTCAGGAAGTCCGCAATGGGAATCTCTCTCATCTGTCGTGCATCCATCAGTCCAGCATGATTTTCAGTCCGACACCATATTGTGTATGAAAACGCTCCGTAGAGCCTCCCCACAGGCAACGTTCCCTGCCATAGAGCAGCAGTACAAGGTGGTCACTCAGATAGGTCTCCGCCTGTAGGGTGATTGCCCCACCATAGATAAAGCCGTCTTTATTGCGTATCGTAGAGCCATCGAACAGCAGTTTCTTTCCGCCATTGACCGTCTCATAGCCCGCCAAGGCGGAAATACCTGCTGATAGGAAAAAGGTTTTACTTCCGTCTGAAAGCACGCCAGAGAAGAAACCTCCCTCGCCCGTGAACTGCTCCACAGGTATACGCCTTTCCCGATAGGGATGGTACCTTCGGAGATACTCCGCCCCAAGCATCCATTGATGCCCGCCTTTGGTGTAGGTGGCAAGCGAAGCCCCGAACGTATAGCCCGTGTTGTTACTTGCAGACTTGGCATAAAAGCCGTCCGCCATGCCTGCGGTCAAGCGTATGCCCTTCATCTTGGGCAGACAGCGTTGGGCGTGCGCCTGCCCTGCAAAGAGGGCAAGCGACACGACAAACAGGAAAAACAAAGACTTTCTCATACTACTTCACTTTGAGTTCGTTGATTTCCCTCGCACGCACAAGGTCTTCGTTCTCCACGACAAAGGATTGGTGTCTTCCGCCGTTCTTCTCGTGCATCTTCACAATGAGCTGCTTGTCATCGGGGATGGTGAACTTTTGCAGGGTGAATACCGTGCGTTCGCTCTTCTGCCCCGCCACGCAGGTGGTGTAGTTGTAGGCACGCAGCGGAAGCAGTACCTGCTCCTGCATGGCAGTCTGCTTGGCGACCTTCTTGTCCACGATTTTGAACGTGATGAAGTCGATGTCGAACGGCACATTGGACTTGTTGCGCAGTTCCGTATGGAAGTACAGCAGTCCGTTGTGCGAATACAACCCTTTGAGCAGGTACTGAATACCGAAGGACTTGCTGCCGATGTGCTTCACCGTCCGCCTGTCCTCCTTGTGAATGGATTTCATGATGAGCCTTACCAGCATCGGGCTTTCGCTTCCGAGTTCCTTGAGATAGACCTCCATGGCGTTGTTCGGACGGTTTACGCTCTCCCCATCGTGGATGAAGTCCGCCATTTCCACATTCAGAAGCAACGGCTCGTTGGCATACTTGACATTGAAGGTGTAAAATGCCCCGTTTTCGGTGATGACGCTCATGTTCGTCTCCTCACGGAAGTCCTTGACCGTCGCTTTCACACGGATAACGTTTTCCGCTCCGTCCGCCTTTCCCGCAATGAGATTGGGCGAACCCAAATCGACATAGCGCACGGCAGACGGAAAGATGATGTGTACCGTCTTGTCGTAGGTGATTTCCAAGCCGTGGGGCGGTATCATCCGCTTGAAGGCTATTTTGCGAGTCAGCCCCTGATAGAGGTCTCCGCTTGAAGTCGTTTCTTGTGCGTTGGCACAGACTGCGCCCAGCATCAGGGCGATGGCTAAAACTGTTCTTTTCATTTTACTTTGGATTAAAGTGGTGAATAATAACTGTGAATTATTTGCTGTCCGGTTGGTAGAGCAATACCTTATATCCTGCCTTGAGATGCACCTTGACGGTACGCATTTTCTTGGCAAAGTATTGGCTCGTTCCCTGTATCAGTCCCTTGCCGAGATCGGAGGCAAGCTGAGCCCCCGCATCGGTGGAGATGTTCACGCTGCTACCTACGGAGGTTCCCATGTTTGCGGCAATCTCCTTGGCGGCACTGCGCTCCATCGAGCCGGGAATGAATATTCCCGCCTGCCCGTCCGTGTCATAGACCGACAGTTCCACGGGAATGATATTTCCCCGATACTCCAGTGAAGAAATGGCAACGGCAAGCCGTTCACCTTGTACTTTTGCCGTTCCCACGACGAGGGCGTTGCGTGGGATCTCCCTGCCTGATACCAACATCGGCTCCAAGAGACGGAAACGTATCGTTTGCCCGTCCGTAACTGTCTGCCGGGTGTGCACACAGGCGGAAATGGTATTCTTCTCCGTCAGTGGGGTTGTTCCGATGGCGGTATGGAACATGTAGTTCCTCTCCTTGACATATTCGGAGCGGAAAGTCGAGTCGCTCGTCGGCTGCACCAGAGCCGACACCACTTGACCGCTCACAGGGGCAACGGGAAAGGCTCTCGCCTTCCCGTTGCGGGTGGCTGCGACCGCTTCCCTGTCGGAAGCCGTCTCCCCATCCGAAACCAATGCCTTACTTGGCGATTGCTGTCCACCACCCGACGGCATATACTTTGCCGCCAACTGATAGGACTTTTCGAGCAACGCCATCTGGTCGTTCACGGTTATAGCGGGCGACTGTTGTTCATTACTCATACGACTTTCCAACTCCTTCAAACGGGTACGCATTTCCTCCTTTTCCGGATCTTCTCTCGGCATCTCATAGAAACTGCCGAGCGTGCGGTTGATGTCTTGGTAAGCGGAAGCCGAAGCATGGAATCCCTCCTGCGGAGCAGTAGTGCGAGAGCCGAAGCCGTTGTCTCTTTCCGACAAATTCGTCTTCAAGGCCAACTCTTCGGAACTCTGCACCGGTTGCCCTCCTGTCATCTCGCCGAACATGGAACTGAGGCTTTGCATGGCACGACTTCGTTCCTGCTCCTTCTGTTCCATCATCTCCTTTTCATAGGCTTTCTTCTTGTCGCCGATGAGTTCCGAGGCTTGCGGATCCGGTACTTCCGTGTTGAAGCCCTTTGCCTGTTTCTCCTCTTCTTTCTCCGATGGAGCGAAAATGAGCCACATGGAGCCTGCAAAAAGCAGGAACATCAGGGGATAAATGATAAACTTCTTTCGCCTTTGTCTCTCTTCCTCCGTCAGCTCAGGCGAAGTGCTCGCATCGGAGGCTGTCTTTCTTTTGAATGGGAACATAATCGTAATACTTTAATAGGTTGATACTGTCTTGCGGATAGAGCCGCCTTACTTCAGGGGCTTCTATATGCTCGATTGCCGGTAACGTTTCCTCTTCAGAGTCTCCGTCTGAGAAGATACGGTACAAACCGCTGAAGAAAACATAGTTGGCAAGTATGGCGAAAAAGAGAAGCATCGTCAGGACGACATACAGCCTCAGGTGAGTGGGGATGCGTCCGCACAGGCGGCGGAGTCTTGCCTCCGCTCCCTCCTGCATCATTCGGAACAGACTTTTCTTTTTCATCGCTTACGGGTACTGATGTCCTTATTCTCCACAATCTCGAATCCCTCGATATTGAAACCATTCGGATTGTCATCGCTGCGGCTCGTATTGAGCAGGCGGCAGACCGTCACGAGACTGCGCTCGGTCACGTTGGTCGCACGGATAATCATCTGCCGGGCATATGTCCGTACCGCATAGGGATAGCGGTCGAAGTCACAGAGAACGCTGTCCACCTGCACGACCTGATTGATATTTCCCGCCACGATACGGTTGTAGTACCCTTTCTCGGAGAAATCCCGGTAGTAATTGTAGGCACTCTTGTCCGCCAAGAGCAGCGCACGGGAGATATTCCCCTCGATGGCACTCTTGTCGGGCGAAAGGGTGAAGAACAGCTCGTGGAAGCGGCGCACATGCTCCTTGGCTTCCGCGGGTCTGTTCTGCGACAGATCCTGCGAAAGGGCGAGCATCAGCGACTTACCGCCGTCCAGCACATAGATTTTCTGCCTCTGGGCTTCGGCAAAGGAGTAGGCACTCCATACCGAATAGCCCGCAAGGGCGGTACACAGGCAGACGACGACCAAGGTAAAGAGGCGTATCTGCCTGAAACTCGTTTCGATATTCTTTAACGACTTAAATTCCATAACTTTTTAGTTTTGTTCCGATGGTTCGGAGGATTGGTTTCCTCCTCTGTGAAATAATTTTCCGGCAATCTCTTTGGCTTTGCTTCCCGCATGGTTCATCATGTTTCGTCCGTGTCCCACGGCAAAGCCGCCTGCGGCTCCGCCCACAGCACCGGCGATACCGGCACCCTTTGCGGCAGCAAGTCCCACGTTCTTACCATAGTTGCCTGCACCTCCCGCTTGGATAATCCAACCGGCAACGGTGGGAACGGTAAAGTATCCGATGATGCCGATGATCATAAAGACCAAGTACACCCCGTTCGAGGCGTCTATCGTGTAGGTAGGGTCGTTCTGCAACTGCGTGATGTCGTGCTTGAGCATCAGTTCCTGAATTTTTGCCAGCATTGAACTGAACAAGTCCGCCACGGGCAGCCACAGATAGATGGAGATATACCTCGTGAACCACTGCGTGAGGGTACTCTGAAAACCGTCCCACACGGAGATGGCAAAGGCTATCGGGCCCAAGATGGAGAGGACAATCAGGAAGAATGTCCGGAGCGTGTCGATAAGCAAGGCGGCAGCGGCGAAAAGCAGTTCCAAGAATTCCCGCACCATATTGCGGAACCATTTTTTGAAATTGTACATACTGCGTTCCACGTACATTCCCGCCATCGTCGCCATATCCGAGGGAGCGATACCGAGTTCATCCAGTTTCCTGTCGAACTCCTCGTTGCTGACCAGATAGGCTGTTTCGGGGTTCTTCACCATCGCCTCGTACTCCATTTTGTCCCGCAACTTGCGGTATTCATCCATGCTGAAGGTCTGCTTTTCGAGCATCTTGTGCGTACCCTGCACGACGGGACTAAGCACGCCGTTGATAGTTTCCAGTACCATCGGGAAAAAGAGGATGCAGAGACCGAGCGCAAACGGACGGAGCAACGGATAGACGTCGATGGGTTCGGCACGAGCCAAGGTCTGCCATACCCGGAGTGCCACATAGAAGAGTGCGCCCAAGCCCGCAATGCCTTTGGCGACGCCTATCATATCGCCGCACATCGGCATCATCTCCGTGTAAAGGGTACGGAGGACTTGGTGCAGGTTGTCAAATTCCGCTCCCATACCTACCAATACCTTTCGTTGTCCGTTCCATAGAGCGAAAGCACCCGGTCGGTATCCTGCTGCTTCTTGGCTCTGAGATAGCTCACGGAGATGTTCTTGTTCGTGTAGTAACGTACGAGATTGCGGTAGTCCCGCACCTCCTTGTAGCAGCGGTCTACCACGTCCATACGCTCCTTGTCGGTCATCTTCAGCGTGGTGATGTTCACCACCTGCTTCAGTTCCTTGAGCAGGTTGTTGCTCTCTCCGAGCAGTTTGGTATAGCCGTTGGCGATGGCAACCAGCTCCTCCGGGCGGAAGTTCGGGTCGGAGAGCATCTTCTTGTAGTTGTTCACATAGATGTCGGAGATTTCCCCGACCATCAGGATGGTCTCCTTTACCCGTTGGGCATCCCGCACAAGGTCGTTCACCTTTTTCAGGGCATCGTAGTACTTCTTGCTCTCATTGTAGAGTTTCTCGACCTCCTTGAAGTTGTCAAGCGTATTCTTGACCGTCTTGGAGGTTTGCACGATTTCCTTGGTCGTGTTGATGATACTCTGTGCGAGGTTGGTGGGGTCTGTGACCACCCACTGGGCGTGTGCGCTGCCTGCCAAGAGGCAACCGCACGTGATAAGCATTAAAATTCTCTTTCTCATTTTACGTTGGATTTTAGTGTGATTGTTATTTACTATTCTTTTTCGGCGAGCTGCCTGACGGCAAGCTCCATGTTTCCGCCGAGTTGTTCGGCACGGGCGAGCACCCGCATCTTCTCGGTTTCTTCCGTCGTATAGGTAAGGTATTCGGCTTTCGACACTTCGGTGGCATAGACGGCGGACTGCACGCCGCCCAGTCCGATCCACACCTCCTTGTACGACCGTGTGGCATCGTTGCTCTGATTAATGGAGAGTATCTGCCCCCGTTCCTTGTCCGTCAGTCCCAAGAGTGCCTGAATCTGGTCGAACTTGTTCATATACTTGCGCTGATCGAGCAGTATCTTGCAGTCGGAGTTGTTGATGATACTTTCCTTGACAATATCTGAGGAGATGATGTCATCCACCTCCTGCGTCACCACGACCGCCTCACCAAAGAACTTTCTGACCGTCTTGTAGAGGTATTTTATATAGCCCGCCATATTTGCGGAAGCAATCGCCTTGCCGGGTAGGTCAGAGGCATTACTGTCCCTTTCCCCCCTCAGAACCGTACGTGAAAGTTTCCAATCATACGGCTCAAGCAGTGTTAAATTTCTATTTAATAGAAACCAGCTCATAGTTACATCTTATTAGTTTGA
>ERZ778512.105-NODE-105-length-90472-cov-18.303527_pt1 | contig 90472 bp, 86 predicted proteins | sample MGYA00510346_ERZ778512 | MGnify/ENA primary metagenome ERZ778512 (study PRJEB29527, sample SAMN07138962) | mouse gut metagenome | material: feces | host: mouse | place: China:Nanjing | collected 2016-01-25 ...
CGGACTTACACCGGCAAGTGTGGTACAGCTTCGCTGGACACACGGCATAAAAATAGGGCGGTTCCTTTTAAAGAAACCGCCCGGCGATATAATTTAATTAAATCCTTACAATTAATCCTTCAAGCCTGTCCGTCTTAATCCCAGTTAAATACCAACCATTCCCCATTTCAATTCTGGCAGGCCTCCAGTCTCCATTGATAAAGACATCCATACGCTCCCCACACTGAAGACCTCCATAATAATCCTCCAGATCAAATCGAATGTCCATTCGCCCAGTCTGGGCATCTAAAGTTAATGCTCCTTGTCTCATATCATTATCCTCACTTTTCATACTTTCATCTTGCTCAGACGCATCATCTTTGCGCCTCAAGATTCTAAGATACTCTTCAAAAATATCTCGCCGTATTAAAACCCGCTTTCCAAGCTTATACACTGCTCCTGCCTCATGAGCCAAACTTGTAAAAACTTTCAAGCCCAGCCCGTAATAATCAGCGCCTTCATAATAGGTAACAAACTCACGCTGTATCATCTTGGCATCCTCATCGTCCAACATATCCGAAAACATCCATAGATTTCCGCTCATTCTTTATCCTCCTGTGAAACCAACGTACTCGGCTCATGAAACTGTTCCAGATACTCATCAAAAATATCCCGGTTAATCAGAACGGTTCCATCCATTCGATATATGGCTCCCGCTTTACCAGCAAGTTCCAACAGCTTCTTGTGTGTAATGCTATAAACTATTTCCGCATCCTTATACCTGAGAAACTGTCTGCGCAATCTTTTTGCACTTTCCCGCACATCATTTCGCTTTTTCAATTCATAATAGGCTTTCGTCTTGTCACTAATCATAAAATGAATCCTCCATTCGATTTGTTGTTTGACAGAGAGTTGCACCAAAACGAAAAAAGAGAACACCTTTGAAATTTCTTTCAAAAAGTGTTCTCTCAGCGATGTGTGCTGTATTGCGTTTCAGCCTCCAGCTATTCATTCTGCGTCGCAATTCTTCGTATTGATATGAAAAATTGTTGTCAATTTGTTGTCAACTTGGATTTGAGAAGCCGGAAACCCTTGATTTTACTGGGTTTATTCCTTAACGGGCTTCATCGTCGGAAAGCACAACACATCCCTGATGGCAGCCGAATCCGTGAGCAGCATGACCATCCTGTCAATTCCGAATCCGATACCGCCGGTAGGAGGCATACCAATCTCCAGAGCATTGAGGAAATCCTCGTCCGTTGTATTGGCCTCTTCATCACCCTGTGCCAGCAGTGCTTCCTGCGCTTTAAATCTTTCCCTCTGGTCAATGGGGTCGTTCAGCTCAGAATAAGCGTTTGCCATCTCCCAGCCGTTCATGAAGAATTCAAACCGCTCCGTATACTCCGGATCCTCCGGTTTCTTCTTGGTCAGCGGAGAGATCTCAATGGGATGGTCCATAACAAAGGTAGGCTGGATCAGATGTTCCTCTGCAAACTCCTCAAAGAACAGACTCAGAATATCACCCTTCTGATGTCTCTCCTCAAACTCCACATGGTGTTCTTTTGCAGCGGCTCTGGCCTCTTCCAGCGTATGGATCTCATTGAAGTCAACACCAGCATACTTCTTGACAGCATCCAGCATAGTGATTCTCTCAAAAGGTTTGCCCAGGTCCATCTCCACACCATTATAAGTAATGGTGGTGGTTCCCAGGACTTCCTGTGCCACATGGCGGTACAGGTTCTCTGTCAGGTCCATCATTCCCTTGTAGTCTGTGAAAGCCTGATACAGCTCCATCAGCGTAAACTCCGGGTTATGTCTGGTATCCAGGCCCTCATTGCGGAATACTCGTCCAATCTCATATACCCGCTCCATACCGCCTACGATCAGTCTCTTCAGGTACAGCTCCAGGGAAATGCGCAGCTTGAAATCCTCATCCAGCGCATTAAAATGTGTCTCAAAAGGTCTTGCCGCAGCACCGCCTGCATTTGCCACCAGCATAGGTGTCTCCACCTCCATAAATCCCTGTCCGTCCAGGTATTTACGGATACTGCTGATAATCTTGGAGCGTTTGATGAAGGTGTCCTTCACTTCCGGGTTCATGATCAGGTCCACATATCTCTGACGGTAACGCAGGTCTGTGTTGGTCAGGCCGTGGAACTTCTCCGGAAGAACCTGAAGGCTCTTGGAGAGCAGTGTCACCGCTGAAGCATGGATAGAGATTTCACCTGTCTTAGTCTTGAAGACTTCGCCTGTGATACCCACAATGTCACCGATGTCCATTTTTTTGAAATCCTGGTAGAACTCCTGTCCGATACTGTCACGTGCAACATAAGACTGAATGTTACCCTGTAAATCCTGAACATTGCAGAAGGAAGCTTTGCCCATAACACGTTTGGACATCATGCGCCCTGCTATAGTTACAGATTTTCCTTCCAGTTCCTCAAAAGCATCTTTGATTTCCTGGCTGTGATGGGTCACATCAAATTTGACGATCTGAAACGGATCTTTTCCGTTTGCCTGTAAATCAGCTAATTTTTCACGGCGGACCTTCAATAACTGGTTGATGTCCTGCTCCTGTACATTCTTTGACTGCTCTGCCACTTTTCACACTCTCCTTATTTTTTAACCATCATTCCGCGCACAAATCTAAGGCGGATGATACTGCTGTTAAATATTTCTTTCAATCTCTAAAACTTTATATTCCATAATTCCGGATGGCATTTCCACCTGTACAGTCTGCCCTTTTCCGGCTCCGATCAACGCTTTGCCTACCGGAGATTCATTGGAGATCTTGCCTTCCAGACTGTTTGCCTCTGTGGAACCTACAATTTTAAACTCTATTTCCTCATCAAATTCCACATCAAATACTTTTACCTTACATCCAACACTGATGGCCTCCAGGTCTACTTCATCCTCCACTACAACCTCAGCATTTTTCAAAATTTTCTCAATTTCTTCAATCCTTGCTTCAATATCGCGCTGCTCGTCTTTTGCAGCATCGTACTCTGCATTCTCGGACAGGTCTCCCTGCTCTCTGGCTTCTTTGATTTTTCCGGCTACTTCTTTCCTTCTGTTTACCTTCAGATCATGAAGCTCATCTTCTAATTTTTTCAGTCCCGCATAAGTAAGAATATTTTTCTTCTCTTCCATTTTTTATACACCCTTTCTTCTATATTATAAAGCAAGAAGAGGGCCTGTCATGACCAAAGGCCACACAGAGTCCCAGATTCTTCTCCCAGTATAATCCATCTTTTTCAGGTTCCATAAACCTTAACAGTCATAATATTATAAGAAAAAGCCATCAGAATGTCAAGAACAATCTGCTATTCCCGGCAAATATCTTCTGTTTCCCGTAAAAAAGCCAGGCGTCCGCAGATCTCCTGTAACTTTTCTCAGTAAAAGGTCTCCACCAGCCGCTCCAGCTGCTCATAAGTCTCCACTTCATTGACTTGCCTCCTGACTGCGGCTGAGTGTGGCATTCCTGCTGTATACCACGCAACATGCTTCCTCATCTCCCGCATACCGGTATATTCCCCTTTGTATTCAATCTGAAGCCGTGCATGTCTCAAGATCATATCCCGGACCTCCGGAATGGATGGCCCCGGAGGCATTGTACCATTCTCCAGATAAGAGGAGATCCTGCCAAAGATCCAAGGATTCCCTCTGGCCGCACGGCCTATCATGATACCGTCACATCCCGTCTCCTCCAGAAGACGCCTTGCACTCTCAGGCGAGTCCACATCCCCATTGCCGATCACGGGAATGGATACTGCCTCCTTCACCCTGCGGATGATATCCCAGTCTGCTTTGCCGGAATAATACTGTTCTCTGGTCCTTCCGTGGACCGCAACTGCGGAAGCTCCTGCATCCTCTATGATTTTTGCTATCTCCACCGCATTGACGGACTCCCCGGTAAACCCTTTTCTGATCTTTACAGTCAGGGGCTTTTTGATAGCGGAGGATACCTTCCGTACGATCTCCCCCACCAGCTTTGGATTTTTCATCAGTGCGGAGCCTTCTCCGTTGTTGACCACTTTTGGTACCGGGCAGCCCATGTTAATATCCAGAATGTCGAAGGACTCCTCCTCGATCTGCCGGGCGATCAGTCCCATCAGATCCGGTTCCGACCCAAAAAGCTGAAGGGACACAGGCCGCTCCTCGGGTAGGATCTGCATCAGACTCCTGGTATTCTTATTTTTAAAATAAATGGCTTTTGCACTTACCATCTCCGTACACAAAAGCCCTGCGCCCTGCTCCTTACAGAGCAAACGAAATGGCAGGTCCGTGACTCCTGCCATGGGTGCGAGTATCAGGTTGTTCCCAAGGGTTACATTTCCGATCGTGAGTTTCATATTAACCTCTGCTCTTCTTCGTTTTTTCAAAAATAATCCTGAGGCCGGTGAGCGTGAGCTGTGTATCGTACACATCTATCATTTCTGTCTCATCCGCAATAATCTTGCCCAGCCCCCCTGTTGCCACCACTTTCAGATTCTCAATCCCTGACTCTTCCTTGACTTTTCTGATAATATACTCTACCTGCCCGATATAACCATACACAAGTCCTGCCTGCATACTGCTGATGGTCTCTTTTGCCAGTATGGAATCCGGTTTCTCTATGGCAATCTTAGGAAGCTTGGCGGCATCCTGCCACAGGGCTTTGGCACTGATCTCAATTCCGGGGGAGGTGATGCCTGCCGCAAAACAGCCGTCCTCTGTGATCAGGTCATAGGTGGTGGCTGTCCCAAAGTCCAGTACAAGAACCGGCCCGCCGTACAGCTCATAGGCAGCCACAGCATCCACGATCCTGTCCGCGCCAATCTCTTTTGGGTTCACAGACGTAATGCGGATGCCTGTCTTACATCCAGGTCCCACATGGATGGGATAGATGTTAAAATATTTTATGACACCGCTTGCCAAAGAATGCATCACATCCGGCACAACAGAGCTGATGATCGCATCTTTTACCGCAGCCTTTGGAATCCCTCTGTATTCCAGCATGTTGCACATCAGGATTCCATACTCATCTGAGGTCCTGTTCTGTCTGGTGGTCATACGGAAAGTTCCCTTCAGCTCTTCGCCGTCAAACACCCCCAGGGTGATATTGGTATTGCCCACATCAATAACTAACAGCATGTCCTATTCCTCCGTTTCCTTCCGTGTCTCCTCTGCATCTTCCCCAAGGAAAAATACCCGGTAATACAGTTCCAGGGATTCCAAAAGCTCCTGTTTCTCTGCCCGCAGCTGCTTGATACGCAGCACACTGCCTATTTCATCGTACATGGCGTCTGATTCAAGCGCCTCTGTCTTGAATTCCAGTCTGCCGTCCTCATCATATTCCAGGGTAAGAATTCCACTGATCTCCTCTGTATAAAGTACGCACATAATATGCAGCTCGTCCTGTATGGACTGGGGAAGTGCTGAAAAATCTTCATTAAAATAATATTTTTTCTCATATGCATTGGCACCGCACAGTACAATTTTATCCTTATACATAAACTCTCCTTATACTATTACACATATCCATACAATCCCCGCACAGACACCTCTCCGGCAAAAACAGTTTTACACTCCCCGCCGGGTGTCTGCACAAGAAGTTCCCCTGCCTCGTCAATCCCCAGACAGGTGCCCACAAGCTCCCGCTCCTTTTCCAGAACCTTCACTTCACGCCCTCTGTTGGCAAGAAGCCTGTCATATTCTTCCTTAAAAGGACTTAGATCACCGGCTGCCAGAAAGCTTTCATAATTCTGTTCAAAACGTTCCAGAACCGCTGCTGCCATCCTTTCCACATCAGGCGCCTCGCCGCATTCCAGCTTCAGGGATGTGGCCTTGTCTTTTATCTCCTCCGGAAATTTCTCCACAGTCAGATTAATGCCGATCCCTATGACCACATATGCGATTTTCGTTCCCTGCATGGACATCTCTGTCAGGATCCCACACAGCTTCTTTCCTGACATGACAAGATCATTTGGCCACTTGATCAGCGCTTCCTTACCTGTCACATCCGCAACTGCCTGAGCCGCGGAAAGTCCCATGAGCACTGTCATCATGGGCGCACGCTCCGGAGCCATATCCGGACGCAGAAGCAGGGACATGGCAAGGCCGCTCCCCTTGGGATCTGCCCAGCTTCTGCCCCTTCTTCCTTTTCCTTTTGTCTGGTTCCTCACCAGGAAAACCGCACCGTTGGGTGCGCCTTTCCCGGCTTCTCTTTTCGCCCAGTCATTGGTGGAATCTGTTTCCTCTGCAAAGTTCCACGGCTTTCCAAGCCATCCGGTATTTAACTCCATGCTTCTTATGCCCCCAGCGTCGCCGCCATAACCGCCTTGATGGTATGCATGCGGTTCTCAGCCTCGTCAAAAACAACGGACTGCGCAGACTCAAACACCTCATCTGTCACTTCCATATCTGTCAGGCCGAAACGCTCTCCCATCTCTTTACCGATAACGGTCTCCAGGTCATGGAACGCGGGCAGACAGTGCAGGAAAATAGCCTGGCTTCCGGCATTCTCCATAACTTTCTTTGTCACCTTGTAAGGAGTCAGCTCACGGATACGTTCTTCCCATACTTCATCCGGTTCACCCATGGACACCCATACATCTGTGTAAATAACGTCAGCGTCTTTGGTTCCGGCTTCCACATCCTCTGTGAGCGTGATCGTGGCTCCGGACTCCTCTGCAAACGCCTCACACTCTTTTACAAGGGCATCATTTGGAAAATACTTTTTGGGGGCGCAGGCAACAAAATGCATTCCCATCTTGGCACAGAGGATCATCAGGGAATTCCCCATGTTGTAGCGGGCATCCCCCATGTATACCAGCTTAACCCCCTTCACTCTGCCCAAATGTTCACGTATCGTCAGAAGGTCAGCCAGCATCTGTGTAGGATGATATTCGTTTGTCAGGCCGTTCCAAACCGGCACTCCTGCGTATTTTGCCAGCTCCTCCACAATCTCCTGCCCGAATCCGCGGTATTCAATCCCATCATAGATCCTTCCCAGAACCCTGGCCGTATCACGGGTGCTTTCTTTTTTGCCGATCTGGGATCCTTTGGGGTCCAGATATGTGGTCCCCATACCCAGGTCGTGAGCCGCCACCTCAAAGGAGCAGCGGGTCCTGGTGCTGGTCTTTTCAAAAATAAGCGCTACATTTCTACCCTTCAAGGTATCTACAGGAACACCCTGTTTTTTCTTTTCTTTCAGCTCAGCAGCCAGATCAACGAGATATTCAATTTCCTCTGCCGTAAAATCTTTCAGTGTCAGAAAACTGCGTCCTTTTAAATCCATCTTACTTTTCCTCCTCATTTGCCGCGGTCCCGCCGCGCATCTCTTTTGTCAAATCAGAACATCCCTGGATATCACCTGTACAAAAGCAGGAACATCCGTACCGTGAAGCCGGTACAGTTTCCCATATACCGCTTCCTGAAGCTGGGACAAGGTATAAATCCTGTACTTTGACACCCTGCAGAGCTTTGCAGTGGCTTCCAGCATACTCAGATACAGTTCCCGGTAATCCCATTCTTTGGAAAGCTTCATCTCCTCCGCCAGAACCGGAAGGATCACCTCCGTCATATTGCGCAGGAACAGCTTCGGATCCCCGGAAAGCTGGTAAGTATCCATGAGATATTCACAGACCAAATCATCTAAATCTGTCAGTTGCTTTAAATAATAACACTCTTCCTCGGATTCATCAATATAATATATTTTTCCTTTCAGCCCATATATAAGCCGCATGGTGTCATAATACCCGAGTTTCATATGGCGTCTGCTTTTTCTTCTGTCAAAATCTATGATGCTCCCCAGGCTCACCTTGGGAGCCACTGTATAAATTGTGGTCCCATCGGGAATCTTTACCTTCTTCTCCCGCCCGATTCCGAAAATCCTCACCATAATAATATTCTCATATCCGCGGTCCACGAGAGAGCCCAGGGGTACATTATTGATCGCCCCGCCGTCAATATACCGCTTGCCGTGAAGGCGTTCATTCTTAAACAGCGGAAAAATATAAGCGCTTGCCAGTAAAAAGTCCTTTATAAGCTCCGGCCTGCACTGTTTCACGTCAATATCGAGCTCCTTCTTCTCATCCACATTAAATGTAAGGATATACAGATCCACGGGAGAGCTGATGATTTTTTCCTCGTCTATACATTCCGCTATGAGTTCTTTCAAAGGCGTCACATCAATGCCGCCTTCTTTCATAAAATCAAAGACACTCTTCAGCAGGTCCACGTCCAGCTTCTTTTGCTGGAACAAAAGCTCCATCTTCTCATCCTCCACGGACATAATACTGGAATAAGAGATCGTTTCCCAGACCTTCTCCGCGTTAGCCAGATCATCCATACAGATGAGGGCACCGTTCAGTGCTCCCACACTGGTGCCTGCAATACCTTTTATCCTCACACCAGCTTCCCGCATGGCCTTCCACGCACCTATCTGATACGCGCCTTTTGCTCCTCCGCCTTCCAGAACCAGGCCATATTCTTTTGTTAGGTCAATTACCGGTTTCATGAGTGATGCCTCCTCTTACCTGTGATGAAACCCGGTGACCGGCACTATGACCGGCCGCTGTCTACCTGCGCATAGCCTCAGGTTCCAAATTACTTCCGGGTAAAATGCCGCAGAGAGGCTGTCACATAACTGCAACCGCCCCTCTGCATATAAATCCCTGTCAATAGAAGTACATCCTGAATCATCTATTGCCCCGGGTATTTTTAGTTTTCCTTATCCGTAACAATCTCTTTCAGAGACGCTGCAAGTCCTGCGATCCCCTGAATATTGGACGGAATAATAATCTTCGTTGCCTTACCGTCAGCAGCCTGTTCAAATGCCTCCAGGCTCTTGATGGTAAGTACACTCTCATCCGCACCGGCATCTTTGATGAAACGGATACCGTCTGCCTTCGCCTGCTGCACCTTCAGGATTGCCTGAGACTGTCCTTCCGCTTCCCTGATCATCTTCTCCTTCTCCGCTTCTGCACGGAGGATTGCTGACTGCTTCTCACCTTCAGCGTCCAGGATCATGGATGCTTTCTTACCTTCTGCTACCAGAATGGTTGATTTCTTCTCACCTTCTGCCCTCAGAATGGACTCACGGCGCTCACGCTCTGCCTTCATCTGTTTCTCCATGGCTTCCTGGATGGCAGCCGGAGGAATGATGTTTTTCAGCTCCACGCGGTTTACTTTGATTCCCCATGGGTCTGTTGCCACGTCAAGTGATGCACGCATCTTTGTATTGATGATCTCCCTTGATGTCAGTGTGGAATCCAGCTCCATATCACCAATGATATTACGCAGTGTAGTGGCCGTCAGATTCTCAATAGCCATAATTGGATTCTCCACGCCGTAAGCAAAGAGACGCGGATCTGTGATCTGGAAGAATACAACCGTATCAATCCTCATTGTAACATTATCTTTGGTAATAACCGGCTGGGGCGCGAAGTCCACCACCTGCTCTTTTAAATTCACACGTTTGGCAATACGGTCCACAAACGGTAACTTAAAGTGAAGTCCGGTTCCCCAGGTTTCTTTATACATGCCGAGACGTTCAATGATCATGGCATGGGCCTGCGGCACGATCCTGATACAGGACGCAATGACCAGCAGCAAAAGCACAACTACAATAATCAGTAACACTGTACCCACATTCATATTATTTTTCCTCCTCTACTACAAGTTTCACTCCTTCGACCGCCACAATTCTGACGATTGCTCCCTCATCAATAATTGTTTCGTCCCTGGATTTTGCGGACCATTCCAGTCCGTTTACCACAGCCTGCCCGGTTCCTCTCAAATTATCTATGGTTTTTGTAACCACGGCTTTCTCGCCGGGAAGACTGTCAACATTTGTTTTATTCACATTTCTGTTCATGTACTTTACTGCCAGCGGCCTGGTGAAGATCAAAAGCACCACTGATACTGCAAGAAACAATAAGATCTGCAGCCATAACGGTCCGCCGGCTATGGATACCAAAAATGCCACCAGCGCTCCTCCTGCAAACCAGATGGTTGTAAGCCCCAGTGTGATGATCTCGATCACCAGGAGCACAGCCAGAAGAATCAGCCAAATGATTGATATGGTCCCTGCTGTAATTGCTGTCCACATACCCACCTCTCCTTTCCGGATGATTTCAGGTAAAAAAATCAGTCCTTTACAAATAATATATCCATTTGCTGATATTATATCGTAAAAGACTGAAAATAACAATATTTTTATTCTGCTTTTCTCATTCTCTCCGTGACGCTGGTTCTGCACATGCCTTTATAGCAAAGAGCCGGGACTGCAAGCACAACCACCACAAGAACAGGAATGCAGGCTAATATGGGCATTACGGTAAAGCGCCAGCTATAGAAAAAGAGTATATTCCCTATACTACGGACTGCCGTCACATTCAGGATACCTCCCAGGACCAGAGAGGCCGCGGCTGTCAGAATCGCATACGTGATCCCCTCGCATCCCAGCATCTGACGGAGCTGTTTCCCTGTCATTCCCACAGCCTCCATCATGGCAAACTCCTGTTTCCTGGACAGCACCGACGTCACCATGGTATTTATAAAATTCAGGATGCCGATCGCTGCCAGGATAAGCGCCAGAAGGCCGCCCACTATGGCGTACATATTCTTGTCTGCTTCAAACTCAGCGGCCACGGTGGACTTTGACGTGAAATCCAAATCTGAATTCACATTCTCACAGTAATCAGCCAGCCATTTTTCCACGCCTTCCTCCCTATCCTTTTCCACATTGAACAAGGTTCTCATGGGCAGCCTGTCACCATAAAGATCCAGGTACTCCTGGTCCGGAAGCACGAAATTATACTCAAATACACTGTAGCTCTGCAGCTCGCAGGAATAGGGAAGCTTCCCTACTGCCATTACCTCGTACTCCCTGCTGGTTCCGTCATCCAAATGGATCGTGACCTTATCCCCCACCTCATAATAATTCATCTGGTTTTCGGCGGAACCCAGATAGCCGAATTTTGAGGTTATCACATACTTACCGGTTTTAAATTTTTCCCAATCCAGCTCTCCTTCCGTAAGCACCATTTTCTCATAAGCAAGACGTCCCACACCAAATATTTTGCCGTCAATGTTGTCAAATGAATTGTTTTCCACGGCTTCCCAAAAGTCCTCACCCCCAAAGTATTCCTCCAGATACGGTCTGGCTTTGGGATTATTTAAAATCTTTTCATTAAATGCATCCCGCTCCTCCTCCGTAAAATTAGGGCTGTTTATGGGATTCATATAAATATTGCAGACATCCTCCACCCCTTTCTGCTCTGACAGCGCCTCCAGGAATTCCCCGGTAACACCCTCCAGGGGTTTATCGTAGATGGTGGGGTTATCAAGCCCGGCATCCCGCACAGAAAAATCGCTGACTGTGGAGGACGCTATAAATTTATCCATGTCAAATCCATTTACAAGCCCGTACACACTGTTCAGCAGCACAAGGCCCAAAGAAAGGGATGTTGTCACAATCACTACTTTCTTTTTATTCCTCCGCATATTGGCTGCTGCCATGGTCCAGGGGTTCACTTTCTTAGTCTTTCTGCCTTTTTCCCTATCCCATATCCTATCCTGTCCCTCCGTATACCTTAGTGCCTCCACCGGAGATACTGAAGAGGCAATACGGCACGGCCTGATGCAGCTTATATACACAGTCAGAAGAGAAAACAGCGCGGAAGCAGCAAATATCCAGAGCTCCAGTGACACCTTCGTATCTGCCGTACTGGAAAACACCAGATTCCTCATAGCAATAGGAAGGATCCACTTTCCCGTCACGCCTCCCAGCAGAAGTCCCAGGGGGATTCCATAGAGGCAGAGCATATAGGCCTGCCTGCGCACAATTTTGCGAAGCTGTTTTCCCGTGGTGCCGATCGTCTTTAAAAGGCCGTAGTGCCGGATATCATGGAAAACATTAATATAGAAAATGTTATATATGATCAGGTAACCGGACACCAATATCACCAACAGGAGGGCAGCGACCGGAAGCATATCTCCTATATTGAAGTCCATGCCAAGGTATGCCCAGTTAATCCCATCTGTCACGGTCTCCTTTGGAAATCCGCACCGCTTTGCAAGTCCTTCCATTTTACCTGTCAGATCAAAACTGCTGCTGAAATTAAAATCCGCCATGATCCTTCCCGCATAGTCAGATGCGTCTATATCATTCTCCATGGCTGAAACGGTGGGCGTGGGCGCCACTTTATCTGCCAGTTTTTTTGACACCAGCATAATCTGTGACATGGATATGGTGTCTCCTTTGAAAAAACCTGACAGGGTAAATGTCTTCTCATATTTCCTGTCATTCACGGTAAATTCCACAGGGACTTTTTGGCCGGCTTCGCAGGGGATACCCATGGCTTTTAAAACCAGGTCACTGGTCACGATCTCATCCTCAGCCTCCGGCATACGCCCCTCCTCCGGGTAACAAAAGCTGAACTTTGCTTCTAAATCTTCGTAATATCCTATTTCTGTCCTTAATTTCTTCAGGGACTCATTTACCGCCTCCCCCACAACGATCCGGTAGGATATCTCTTTTAGCTTCTTATCCCTTTTGACAATATCGTATTCTTCCTGTGTCAGGTACTTAAAGCCTCCGTGGGCGCTCCCTCCCACCTGGCGCATGGTGGCCTCCTGCTGCTTCTCCACAATACTTCCCCCAATGGTAAATACAGAGGTAAAGAGCAGAGCCGTCAGTGCAATGGCAAGCACGGCTATAAGATTTCTGCTCTTTGCAGCCTTCCTGGTCTTGTCAGCCACCCGGCGGACAGCCTTTCGGTTCTTCACTTTACGCATCTGCCTCACCGCCCTTTGCTATTCTTCCGTCCTCGATCCGGATAATGCGGTCCGCCATCTGGGCAATCTCCTCATTGTGGGTGATCATAACGATCGTCTGACCGAATTTTTCCCCAGTGACCTTCAGCAGCCCCAGCACATCCTGGCTGGTGCGGGAGTCCAGATTTCCCGTAGGCTCGTCAGCCAGAATAATTGCCGGCTTTGCGGCCAGCGCCCTGGCAATGGCCACCCTCTGCTGCTGTCCGCCGGACAACTGACTGGGCAGGCTGTTCAGCTTACTCCCAAGGCCCAGCACCTCAATAACCTGATTAACATAACTTTTATCCACCTCATTTCCATCCAGCTCCACAGGCAGCACAATATTCTCATATATATTCAGAACCGGCACCAGATTATAACTCTGGAAAATAAACCCGATCTTGCGTCTCCGGAAGATACACAACGCGTCCTCCTTCAGTGTGGAAATATCCTTATCATCCACATACACCTTCCCGCCTGACGGACAATCCAGCCCTCCCAGCATGTGCAGCAATGTTGACTTTCCGCTTCCGCTGGTCCCCACAACGGCCAGGAATTCCCCCCGCTTTACCCACATGTCAACACCGTCCAGGGCCTTCACCAGATTCTCCCCTGAACCGTAATATTTTCTAAGCCCTTCTGTTTTTAATACTTCCATATCTCCACCTTTCTGCTGTCCGGATATATCCAAAAATAAAGACAGCCAAGCCTTTTGTTTTTTCTCTGTCTTTATCCTAACATTCTATTCTTACCACATTATTTCGGAAATCTAACACTTGTGAAAGAATTAAATGGACATACCTGTCTGAACGGTTCCGGTCCTGGAACAGTGACCGAAAGAATTCTTGTTTTTGGTATTGCCTTTTAAATAAAAATGTAGTATGCTAACATTATAAAGTCTTAATAAATTTTTTATGGAAATAAAATATTTGTGAAGTTTATATAGGCTCAAAATTGGTTGAGCGTCTCTACCAGCTACCGTAATAGCTGCCTATAAATTTCCGCATGAAGGATTGTGCCGGAAATCAGCAGTTTATTGACAGTGGCATTTTTTACGGATTTTTTAGGGAAGGGGGGCAGATTCCGGGTATTTTCCAGCAGCAATTCGTCCATAAAAAATAACAGTAGCTCGTACTATGAGTGGAGGCAGGAGGAAAGTTTATGAGTTTAGAAAAATTATTTCATTTAAAAGAAAATCACACAGATGTGAAAACTGAGATTCTGGCGGGTGTCACCACATTTATGACCATGGCGTACATCCTTGCTGTAAATCCCAACATCCTTTCAGAATCCGGTATGGACCGGGGGGCGGTTTTTACCGCCACGGCTCTGGCGTCCTTTATTGCAACGTGTCTGATGGCTGCGCTGTCCAACTATCCCTTTGTACTGGCTCCCGGCATGGGGCTGAATGCGTACTTTACCTATACGGTTGTTATGGGCATGGGATTTTCCTGGCAGATGGCGCTGAGCGCAGTATTTGTGGAAGGTATTATTTTTATCATACTGTCACTGACCAATGTGCGGGAGGCCATCTTTAATGCCATACCCATGAACCTGAAACACGCGGTGTCCGTAGGAATCGGACTGTTCATTGCGTTCATCGGTCTTCAAAATGCCAAGATCGTTGTGGACTCCTCAACGCTTGTCACTGTGTTTTCCTTTAAGAGTTCCATCAAAAACGGCACCTTCCAGTCAGAGGGCATCACCGTGCTGCTTGCTCTTATCGGTCTTTTGATCACAGCGATCCTGCTTGTAAAGAACATAAAAGGAAATATCCTGTGGGGTATTCTTGGCACATGGGTGCTGGGAATCGTCTGCCAGCTTGCCGGGCTTTATGTACCCAGCCCCGAAGCCGGATTCTACAGCCTGCTGCCGGATTTCTCCAATGGGATATCTATTCCCAGCATTGCACCCACCTTCATGCATATGGATTTCTCAAAAGTATTTACTATGGATTTTGTAGTCATTATGTTTGCGTTCCTGTTTGTAGATATGTTTGATACCCTTGGAACCCTCATCGGTGTGGCATCCAAAGCGGATATGCTGGATAAGGACGGCAAACTTCCAAAGATCAAGGGCGCCCTCTTAGCAGACGCGGTTGGTACTGCTGCCGGTGCAGCACTTGGTACCTCCACAACCACCACATTCGTGGAAAGCGCATCCGGCGTGGCAGAAGGCGGACGTACAGGGCTTACAAGCCTGACAGCAGCTCTTTTATTCGGGCTATCCCTGTTCCTGTCACCTATATTTTTGGCGATTCCATCCTTTGCAACCGCACCTGCGCTGATCATCGTTGGATTCCTGATGCTGACATCTATAACAAAAATTGATTTCCAGGATCATACGGAAGCCATCCCGGCATTTATCTGCATTATTGCAATGCCATTCATGTACAGCATTTCCGAGGGTATTTCCTTCGGAGTTATCTCCTACGTGATCATCAATCTGGTTACCGGAAAAGCAAAACAGAAAAAAATCAGTCTACTGATGTATATACTTGCCGTGCTGTTTATATTTAAATATATCATGATATAATTTCAGCGTAACTGTTCAGCACCTTGGCCGCTGCACTTTCGCGTACGGCCGGACTGTGAATGCCCGGAAGGGAAACTGCCGCCATGGTTTCCCTCCCGGGTATTTTTCTGTCAAAGCCTGCTGCGCTGGATATACAGAATAAATTCCGAGCCTTTTCCCGGCGCTGACTTTACCTTAATATATCCGTTCTGCCGTTTCAGGATCTCTCTGGTCAGATAGAGGCCGATACCCACACCATCTGCCTGCCGGACAGACTCTGCCCTGTAAAATCGTCCAAAAATCCTAGGTGTGTCCGCCTCTGAGATCCCTATCCCCTCATCCTTTACACTGACCGCCGCATACAACTCATATTCCATTACGGAAAGCGTTACTTTCCCTCCGGGCTTTGAATACTTCACCGCATTGTCCAGAACATTGTAAAGCGCCTCTTTTGTCCACTTAAAATCAAAATATGCACGGATGTTATCCACACAAGTGTTGACAACCTGAATCTGCTTTTTATCTGCCTTTGGCATCACATCCCCGGCGGTCTCCCGGATCAGCCTCTCCAGGCCCTGTTCCCGGGGCTTGACTGTCAGTATATTACTCTCCAGCCTTGACATCTTTGTCAGAGCCTGGATCAGAAACTCCAGCTTCTCCACCTGCCTGGATATTTCCTCTGCCATTCTGAGTTCCTGTTCCCTGTCCGGTGTGTGCGCCTCCCGGCTGAGCTTTTCTTTCAATAAATCCGTATAGAGCCTGATATTCGCCACAGGGGTCTTTGTCTGGTGGGAAATGTCTGATACCAGGCTTTTCACATTCTCCTTCTCCCGCTCCAGACTCTCCCGGGAAAGCACGGAGGTGCTCAGAAAGCGTTTCCACTTAGTCTCCACCCTGGAAAGCTCTGTCTCATTAAAATCCGATTCCCTGAACTCCCCGGAGATAGCCGCATCCAGCATTTCCTCCACTTTCCTTATTTCCTTACCTCCCCGCATCTCCCTGTTCCCCCGTCTCCTCACGTTTCCAGACGTATCCCTGTCCGTAGACAGTCTGGATATATGTAACCCCTTCCCTCCTGTCTTCCAGCTTGCCCCGCAGCCGGTTCACTGTAACAGAGAGGGCATTTTCATCCACATACTCCGCGCCGTCTGTCCAAAGCCTGTCCACAAGGACCGCCCGGGACAGTACCCTCCCCTCATTTTCCAGGAACAGTCTGAGCAGCCTCTGCTCATTCTTACTGAGGGATATCTCCTGCCCATTCTTCTCAAAAACAAGGCCGCCAAAATCAAAGAGAAAGCCATCCACAAAAAAGCGGTCTGTCTGCCTTTGCTGCCGCCTGCGCAGAAGCACCTGGATCCTGGCCCTGAGAACGGCCAGGCTGAAGGGCTTTGTCATATAATCATCAGCCCCCAGGCTCAGGCCCATCACCTCGTCCATCTCCATATCATTTGCAGTCAGCATCAAAACAGGGGTGTCAGCCTGGCTGCGGACCCATTTCAGATAGTCATACCCACTCCCATCGGGCAGATTGATATCCAGAATGATCAACTCAGGACGCTTCTCCCCATAAACCTGCTTGGCGCCTTTTACACCTGTACATTGTATAAATTCTGTTCCCTGCTCCCCAAGAGCCAGCACAATTCCGTCACTCAGTGCCCTGTCATCCTCTACGATCTGTATCAGCATAATCTAGTCTCCTTTGTTCCCTATTTTAATACACTTTTACATTTTGGACAACAATCAGAAAAAAAGAACGGAACAGGTTTTCCCCGTTCCGCCCTTACTCGAATATTTTAGTAAAATGTCTGATTTCCAATAGTCAGACCGCTTCCGCCACCAGCGTGGAAGAAGAGCCGGTCTCCAATCGTATTTGCTCCTGAGAAGACATCCTGAGCGGCTGCATAACATGCCTCACTTGCTCCCCGTGAGAGCACATTTGACAGTTTGCCCGTCCATGTAGGCTCAAATTGGCCGCTCTGGTAGATGACTTCCGATAATGTATTTGGAAACTCCCCGCTTCTAATGCGGTTCATGATGACAGCTCCGACGCCAACCTTTCCTTCATAAGATTCACCGCCGGCTTCACACTCGATGATAGCTGCCATCAAATCCAGATCTGATGTTGAGACTGATACCTCCTGGGCTGCTGCCTGGGAGCTGTCCGCCTCTGTTTCCTCTGCTGCCTGTCCCTGCTCCGGCTGAACCGCCTCGGCAGACACCTGTGAAGCCTGGGCTGCTGCCTCTGCTGCCGCTGCTTCCGCTTCCGCGTCCACAGTTACGGCCTCTGCAGAGATATCACCTGCTCCATACATAGCTTCATATAAATTTCTGGCTTCGTCACCGGAAACCACCAAATCTTCTCTGATATACCCATTGACTTCCCCGGAAGTCACCTGCAGCCATCCTTCATCATTTCCGACCACAGTTGCCACAGCTCCGGAGGGAAGACGGCCGATACACTGGCTGCTCACATCTGCCCCTTCACGGATATTGGCATATGTAAGAACATTTGCCGCGACCTTGTCGCTCCAACTGCTATCCTGTGCATCTTCAGCCCGTGCATCTTCCTGAACCTCAGTCTCCTCAACTTCACTTTCATCCTGAACATCAGCCTCATCCACTGTCTGTTCTGCTTCCTGTACAACTTCTATATTCTGATCATCTTCCGTAACATCTGCCGCCATCGCCGGAACCGCCATCATAACAGTCATGACACCCGCAGTTCCCATACAGCATAAAATACGTCGCATTCTTTCTTTCATAAAAAAGGGCCTCCTATAAGTCCATTTGTTTTTATTTGTTACAAATTTATTAATTTTTGTTACGGACTTATTGTATCAAGATTACATTTTATTGTCAAGCGGGTAATTTTTGTAACAATTTGTAGATATTTACAGAAAGCCAATCATTTTATGAAGCATTAAGACGATATATCGCTTGTACCAAAAAATAAACAAAACCGCAGCCCGCAAATCACCCCCGTGATTCCGGCTACGGTTTCCCATCCCCATATTCCAATAACACCACAATCCCCAAAACCGTCTCTTCCTGCAGAAACACCCCAAAATCAAACTCAAAAATTCACCCCAAAATGCGCCCTCTCCTCAAACAAACCCCTCCCTATAAAATAATCCACAAAACCAACAACCAGAATCAACCACCCCACCGCCAGCCCCTCTAAAAATGTCTCATCATCCCATCCCCCAGAGCGACCACCATCCCTATCGCCACCCCAAGCACAAAACAAATCCAAAGAATTCTACCATCCATGAAATCCTCGAACACCCCAAGCCTACAGCCAAAGCCAGGAAGCAGATGGGAGAGCGCCGGGGAGGCCATATGCCTGTGAGAGATGTCTCAGTGGAGCGCCAGGGAGATCAAGATATCCTGCCCCCTCCTCTGTCTAGCCGCCTCATACATCAAAACCCCCGCCGCCATAGCCGCATTCAGCGACTCAACCTCCCCATGCATAGGAATCTTTATCAGACGATCCGCCTCCCCCGTCAACGCATCCGTCAATCCATTCCCTTCATTTCCAATAAAAAACGCTGTCTTCCCCCTGAAATCCTCCTGGTCATAAAACCTCTCCCCCTTCAAATGCGCCGCATACGACCACACCCCCTGCCGCCTAAGTTCCGGCAGGATTTCCGCTATATCCTCCACTGTCAGCACCGGCATACGATATACCGACCCCATAGTAGACCGGATCACCTTAGGATTATACAAATCCACACAATTCTTATTCAATACAACCCCAGTCACTCCCGCGCCTTCCCCTGTACGAAGGATCGTCCCCAGATTCCCGGGGTCCTGCAGATCCTCCAATATCATAAGAAGAGGCGCCCTGCCCTCCCCCTTACTCTCCAGCATAACAGAAAGAGGCGTACTTACCTGTCTGACCAGGCACAGAATCCCCTGGGGCGTCACCGTATCAGACAGAGAACGGAACACCTTATCCTCCACAACCTCGGTCCCGGGACTTCCCGCGCCAAATCCCTTCTCCTCCAAAATCTCCCGGTTATCCCCCGATTTAAGAAAAGATGCGGATACATACACTTTCTCTATCCTCTCTCCCGGAGCCTCCCGGAACATTTTTATCCCTTCCACCACAAAAAGCCCGCTTTCCCGGCGGACTTTTGCTTTCTTCATAAGCTGCTGTATATGCTTCATCTGAGAATTCGACATGCTCGTAATCATATAAAATACCTCAATCCTGATAATTTGACTCACTGATCCGGGACAGAATCTCATTTTTCCCTACAATCCCCAAGGTCTGCCCGCTTCTTAATGGTTCACTTGGATCCATCTCAATGGTGACATTCTCCCCTTCCTTGACAGCTATCACATTGATCCCGTAACGTCCGCGCAGATCCAATTGGATCAGGCTTTTTCCCACCCAGGAGGCAGGCACATGCATCTCCACCATGCTCACCTCATCTGAAAGTTCAAAGAAATCTTTAAACCTGCCGGATATAAAATTCTTGGCAACACGCACACCGGTATTATATTCCGGAAAAATAACCTCGTCTGCACCGATTTTCTTTAGAATATGCCCGTGAAGCATACCGTTGGCCTTGACAAGAACATAGGACACTCCAGCCTCCTTTGCGTAAAGAGTGGCTATAATACTGGCCTCCATGTGGTCAGAAATACCGATGACCGCCACATCCACATTGGAAAAATCCAGGGATTCCATCACGCCCGGCTCTGTCACATCCGCGCACAGGGGATAGGATGCATAAGGGGCGATTGCCTGTATCCTCTCATTGTCCCCATCCACCGCAAGAACCTCATACCCGGCCTTCGCAAGTGTCTCCGCCACCGCATAGCCGAATTTTCCCAGACCTATGACTGCAAATGTTTTTTTCTTCATATCTTCATTCTCCTAGCCGATAAAAATTTTCTGGTCCGGCAGATGCATACCCGAAGGTTTCTTCTCGCCATGCATGGTAAGCGCTGCAGCCAGAGTTGTGGGGCCGATACGCCCGATATACATGGTCAGTATAATGATCAGCTTGCCCGCCGCAGGAAGCAGTGGGGTAAGACCCCTTGTCAGTCCCACCGTGGCTCCCGCTGAAGTCACTTCATACATAATATTGATCAGTGACGCGCCCTCCGCCATGCCCTCCGTGGCAATCGCCAGGCCGATCGTGGATGTCAGCACAACGCCCAGTCCCAGCATGACCACCACCCAGGCTGTCCTGATATTCGTCTCCGGTATTCTTCTGTTGAATACCTCTGTATCCTCCTTGCCTTTGAAGAAAGATGAACCGGTGAGAAGCAGCGCCGCAATTGTTGTCGTCTTCACACCTCCGGCTGTTCCAAGCGGGGAACCGCCTATGAACATGAGGATCATACAGACCATAGCTGATGCCTCCTGGAGATTTTCCTGGGGGATGGTAAAGAATCCCGCGGTCCTGCAGGTCACGGACTGGAAAACCGCGGCCATACATTTCTCCCAGAAAGGCATAGTTCCCAGTGTCCCCTGATTTCTGTACTCCAGGATCAGGATCAGGATAGCACCCCCAAAGATCAGAATACACGTAGCTGTAAGCACAATCTTAGTATTCAGTTCCAGAGCCCTCAATGCCTGGCGAAATCCCATCTCCCGGCGATACAGACGCTTTGCGCATTTTATCAGATCCCACCAGACCAGATAGCCGATACCGCCCAGCACGATAAGAGCCATTGTGGTGAGGTTTACCAGCGGGCTGCCTGTATAATTTGCAAGGCTGTTGTCACCGATGATATCCATACCTGCGTTACAGAAGGCAGATACCGCATTGAACAGTGAGATCTGCATTCCTCTTCGGATCCCAAACTCGGGAACGAACTGAAAGGCATACAAAATCATCCCTACAGCCTCCACCAGCAGGGTCCCCACTACAATCTTCCGCACAAGAGCGATCAGCCCTTTCAAGGTATCCAGGTTATATGATTCCTGGATCAGTCTCCGGTTACGGATACTCACGCGTTTCCCCATCGCCAGAACCACCAGGGTCCCGCAGGTTATGACGCCAAAGCCTCCAAGCTGGATCAGGAGAAGGATGACCGCATGTCCAAACCCAGACCATGCCGCATATGTGGACTCTGTCACAAGCCCGGTCACGCAGATGGAAGTTGTGGACGTAAAAAGGGCATCAATGAACTTAATCTGATGCCCTGGTGCCCATGCGATGGGAAGGGAGAGCAGTAATGCTCCCAGCAGGATAATGCCTGCAAATCCCAGCGCGATGATTTGTGCAGTTTTAAATTTTGTCTTTTTAACATGCATTTTTCTCATATACACACCTTACCTCTGCCCTTAGATCCAGGCAGAAAATAATTTGGCAGCTGTTCAGCAGGCCCGCGCATTTACCGCGCTGACCGTATGAAGGTCCTCTTCTTAAGATCCCTCACAGTTACCATCATTTATACATTCTTGCTGTAGTTGTGTGACAGAGAATAGCTGATTTCATACTGATAATCCGGAATGGTTTTCTTCATGGCCAGTGCTTCGTTTATGTCAAAGTCCACATATTCACCATTCTTGTATCCGATCACTCTCTTAGTCTTGCCTTCCAGCAGGACATCCACCGCTTTTGCTCCCATAATAGAGGCATATACACGGTCCTTACATGTGGGGCTTCCGCCTCGCTGCATATGTCCCAGGATGGTGGCTCTTGTCTCAATGCCTGTTGCGGCTTCGATACGCTTTGCCATAGCTTCTGAGTGGCCGATGCCCTCAGCATTGATGATAATATGATGCTTTTTACCTTTTTTACGGTTATCAATAATATTATTTATGATCTGCTGCTCATCGTAATCATATTTTTCCGGAAGGAGAACATCCTCCGCACCGTTGGCAATACCGCACCACAGTGCCAGATATCCGGCATTCCTTCCCATAACTTCAATGATGCTGACACGCTCATGGGAGGTTGAGGTATCACGTACCTTGTCAATGGCTTCCATGGCAGTGTTCACAGCAGTGTCAAAACCAATCGTATACTCTGTACATGCTATATCCAAATCTATGGTTCCCGGTACGCCTACCGCGTTGATCCCCAGGTTGGCCAGCTTCTGTGCACCGGCAAAGGAACCGTCACCACCGATGACTACAAGACCATCAATACCGTGCTTTTTACACACTTCAGCACCGCGTCTCTGTCCTTCCTCCGTACGGAATTCTGCACAGCGTGCCGTATAGAGAATCGTACCGCCCCTCTGGATGGTATCGGAAACGTCAACGGCTGTCAAATCAATTATCTCTTCATTCAGTAATCCGTTATATCCTTTTAAAACACCTTTCATGTTAATGCCACGGCTCAGGCCTCGTCTTACAACTGCACGGATGGCAGCATTCATTCCCGGGGCATCCCCGCCGCTGGTTAAAACACCGATTGTCTTGATCTCTTTATTCGCAGCCATTTTTCTCCTCCATTACTGTAAATTCATCTGTTCCCTCTTGACCTCTGAGCGCAGCTGTTCAAACATATGAACAGCTATGGGTATCCACCCATTGAAATCGCTTCGCGATGGGGCGAATACCTGCTGCCGCCAGTCCTATGCACGATCAGCGCAGTAAATGCGCAGCTCTGACTGAATAATTATCTCTAATCTTCCTTATTTTAATGCATTTTGGTAAGTTTTTCAATACTCTTTTCCACAACTTTTACGTTGTCAGACCCGTACTTTTCGTACAGTTTGCCAAGAAGTTCACCATTTATCTTTACATTTCTGGACGGGCCAAGGCGTTTCACTGCTTTGGGAGAACGGATATATACCACCACAGAGTCCCTTCCATCTGAGTCATTCAGAAGCCGGTAAAAGTCTTCCTCCTTTGACAGGAACTCCTCTTTTGTGGAAAACTGCACCCATAATTCACTGGGCACATCATCGAAAGAACGTATATTTTCACAGATCAATTTGCTGGCCTTCTCATCCTCTGCAGATACCCTTCCCTGGATAAATACTTTGTCGTCCACTTCCATGAGCTGGGCGTTCTTCTCATAGTCCCTGGGAAATACCACGATCTCCACAGTTCCCACCAAATCCTCCACTGTAAGGAACGCCATGACCTTGTTGGTCTTTGTGTATTTAATGGTTTTTCCTGTTATCATGCCGCCCACGGTGACTTTGGAATCATCTATGACCCTGGGCATTCCCGTCTCCTCATCCGGCAGAAAATCCGTGGTGACTGCCGTAATGTTGTTTCTCCATCTCTGTTCATATTCTTCCAGAGGATGACCGCTGATATACACACCCAGCACTTCTTTTTCAAATGCCAGCTTCGCTTCCTTTGGATACTCCTCCACATCCGGCATACGGATCTCGTAAGCTTCCTTCTCCTCCTCGGAGACCAGGTCAAACAGGCTCATCTGCCCTGTCATGGCAGTCTTTTTCTCCTGGTTCACAGCATCCAATATCTGCACATACACCATCATCTTCTGGCGCCGGTTGCCGGGGATCCCGTCAAATGCCCCTGCCTTGATAAAATTCTCTATGGTCCGCTTATTGATATCCCGCCCGGACATACGCTCTATGAAATCCCGGAGCGTCTTGAATCCACCGCGCAGGTTCCTCTCCTCCACAAGCCCTTCAATGACAGGCCTGCCAATGCTCTTGATGGCTGAAAGCCCATACCGTATGGAACCTCCGTCCACGGAGAAGGAGCTCTCTCCCTTGTTGATGTCAGGAGGAAGGATCGCGATCCCCATCCTTCTGCTGGAAAGAATATATTCGGATACCTTGGATGGATTGTCAATGACAGACGTCATGAGGGCCGCCATGAATTCCACCGGATAATAATATTTTAAAAACGCAGTCTGGTAGGCCACTACCGCATAGGCCGCAGCATGGGATTTGTTGAACGCGTACTTGGCAAAATCTATCATTTCATCGAAGATCTTGTTAGCCACTTTCTCACTGATCCCCTTGTTGATACAGCCCGGAACGCCCTCCTCATCATTGCCGTAGACGAAATTCTGCCGTTCTTTTTCCATGACAGACGTTTTCTTCTTACTCATGGCACGGCGCACCATATCACTTCTGCCCAAAGTATATCCGCCCAGGTTCCGAACGATCTGCATAACCTGCTCCTGGTATACAATACAGCCATAGGTGGCGTCCAGTATGGGCTCCAGTTCCGGGCAGTCATAAGTGATGCTGTCCGGGTTGTTCTTGCCCCTGATATACTGTGGGATAAAATCCATGGGACCCGGGCGGTAGAGGGAAATTCCGGCAATGACATCCTCCAGGCTGCCCGGTTTCAGCTCCTTCATGAAGCTTGTCATCCCGCCGCTCTCAAGCTGGAACACGCCTTCCGTCTTGCCTGCCCCCAGCATGGCGTACACTTTCTTGTCATCATAGTCAATATGGTCCATATCCAGAACCACACCCTTGTCCCGCTCCACCAGTTTTGCTGCATTCTGGATAACCGTCAGGGTACGCAGGCCGAGGAAGTCCATCTTCAAAAGCCCCAGCTCCTCCAGGGTAGTCATGGTAAACTGTGTCACCAGAGACCCGTCCGATGCCCTGGACAGCGGCACATATTCCACAACAGGCTTCTGGCTGATAACCACACCCGCTGCGTGCATGGAGGTATGCCTCGGCAGACCCTCCAGTCTTCTGCTCATGTCTATAAGCTTTTTCACCGTCTCGTCCGCCTCGTAGAGGCCTCTGAGCTCCGGATTCATTTTCATGGCCTTTTCAATGGTGATATTCAGTTCTGTGGGGATCATCTTGGCAATAGAATCACACTGGGCATAGGGAAGGTCCATGACCCGGCCCACATCACGGATGACACCTCTGGCAGCCATGGTACCGAAGGTGACGATCTGCACCACCCGGTCCTTGCCGTACTTCTCCACCACATAGTCAATGACCTCCTGCCTCCGCTCGAAACAGAAATCCACGTCGATATCAGGCATGGATACACGTTCCGGGTTCAGGAAACGCTCAAAGAGCAGATTGTATTTGATGGGGTCCAGTTTTGTGATCCCAAGAGTGTAGGATACAAGACTTCCCGCGGCGGAACCACGTCCCGGTCCCACAATAATGTCATGGTCCCTGGCATACCGGATAAAATCCCACACGATCAGGAAATAATCCACATACCCCATGTTTTTGATAACATTCAGCTCATAGTTCAGGCGTTCTTCCAATTCCTCCATATCCCCGCTGTAACGCGCGGCAAGGCCGTCAAAGCAGAGCTTATTCAGATACTCCCAGGCATTGTATCCCTCCGGCACATGGAATTTCGGCAGCTTCGTCACGCCGAATTCAATTTCCACATTACATCGCTTGGCAATCTTGTGGGTGTTTTCCAGGGCTTGGGGGGCATAAGGAAACAGAGCCGCCATTTCTTCTACGGATTTTACATAGTATTGGCCGCCCTCATAGCGCATTCTGTCCTCATCCGCAAGCCTCTTGCCGGTCTGCACGCACAGCAGAATATCATGGGCTTCCGCGTCTGTGCTGTAGGTGTAATGGATATCATTGGTTGCCACCAGCTCTATCCCGGTCTCCCTGCTCATACGCACAAGCTGCTGATTGACCCTTTGCTGTTCCGGTATTCCATGATCCTGCAGCTCCAGAAAAAAATTCCCTTTTCCGAAAATCTCTTCATAGTGCAGAGCTGCCTTTTTTGACTCCTCATAAAAACCTTTTGTTATATTTCTTGCAACTTCTCCTGCAAGACATGCACTTAATGCAATAATTCCTTCATGATATTTTTCCAGGATCTCCAGATCCACACGTGGTTTGTAATAAAATCCATCTACGAATCCGGCGGATACAATTTTAATGAGATTCTGGTAGCCCTCCTGGTTTTCAGCCAAAAGTACCAGATGATAGTAACGGTCCTCTTCTTTGCCAATCTCCTTGTCAAACCGGGAACCGGGCGCCACATAGACCTCACATCCCAGAATGGGCTTGATCCCTGCAGCTTTTGCCGCCCTATAAAAATCTATGCAGCCAAACATGACACCGTGGTCCGTTATGGCTGCACTATCCATTCCCAGTTCTTTTACTCTGGCTACATATTCATTTATTTTATTAGAACCGTCCAACAGGCTGTACTCTGTATGTACATGTAAATGGGTAAACTCCACTGTTATTCTCCTCTGTTTTACTGTTCCTGTATGGTGTCTAACCGTAACTATGCAGTATTTACATGGTCACGTCTATTCTTCTTTACTTTTTACTTTCCGAAGCAGCACGTTATACCACCTGTTATTGTGGCCTTCCCCGCGGGCATCGCTGGTTTTCCAAATATCCAGCACTTTGATGTTCGGTATGGAATCCAGAAGGTTGTCCAGAGAGTCCCTGCTGTAGTCATAATAATACCGTCCGTTGTATCTGCCGTTCCTGTCGCCTTTGCGCACAGAAAAATACAGGATCCCGTCATCCTTCAGTGCATTCAGAATTTTCTGCATCATGTCCTGGATCTTGTCCGGCGGAAAATGGCCCAAAACGGCGCACGCCCAGATGCCATGGAACACATCGTCAAACTCCATGTCCTCCACGCACAGATGCAGGATATCCCTGCCCGTATGGATCTCAGCCAGTTCACACATTCTGGCGGAGCCGTCCATTGCGGTTACGCTGAATCCCTCGTCTTCGAGAAACAAGGTGTCTCTTCCCGAACCACAGCCCAAATCAAGAACTTCAGCATTTTCAGGCAGCAGGTCCATAAAGCGCTCCAACTGCTCCTCCATGCTCAGATCCACAGTTTCTTCATAATAAGGTACCGCGTATCGGTCATAATAATCTATCGAGTCCACTTATTTTCCTCCTTCTGGACAAGTACAAATAAAGAATTTGATAAGTAACTATGTGAGTGTATTATAGTTACTTTGATAAATTGATTTACGGTACAAGTATATCATACCTTTTCCTATTCGTGAAGCATCTAACGTATATAAATTTTATGGTTTTTCAGTTGGATTTTCTCTTCTTTCAGCAAATGCCCCACTGCGCGTTTGAACGCGTTCTTGCTCAGACCGAATTCCCGCTGGATGATCTCCGGGGAGGCCTTGTCATCAAAAGGCAGTACCCCTTCAAAATCCTGAATGATCTCATATACACTCTGGGCATCCTCATGGAGCTGGATGTGGGCCTTCTGCTTGGCACTGAGATTCAGCTTTCCATCCTCCCGCACCCGTGTCACGCGGAGTGTCAGCTCCTCACCCACCTTGTAACTGCCCTGGGCCTCCTGCTTTGGGATCAGGCCGGAATACTGCCCGTCCACAGCCACAAACACACCGAAATTATCACTCTGCTCATACACCACACCGGTAACGGTATCCCCTACAATATAGGGAGATTTGGTTTTCAGGTAATGGTATACCTTCATGGTTGCGCACAGACGGCTGCTCTTGTCAATGTAGAGGGATACCAGAACTTCCTCCCCCTCATGGACCTTCTTTGTCTGTTCTTTATATGGAAGGAACAGGTCCTTTTCCAGTCCCCAGGAAAGGAATGCACCGATTTTTGTCACCTGGGCAACCTTCAGAAATCCCACCTGATCCATCATAAGTTCAGGCGTCCTTGTGGTGGCGATCAGCCGGTCCGAGGAATCCTTATAGAGAAACACCTCCATCTGATCCCCTTCTTTGGTACCCTCCGGCACCTCTTTGCCCGGAAGCAGCACGCGGTCCATCTCCCCGGCATCCTGCCTGTCTCCCAGATATACACCGAAATCCACGGTCTTCACAACAACCAGTTTCTGTTTTTTACCTAATTCCATTCTCTTTTCTCCTTTAATTCCACAACCGCATAGGGTCCGCCGTTCTCACTGCAGAGAGCCACGGTGCATAATCCCTGTTCACGCTTCACTTTTGGTACTATCATATTGCCAAGCACTGCCTGTCCCTTATATTCTGCCCGCATCTGGTGAACGCAGAAATCAGCCGGCACATATTCTTCCGCCATTGCCACATACTGTCCGTTATTCACATGGTGGTTGGTGTCAAGATGATGGGGGCGCACCGGGAAGCTTTCATATTCCACAGTATCATCCGGCATCCTGATCTTTCTGGGCGCATATTCCATCGGATACTTTTCTTCCAGTGTATAGGCTGCGATCTGCTGTTCTGACACATTCACAGGCATACCTGTCTCCAGGTCCAGATAAGTCCAGAGAGAGTTGGCGTATGCCACAGTGGCACCGCGCTCGTCCTCCATAGTAAAATTCCTGCTGCCCAGAAAACGTTTAAACGCGTAAGGCCAGGTAGTTATCTTAATTCTCTCGCAGAGTTTAGGGTACCGCTCCACTATGATCTGCCAGGAGGACAGCACCCATACCCGGTTCTTCTCCTGCAGATGATCAATCCCCACACCTGCATGTTCCGAATGAAAGGTACTGCAGTCCTGGAAATAATTGATAACGGAATTCAGGGTCAGATTCCTATCCTCCCCAATCTCACTGTAGCGCACATAACTTTCAAAAGAATATTTCATTTTTGCCTCCCAGGTACAAAAAACCTGTACCAGATCATTTTCCTGTATACCAAAATATCCCAGACATTTTCGTCTGGGATATTGATTCTTAGCTGGGCTACAAGGATTCGAACCTTGAAATGACGGAGTCAGAGTCCGTTGCCTTACCATTTGGCGATAGCCCATTGTTTCACAACAAAATGAATTATAAGGTATATCTCAAAAAAAATCAAGCCCTTTTTTTAATTTTTTTTCAAAATTTTTTTCCGGGCCTGAATGACCACCTGATTTTCAGTTTCCAAGACCGCCTTACCGTTTTATGTCCACCGTCCCGGAAGGTATGGGGAAGGCTTGATCGCCTGAATCCTTCCGGGACAGTAAATAGTCAAACAGGTTAGCCGCCGGGCCAGCCGTCTTACTTATATAACTGTTTGGCATCTTCACGGTCACTATTTATTTACAACATTCACAGGACTGCCTACCAGGTAAGCTTTGATATTGCCAGCCGTTATGTCCATAATGCGCTGGCGTGATGCCTGCGCTGCCCAGGATATGTGGGGGGTGATAAAACAGTTCTTTGCCTTCAGCAGCGGGTTGTCACCTTTGATCGGCTCTGTGGATACTACATCCAGGCCCGCCGCATACATTTTTCCGCTGTTTAAGGCGTCTGCCAGATCCTGTTCCACTACCAATTGTCCGCGGCTGTTGTTTATAAGGATCACCCCGTCCTTCATTTTTGCAATATTTTCCTTGTTAATGATGCCCTCTGTCTCAGGAAAGAGCGGACAGTGGAGGAAAATCACATCTGCCTGGGCAAACAGAGTGTCCAGATCCACATACTCTGCCAGCTTTTTGCCAGCTTCGCTCTGGTAAGCATCATAGGCAAGCACTTTCATATCCATGGACCGAAGAATTTTAGCAGTGGCCTGGCCGATCCTTCCCAGTCCGATGATCCCTGCTGTCTTGCCGTAAAGCTCTATCATAGGATAATCCCAATAGCACCAGTCCGCATGGTTCTCCCATCTGCCTTCCGCTACGGTCTGCGCATGGTGTCCATAGTGGGAACAGATTTCCAGAAGAAGTCCCACTGCATACTGGCCTACAATCTGTGTCCCGTAAGTGGGAACATTGACCACGGGAATGCCTTTTTCCTTGGCATACGCGCAGTCCACCACATTATAGCCTGTAGCCAGCACAGCGATCAGCTTAATGTTTGGGCATTTATCAATGGTCTTCCTGGTAACCGGAGTCTTGTTCATCACTACAATCTCCGCATCTCCAATTCTCTCGGCAATGAGAGGGGAGTCCACATAGGAAGTACGGTCATAGACCGTAAGCTCCCCATACTGTTTTAGAGATTCCCAGCTTAGATCGCCGGGATTTTCCGTATATCCGTCTAACACTACAATTTTCATAACATTTCCTCCTCAAATATTTCTCTGTCAGGTTCCGAATATGAGTCCCACTGGTACTGTAATAATGGATGGGAATACAATAAAGATACATAAGGCAACTGCAATAAGGATGATCCATGGCACGGATGCCTTGATTATCTTCTCAAGTTCAAGTCCCGTAACATTCTGCGCCGCATAGAGACATACGCCAACCGGCGGGGTGATCAGTCCGAAGGATAGGGTAATGACCAGGAATACCACAAAGAACAACGGGGATACACCAACCGCCTGCACTGCAGGAAGAAGGATGGGTACTAAGATGAAAATTGCTGCTGTGGCGTCCATGAACATGCCTACACAGATCAGGAACAGGTAAAGTACAAACATAATGACGATCCGGTTGTCGGAAATACCGGTTATCATATTTGCCACTGCACTTGGCAGTCCGTCCAGCTCGAAGATCAGAGAGGCGGGCTTTGCTGCGATGGCCACAAAGAGAATGGTTCCTGTGGAGCGGGCATTCTTGCAGATAATGCGGGGAATGTCCCTCCATCTCAGGTTCTTATACACATAAACGGAAACCAGGATCGTATAGACAACAGCAATTGCCGCGCCTTCTGTGGGGGTGTAAAAACCTGTATATACACCGCCCAGCAGAATGACCGGAGTCAGCAGTGCCGGGATGGCACTTACAAATGCTTTCCCAAGTCGTTTTCCCTCAAAAGGAGTGCGGTCGCCAATCTTGTGCTTCTTACAATAGAAGTAATTGTAAACCATGAATATCAGACCAATGATGATCCCGGGGATCAATCCTGCCAGCAGGGCCTGCCCGATAGAGACATTCGCCGTGGCTGCCGCGTTGATCATCAGGATACTTGGCGGAATGACCGAAGCCAGCATGGAGCCGGACAGGTTGATGGCTGTGGCATAATCCTTGGGATAGCCTTTCTTCTCCAGAGCGTTGATGCTCATCTTGCCTATGGAGGCAATGGCTGCCACAGAGGAACCGGACATTCCCGCAAACAGCATATTTACCACAACAGACACATGGCCCAGGCCGCCGAAGATCCAGCCCACCATGGACTCCGCCAAATCATAGATCTTATCCGCAACTCCGCCCTCATCCATGAGAGACCCGCACAGAATAAACAGCGGAACCGCAACCATGATAAAGCTGTTCATAGAGGTAAACATTGACTGTGCCGCCATGGAAAGAGGCAGAGAGGACATGGTCACAATTGTAAACACAGATGCCGCACCCAGGGAGACCGCAATGGGAACTCCCAGGAACATAAGCAGCAGGAAAACCACCAATAATGTAATACTCATCACCATCTGCCGTCACCTCTCCTTCTCTTCTGTTACTTTGTTTTGTTTACTTTTTCCGGCAATCTCAACATTACCGTGATATTCCATAAAACTCTGCAGGACGCCTATAATGCCAAGTACCCCGGCAACCGGCTGGCAAATGCCGATTATGTACATGGGGATCATCAGGGCTGTCCCCATTTCTTTCATCATGATCTGCTGCCGGACAACTTCCCATCCGTAAACGATCATGAAGCCAAAAAACAAAGTTACGATCACTGCGTATAATATTTCACTGAACTTTCTGAGCCATTTCGGTCCCTTTGCCACAAACAGCGTGACCCGGGAAGATTCCGCCTGGTTAAAGCCTGCCGCCAGTGCTACAAACATCATCCACAGGAAGAGATACCTGCTGGTTTCCTCTGTCCAGGGAAAGGGATGTCCGATCACACGCCCTATGATCTGCACCAGGATCGTGAATATCATTCCCACCACCATAATGGCAAGAACCACATTCTCCACTCCGCCAATCACATCAAAGAATCCTGACAGGGCTGTTTTCTTTCGTTCCATAAGAACACCTCCACCATTCTCTTAGTTTTTACCGCAAAATTTTGTTGTAGCGTCGAACAGTTCGTCATCCCCGATCAGTTCTTTAAACTTGCCGTAACAGGACTGGGACACTTTGACAAATTCCTGACGGCCTTCCTCAGAGATCTCATTGTACTCCATGCCGTTATCCAGCAGTGTCTGCAAGGCAGTCTCATCTTCTTTTTCCATGAAATCAACATTCCACTGCTGCACTTCCTCACCGGCTTTTGTGATGGCTTCCTGCTGTTTTTCGGATAAGCCGTCAAAGACAGCGCTGTTGATCCCTACCAGCCAGGCGTCTGCCATATGCTCTGTGCCGGAGATATATTTCTGTACCTCATAGAACTTGTTAGAGAAGGGAACATCCACAGGATTTTCCTGTCCGTCCAGAGTATTTAACTGAAGCGCATTGTAAACTTCACTGAAGTTCATAGGCGTTGTCACTGCACCGCAGGCACCAAAGAACTCTACATACAGGGCATTGTTGGGCACTCTAAGGACCATACCCTTTAAATCTTCCGGTTTGTTCACAGGATTTTTGGAATTGGTGATCTTGCGGAAAGATCTGGTCCAGCTTCCCACTGTGGTGATTCCCATATGGGAAACACGGTTCATAAGTTCTTTCCCCGTGTGGCTGTTTAAGTAATCCAGAAGCTGCTGCTGGTCGTCAAACATGTAAGGCACAGAGATCACATTGTATCCGGGTTCAAAGCTGGCATACACACTGCTGGCCAGGATCAGCATTTGCAGGGAACCTGCGGAAAGCTGTTTGATACCAGCTGCTGTGTCCCCGCCATAGAGGGAACCGTTTCCGGAAACCGTAAATTCCAGTGTGCCTTCAGAATACTCACCGGCGCGGTCCGCGAACTCCTGCGCTGCCTGGTAGATATAGGATGACTCAGGGTCCGGCACTGCGATGGTGATTTTCGTCTTCTTTCCTGCATCTGCTTTTCCGGAAGCATGGGTACTCCCGCTGTTTCCTCCGCATCCTGCAAGTCCGGTACATATCATAGCTGCTGACAGCACTGCTGCTAATACTCTTTTCTTCATTTTTCTTCTCCTTTTCCTAATGTAGGTTACTCCCAATCTTATATAGTTCCTTGATCTGTGGATATAACTGTGTATATACCTGATATCTCTTATTGTAAATATCATCATGTGCCCGGCTGCTTCGGATAACTTTATATACTTTTTTCTCCACCTTGTCAGCAGCTTCATAGACATCCTTGAAAATTCCGGCTCCCACCCCCGCAAGCAGTGCAGCGCCGATGGGGGCCATATCGTTCATATCCAGAATCCTGATATCTTTTCCTGTAATATCCGCCTTGATCTGTGCCCAGGTCTCACTCTTGGCGCCGCCTCCAATAGACGTAAATTCTTGTATCCTCTGTCCTGTGACCCGTTCGGCGATCTCAGAGAGTTGCCTCAGTCCGTACCCGCATCCCTCCATAACTGCCCGGTTCATCTCTTTCCGGGTTGTCTGCAGGGATACGCCGAAGAAAACACCTCTTGCGTAAGGGTCCCAGATAGGGCTTCTCTCGCCAAGCATATAAGGCAGGAATACAAGTCCTCCGCTTCCCGGTTCCGCCTCGTCAGCCTCCCGGTTCATAAGCTGGAAAGCCGTCTTATCCGTGCCTACCGCCTTATCCACCAAATCCCGGCAGAAGTTGTCCCGGAACCACTGGTAGGATGCGCCTGTATGGGACAAGGCACCCTGATAGATCCAGGTGCCTTCCACCACATGACATCGGTTGATAAATCCCTTGTCAAATCTGGGCTGGTCCACACATACCGTCAGAACATTGGTGGTTCCCACGGATTCACATACCTGACCGGCTTTGGTCACGCCTGCCGCTAAAGTAGCGCAGGCCGTATCTCCTCCGCCGATGATGACCGGGGTATCTCCGGGAATTCCCATATGGATCAAATCGGGATGGATCAGACCTCCCACCACATCCGTGGATGCATGGAGGGGAGGCAGCTTCTCCATGCCGATCCCGATTTTTTCACAGAGAAATGAAGACCACCTGAAGCCTCCTGTGGTTTCAAATAGATCCGTATAGGAGGCATTGGAATAATCCATGGCGAAGTTTCCGGACATCCGCTGTGCCAGCAGCGTATTCACATGGCCAAAATACTTTGTCTTTTCATAGACATCCGGAAGGTTACGCTTGATCCAAAGCATAGAGGTCCCAGACATGGCGCCTGCCATAGCTGTATTGGCTGTGATCTCAAAAAGCTTTTCACTGCCCACGGATTCCAGTATCATCTCCGCCTCCCGGGTGCTGCGCCGGTCGGAATATATAATGGGATCTGTAAGCACTTCCCCGTTCTCACCCAGAGCCGCAAGTCCGGGACACAGGCTGGAGATACTGATTCCAGCCACCCGGGACATGTCTATATTTTTCCCTTCCTGGAGCAGCCGGATGCACTTTAGATAGGCACTCCACATATCCTCCGTGTCAATCTGTGCATAATCCTGATTCGGCGTGATCAGCCGGTATGAACTGCTGCTCATTCCTAAAACTTTAGCATGTTCGTCTATAACTGCCACTTTGATGCTGGTGGTTCCCACATCCACTCCCAATAAGTATCTATTTCCCATCTTATACACCCGTTTCGTATGTTATTGGTCTCTCTTAGAATTCACTGTAGTTTTTGTCATGTTCAAGCTGGGCCAGAAGCTCTTTTGCCTCTTTCACACTGTAACCTTCATGGATGATATAACGCAGCGCGATAACAAGAGCTGTCACATCTTTGTAATCCCAGACAAATCTTCCCATTGTCACACCGCCAACACCGCAGTCCATAGCTTCTCTGGTCATCTGCAGATAGTCATCCAGTGTCTTGCAGGCATCTCCGCCCTGGATCACGATACGGAAGGAAGAAGGCACGGTAGCCACTACTTTTGCCATGCTGTCCGGGTCCCCTGTATAGGTTGTCTTAATGATATCCATACCCAGCTCACATGCGCTTCTCACACAGTACGCAATGTTTTCCCAGGCAGTTCTGTCTTCCGGCTTCACACTCTCTCCTTTTGGATATACATGTCCGATCAGAGGCATTCCTTTTCTCATACATTCCTCGGAAACCCTGCCGATGGCTTCAAACTGCTCTCCCTGGAAATCTCCCAGTGTCATGCATCCCATGGATACCGCGTCAGCTCCCATACGGATCGCTTCGTCCACAGTACCGAAGATGGTGTCTTTAGTAGGTGCTACGGGAGAATAGTTGGATATCTTCATGAGCATTGCCACTTCCCCTGCGTGGTTCCACATGCAGTGCTCCGCAATGCCCTTTGTGAGAGTCATGGCATCTGGTCTTCCCAGTATTATTTTATCAATGGTATCCTGCACGTGATGCAGACCTGTCAGAGGCGCAATCCCTCTGGATGTGGCATGGTCCACTGTAATTGCCATCATTTTATTGCTTTTGGGGTTTACCAGTCTGCTCATTCTTACTTCTTTTCCTAACATTGCCATAATAATTAATCTCCTTTTCTTCTATATATAACTGTTATTGGTTTACGGTTCGATCATAACTTTCAGGCCTTGTCCGCTCCTGCACATTTCATAAGCCTGCTGAAAATCATCAATTTTATATGTATGTGTTGCGATCCTATCCAGATTGATCTTTTGTGTCATGACCATGTCTGCTGCTTCCAGATAATCGGCACGCTTGTATGCTGTACTTCCGTTGACGGTGATTTCGTTATAATGGATGGTATTCACCTCTATGGTGCATTCCCCTGTTCCGGCAAATCCGGCAAAGAGGTTTACAGTACCGCCTTTTTTACAGAGCTTCAAAGTGGAGTTCACTAGTGCCGGAACACCGATGGCCATAATGATCACATCTGCTCCCATGCCGCCTGTGGCGCCGCTGATGATCTGTTCCAGATCCTCTCTGACCGGGTCCACCACTCTGTCTGCCCCCAGTTCCAGAGCGACCTGGCGTCTCATCTCATTGGGTTCGCTGACGATCACCTGTTTGGCGCCTGCGATCCTGGAAAGCTGCATGTGCATCAGTCCGATGGGTCCGGCACCTACGATCAATACGGTATCATTAAATCCGGTCCCGGCATTTTTCAGTCCCCGGATACAGCAGGCCAGAGGTTCTATCAAAGCTCCTGCCGTGAAAGATACATGTTCCGGAAGCTTGATGACATTGCCGCTTTTAATAGCGATCTCCGGGATCAGTACATATTCCTCAAATCCCCCGTCAAACTCGTATCCCACTGCCTTGCGGTTCATGCAGGCATTCTCTCTCCCTGCCAGGCAGGCCGGACAGGAACCGCAGGGGATCACATTGGCGATGGACACCTTGTCCCCTATCTGAAATCCGGACACCTTTTTTCCCATCTCACAGATGACGCCGCACATCTCATGTCCGATCACTGAGGGATATCGGACACCCTTTGTCTTAGTCCCTGCAAGGATCCGCATATCCGTTCCGCAGATCGCCGCTTTTTTCATCTCCAGAAGTATGTCCTTATCCCCGATTTGAGGCTTCGGCAGATCTGTCGGTGCAAAATCATTTGGCCCGTTTAAAACAACTGCTCTCATACTATCTCACTCCTTTTTTTATCTTGACGCCATCATATCATATCTAAAAATTATTTTCAATAGTATTTTTACTTTTTGTAAATTATTTTCAATTATAGCCCTTATTTTTGTCTGCATCGCTATATTTTCATGATTTTTCACCATTATGACAATGTTTTATAAAATATTTTTCAGAAAATCATTTTTTTAATTTTCACATACTGTATTTATTTCTGTAATTTTTTTTCATAATCAAAAAAAGAAAAAGCCCGGTAAACCGGACCTTTTCATCTGGACAGGACTGCTCTTAGAGCACCTGCTTTATAATTTATTTTCTGATGTAGCCTTTCTGGTCTTCTGGATCGCCATGTAAGAATTTTCATAATCCTCAAACGCCACGATCGCCACCAGTGTATCAATCATGGCAAGCTGTGCGATCCGCGTGCTTACCGATTCCGACTGGAATATGGTCTCCTCCGCCGAAGAATACAGGATCGAATCAGCGATCTTGGAAAGCGGCGTCTTCCCCTGGCTCACCAGAGCCACGGTATCGGCCCCGTTTTCCCTGGCATTCCGCAGACAATTTATGACATTGCAGTTACTTCCGGAATGGGAAATGCCAAAGGCAAGCTCCCCCTCCTCCATCAGTGACGAAACCATGAGCTGCATATCCACGTCGTCATAGACAAACGCCCGGATACCTATTTTCATAAATTTATGCTGGGCATCCTTTCCCACCAGAAGGCTGCCGCCGCTGCCAAAAAAGATCAGACGTTTGGCGCTGCGTATCCGCTCTGCCACCTTTATGAGGGAAGGCAGATCTATTCCGGCCAGCGTCCTGTTCAAAACATTTACTTCTGAGGCAAAAATCTTCCTGCAGATGGTTTCCGGGTCATCCCCCTGCTCCAGGCTTGGATTAAAATGTTTATCCCTGGGCAGCACGTCTCTGGCTGCATTGACCTTAAAATCCTGATAGCCTTTGTAGCCCACACTTTTGCAGAATCTCACCACAGACGCATCACTTACCCCTGCCTCCTCTGCCAGCTCCGTAATATTACAGTTCAGCACTTCCTCATAATGTTCCAGTATGTAAGCTGCCAGTTTCGCTTCCGTGTTGGTAAGCAAGTGCATTCTCCCTAAAATTTTCTCCTTGCAGCTTCCTCCTACCACAACTCGTTCTCCTCTTTTATCTGCTATTTTCTTTTTTACAAAAAAATCATATCATATTTGAAAAAAAATTTCAACCCAGATTTGATCTTTTTGCCTGCACTCTATATGAAGCCGCTGCAGACAGGGAGACCTTTCTACTGCGTCCGGCTATTCAGCTTGGGATGAGCATACTGTTTTCCTCTCTTTCCATACCACCCATTGACTCCCCTGATATATGAGTACAGGATACTACAAAATATTTCCTATTACTATCCTGGAACTGTGTTTTTTTGCCCCCTTTCTGCATAGAATATTGGTTGAATACCAATAATAAGGCAGGTCAATCCATGTCGAAATTTTCCATACTGGTCAACCGGGAGCATCTCCTGCCGGAAACCTACATCCCCAGCCCTCTGACGGAGCCATCCATACCGTTTTCCGCGCCTCCGGGTGACAAAAAGCGGCTTCTTGTCAAAGACGCGGCCACAGCCGCGGAGGAACTGTTTCAGCGGGCCGGGAAGGAAGGCATCCGCCTGTGCGGCGTCTCAGGCTACCGCCCCTATAGCCGCCAGCAAGAGCTGTACCGGGCTGCGCTTGCAAAAAGAGAGAAACTGCTTAGGAAAACCGGGGAAGCACCTATGATCGCCGTAGCTCCTCCGGGAAGCAGCGAACACCAGACCGGCCTGGCCCTGGATGTATCTTGCCCCTCTGAAAACTATGATCTGGAGGAGACCTTTGCCCTGACGCCGGAGGGAAAATGGCTCAGTGCCTATGCCTCCCTCTATGGCTTCATCCTCCGCTACCCCAGGGGTAAGGAAACCCTCACCGGATTTCCCTATGAACCCTGGCACATCCGCTATGTGGGGGAACCGCTTGCCCTCTATCTGTCTCTCACCGGATTAACACTGGAAGAATACCACTTGTTATAAATAGACGAAAATACACGAAAGAATCCAGCAAAATGCCAGTGTATCCTTGCATTTTGCACAAAAAGTGCTATAATATCACCAAGGCTGACGCAGTCCCGGAGAACAGACCGCTTTTTAAGGGAAAGCAGACAGATAAAGCTATTGCAAAGGAGCACTATAGTATGAGAGCTTTGAATTTAACATTACTGACCGATTTATATGAGCTGACCATGATGCAGGGTTATTTTAAGAACCCTACTGACCAGGTAGTCGTTTTCGATGCCTTTTACCGAAAAAATCCGTGTGACGGAGGATACGCCATTGCTGCCGGACTTGAACAGATCATTGAATATATTCGTGACCTCCACTTTTCTCCGGATGACATTGACTACCTCAGATCCCTGAAGATTTTCGACACGGATTTTCTGGAATACCTGCGGGGCTTCCATTTTACAGGTGATATCTACGCCATCCCGGAGGGCACTGTTATCTTCCCAAGGGAACCCCTGGTGAAGGTCATCGCCCCTGTCATGGAGGCCCAGCTTATTGAGACAGCGCTTCTGAACATCCTGAACCATCAAAGCCTGATCGCCACAAAAGCCTCCAGGGTGGTATACGCCGCCAAGGGAGACGGTATTATGGAATTCGGCCTGCGGCGCGCCCAAGGCCCGGATGCCGGCATATACGGCGCCAGGGCGGCCATGATCGGCGGCTGTATCGGCACCTCCAATGTGTTGACAGGCCAGATGTTCAACGTGCCGGTGAAGGGTACCCATGCCCACAGCTGGATCATGAGTTTCCCTGATGAGTACACAGCATTCAAGGCGTACGCCAGACAGTATCCGGATGCCTGTATTCTTCTGGTGGACACTTACGATGTGCTGGATTCCGGTGTTCCCAACGCCATCCGCGTTTTCAGGGAAATGCAGGAGGAGGGCATTACGCTGAAGGGATACGGCATCCGCATTGACAGCGGCGACCTGGCTTACCTCTCCAAACAGGCCTACAAGATGCTGGCAGAGGCAGGATTTGGAGATGCCATCATCTCCGCATCCAGTGATCTGGACGAGTACCTGATCGACAGCTTGAAGGCCCAGGGCGCCAAGATCAATTCCTGGGGCGTGGGCACCAACCTGATCACCTCCAACGGCCATCCGGCCTTCGGGGGCGTATACAAGCTGGCTGCCATCAAGGAGAAAGATGACGAGGACTTTGCACCTAAGATCAAACTCTCCGAAAATGTAGAAAAGGTAACAAACCCCGGAAACAAAACCGTCTACAGGATATATGACAAGGCCACGGGCAAGATCCGCGCCGATTTGATCTGTCTGGCTGACGAGACTTTTGACACAGGGAAGGATATGATCATCTTTGACCCAATGGCCACCTGGAAGAAGACCAAGATCAGCGGCGGCACCTATACACTGCGTGAGCTTCTGGTGCCCGTCTTCCTGAAGGGCGAATGTGTCTACACCTCCCCCTCCGTAATGGAAATACGGGATATCTGCACCAAAGAAAAGAAGACCCTCTGGAGTGAGACCATGCGTCTCGTAAATCCCCAGGAGGTCTACGTGGATTTATCCGACAAGCTGTACGCCATCAAATCCAGGCTCCTGGAGGAAATGGGCCAAGCTGCCATCGAATAAGATCTGTACATGAAAAATGCACCTGTCCCCAAACCTCACTTTCAGGTTTTGGGCAGGTGCATGATGTTTCCTTTGAACTCTACTGCTCCATCTGGCGTCCCAGAAATCCGGCAGCTGCCTGTGCAAGCTTAAGTTCTGTCTCGGTGAATGCCTTCTGGCCTTCTCTCCCAAGCAGAATGACAATACCGATACTGTCACCCGCGCATGTGATGGTGCAGTACGCCTGTGAGCTGTATTCAGACCTGTCATCTTCCACTACTTTCAGAAAACCTTTCTCTGTAATCACATCATTGCCTCTGTCGGCGATCACGTCCTCCAGTTCAGAGTGGATTCTTTTTCCCATATATTCTTTGGAACCGCTTCCGGAAGCGGCGATCACCTGGTCGTGGTCACAGATACATACCATACACCCTGCTACCTGAGCCAGGCTCTCCGCATACTCTTTGGCAAAATTCCCAAGCTCTCCGATAGGCGAATATTTTTTCAGGATAATCTCTCCCTCCCGGTCCGTAAAGATCTCCAGCGGGTCGCTCTCTCTGATACGCAGTGTCCGTCTGATCTCCTTCGGAATTACCACACGCCCCAAATCGTCGATTCTCCTGACTATACCTGTAGCTTTCATAAAAAAATTTCCTCCATTTTACATTATGACATTTATCTTCTTTAACTTCACCTTCGCCTGAAGCGAATGGTAACTTTGGCAGTTAAATGTAGTATTTGTAAAATAGAGGAAACTATACATTTTCTTGTTATATAAAGCTAAGCTGTTTTAGGTTTTATTCCGAAAATCTCTTTAAGGTCCGCTGCTGCGGTCAAAGAACCAAGCAGGATCACGATTCCGCAGATGACACTTTTCGCATCAGGCATCTGTCCCAGGAACACAAGGGCCAATACAATGGACCATGCGGAATATGTAATATCAAGAGCCATGCCTTTTGCCGCTCCCATTGTATTGATAGCTTTATAGTAGCACAGGTAAGACGCTGTGCCGAAGAAGGCGGATGCCAGAATAATGGCTGTGGTCTTGGAAAATGCAATATCTGCGGTAAATCCCCAGCCTTTTATCACCGTGAGGATCACAACGCCATAGAAGACAGCGCTGGTCATCTGCCGGATCATAAGGGCATGTTCATTATTTACATTGGGGTCCTTCATGCCGTAGGCACAGATCACCACCTCGACAGCCCAGCCTACCACGCAGAGGAGCGCACACGCAAATCCAATTCCGAAATTGCTGATCTGGCTTCCTCCCGGTGTATATCCCAGTGCCACCATACCGCCGATGCTCACAATAAATCCCATGATCTGAATGGGTTTCATCCTCTCCTTCAGAAAGATGTAGGACAACACGGCTCCCAGAGCCGGAAACATGGCGGAGATCATTGCCGTATAGGTTGCGCCCAGATATTTAATGGCAAACACATATCCGGTCATACCGATGGGGCCGCCGAACAGTGCCCCCAGGATGATGAATTTACCGCTCCTGGTTTTCAGCGCCCGGACCACTTGTTTCATCTGCTTTCTGATCCCCATATAGAAAAGCATCCAGACTGCAGAACAGAAATCATGCAGAAAGGTGCTCACAAAGGGGGCCAGAAAAATTGCCTGCTCCGTACTTACAAACGGTGTCATTGCAAGGGCGATCCCTAAAATAATCGTATCTGCCGCCCAGAAGATACCTGCTGCTAAACCTGTGATCATATTATACTCTCCTTTTTCTCAAACCATCCATCAGTCCGGGTTTCCCTTCAGCCGCATTAAGACCGGCAGCTTCCCTGCTTAGCATATCTGACGATACTTCCTGCTGCATAGTCATACTGATAGGCGCCGCCCGGGGCCAGAAACTGTATGCCTGATACAGAACCGTCCGCATTCTTTGCCGGATCGATACTGTAAATATCACCTTCCCTGCATCCCAGGGTTTCCGATATGTATTCCATGATGCGGGAACCGGAATGCTCTTTGTATGTCCCGTCGAACTCCCTCAGCTCCTCCAGGGAATCGAATTCATAGATGACACTGTCATGGTATTTCCTGAGTTTAAGGGGAAGGCTGTCTATGTTTTCCAGATAAATATTTTCCCACATCTTGCCAGCTGTCTGGGGCTTTCCATAGGCTTCCTCCAGAATGTCCAGGAATGTTCTGCTGAATTCCTCCGACCAAAAGGCCGGTCCGTTCATATACCAGGCATCCCTGCCCCCTATTTTTACGGAGGTGATGATACCGTCCCCGTCCGTCTCCATACACCACTCATCCGTCTCTCCGGCTGCGTACAGGGCAGAGTAGTAGCTTTGCTCCACATTTTTTTCAAAAGGATTTATATTGAGATAATTATCCCCGCAGCATATATAGGTGTTTTTCAAATATTCCCTGACCGCGTAGATGGAACTGTGGTTATTTTTTTCCTGATACTCCCCGTTATGGACCAGAATAACGCCCAGCTTTTCCTTCAGGTACTCAAACATTTCCGCTTTATAGCCTGTGACCACAATGACCTGGTCAATGCCTGCCTCACGAAGCTGGCGGATCTGGCGCTCAATAAGGACCTCGCCTCTGACGGGGGTCAGTGCCTTAGGCATCTCGTATGAAATAGGTGCGAATCTGCTGGACAGGCCGGCTGCCAGAATGACTGCATTATCTGCCTGATAAGACATATCACTGTTCTCCTCCCAATCCCTGTTTTACATACTTGTAGTATTCCTTCGCGTATCCGTACTGCCTCAGGGAGTATTCCCCGAATTCCACGCCCTCATGCCTTTTGAACTCACACCAGTTGCTCCACAGGAAACCGCAGACTGCAATGTATGCGTATATTTTAAGCCTTACTTCCCTGGTGCACCCTTCCGTATAGTAGGCGTCTATCAGCTCATCCACCTTGTCCTTCTCGTACATGGCATATATGGCGAACATGGCAATATCCACATCCTCATCCTGCATACCCGCATACTCCCAGTCTATCAGAGAGATCTTCTCGTCCTCACCTTCTACCCGAATCAGGAAGTTGTCCTGCACGGAGTCAATGTGGCACAGGATCCAGTTTTTCGGCTGGCTGTCTATAAATTTCTTTAACTCATAAACTTTTTCCTTTGTCCCTGCATAGTCACGGTAGCAGGAAGGTTCCCCCTTCCACAGGCTCTCGTAAAATTCGATCCTCTCAAAGATGTCAAAGGTATGCTCCGCTTTCAGGCCGCTTCCGTGAAACTTCCTCAGCACCTTCATACATTTTTTCACATCCTCAGGATTTTCCGGGTCACAGCATCTTGCCCCTTCCAGGTACTCCGTCAATTTACAGCCGCTGTCCGGGTCAAAATACCGTATGGTGTCGCTCAGTTTCAAATCCCTGATGACCTGATACACCCCATATTCCTGCCTGCGGTTGATAAGCTGCTCTGTGCCCTCCCCCGGAATCCTCATAATGTAGCGCCTGTCCCGGCAGGCAAACTGGAAGGAACGGTTTGTCATCCCTTTTTTCAGCACCTCGATCTGTACAATATCATTCAGTTCACAGTGCAGTGCCCCTGCGATCTCCAACAGGATTTGGGAGTTTAACTGCTTTGACTCCTCGTCCAGTTCCCTGAGCTGTTCGTATGTATTGATCTCGTACACTTCCCTGGCGGGAACCACTCTGGCCGGAACCGTCATCTTCTCCTTTTCCATGAGCGCGTCTTCCCAGAACGCGTTGCTTGAAGACCTTTTCCCGGACAGCTCCCGGATCCTGTTTCTGAGCTTCTCCGCATCCTGTTCCAGAATATAGGCAATGCCTATCATGCCGTTACCGCTTTTTTCCGCATCCACAGCAACCAGCTCCAGTTTACGGTTCACACGCACATCGCTCTCATCATCCACCATATCTGTAACCATATACCAGGAATACAGCTCTCTTTCCGAGAAGGGATTAAAACCGCACCATACATCGCAGGGGATGATATAGGTATTGGAGATCTTATCAACTGCCAGCATGAGGGAATGCAGATTATTTTTCTCCCCATACTCCCGGTTGACGATCAGATTCACACCGTACTGGTCAATGAGATATTCGTACTGCTCTTTCATAAATCCCACAACCACATCAATCCGGTGTATACCTGCCTCATGAAGCTGCTTAATCAAGCGCTCCAGCAGAGGCTCTTGGTTGACTTCTATAAGACCCTTGGGAATCTCACGGTTGATGGGGACCATGCGCAGACCGTATCCGGCAGCCAGAATGATGGCATTCTTTGGTTTCTTCTCCGCGATTTCCTTTACTGCTTTGTCTGTGAGTGTGTATTCTTTATCTAAATACCCTTCCCGTACCAGCGCTGCCAGGGACTGATTCACTTTTCCAAGCGAATAACCTGTGCTCTCTGACAGGATTCTCTGATTATGGTATCCCTTATCTATAATGGCGTTCATTATATCATATTCTTGTACATTCATGTAATTTAATTTTCTCCTTTTCATGAACATTGTGTTATTATAATACCTCTCCATTGTATACTTGTCAAGATTTTTTTGCTTTTAGGGACTGCCCCAGGTCATTTTTTGTATAACTAAAAAGTCCCGTCAGACCGGTCTATCTGACAGGAACTCTTTTCTTTTTTCTTTATAGGAAATTCTATATATCCAGATTGGCGTAGAACTCTTTTATCTTTGCCTCCTGATACGTTCCGGCAAATGTGCCCTCCAGGAAATGCTTTAAGCCTTCCTCTGTAAATTCTTCCCAGGATTCTGTCTCCTGATATGCCAGAACAGGATAGAACAGCGCATCCGCACTTTCGGCTGCCATCTTATCCGCAGGTGCGTCTCCGATCATCAGCACATGGTCCTTTTCATACCCCCGTTCTGACAGAGACTGCAGACATGCTTCCTTGGTACCGGACTCCTGGGACAGAAGCAGATCCGCATATTCCATAAGACCGCTGTCCTCCCACTCTTTGCGTATTTCCTTGCCGTTGGATGCTGTGACAATGACCACATCCGCCTTATCCCCCATAAGCCTGAGGGCTTCCTCCACCCCGTCAAAGGGTGACTTTCTGCTGTTGGATATCATGACAATGGAGTCATTGACCAGTCTTGACCACTCCAGTGCTTTTTTCATACAGATACAGCCGGTTCTCTCATAGGCCTCCCTGAGACTCTCATCTGATAATTCATCTGTGGTCTGTACCCAGTAAACCAGCTCATCCATACCATCCACTCTGACATAATTTTCGTTGATCTCTACCAGGATCTTTGCCAGCCCCTTAAAGCGGTTGATGCCCCGGCTTCTGCTCAGCAGGTTGATCTTTCTCCAAAGCCGCACAATATCGTCCCGGTATTCCCCCAAATCCCACTCATGTACCAGACACGGCGCAAAACAGCGCATATGTTTTACATCCATGGTATCCATGGCACAGCCGTCAGAATCAATACATATTAAAAAATCCTTTGACTTTTCAAAATCTTTTGCTACAACTTTCATTCTCCTGCCCTCCGTTTTACAATATAATGATCATATCCTATTGTAACTGTTCGTTACTGTTCACAGGCCGCGGTCCTGCCCTGAGTCATGGTTTTTCCTGCCGCGGGTTGTTCCCTTACGATCAGCGCAGTAAATGCGCTGACATACCGAATAGTTACATTCTATTATACTATTTCCTTATTCATGCCGCAACAAACATACTTCCGGCACTTTGCAGAAATATTTCGGTTATCTTTGTATAACTTGCAGAAAGCGTCTTTACACAGTAGGCATCTCCAGAAAAAAATGTTATACTGTTCCATGACAAATTCAGTAAATGCAAAGGAGAATTTATATGGCTGAATACAATTTTGACGAATATATTGACCGCAGGCGGTCCAATTCCATAAAACACGCATTTAAAAAGGAATATCATGTACCTGAAGACGTGATCCCCCTGTGGGTGGCCGACATGGATTTCCGCTCCCCCAAAGAGGTATGCAGCGTGGTCGCAGAGGCAGGAGAATTGGGCATATTCGGCTATGCGGGTGTACATGAGGATTACTTTCAGGCTGTCCATGATTGGATGCTGAAACGCCACGGCTGGAATGTCAGGGAGGAGTGGATGATCCGCATTCCCGGAGTAGTCTGCGCCATTGCCACAGCCGTCCGCGCCCTGACCGAAGAGGGGGACGGTGTGATGATCATGCAGCCGGTCTACCACCCTTTCAAGAACGTTCTGACCGCCAACAACCGAAAGGTGGTAACACACTGTTTAAAGACCGAAGAAAACAAACGCTTTTACATAGATTTTCAGGAAATGGAACAGCAGATAACAGAGGAACAGGTGAAAATGCTGGTTCTGTGCACGCCCCACAATCCCGGCGGCCGTATCTGGAACGAGGAGGAGCTGAAGAAGATCGCGGACATCTGCCTGCGCCATCATGTCTATGTGGTGGCAGATGAAATACACCATGACTTTATCCTTCCGGGCCACATCTTCACAGAGTGGGCTTCCGTGAGCGGGGAGATGACCCAGTTAAGCATCATCTGTACAGCCCCCAGCAAAACCTTCAACATTGCGGGTCTTGGATTGTCCAATATCTTCATACCCAATGAGGACATCCGCAGGGAGTTTGAGAAGGAAATCTCCCGGGCCAGCATTGAGGCCAGCAACGTGATTGCGCTGGATGCCTGCAAAGCTGCCTACACCTTCGGGGAGCAGTGGCTGGACGAGCTTCTGGAATATCTGAACGGCAATGTGGCCCTGGTACGGGAATTCCTGAAAGAAAACCTTCCCCAGGTAAAACTCATGGAGCCGGACGGCACGTATCTTATCTGGCTGGATTTCTCCGCCCTTGGCATGGACAGCGACGCCCTGGAAGAGTTTCTTGTACAGAAGGCTAAAGTATGGATGAACAAAGGTACTGTATTCGGTGAAGGCGGAGAATGCTGCTTCCGCATGAATCTGGGCAGCCCCAGAGCAGTTATCAAACAGGCACTGGAACAGATAAAAAGCGCGGTGGATGCACTTTCTCTATAACATTAAAAACGTTCTCCGGCCGGATTTACTGCCGTACTGTCCCTGCTTGGGGCCTCCGGCAGCTTTGTCCGGTCCATGTTTGGGGCTGCTTTCTGCAGATTTTTCTCCAGGCATTCCAGGGCTGTCAATACTGTTATGGCACTTTTCCTTGTGTACTGCGCAGCCTCTCTGTTTTTCTGAAAATGTTAAACCGGGCAGCGGGATCAGGTGTCTTTTTCCTGCTGCCGTCCCCGGCTTACCTTCCTGGCATTCTGAAACAACTCTATATCTTCCCTGGTGACTTTGATATTCGTAATATAATTCCTTCCCTGAGGTGTGGTCACGCTGACTTCCACCACGGTGCCTTCCTGCAGGGCGTCCGCAGACACGGACTCCAGAAATCCTCTGACCTTTGGATGGCGTTTCTCGAACTGCGCCATGGCAGTTCTGGCCTGCATCATTTTTATCGGATTGAATCCCATACTGCTGTTCTCCTTTGTCTGTTATACACATATCTTGGGGCTTGCTCGCAGCATTTGCTGCTTGATAAGGTATAATTATAGCACGGTTTTTCAATTCATAAAGGGGATTCTTCTATTTTTACAAGGAAAAACAAACTTTAGTTTCTTGATAAAGCAAAATCGGGTGCTGCAATTCTGCGGCACCCGGAATTTGTTTTCATATTCATATTGTACGGAATCAGGAGGCAGGCATATGTATGCCTATCCCATATTTATTTGTACATTTTCATGTAATCGCCGTGTGCGTCAATAAGCTCGTCACACATTTTCACAATGTCATCAATACTCAGCTCTGCACCTGTGTGGGGGTCCATCATGGCAGCCTGATAGATGTACTCTTTCTTCCTGGTGGCCGCTGCCTCGATAGTCAGCAGCTGTACATTAATATTGCTCATATTCATAGCAGCAAGCTGTACCGGAAGTCTTCCCACTCTACAGGGATTGACACCTGTTCCGTCAACCAGGCAGGGAACTTCCACACAGGCATCTGCAGGAAGATTCCCGATAGCGCCGTTGTTGATCACATTGCCGCCGATTTTGTATGGCTGGTTGGTGACAACTGCCTCCATGATATAAGAAGCGTACTCTTTGCTTCTGTCGTGGGTGATCTTTCCGTCTTTGAGGATGCTGTTTCTCTCCTCTTCCCATCCTTTGATCTGCTCAATGCATCTTCTTGGATATTCATCCAGCGGAATGTTGAATTTTTCAATCAGTTCCGGGTATCTGGATTTGATGAAGAACGGGTTGTACTCCGCATTGTGTTCACTGGACTCAGTACAGTAGTATCCCAAATGTTTGATGTATTCAAAACGGACCATATCGTCATGTTTCTGTGACGCATTCATTTCTGCAGCTCTTCTGCGGATCTCCGGATACAGGTCAATGCCTTCCTTATCCTTAATATCCAGCAGCCATGCCATATGGTTGATACCTGCAATAGTCTCCACACGGCCTTCCAGCTTGTCCTTCATATCCAGTTTCTCAAGCAGCTTCTCAGAGCAAACCTGCACACTGTGGCACAGGCCTACTGTCTTTACATTTGTGTAGCGCTGCATATAACCGGACAGAATGCCCATGGGGTTTGTATAGTTTAAGAAAAGCGCATCCGGGCAGACCTCTTCCATATCTCTTGCAAAGCCTTCCAGTACCGGAATGGTACGCAGGCCTCTCATGATACCGCCGATTCCCAGTGTGTCCGCAATACTCTGACGAAGACCGAATTTTTTGGGGATCTCAAAGTCTGTGATGGTGCAGGGGTCATATCCGCCCACCTGGATAGCGTCTACAACAAATGTTGCATTTCTCAGTGCTTCTTTTCTGTTTTCCACACCCAGATAAGTCTTGATCTGTGCGCGTCCCTCATTTACGTTTTTGTTGATTGCATTGAGGATGATCTCGGAATCCTCCAGGCGCTGCCTGTCAATGTCATATAACGCGATCTCGCTGTCTCGCAGTGCGGGGCTGCACATACAGTCTCCCAGTACATTTCTTGCAAATACGGTGCTTCCCGCACCCATAAAAGTGATCTTAGCCATTTTATCATTTCCTCCCGTTCCTGTTGTTTTCTGATGGTTCCTATTATATAATCAGAACAGAAAAGATTCTATCTTATTTGTTTCTTAATATTGTAAAAATGTTGCATAACGGTAACTGTTACACACAAAGGAGTGAACACAATGAATGCAAAGCCATCGGGCACCCTGTCCATCTATTTCTGCGGCACTGAGCCCTGTACTCCGGGGCACGCCTTCGGCCCTGCCATCCGCCCCCACTATCTGATCCATGTGGTGCTGGATGGAAAAGGTGTCTATAAAAGAAACGGGGAGACGTACCATCTGAAGGCAGGGGATGCGTTCCTCATATCTCCCATGGAGTCCACCTACTACCAGGCAGATACAAAAGAGCCATGGCGGTATGCCTGGGTGGGATTTGATGGTATGAGTGTGGAGGACTTACTGAAGAGAACCTGTTTCGGGAACTCCTGCGTATATTTTTGCCCCGAAGATGAGAAAAAAAAGGAGGCTGTCATTACACGGATCCTGGAACTTTTGGATTCCTTTCTTTCTCCCGGGCAGAACAGCCTGACGCTCATAGGACACTTTTTCCAGCTTCTGGGTTCCATGCAGGAGCAGGAACCCACCAGCCGGGAAAATTATCCCCGCCAGTACCTGCTAAAGGCAATGGAGTATATGAACAACAACTACAGCTATAATATCCGGATTTCAGATATTGCATCATACATCGGTGTTGACCGCTCCTATCTATACCGTATATTTATGGAGGAGGAGCACATTTCCCCCAAACAGTATCTCATGCGGCTCCGGCTGCGCACATCCGCAAGTATGCTGCGCACCTCACAGTATACCATCACAGAGATCGCCTATTCCTGCGGGTTCCGGGATGCGGCTGCATTCTGCAGCCAGTTCCGAAAGGCTACCGGCTTTACCCCCAGCCAGTTCAGGGGATATTTGGAGAGTGAGACCAAATACGCGCAGCACTCCATTGGTGAAACTTTCTGACGGGACAAGACCAGCCGGTACCAGCTTTCCACACTCTTGTTTAAAAACCTGTATTTCTGAACTCCTTGGGGGATATACCTGCTCTCTCCGTGAAAAACCGGGTAAATACCGCATGTTCCGAGAAGCCCAGCTCCTCAGAGATTTCATTTATGTTCATGGCCGAGGATACCAGATGATCCTTGGCCTTCTCAAACAGCATATTCCGCTGCAGGAAAATAGGGGGGATCCCGAAGGCATCTGGGATATATCGTCGAAAATATCCATGAATACCTCCGGAATATCCGGGGCAGGCTGTGCTTTCTCTGATCTTAAAAAGCTGTCAAAGATACATGCCAGAACTTCCAGGGCCTTTGCATTTTTGTATATCATATCGGCGATTGTCTTTTCATTTTGTATGGTGCCTTCAGCATATCCAAGTCATTTTCACTGTCGCCAACAGCAAAACAATCCTCTATATCCGCATGCAGATGGCTGCACATAAATTGGATCCCGGTAGCTTTTGTATGGTTTTTCTGGGTCACCTCCCAGACATTTGTCATAAGTCCTGCTTTCATCACAAAACAACTCCTCGATATTCCTGCCCTCTGTGGAAAATATCTCCATTATATCATGTTGTTCACGCCAACCTATCTGACACTAATTTTATCACGGCTGTACACAGCCATCCATAATAGAAAGCATAAATCCCCTGCCAGTCAAATATGATAGAATAAACAACCTTTCCAGGACTTATTATGATACATAACATTCCTATCAAGAAATTTCTTGCAATTACCCTTCTCTTTGCCGCGGCCTACTTTACCGGCTGTTTTATCGCTGAGGCAGTAAACGGCAGGCAGGCAGAATCCGTCTCCTCCTCCGCTGACGGCAACTGGGGGCTCAGTTTCCAGGAGGAAGGCAAACCGCCTGTTGCAAATGCCACCTTTGATGAGCTGAAGCAATACGATGCTTATTATGCGGAAAACACAGAGGAGAAGGTCATCTATCTCACCTTTGACTGCGGCTATGAAAACGGAAACACAGCCACGATCCTGGACGCCCTGAAAAAGCACAATGCCCCGGCCACCTTCTTTGTAGTGGGTAACTTTATCTCCACAAGCCCTGATCTGGTAAAACGGATGGTGAAAGAGGGGCACACGGTAGGCAACCATTCCTACCACCACCCGGATATGTCGAAGATATCCACCATGGAATCCTTTTCCAAAGAACTTCAGGAACTGGAAGACCTCTACACAGAGACTACCGGCAAACCCATGACCAAATTTTACCGCCCGCCTCAGGGTAAATACAGCGAAAGCAATCTGAAAATGGCACAGGAGCTGGGGTATAAAACTTTCTTCTGGAGTCTGGCCTATGTGGACTGGTATCAGGATAAGCAGCCAACCAAGGAGGAGGCATTCAGCAAACTCATTGGACGCATCCATCCCGGAGCTGTGGTGCTCTTACACAGTACATCCAGTACCAATGCACAAATTTTGGATGAACTGCTGACAAAATGGGAAGAGATGGGGTATACGTTCCAGTCATTGGAACAGTTAGTGGAAAAGAGCGGAACGGCAAAGAAGACGACTAATATTGTCTGATGGCTCTGGACATGATAGAATAATCATATGGAACAACCGTGTTACAAGGTGGTAACCTCCCGTACTTGAAAACAGAAGGGAGGTGGTGCAAATGGATACATATGAAGCTTTAAGCCTGTTATTTTTAGGCGGTTCATTTCTGATTGCACTGCTTGCCTGCATTGATAGGAACAACAAGCGAAAATAAATAAGCCTGCCTTGTACTTGACCGTCCGGCAGGCTTATTAGTCACTCGAAGTCAACCACTTTGTGGGCGGTTGTTTCTTTTCTAACTATAATATAGAAAAATGCTTCTTAATATTCAACAAAAAATTTTCCGGTAATATCTATACCGTGATCTTTCTCTTCTCATGCTCGGCAGCAACTTCCTCCACAGATTTTTCCTGAAGTCTGACTGCACCTTTGTAACCCTCTTTTGTAGGAATCAGATTGCCCTTTGCCAGGTTTTCTTTGGCCTGGGCAATGGCTTCCTTGTACTGCGGCAGCCATTGTTCCTGTGCAACCAACATTTCGTCGATCATCTGCCATACTTCCGGAGGATTGCAGACAGCCCCTGTGAGCGGGTCCATCAATGCAGCCTGTTTCAGCAGCTTTGCATCACCATGCACGGCTGCCTCCACTGCCAGCTTCTGTACCCAGATGGACTGTGAACAGACAGCGGCACATCCCAGAGGAAGGTCGCCCACCTTTGGAACGCTGATGCCGTTTCCGTCTACATAACAGGGCACCTCCACAACACTTTCATAAGGAAGGTTTGTGATACAGCCCTCATTCATCATATTGAAATGGCCTCTGTATTTCTTGCCTGTTTCAAGAGATTCAATAATATAGGAGCAGTGCTCTTTTCCTCTCTCAGAGCCGTCCAGCTTCTTCGGTTCCTCAGCCAGAATTTTGGGATAATCCGTATCAAACCAGTTTCTTTCCTCTCTGGTCACACGCAGATATCCGCCTGTCTCTCCGTTGATCCAGTTGTCCAGGTTGATCCAGTCTTTGATTTCATCCGGACGCTTACGGTACCAGGAAACATACTCGGAAAGGTGTCCGTTCGACTCTGTGGAATAGCAGCCGAAACGTTTCAGCATATCAATACGCACTTTTTCTTCTTCACTGAACTTCTCATGGGCTTCAAATCCCGGCAGGATTTTTGACAGCATATCCTCACCGTGGTGTTTTACGGAAATGTACCATGTCTGGTGGTTAATACCGGCGCAGATAATATCCAGCTCTTCTCTCGGAATACCCAGAACTTCCGCGATCTGCAGTTCTCCGTGGATTTCTCCGTGGCAGAGGCCGATGGTCTTCACACCGCCGTATTTATTGCAGGCCCAGGTAGCCATTGCGTTAGGGTTGGAGTAATTGAGCATAATCGCTCCCTCCTCAGCCACCTCACGAATATCTTTGCAGAAATCCAGCATGGCAGCAATAACCCGCTGTCCATACATGATCCCCCCTGTACAGAGTGTATCACCTACACACTGGTCTACACCATATTTCAGCGGAATTTCAATATCCGTCTCAAAGCCCTCAAGTCCGCCAACACGCACACAGTTAATGATGTAACGGGCATTTCTGAATGCCTCTCTTCTGTCTGTGGTTGCCTCAATTTTCACCGGGATCCCGTTGGCGTCCAGGTCTCTCTGGCATAATGCTCTTGTTCTCTCCAGGTTCTCCCCATTGATATCTGTAAATGCGATCTCCACATTGCGAAGCTCGGGCACTGACATGATATCTGTAAATAATGTCCTTGCAAATACAAGACTTCCTGCTCCGATAAATGCTATTTTAAAACTCATACTATAACCTCCCGTTTTTATGGCAATAGGAAGTCCGCAAATGTACTTTCTATTGCATCTCTTGGTTTTTATGATGTTTATTATAAACGGTGGGTTTGTGGGATGTGGAAAGTATTGTTGCGCAAAATTGAAAATGCAAGATATTGCCGCATATATTTTTCTTGACATTTAAGAATGTACCTTTCAAAATAAAGGTATCAGAAAGGAGTATTCCCATGAGCATCTTTAATCCTACTCATCATTACATCTCCATAACCGCTTTTTATGCCCTTTCCCTGACAGAGTATGATATGCATGCCCATGCCCACGCCAGTTGCGAAATTATGTATGTCACGAAAGGGAAGTGTCATATTTATGTAAACCATGAAAAGCATTGTCTGGAAGAACGGCAGTTTATATTTCTGGACGGTGAGGTTCCGCATCGGTTATGGGTTCCCAAGGGTTCACCCTGTTCCCTGCTGAATCTGGAATTCTGCTGCCAGAAGGAAAAGACCACTCTGGACCTTTTGGAACCAAGACGGGAAAGCGCATCCTTTGACCGTTTCTGCCGTTCCAAAAAGGCGATCTGGGTTACCAATGATACCGGGAATCTGGGCTATTCCCTGAAAGACCTTATCTCTCAGTTGGAACAGAAGATTCCCTATTCCAAAGATGTGCATATGTCGCGAAAATACACTGCACCTGATGCCGATTATCTGATCCGCCTGCTGTTTTTCCGCACAATGCTGGAACTATCCCATTGTCTGCTGGAAAATACCGGGGCTACAGGGGCCGTGTATTTGAAAAAGGCCACGTCCTATATTTCCGCGCATCTGACCGAAGACATACGGATCCCGGAGCTGGCCGCTTTTGCCGGAATCAATAAATCCTATCTGCAGTCACTCTTTCACAGACATATGCACTGTACGATCACAGATTATGTCAACCGAAAACGGTTGGAACAGGCGGCCTTTTTATTGACAAACAGCTCCTTATCTGTGACAGATATTGCATTTCACGCAGGATACAACAGCCGCCAGCACTTTGGCAGCACCTTTGAAAAATACTATGGGACAAACCCCAGAGCATATCGGCAGCTTCATGAAAAGAAAATGGAAACTTCAACAGGGCATGGGCAGTATACCATACGGGAAGACGGGACCTGGGATACAGAACCCCTGGAATAGAACAGGAGAGTGCCCTCAGGTCCTATGCCCGTTTATTTTGCCTGCGTATATTATTTACATCCGTATGTTCTTTACAACTGCAAATTATTAGAAATCCATATGTACTGCACCTGTCTGACGAATCTGCATTACATAAATATTCTCTTTACCCATGTATGGTGTCATATATTTTACATAGTCCGCTGTCATATCTTTCGGAAGTACGGCTGCGATCACTCCTGCAAATCCGCCGCCATGTACTCTGCAGTATCCTCTTCCTGCCTCTTCGATGAACATTTCTGTCAGAGCCAGCGCAACCGGAACGGCCTGCTCTGTCTCATTTTTTGTTGCAAAACAGTTCTGCAGCCATTTCCAGGAAGAATTTCCTGATTTGGTGATGCACTGTAAAAAGGTATCATAGTCTTTTTCTTTGATGGCTTTCACTGCAGCATCCACACGGTTCTGCTCCGCGAAGAAATGAAGTGCACGCATAACAGCTCTGTCACCGGCTTCTTTTCTCACTTTGTTCAGATTCTCCATGAATTCCTTTTCATCTACATCTGCCAGGACTTCTTTTCCCATAACCTGTGCTGCTTTTTTCATTTCAATGGGAACGGAGGAGTATTCTGCGCTTAAATCCGCATGGCCTTTTCCTGTATTTACAATGATCAGGTCATATCCCAGCTGGTCATATCCGAAATCCAGCCTCTCTACTTTGGGCATATCCTCTTTGAAATCAATGGTGATCACGCCGCCCACTGCACAAGCCATCTGATCCAGCAGACCCGACTGTTTTTCCCAGTATTCGTGTTCTGCGTACTGGCCAATCTTAGCGTACTCAACATAATCTATTTTTCCGTCATTGCTGAAATAGTCTACAATGGCACAGATAAGCATTTCAAAAGATGCGGAGGAGCTTACCCCTGCTGCGCCGATCACGTCTGTGGATACATAAGCATCAAAGCCTTCCACTTTATACCCTTTTTTCACAAATCCTTCAAACATACCGAACAGGAGGGAAAGGGTTCCCTGGCATTTGCAGGACGTGTCCATGTTGTCTAGATCAACCGTAATGCTCTGATCGTAATTCTCGCTGATCACGTGAACAAGTGAAGTGCCGTTCTTTCTTGCCGCAGCGATGGTATCCATAGCGATACTTCCGGTCAGCACCTTACCATGGTTGTGATCTGTATGGTTGCCCAGAATCTCTGTTCTTCCGGGTGATGTGAAGAAATCAGCTTCACCTTCGCCGAATGCTTTCACAAATTCCCGGTACAGATGATCGTAACGCTCCTGCTCCACCTGCAATATCTCTTCACCATAAACTGTTTTCAGAGTTGCAACTGCTTTTTCATTTTCAAACATTGTAAAATACCTCCCGTTTTTCTTGACTCAAACTTTACTTGTATTATAATGTAGATATACGGTGGATTTCTAGGAATATCTTGAAGTATATATGGACCATATTGAGATTCTGGCATTTTACCCGGGAGGAATTACGATGCAGATACAGACAAACAGGAATCAGCGGGAAATTAAGGCGCACGGGGATTTTACATTTCCTGTATTGGTGAGTAAAGAATGTATTACGGACTATGAATTTGGAACCTTCTCCTGGCATTGGCATTCGGAAATTGAGATGACGCTGGTGGAGGATGGGGAGATGATCTATCAGGTAAATGGAGCGGATTTTCATCTGAAGGAAGGGGACGTGATGTTCGGCAATGCCAATACGCTGCACAGCGGGCATATGGTCGAAGGGAAGGACTGCCATTACTGGAGTATTACTTTTGATCCCAAGATTGTATATGGGTTTGAAAAAAGTCTGATACAGACAAAGTATGTGGATCTGGTGGTGAACGGGCATGAGTTTTCGGCCCTTTGGTTTGATGGGAGTGAGGAGTGGCATGGGGATATCCGGAAGAAGATGAAGAAGGTTATAGAACTGGATTTGGAGCGGCCGGATTTTTATGAGATGGAGGTACAAATGCTGTTGTCGGAGATCTGGCTCGTTTTACTGCGGCATCAGGGGGCTTTTAATCAGGGAACGGAGTCACTGAATCCTAAGGAATTGGCCCGGTTAAAGACTATATTGGGATTTATTCATGAGAATTATGATAAGAAGATCACTCTTACGGATATTGCGGATTCGGTGCATATCTGTAAGAGTGAGTGTTGCCGGTTTTTTAAGAAGCATATGAATGAGTCTTTGTTTGATTATTTGCTGAGGTACCGGGTGGAACAGAGCATTCCTTATTTGCGGGATGAGGAATATAGTATCACAGATGCAGCATTTAACTCTGGGTTTACAGATGCGGGGTATTATTCACGGGTGTTTCGGAAATGTACAGGGGTTGCTCCACGGAAGTTCCGGAAAGATAACGATCCCATACCAAATGCTGGGAGTTCTCTGTAAAATACCGGATAGCGGCTGACGGACCGTCTGTCACATAGCAGTCCGGTCCATCATCTATTATCTGATCTAAATTTTAGCATTTTAGATACTATATTCTTTAAATATGTCTGTGCAATTTTTCTTGCTTTTACTTCGATCAAGCTGCTTACTCCAAAAAAAACTATAGTTACTAAAATACTTACCCATAATGCGTTTAATATAAGTGACAAATATGTATCCATTTGTAACGGAATGTCAACCCCTATCATAACGATTAAGCAAAATACAATTATATTAGTAATCCATCTCCGATACGTTCCCCATGCACTTCTCTTTAGTAATCTGCAATTCGCAAAAATAATTATGTCGTTCGCCCTATATAACAACGCAACTATAGTTCCAAGAAGAACGCCATAGATTCCAAGTTTGAAAACACATAGAAATGACACAACTAAGTTGATTATAGTTTCAAGCCATGCACGCCATTGCGTTTCCTTAAATGCACCAGAAAAACCTATGATATTATTAGAGGTAATCCTTCCATAATTCAATAGTTTATATGTAACAAACAAAATCGGTAGTTTCCGATCAATGTAATTAATATCTGCCCCAACTGTATATAGCCTCATAAAAGGGATCACAAATATTGTTGCAATGGCAAACAATGAAAATACTAATGCTAAATAATATGTTTCAAAAGATTCTTGTAGATCTAAATATTTTTTCTTATCGGAATGAAAGATCTGCCCCATTGCAGCCTGCACACTATTTGACGTAATAGTAACAATGTTGTCAATCATTCCATAAATTGTGGCATATAACGAATAAATACTTACTGTTTTTAATCCACAAACAAATGTAAGAATCAATATATCTGTATGACTAAATACCAATGCAGATATCTGATGAATAAAAACTGCTGTTTTTTGAGAAACTGCCTGAAAATCCGGTTTAACATGTAAATCTAACCAAGGATAATTTTTCTTAATATACCAGCCTATGTATATCATTTTTAACAAATTAAATATGAAATAAGTAGTTTGAACTGCTATAATACTTTTTCCATGCAACAGTAAATAAATTCTGCTGCCATCCGTCAATACAGAAGTAATCGTCCCTACATTAGAAGTCACATAACTCCGGTTATCTACTCGCAGCAGCATGTTATATTTCCCCTGTACCAGGTAACTGATAACACTACCGGAGCCTTGTAGTACGATCACACCAAAGCATATTGGATATGGGACTGTTGTATTTAGAAATAACGGATATACTACCCCCAATATTATAATACTAATTGCATATATCCCGCCTATTCTTTTATAATAATGATCTGTTGCCGCAAGAATCTTATTCACTGACTGATGATCGCTTTTTGCAATTGGACCATATAAAGCAACAATTGATGCATCTCCCACTCCAACTTCAAGCAACGTCAAATACACATATATCTGTCGAATAGAAGCTAACAAGCCATTAATTTCCGATCCATAATTCACAATAAAAAGTCTTGGAATAATAATTGCCACAATTGATGTGATAATATTCCCAACGATTCCCCAAACCAAATTATAAATACTGTTCTTTTGTCTTGACATAATTTTTACTGTATCCATCTTTCAATTCACATTTATAATAGTTTTCTATCCCAATCAATTTTTTCTTTAACAACCTTCGCAGGATTTCCTGCAAGCACCACGTTCCCATGCTCATATTTTTTTGTACATACAGCCCCTGCTGCTACTACTGTAGAATCAGCTAACTCTGTACCTTTCATCAACATACATCCCAAGCCCAGCCAACAATGATTACCGACTTTGATATTCTTTGCAGGATTGATCCGCTCCTTCTCCGTATTTATAATACTATGTGAGTCACTTGTTCTGATCTGAATATCATTAGAAAACATACAGTCCTCTCCGATATGAACAGTCGTTCCCTCATCTAGGGCAATATGAATATTTCTGTTATCTCTCCCATGCATTGATGTATCCTTATCAATCAATAATTTATTATTATCTTCTTCAATATGAAATTCCACTGCAACACCAGAAAATTTACTTTCTATATGTATTTGATTATTATTACCGAGAATAAAAATGTTTCCATCTTCTATTTTGCTGCAATTTCCGATAACAATTTTATTATTATCTCCTTTCACAAAAATACTTCTCTTTCCCTGTCCATATAATTCCGCGCCCTCTCCTAAAATAACTTTGTTATTGTGTCCTTCTATTTGAATTGTATTGTTTTGTATAGAACATGCTTTGCCAATAATAATTATACTATTACCATGTACAACCACATGATTTTTCCGGATATTTCTACCTTCTATTCTTATATTGCCTTTGTTTTTTACATCAAATTTATTAAAAATACAAAGATAAATCCTCATAACTATTGAATAATGTTCGACTATAAAATATAACCACTTTTTCATTCTTGTGTTTCCACCATTCCGCAAAGTTTTTATTACCAATTGCCTTCGTACCTTTTTATAAATTTATAAATCGTACCCTCCCCCACTTATTTTTACAGCAGTATAAAAATCTTCCCACTCCTCTTCCGACTTTTCAGAAAACAATGTATGGGAAACGGGTTTCTTTTGCATATTATTTTTCATGCTTTCCATATATGCATCGTATGTACAAATAACACGGCAGGGATTACCAGCAACCACCACATTGTCCGGTACATCCTTTGGTACTACGGTTCCTGCTCCGATCACTACCTTATTGCCAATTTTGACATTTGGCAATATAATACTTCCATACCCTATAAAAACATCGCTTCCAATATCAACACAACCAACTTTACTATACCCCAAGGCTTTTTTGGTACTTGCATCATGAGCCAAAATTACCGAGTTCGTAATTGTTACGTTATTTCCAATACTAATGAGATGTCCAAAACAATAATCTATCTCTGCATTTACCAGATCTACATTTTCACCGATTTTTACACCCCTGGCTCTGCACTGCTCCATATAAGTAAGAACTGGTGCTTTTTTATTTTTAAATCTCCATATTATATTCCGCAATATTTTTTTAATCAACATCTCACTATCTTTTCCACTCCACATTTTCCCGTAGTATGATCTGTTTTACTTCATTCCCAACTAACGTCTGCTTACCCGAATCAGTAATAACAAGTGTATCTGCAGAAATTATGCTTCCATCTCCCAATCTTACATTTTTAACAACTGTAGAATTTGCTGCTATCCAAACATGATCTCCAATCTCAATTTTTTCATTTCTATTATATTTTCTTTCATTATACATAATTTCATGGAAATCACTGTCTAATATAGTAACATTTCTTGCAATCATAACATCATCTCCAATGGTTACATGATTTGCAACCACCATGGTACTAAAACTATTCATTGAAAAAAAACCCGCGTCTAGTTTTGCCGACTCAAGAACTTCTATAGTGGTGCCATAGGCAAGATTACATCCGCCTTTTGCATTCCAGACTGCATTTTTTCCCAACCGAATATATGTCTCTGCTTTTGAACCTCTCAATTTATTCGTAGCAATTTCCAGGGGTCGATCATAAATAATTATTTTAAATCCTTTTTTTAAATCAATTACTGCATTTTTATAGGGTATAACTTTCCCTTTTCCATTTCGGGATACATTTTTAGAAAAGTAATTTAAATATATATAATTCCGTAAATGGATTGTTCTTATAAACGCAAGCAATTTCTTAATTTTTTTCACTTTTTTTCTAAAATCCCCCGTAAAACTCTAATATATTTTTCCACTGTTCATCATTTTTTCCGTCCTGTCCATTGATATACCACAGACTTCCCTCATGGGTTCCATATACCGATACCGGAAAAGCCCTCCACTTATTCAAAGATGTAATCTTGGTTCCTGCGCGGAAAGCCATAAACGTGATCCATAAGTCATCTGCAAAAGGGCATAATCGTAATAAATTATCCTTTTGAAATATCTCCTCACTCAACGACTTTGGCGGAAAAAGAGAACCACTTCCCGTAAATACCTGGATTCTATCTGAATGCTCCAAACGCTCTATTACTTCTGGATTTCTCCAACCTGAAGGGATAGACATAAAATCAGGTTCCATTACTTGTGATGTAATACAACATATATCCCGGGGATATTTTTCATGAAGTTTCCATAACTTCTTAATTGTATCATATGGATAGAACATATCATCGTCAAACAATAAAACAATATCATCCGGGTACTCCTGCATAGTATAATAATATTTTTTATGACTCCGCAAATCATCACAGAAACGAATTGTCAAACCACGTTTTCTTTGCTCCAACAATTCTATAGGCAACGACTGTATTCCGCTAAACTGTTCTTTGGCCAACCATAAGATTATTTCATCCGGCTTCAACGATTGATTCATTATTGTTTCAATCGTGATCCAAACAGTTCCTATACGTTTCGGGTAGGATGTTAAAGACACTATGATTTTTTGGCCTCGTTTTCCTTGTACAACCCCCAATTTTTTGTTTCGCGTTTTTCTATATCGTTTCACAATATATAAATTATAGTATGCTTCTATGTGATCAAGCAAACATTTTCTTTCCTTATACCACTTTTTATCCTTGAGCAATCTCTCTTTTCTTTTCATTATAAAGTATATATCATATAAAATTGAATACACATTTTAACTTCCTTTGATTTTTTATCTAACATACATATATTTTAAATATAACAAATACTCCTTGAGTGTCGGTTGTCCATAATACCTTAACTTTCTAAATATCTCTTTTAATTTCTTTTTGTCTTTTATCCCCAAAGCATAGTAAAATTGATTCTCTGCACAATTTTTATGTATGGCTTTTTTAATGCTCTCCTGATCACAATCACTATGTTGTACGGCCTCAAGCAAAATATCCGTAAAACCATTCCATTTATCAATTTCATCCTGGCTAGAGTGCTTTCTTCTTGAATGGCTGTCATCATGCTCATACACAATATATAAATCTTCATCTATATATCCGCATTTTGTTTTACTGGCTGCAGGCAGTAATATCTGCCAATTTTGTCCATAACGGGATTCATAGATGTCTAGTTTCGGGTAAATGCTTTTCAATAAACTGGCTCTTATCATATAACATCCGCAACATCCATATGTTTTTAATAAAATTAAATCCTCAAATATATCTTCTTTACTATTTGAACCCTTTTCACTTATTCGCTTTTTTTCCTTGGTTACTTCGTTATAATAGAAACCATTACTTCGTACCATCCCATATTCCTGGTACTTCTCCAAAAATAACACCTTTTTCTCTATACTATCTGGCGCCAGCACATCATCTGAATCAGGCCATATCAGATATTCTCCAGTAAACAGCTTTAATCCTCGATTGAGTGCTGCCGCTTGTCCTGCATTTTTCTGTTTCAAGTATTTAAAGCTAACGCCCTTTTCTTTAAATTTTTGCTGATATAAAAATACAATCTCCTCTGTTTTATCTTCTGAACCATCATTGATGAATATCAGTTCCAGGTTTACATACGTCTGCGCTAATATTGATTCAAAATAACGCTTTACGCATTTTTCTCCATTGTAACAGGGCGTAATAATGCTAACCAATGGCTTGTACATTTGTTATTTTCTCCATATTTTTGCTCTTATTTTATATGCCAGATCCACTCCAAACGGCCACACATAAAATGCTAACATATACCCTTTAGTCTCATGTTTTATTCCTATATTCACACTTCCAAGTTGATAATACTTACGATATTCTCGTTTTATATGACTGACCATTAACTTGGCATGCAATATATCTTTTGCCCTTGAATATTCCCACGTTAATGCATGGAGATACTGGATTCTTGCAGTCTCAGCCAATTCAGATAACCCCTTTTCTTTAAAAAAATGAATCCGATCCTCAAATGCGCCAAGATAATCCAACTTTGACAAACATAATTTCTTTCCCAATATACTTTCCGGCCATTGATAATAGTAATACATCTCTCTATCTATATATACTATTTTGCTGCATTTGCTTATTAAATGGTGACTCATATAAATATCTTCAAATATTTTTCCATTGGGATAATGTAATCCTTTATATAAAGATTTTTTAATCAGTTTCGCCCATGAAGCTGCCATAACAAATGAAAATTTATTACTTCTATAGATCCATTCAAGGCCCTTCACATAATCCAATATCTCTGTGTTTGCCGTTTCCTTTCTATCAAAACAAAAATTACGATCTGAGCCTTGTACATAACTACAGATGGACATATCTGCCTGATTCTCCACTAACTTTTGATACAATTCTTCGATAATATGATTAGCTACATAATCATCTCCATCTACCCAAAAAACATAATCTCCTTTTGCCTCTATTATACCTTTATTTCTCACTGCAGCAATTCCCTGGTTCTTCTGATGTATAACTTTGATTCGCTGATCCCTTATAGCAAAATTATCGCATATCTTACCACTTTCATCTATTGAGCCATCATTGATCAGTATTAATTCCAAGTTATAATACGTCTGCGCTAAAATCGACTCTATACATTTAGCTAAATAATTTGCCACATTATATACTGGGACTATGACGCTAATTAACTCATCCTTCATATCTTTTCCGCTATACTTCTCTTGTATTCTCCTTGATATTTTCGATATAAATACATTTTATCTTGCAATTGTTTGTGGATTTTTTCATTATTTTTCTCCAGAAACAGGTATGAATTTACCAGATCATCTTCTTGTTTTATGTTTTGAACTGCCAATACAAAATTAGTCTCTGTACCGAATAGATCCCTTGCAATTCCCCGGGCTTTTACAGAATACCCAACTACAAGAGTTGGCACTCCCATTGAGTATGCCGCAATTGTTGCATGTGTCCGCGCACCAATAAACATTCTACATTTGCTAATAATATACTTCTGTTCCATACAATTATGATCCATAACCATAATTATTCTACCACTGTCTTTGAATTCCTGATAAAGGTATTTAAGTGGCTCCCGATCATCATTTCCATCCCAGATCACATGGGGAATCAACGCCACATTATATGTGGAATTTTCCAGAATATAAGAAAGCAATCGCTTATAATTCTGCATCAATATATCCTTTTGTTTTTCCAAATTAATCACTAGGGGACTAATGTTAATTCCGATCATATTATATTCCAAAAACCCTTGTGGGAGATTTACAGGAACACTTTGAAGAAAGAATGCCGGATCCGGAAGAATCATAGTGTGCTTATTTACTTTCCGCAGCGCTTTATAGGAGATGGATTCCCTTGCCACAATGCAATGAAATCTTTCGATATCATGACTGATCTCTTTATCTTCCAATAGTTCCGGCTCCACGGATGCTCCCCAAAGTACCAGATTTTCGGCTTTTTTCCGCATATAATTGTTGATATAGCTGTAATTTTTCACATTGGAATAGCAATAATTATCTCCGCCAATAAAAAGTGCTGTATCCACCTCAGGAAGGTTTTCTATTGCCTGTTTATACTGCAGTGCATCCATCTGATGATAATTATTTAGTAACTTCTGCTGTAGGTAGGCTACACCAAATCCTAATTTTCTTTTATTTATATTATGTGATCCCTGTCTAACTTCTACAATCTGATCAAGCCCATAAGTTATATCTTCTTCCTGTTGGCGCGTTAAAAGTATAGGACAATCATCTATTTCTTTTATCAAATCTGCTGTTGCTCTTACAATAGCCTCACATCCATGGTTTTTGCTTCCACCATGCGCATACATTACTGTCCTCATATTTATCTCCCTGTTAATGCTAATAATTTCATTATCAGATAGAGCATCTTTTTTTCATTTCTATCATAAAGGGTTATACAAAATTTCTGCAGGCCGCTTATCTCTAATGTAACTACCGGAACTAATTCTTTTAACCTATCAGAAAGTTTCAAGAACTCATTATACTTTAACCCTTTATTTATAAGTAAAATCGTATAAACATACCCTGTAACGATCCTTAAGTATATTATCTTGTCTAAATCCCCAAAAGATGCCTTTTCAATTAAAAATGCTTTGGCCCTATTTTGTATTTCAATCTGAGTAAAAAAATCAATCTCAAAATCATTTAAAGCTGCTGCGGAATTAACGGTCCCCTGTAAATAGCGATACCCAGCATATTGCCTAAAACAAATGCTTTTAACAAAAGAATATACTTTCAAAAAAAAATCATAATCTTCCGCAAGTGGTATTTTCTCGTCAAATGTAATACCATGTTCTTCAATCAATTTTCTCTGTATCAATTTACCTCCTGCAAATCCATAAATACCAGAATCATTTTGTTCTTCATAAAATCCCTTTGCAACATCTGTAATCTCATATTCACCATATAATAAAGGTATAACTTTAGCCACTATACCGCCTTCATGGTTTACCCGAAGCAATCCGCCAATTATCATCTCCTGATCTGGAATATACAGCTTTTCCAAAAATTCAGGTTCTACACAATCATCTCCATCCACAAACGTTATATATTTTCCTCTTGCCATCTTTAATCCAAAATTTCTTGCTCTTGATACTCCGCCATGCTTTAAATGTGTAACTGTAATTCTAAAATCTTCACCATATACATCACATTTTTTATCTGATCCATCTGTAGATCCATCATCTACTATGATCAACTCCCAATCTAAAAACGTCTGTTTTTGTATAGACTCTATTGCTTTCTCCACGTAATTTACCTTGTTATACACTGGCATAATAATTGATATCTTACACATTATTCCTTTTCCTATCCCATCAACATTCCATACAACATGACACATTCATACTTTATAAATGCGACTTGTACTTTCAAGCCTAATGGCCAGCAATCTGGAAATTTAAAATCTTCAAAGGCTCTCTTTAAAGTATCTGATCGCATAATCTTCTTTCGCAGATTTCCCTGCTCTTTCTTACTTTTTCCACTTGCCAAAACCTGTCCCAAACAATTACAAGCGTAAAAAATAATATGAAGTTTTAACTGCTTATCAAAATCATATTCCTGAACATTCATAAAAAAACTGCGCAGATGATCATTCATTATACAATAAACGTCCCATGCCCCTGGACGATAGCTGGTAGTGATTGTTCCGGGATTACTATAGTAGTGATACAATCCCTCTCCTTTTAGGTAATAAAAGCTGTTTGCGAAATATCCTGCAAAAGCACTGAAAATATTATCTTCAGACCAACGCACTTGTTCATCAAATGTTAAATTACAGTTCGTTAAAAATTCTTTTCTATACAAACAACTACAGACTGAAAGGAGAGGCCCATACTCCAAGCTTTCTTTCATTATCAGCTTTGGAAAAATGTGCTCTTTTATCATCACTTTATTGTAATGTCCTCCCTGAATATCCAGTGTCTTAAGATACGCTTGCCCTTCTTTGGGTACTCTGATATAATCCGATATTACAAAATCTACACTCTCCTGCTCTATAATCGTGTACAGCCTTTCATACATCGTTTTCTCCACATCATCATCCGAATCTACAAAACCTACATATTCCCCCTGGGCCACAGTAAGTCCTACATTTCGTGCACTGCTAAGTCCACCGTTTTCTTTATGTACTACTTTAATTCTTTTATCCTTTAAAGTCCATCTGTCGCACATCGCAGGGCATCTATCGGGAGATCCATCATCTACCAATATAACTTCTATATCAGTTAAAGTTTGCTGCAGGAGACTTTTCACACATCTATTCAAATATTTTTCCACTTTATAAACCGGAACAATAATACTAACCATATCTTATCCTTTTTTTAGGCTCTTTTATCAATTCTCATATGGATCAGCTAAAAGCATCAAGGTATCTGGTATGTATCTGAGCTTGAGACATCTGTAACAAATAACTTAACTATCCAATAGTTGATAAATATTTTTCATTTTCCCAACATTACTATAATCTTTTTCCTGTGTATTCCTAATAAGTATCTCCTGTAATTCTTTGTTCTTAATCACGCTCGCGATCCCTTGTACACAAGGTTCAAAATCCATTGGGACTATTACACCATCATAACCATCTACCAATTGACTTTCCGCTGTGGGATAGTCAGTTATAATAACTGGCTTGTTCAATATCTGTGCTTCTATGACTGAAACACATTTACCTTCATATCTACTTGGCTGTACATATAAATCACAGCACTTAATATAGGGATAAGGGTTTTCTTTTTTCCCAAGGATAATTACATGATCTGACATCTTATTCTCCACAATTTTTTGTCGGATTACTTTTTCATCACCACCATACCCAATAAGATACCATTTAACATTCAGCCCTATACATCGTAACTTTTTACAAATAGAAGGCACTTTGTCGAAATTTTTAGCAGGACAAAATCTACCTATAGATAACAATTTTATAGAACCATCGTTGATCATTTCTTGTTCTACCGTAAAAGCTCCTGTGGATTCTATCAAATATTTCATTGGCATTATATTTTCAATTACCTGAACTTTATTTATTAAAGAAGGGAATATTTTCAAAAAACATCTCCTGACATTCTCAGATACAGCTATAATTACATCATATTTATCCCACATCTTTAATTGGGATTCTACATCAACCTGAACAACTGTATAATCTGTATGTATCCATGCAGCCTTTTTTTTTGCTTTTACTTTTTCATTCACAAAATAATGGGGAGTTAAAAAGCTAATTGCCAAATCATATTCAAGATTATTAATTTGAGGCATTTTATTCCGTGTATATTTATGGCTGTATTCAAGGGCTACATCATTTTCCCCTAAAGCCTTAAGCTGCTTTATGCGTATCTTGGCTGCTATTTTTCCATGGATCCTTCCAAGCACTATACGAAATTGTCTACGTTTAATTATATCTGTAATTGGAACTGCTAATGAAGCGTACTGTGGAATTTCCGGTAAAAGTCTCACATTGTCTGGTATGTATCGCATCAGCTCGCCTTTGTGTTTCATCAAAAACAGGCTAATATCATATTTTTCTGTATCTATACATTCAAGTATCCCTAACAAGGCCCGTTCTGCACCACCAATTTCCATACCATGAGAAAAAATAATAATCCTTTTCAATTTGTGACTCCTTCTCATTCCTGGACTGCATCAAAAAATCCGTTTGGTTTTTCAATAATTCAATTATCCAGTTCAGAAATATTTTTATAAAAATCAACTATGATCGGTGTATGTTTCCAGGTCCTTTCATTTTCAGGTGGTAATTGCATATAATCTCCATATAACATACTTAAACAAGAATCATAATCCCTAAAACGATAATATTCTCTTCCCGAAAATTCACAAAGTACAAGGTTCTCAAAAACATCTGCCGAATATAGATTTTTAACTTCTTCTAAAGTACACGCTATCATATATTTCAATACATTTTTATTGTCAAACTTCATTATATTTTTGCATGCCCATTTTTTTAGCACAACTTGACATTTACGGGGAAGATGGAGAAGAAAATTTTCAGTCATAGAAATAATCGGATTAGGTATTCCGCTGCCATGTTCTTTCGTATACAACAAATCAATTGCTACAGATATTTTTTGAACCATTTTTTGTACCGATCTTTCCGGCACACGATCCGCAGCAAATATATCTACAAATATTCCTTTATGGTATTCTCCTGTATCATCTTCTTGGAGAAATGTAGTATTATATTTTCTTACTTTAGTAAAGTTTTGAGTAAAATCGCAATTTGTCTTCTTATTCTGTAATATATAATCCTTTAGCTTATATGCGCTCCACACCTTTAAAAACTTAACATAATCCTCTCTTGGCATACATATATCTATATCATCATCCCATGGAATAAAACCATTATGACGTACCGCACCAATAAGGGATCCGTATATTAATGAATATCGTATATGATTCTCAACGCATATTTTATGTACAATGTCCATTATCTCCAATTCTATTTGTTGAACACCCTGTATAATTGTTAATTTATCACTTATCATATTTCATTTTTTTATCCTTTTAATTTATTATTTAACCGATACAATCGACAAAATATACGTTATTACTCACTTAAATTGGATCAACTTAAATATGAAGGTATTACCTTCCAAAAAACCTCATAAAATCCTTCCCTAAAATCCTGTGTAACGGTCTCCCTATATTGCTTCGTATTCTTTGTTTTTTGCTCATCCATGTTCCTGCATACCAATGAATAGAATACGTCTGCTTAACTATATTTAATCTTCCGGTTGGGGCATCATAGGGATTAAAGTAATCAGACGATAATATTACACCGTACTTATTCGTCTGGTTTTTCCCGTTTTTTAAAATACCAAATTTAAGCAGCGCATCTGTATTTAGATGTGGGCAGCCAATTGTACCATGTTTTCCATCTGATAGTTTCTCATATTCTTTTATCATCTGCTGCACAATAACATTGTGTGCTTCTGCACCAAACCCAAGACCAGTATTTACATACTCATTCGTTTCAAACCCGAAATAAGCTGGATATCTAAGCAGATCATCCAGGCTGCGAATAAGCTCTACATCCGTATCCAGATAAATCCCTCCATATTCTTCGATAACTGCCAACCGAATATAGTCACTTAAAAATGCATATTTTTTATTTTCATAGCACCACTCTGTATATGGGTTTGTATTTATCTTAAAATTATCCTCGTTCCATTCTATGATCTCATAGTCAGGGCAATACTTTTTCCAACTTACAATACACTTTTCGGTTAATTTAGGCTTAGTACCTTTACCGAACCAGCAATAATGAATTTTTTTAGGTATCATAACGTATCTCTCTTATTTGATATTTTTATATAATTAGCTAACAGCCATCCGGCGGGACTGCACAGTAACGCTAGTTTCTTGTAAGGCGACTGTGAAATATAATTTCTATTTCCGCAAAGTATACTACTTGAACAATAGTGTATACAGTCCATAATACTTCTTTTATATGAGAGATCATACCTCATTCTGATTTTTCTCCACTCTGCAAACCCTTTAGGATTTACATAATACTGCCTTAACATATTGTTGCTTGAACCATCCTGTTGATATTCAACATAACATAAAATCTTATTTAGAACTGCCAATTTGTAATCCTGATCTATAAGCAAATACTTATAAGACAAACTAAAATATTTCTCTCCCTCAAAAGTAGGATATGGAGGATATTTGTTGATTATATCTGTTCGGTAAACCTGCTTCTTGTCACCTCGGCCACCTGCATCATAGTAATCTGATAATGTAGTTTCTTGTAGTCCTTTCGGAAATCCTCTTCCTATAACTTTTCCAGTGCATAAGTCTGCATCCAAACCGACTATTCCTGCATACTCTTTATTTTTTACCTCATTCCACTTCTTTAAGATTAACTCGACTGCGTTTGCCGGCATAATATCATCTGAATCAATACAAATATTAAGTTCAGTCTCTATATTTTCATACGCAGTATTATGTGCAGTATGCATTCCACCATTTTCTTTGTAAATATATTGTATCTCAAATAATTCATTCTCTTTCTGCCAAGAGTATATTAAATCTGAAGTATTATCGGTTGAACCATCATCTACAATTAACCAAATAAACTCCTTACATGTTTGCTCTTGAAGACTTTTATATGTTCTTGAAATTGTATGAGCGCGGTTAAATGCAGGCGTAAAAACTGTCAACACTATTTTATTATTATAGTATTTCAAAATAAACTCCTCAAAATATCTGCTATTTGCATATTATATAATCGCTGTTTATTCCCTTTTATACAAAAATGTATAACAATAAATTAATTGCTAACTTTTACATGCAATCTTTAAATAAAATCTTTCCAACCAAACCGAAGTAGTTTTTATATCAAACCCTTTAGTAATCACTTGCTGACTTTCTTGTCTTTTTCTCGGTATAAGGATAATATTAGCCCAATTATCATAAGTGTCATCTAAATCCATTATAAACACCATATTGGGGATGATAATACACTCCTGCGGTACTCTATTAGATATCACACAAGGTAGGCCAGACGCTTGAGCCTCCACTATTGCAACCGGTAATCCTTCATATAGTGAAGGAAAAACAAATATATCCATAGCCTGCATCAGACGATTGACATCCGTCCTTATTCCGGTAAGTATTACACGGTTATCTATTTTTCTCCTATTAATTTCATTTTGTATTTGTTCCCGCAGAACGCCATCCCCGACTAATAATAATATAGCATCATTATTTTTTTTTAAAACACTCTCAAAAACGTTCAAAAGAAAGCAGTGGTTTTTTTGTTCTTCAAACCTACCAACATGGCCAATCACAAAAGCATTATTTTCTATTCCCAAATCTTTTCTTACCGACTCTCTAATAGCAAAATCATACCGAAAAGCCGAAACATCTATTGCATTATTTAAAACTGAAAAACGAGATGAATCCGATGAAACTTTGGTACCAAATCTGTCTCTACCAGCAACTTTAGAGCATCCAAAAAAATAGTCTGCAATATATCTTGTTCTAAATGAATACAATTGATATACAAAGGATTTAATATGTAATAATTCATTAATATTATGGCTGTGTGCAATTACATAGATTCCATATTTCTTTGCTATATTCAAATAGATAGAAGCAGTACTTCCTATATGCGCGTGAACAATAGCATACGCTCCTTTATACTTATTAAAAAATCGTTTCCACCAATTAACATAAACAAAGTGATTTAACCCTTGATATTTAGGACAATGATATATTGCACCCCCCAAATCCAAAATCTCACTATCAAATGCAGCTTCTTCATCTGTATGTTCCACAAAATCAAACTGTATCTTATCACGATTAATGTTTCTGTATAAATTCATAATCATATTTTCAGCACCGCCACGGTTCATAATACCAATAACTTGAAGTACCCTTATTGGTAATTTCATAATCATAACCTCCCTAAACTTAAAAGACCATATAGATAACATGCATTTGATAATAATAGAACACTAAATAACATCCAACCATAATACAATAAATTAATTTTCTAACGGATTCAGAAAACAAATTATCTATTTCCCATGGTAATAGAATATAACTATATAACGAAAAATATATTGGCAAACGACCAATAAAAATTCCACTTGTAAAAGCAGATACAATATACATACCAGCAGCAACAATTGACATATTTGTACATAAATTTATAATAGGATTATCTTGATCTTGTATTTGTTTTCTTCCAAACCATGAAATAATCGCGGGTACTGAATACACAAGAACTCTCAACATATTAGTCCCATCATCGTTAAAATCATGCCAGTCAGATACAACATTTGTATATTGGGTCTCTGTCAGCATAAAGTCTAAGATATCTGTGAATTTACCCACAAAGACCACTGCAAATACTACCCCTGCTAAGAATAGTATTGTTCTTTTATTCCAAGCCTTCCCTTGACATATAAAAACAAATGGAGCTACGATCAATGCACTTCCATGAAACTGTGATGCCAATAACAAAATAATAATAACTGGTATATATCTCTTTTTTAAAATCATATTAAAACACGCAAAAACAATTGTAACTGCCAAAAACTGTCGTACCCCATTAAATATCCAAGAAATATAGTCTGCCGATGCTATAAATAGGAATATAGAAATCATAAAACGATCCGAATACCTACGATATACTTTTGTCAAAAGACAAATTTGTACAAATGTAATGGTTGCTAAATACCAGCCCACTTTATCTTTCCAAAAGATTCTCAACAAACACCCAAATAAATAAAAAGCCCTATCTTTTGTAACCATAGACATATACTCAGAAATCCCCGAAAAATTCTCAGGCATTCCAAAGTAAGAATTGATATAAGTATATGTATCTCCTAAGTAAACTCCTCTTATCCTCCAAACTGCCAAAGGTAAAAGGACCAAAAATGCATATACCGGATTTAACCTCCAGACATTCCTCCCATTTACTTCCTCCACTCTATCAAAGCATCCTGTGCAAGCCATTATACCCGCAATTCCAACCCACAAAAGTATCAAAATGTATTCAGACATTACCGCCTATACTCCTCAAACCAGTATTCTTATCACCTTCACCTATCATCCATCAATCCACCTAACACTCTCCGCAACAACCCTGTTCTTATCAAATCTCTTTTGCATCCGAATCCGTCCACACCACCCCATACTACACCTCTTTTCAACACTATCTGGACCATCTCCCCCAAGAAACAGTTCTATCTTGTCCGCTAAATCCTCACTATCTCTTACCTTCACAAGATACCCACTAACCCCATCCTCAACAGCCTCCCGACATCCCGGAATATCACTGGTAATAACGCACCTACCCGTTGCTGCCGCCTCCAGTAATACATTGCTCATCCCCTCATGATAACTAGGCAATACTACGCAGTGAGCTTTCTCATAATAAGGCCTGGGATCTTCCTGAAATCCATGGAAAACTATAATGCCCTCTTTTACCAACATTTCTACCGTATCTTTATACTCATCCTCGAAAAATCCCACAAGATCCAAGATAAACCTATCCCCATATTTCTTTTTTATTTGTTTTGCCGCCTGAAACAGTTCATCCATTCCTTTTTCTCTCATGATACGGCCCAAATATAAAATATGGATACTATTCTCTTCACTCGGATATTCTTTGTAAGCAAAATATTCCAGGTTTACTCCGGCACCATTAAGTACCTTAACTCTCTCATTTCCAACAATTCCCCTGTGTATAAACTCCTCCGCATTGGATTTGTTTTCAAAAAATACCGTCTTTGCTTTTTTCAATGCTGCCATGTACATTAGACCAACAACTTGCGCCAGTCCCTTTTTCTGAAATGCGGTTCCAAGCCCTTGTACATTGCAGCAATATGGTATGCCTAATCTTTCGCAGGCAAATCCGCCGTAAATATTGGGCTTAATTGAATATGTAATAACCATGTCCGGGTGCTCATGTTTTAACAGTCTTAAATACATTTTAAAAAGGGCCATATCCGTCTTTGGATTCATCCCCCGGCGGTCAAGCCGGATATTAATACACTTACACCCTAATTCCCTGAAATCGTCCTCATGTCCTACAAACGGCATAACCAAAATGACACTGCCCTTTTGAAGAAGATCCTGAATCAGTTCCCGTCTGAATTGCCACAGCATATAAGAATGATTTGTAAGGATCATATACTTTTTTCTTTTCCTATCATCCTCTCTGCAAGTATCTGATTTCATTCTTTTTTTCGGCCACCCTTCCCCTGATGTGTCTTCTTACAGGCAGTAACCCCTGCAGCAATGCCAGTGGTACTTCCCACAGCCGCAATAGAAAAAGGGTTTGGTTTGTTCCTTCTGCTTAAATGTTTTCCCAAAGCTGTCAAGATCCAAATACCAATTATACTCACTACGGTTACGACTACAGCGCCGACCATAATATTATTTTTAATATCCTTATGTTCATATGTACCTGAAAAGAGTTCTGTTTCTTCTTTCTCTTCACTCTGATCCGGGGTTTCAGATTCTTCCATCGCGCCCATTCCGCCTTCTACAACACCCTCCATACTTAATACACTTCCTATTGTCCCCAAAAAGCACATCAAATCCCTTTTAAAGCTCAAGTCCCGCACATACTCTCCATCAAACCGTGCCTTCACAGGAATCTCCAATTCATCCCTGCCGTTAATCTGAGCCCAGCCGGTAAGTCCCGGTTTAATGTTATTTGCACCATACTTGTCCCTCTCTGCTATCAGGTCATACTGATTCCAGAGAGCAGGCCGGGGACCTATAAGGGTTAATGTTGAGTTCACTACCTGCCAAAGCTGCGGCAGCTCATCCAAAGAAAATCTTCTCAAAAACTGTCCTGTTCTGGTTATATACGCCTGGGGATTACTCAGTAAATGTGTCGGTGTATCTTTGGGCGTATCTACATACATAGTACGAAATTTCCATATTTCAAATAATTCCTTATCTTTTCCCACACGTTTTTGTTTAAATAAAACCGGACCAGGCGAATCCAGCTTTATCGCCAGAGCTATGATACCCATAACAGGAGTAAGGGCAACACTGGCGCCACCTGCGATCACTATATCCAATGCCCTTTTGATCTGAAGGTACTTCTTCTGTTTTTCTGTCAATTCATACTTGACTTCCATTGGTCTGTTCTCCCATGATCTACATTATATTATCAGATATTTTTGTACCCATCCGGGTTTTAAGAGAAATCTTACTATATGGAATTTCTTCTTCCCTTCCAAACCGCAACTCCCCCGATTCCAAGCATTCCAACCGCCCCCAAAGCAGCCCACATCACTCCATCATCCCCCGTCTTAGGCGACCTGACATCCGTAACACCTATCTTCGCATCCTTCTCCCTATACACCAGCACTACCGGAGAAGCCGAATGAAATGCCGACTTGATCTGATTATCACTGAGTTTTTCCGTCCTCAGCAGTTCCCAGCTATGCTTCTCACAAAAATGCAGTACAAACACCTCAATATTATCCGTCAGGTTATTTACCGTAAAAGTAACTTCCACCGGATTTTCCTCTGTGGGCACCGCATCTGCTATGGATAATTCCATAACCGGAGAGAGAAACTTAAACTCCTTCAAATCTGCCGCTTCCACTTCTATCTGGCTGTCCATCCTGATGATTGGTATATTTAGATCAGCCAAAGACAGTCCTGCAAATACGTCATTCAAAGTGCTGTCTACGTTAGCAGCATCAATGGATACAATAACATTTCTGACTTCCTCTTCATACTTTTCCGGAACCACACCCTCCAGTGTCACACTTCCCCGGCTGGCGCTCACCTGCGGCATATCAATACTTCCCACAATGCTGGGAGCCGCAAGTGCGGTCGCCGCTGAAGCCAATGTGATCAAAACTGCGGCTGCTATTGCCGCTGCTGCTTTCCTTTTCATCCCTACCCCTCCTGCTTTTAAAGTTTTACTGCTGAACAATTCATAACCTTTTTCTATTCCTACCATTCCACTGTCAAAACCGCCTGCACCAAATACCTGCTGTTATCCCCCGCCCTATGGCAGGTAGACAATGTCAATATTCGGTCATCTGTTGTGATCTCCATTTCCGTGTCAATATTTGCCTCAATGCTCCTCTGTTCTTTTATTTCCTCCAGATAGGACCTGTAAGCATCCTGGTTTCTGCAGTCAAAGCTTTTCAACAAATGCCTGTCATCATAACCATAGGCCGCAAATATTTTATATGTACGCACTGCATCTTCTGTATACACTTCTATTTCCCTGTGTTCCTCAAAAAATGTATTATCCTCAAACGCGTGAAGACCGGCAAACATGGATCCATCCCGCATATTATGGCCATAGAGTACTGTATGCGCATCCGAAAAATCCAATTTATTTAGACCCTCTGAGAATATAGCACCTGCAGCATTTACCGTTCTGTCAATTCCATGTGTCATATAAAATGTATCGTCTGTCCTGCTTTGGACTACAGGATAATCAATCTCCGTACCCGGAACACGAAGCCATGCATAAATATCCGGATTTTCATTCTCCAACTTCTTAAAATCCACCGGAATATTCAAACTTTTTTTCACTGCTGTATCCGGTTTAACCTCTTTCGGGGGGTCTGTCTCATCTTCTTCCCCCTCTGTTACATCCTCCTCCCTTAACTGTTCATAACGCATGGCAGCATCCTGCCTTTGTCTTATGTCTTTCCATAGAAAAAACACACAAAATGCAGCCGCAAAAAAAGCCACAATCGCTGTTATATTCCAGAACAGCCGCCTGTTTTTATCATCTTTCAATTATTCCACCTCAGTATAAAAGGTTTCAATGATCAGATCCTTTAATGCATTCTCATCCACATAAAACTCTTCATAAGGATCTGCTTGTTTTGTAGTGCCTTCCAGCATCATAATTTGTTCTGCATCAAAACTGATCTCCGGCAGCAAGGACGCCAGGTAAACTGCTTCGTCCATCTTTATGCTTGTAGACATATCCTCCATAAGCTGCTGATACAAGGTCACCGGAAGTTTAATATCCTGTTTTACAGCATTCTTTGCTGTATTTACAAAAGATAATGCGTACTGTTTCTGTCTACCCATACGCAGATTGTTGCTTCCTTCCTGCTCTGTATTCCTGTACCTGATAAAACTCTCCGCTTCCTGCCCTGTCAGTGTAACTGCCGCTCCCTCTGGGTATTCCCGGCCTGCCAGTGTACAGTCTTCGGGAAGTGTGACGGTCACACCGCCAACAGAATTATTCATCTTCTCAATCGCATTTAGGTTTACGGCTGCATATCCGTGAATCGGCATACCATAAAAAAGTGCAGATACCGCATCTGACACCAGTTCCCCGCCGGACTGCGTTTCATTCCCAAAAGCAAAGGCAAGCCCCAGGTGATTCTTGCTCATCCCTATATAATTTCCATGGTAATCATATGTTTTCATCTCTGTCATTGTATCCCTGGAGATACCGATCAACTGCATACTTTTTTTATCAGGGTTTAATACCAGCAGGAAAATTGTATCGGCCTGACCACTTTCCCCGGAAACCTCCGTCTGTAAAGTCATGTCAGAAGATCTGTCAATTCCCATGCAGAGAATATTAATAATCTTCTCATTATAGCGGTACTTCTTCCCATTTCTGCTGACAATCCCTGCCTCCTCTTCCCTGATCTTGTCCGAGGAGGCTTCCTTTTCTTCAATAACCGGCTGCTTTCCCTCTGAATTCTTCATCAGGCTGTTTTCCCCTGCCGACTTCATATAAAAGCAGAAAAATATTCCGGATAAGAGTATTAAGATCAAAACGCCTAAAATGATCGAAAATATTTTCAGGCCTTTTTTCTCCCCTGTTTTATGATGATGCCTATGAAAGTTCTCTCTTCTGTGCCGGTGATATCTTCTTCGGCGCTTTACCCTGTAATTGTAAAAAAACATTATTCTGCCCTTTGCTTATTTTACGATAACCGTAAGCTCTGCCCGGTTAGAAACATTTCTATTGCTGTCTGTTACCGTGTAATACAATTCATATGTCCCCGGAACATCCAAGTTTAAACTCTTCAGCCCTGTTATATATATCTGATGCCACAGCCAGGATCTGTCATCCTTATCATCCGTTATATCCTCAACATAATTGAGAAAATTAACATGACTTCCCTGTGCCACTTCAACTTGATCCGACTTCAAAGTGATTCGTGGACTCCCCTCCGGAAGTTCCTCCTCATTGCTCTCCTCTTCTGTGTTTTCCTCTGCGGCGGGGGGATCCTCTGCACTTTGCGGCGCATTTTCCGTGTTCCGGGCTTCCACATCTCCGCCTGCACTGTCCGGCTTTGTATCTGCTCCATCTTCACTGCTCGCCGGTTCTGTTTTCCCGTCCTGTTCCGGCTCATCCTCCGGATCTTCTGTGGGAAGTTCAACCCATTCCTTTGTCTCCTCCGTCAGATAACTGATGGTCCGTGTAGCCTTCCCTACATTATTACTTTTATCCTTTGCATAATAAATAACGGTTGCCCTGAGTTCATCCCTCATGGGGATCACCGATTCCACAACCAGCGTGTCACTTACATCCCCATCCGTCTCATCTATGGCAGTCACCCCTTTTAAGAGGATATCCTTATCTTCCCCTTCAGTAAAAGTGATCTCATTATGGGGAAAGGAGATAACAGGCGGGGTGTAGTCACCTTGTCCTTTCAGCCAGAAAAAGGCACATGCCAGAATAGCACTCAGGACGGCTAATATTGTTACTATTATTTTCCTCATCAGGCTGCTGTCCTCTCCTGTTAATGATTTCTTTCTCTTTCCTCTTTTCCATAGTGGCCATATTTATAATATTTGCCGTAGCCGTATTTCTTTCCGTAATAACGGCTGTAATATTTCTGCCCCCTTACATCTACCTTGTTCAGGATCGTACCCAAAATAGGACAGTTACTTTTCTCAAGCTGTTCTTTGATCTCCTGCACAAAACGGTAACTGATGACCTCAGCTTCTATGATAATAATGGAACCGTCACAGGACTCCGCAATGATGGCACTGTCAATAACACTGCCCAGTGGAGGACTGTCAATGAATACATAATCATACATCTCCCTGCACTTTTTTATCATATTTTTAAACGCTTTATCCCCCAGCAGCTCTGTGGGATTAGGCGGTACCGGCCCGGAAAATACCACATCCAGCCCAGCCTGGTCTGTATTGCAGATAACCTCCTCCAAAGACGCCTGCCCTGACAGAAGATGGGCCATTCCCTTCACCTCATCCGTGATCTCAAAATTTCCTGTAAACAGGGATTTTCTAAGATCACCATCTATAAGCAGTACCCTCTTCCCTGCCTGGGCCATGGCTGATGCAAGGTAAGTCGCCACCGTACTTTTTCCCTCATTAGGCGTGCAGCTTGTCATAACAATCACTTTTTTATCCTCTCCGCAGAATTGCAGGTTGGTTCTGAGTGTCTTATAAGACTCATTAGTCTCATAATCCAGTTTTTTCATCTTTAGCTTTATCGTGCTCATTCCCTGTCCTTCTTTCTGTAGATTTTCTGTATTTCCTTATCCTGTCTGCCTTCTTGTCGTCTTCTGTAAGAGGAATAGATCCCAGAACACTAAGCCCCACGTATTTCTCCACATCTTCCGGACATTTAATGGTGTCATTGAACATATACCCAAGCAGGATGATCCCCACAGCAATGGCTATACCGGCCAGAATACCGAATCCCCCGTTTCTTTTATACGCAAAGGTGGTCTGGCTTTGCGGTATATTAGCCTCCTCCACCACATTTACCGCCTGGGAATTCATGACTTCTTTAATATGTATGGCTGCTGTATCCCTGACAGATGTCACGATCTTGCTTGCCAGATAAGGGTCCACGTCCGTAACACTTATGGTTATGATCCTGGAATCCCCGGGCATCTCTACAGTTATTTTTCTTGCCAGGGCATCACCATTCATATTCAACCCTAATTCTGATACCACGCTCTCAGTTACATTACGGCTTGTGATCAGCTGTGCGTAGTCTTTGGCAAGCGTAGCGCTCAAAGCCAGATCTCCGCTTGTCACATCTGATGATTTGTCATCTTTGTTCAGTACATATATCTTGGTGCTGGAAGTGTATGTGGGGGTTGTCATCACTTTGGTAAATATCAGCGCAAGCAGTCCCACTACCATTCCCGAAAAAATAATGATCCAGATGCGGCTCATCAATACCCCGATCATATGTCTTAACTCTATTTTTCCTTCTTCCTTCTGCCTCAACGGTTCCATATATTTCTCTCCTATATGCTTTCCCCTGTAAAGATTTCTTGTCTGTTTCGCAGTGATATTCAGTGAAAGCCTTCAGGTATTGTTCTTTTCACGATTTCCTGTTCCTGCTGATCCAGTTCAGCCATCTTTTGCTGCATTTCCTGTTTAAACGCTTTGTAGTCTGCAAGCAGTTTTATTTTGTTCTGTTCTAATTGTTTCCGGTAATCATAATATTCCGAATATGTCATGATCTGAAACAGCCCCTGCTCCTCCATGCCCTTTAACTTATTAAAAAATGATGTAAATTTTGTCAGACTGACATCCTCATCCCCGTCTTTGGAAACACGAAGCACTTCGTTGATGGTCACCGCCATGGACTGCCTGTTGGCTGCGGCTTTATCCATGGTCTGTTCTATATCCATGTTATTCTGGTTTAAAAAACAACTGTTAATATGTATAAAATCCTCTTCGTCCCCGGTGATGACAGAAGCCTTCTCCTTATTCAGAATACTGACTTCCCTAAATCCCCTTCCTATAAGCTCCGCATCTGCATCCGCAGAATACTGGGACGCTGAAGCAAATACAACTCCAGGCACTCCGATCCGTCCTTCCTGTAAATGTCCCAACGCTTCATCCAGCCGTGTCAGCCAGTCGTCTTCCCCGGCATCCTCCTCGGTAATTTCACGCTCACTTACAGATATTCCATACTCCCAACCCGCGTCCAACATTTCCCGGAACTGTTCTGTGTCAATATATTCTCTGGATGCTTCCTCCACATCAGGACTTATGGGAAGCTGCCCGTCTTTCAAAGTAAACGTAGCCTTAAATCCATACTGTGCCATCATTGTAAACACCGTATCATAAAGGTTCCTTCCCATACTATCCACCCCCAGCAGCATACAGGATTCCCCTTTTGTCTTCTTTTCAAGTGTAGCCTTCCATGCCTTATCGTCATCCTGCCACTTCTTACGCTCACCATTCACCGGCTGCAGCTCCTTTGCCAGCTCATTTACATGCTGCTGGCGTTCCGCCGTCAATTTCTCCTCATTTCTGATAAACAGGAGAAACAAGACGGCACATATTACGCTGCCCAGGATCAACAGAATTCTCATTATCGGTTTTGTTTTGCTTCTCATCATGTTCTTCTTTCTTTTTATCAGTTTCATAACAATATTCCGGAACAGCTTCATGCACCAGTTCCCTGATATTGGAATTTTCTCCCCAGGCCGCATCATCCAGTCTGTGCAAAAGTTCTGCAAACCTTTCATGATCCATGGAAATAGGATGTCCGATAAATATCCGGTCATTGGCTGTCTTCCGGATTCCCTCTTCCTCCATGAGCAGCTCCTCATAAAGCTTTTCCCCCGGACGCAGCCCCGTAAATGTGATCTTAATATCCCTCTCCGGTTCATACCCGGAAAGGCGGATGCTGATCCGTGTCAATTTATTTTGTTTTCCCAATAACTTTTCCATACCACAAACTGCTTCCCCCATAACATTGTTATCTGTCTAAAGTCTAAGACTAAAAAAGAGCATTATCCGGCCATCCATTCATAGATCGCAGAATAATGCTCTTTCTCGTTTTTAAGTACAACAAAAGAACAGAATCTAATATGACTGTCTGTGCGCTTATTTGCCAAAATACTTACTGATCGTGCCATTTATGTCAACCTCTTTTTCTTTTGTTTTTTCTGTGACATGAACCACACTACATTTACAGACCAACCCGTATAACTTCTGCCCATCCACCTGCCTGATGCACACATGAACACACAGCTGTCTCTTCTACCCTCCCTGACAAAATGCAAAATTATAAAGGTAAAAATGTCCTTGCCTTATCTTCCTTATAAATTTTTGAATTTTGGGATTAAGTAGTCGGATTGCTGTAAACCAGAAATTTTCGAGATACTGAAATGCCCGCCATTGCCGTAATCGTTATAACCAGTAACAATACAAAAATAAAAATATTTCTCGATTCCCCGTTTTTGACATAAAAACTGCCTACAGAATCTGTAGGCAGAAGCGTATCAAATCAGGTTACTTTTATAGTCATAACAAACAAAATACGGCAACTGGCTATCATAGTCTGCGATTGAGACCTTAGACCCTTTAGTTTTGTGTCGCTGCCTTTCAGCAGTTTTACTATTATCGAGCAAAATTATTAAATTTTTCTTAATAATAACTTTACTCCTCTTTTCTTCATTTGTCAATCCTCTTATGACTAATACCAAAATATACTAAACTTATAAATATCTATCACATACGCAAATCCGGAAAGAGGCACAGCTTGCGATCCAGATCATGCACACCCCACCGGATATCACAGTGACTTCCCCCCCATGCACAGCTCTGACACAAAAGAACTGTCCGGGATATTCCCTCCGGCACAGCCGGACACTACCAGGCCTTATCCGCCTGCATCTCTGCCCGCGGATATCTTTTTTTCTCTTACAAGGGCATTCCCTCATAATCACCTTTTTTATTCTTGATCACCAGCTCCTCCTCCTCTTCCCTGTACGCCCTGGGACTCATCCCGTAATGCTGTTTAAATATCTTGGAAAAAGCCAGCTGATCCACATAGCCCACGGAATTGGCAATGGCATTGATCTGCATATCTGTGTTCTTCAGCAGGGATCTTGCCTTTTCCATACGCAGGTTCACCAGATACTCCTGAGGCGAACAACCTATGGCCTTCTTAAAGCTGCTTGTCAGATAGCTCCGGTTGACGCCAATATAATCCGCCAGCTCATTGATCTTGATCTTCTGGTTATAATTAAAGGAAATATACTCCATTGCATGTTTCACATAAACAGAACCGGGATACGGATGAGGGCTGCCGGAGCCGGGTATATTTTTCCTGTGCTCATCGATCAGCGCAGAGAAAAACAGCATCAAAAGCCCGTTTCTTCTAAGCTCATCCGTGTAGGAGAGCTGATGTGCCTCCAGCATGGAATCCACATACTCATTCAGCACCCCCATGCACTCCACCTTATGCACAGGTGTTTTCACAGAAAACCCTGCGCTGCCCGCACACTCCTCTGCCTTCAAGCCCGTAAACCCAACCCACATATAAGACCACGGGTCATCCATATCAGCTTCATACCATGCCTCCGTACTGGGGGGGATCAGAAACGCGTCCCCTGCACTTAAATGATACTTCTTTTTATAGATTTCCAGAGTCCCCTTACCTTCCCTCACAATATGCAATACATAAGAAGTCCTCTTATTCGGCCCGAACCGGTGCCCCGGGTCGCAGTATTCCCAGCCGCAGTAGATAAGACATAACTCCACAGCTTCCCTCTGAAGATCCTCCAGGCATCTGTATCTGGCCGAACTGGTAAAACCGGTAGTGTGTTTCAACGTAATCCCCCTCCCTCTGTATGCGCATACGGCAGCCTGCAGGATACATCTCCTTACCCGCACCTGCTGCAGCCGTGGATAAAAAACGGCGGAAATGTCCGGGAACACTACCCTGAACATTCCCGCCGCAAAATTCTAGTCAGTTACCTTTTTCAGGGTGTAGAGCAGGGATGCAAAATCTCCGCCCTTTTTATTCAAATCTTCCCTGTCGATCGGTATTCCCACCTGCATCAGCTCATCACCGTATGCCCGGTAGGTTTTCACCATATTTTCCTCTGTCTGTATACCATATATCTTAGCAAGACTCTCATCATAGGACGCGGAAGGAGCCATGTCGCAGCTCACCTCATACAGCGTTCCCGCATCAAGACCCTGCAGTTTGAATCGGATCCAGGACGCATTCACCTTGTTCATTCTCTGGTAAAATGCAGCCACAGCCCGGGATTTATCCTGCGCCACTACCATCCAGGCAGTCTCATTGCCCTCAAACGGACTTAACAGACGGTAGAAATCACCGTCCACCTGGATCAGTTCTCTGTATTCCTTCATAAACGCGATCTGTTTTTTAACACTCTCCAGCTCCGCCTCAGACAGAAGGTTTAAGTCCAGCTCATAGCCAAAGGTTCCGAAATACGCCACGTTTGCCCTGGTCTCAATAGGTGTCATACGGTGCATCTGATGGTTCGGCACTGCTGATACATGGGACCCCATGCTGACAACCGGATATACATAAGAGGTGCCGTACTGGATCTTTGTCCTCTCGCTGGCATCCGTATCGTCACTGGTCCAGGTCTGCGGCGCAAAATAAAGCATAGCCGGGTCAAACCTGGCACCGCCGCTGGCGCAGGATTCAAACAGGATTTCTGGAAATTCCATTGTCAGGCGCGTGTACAGGTCATACACACCCAAAATATACTTATGCATCACCTTACCCTGCTGGGAGGCATCTGCACCTCTGCTGTAAGGCTCTGTCATATAACGGTTCATATCCCATTTGATATAGGAAATGGAAGATTCACGGAGAACCTTTGCTATCATTTTGTAGATATAATCTACCACTTCTTTTCTGGAGAAGTCAAGTACATGCTGATGCCTTGCATGGGACTCAAAGCGGTCCGGCGCGCCAATGAGCCAGTCCGGATGTGCCCGGTAAAGGTCACTGTCCTTGTTCACCATCTCCAGCTCCACCCAGAGGCCGAACTTCAGCCCCAAAGCTTCCACCTTGCGGGAAAGGCCTGCAATGCCGTCCGGCAGTTTTTCAAGGTTTACATACCAGTCTCCAAGTCCTCTGTAGTCATCATTCCTGGCGCCAAACCATCCGTCATCCAGAACAAACAGTTCCACGCCTGCCTCTTTTGCCTTCTCCGCTATCTTTAATATCTTTTCCTCATTAAAGTCAAAATATGTGGCCTCCCAGTTATTGAGCAGGATAGGGCGTGCCTTGTCTCTCCAGGTCCCCCTCATAAGACGTGTCCTGTAAAGCCTGTGATATGCCTGGCTCATCTTGTTCAGGCCCCGGTCACTGTATACCATGACCACCTCAGGCGTCTGGAAGCTCTCACCCTGGTTCAGTTCCCAGGAAAAATCCTCCGGGTTGATGCCCAGCATAACCCTTGTCATATCAAAAGTGGAAACCTCAGCCTGTGCCAGGAAATTGCCGCTGTACACCAGGCTGAATCCATAGACTTCCCCCTGGTTCTCTGTGGTTTGAGGCCGTTTCAAAGCAATGAACGGGTTGTGCTCCGCACCACCGCAGGTGCCGTTCAGACTATGCACAGACTGAATACCCATTTCCAGCTTTCTGTTCTTCACATAACGTTCTCTGGACCATGCACCGGAAAGCTGCACCAGTTCATAATCCATATCCAGAAATTCCACGCTGGCACTCATGGCGCGCTCCAGAACGATCTTCTGCTCCCCCTTCTGCTCAAAACGGGCATTCCGGGTGATCACAGGGTAGTCCTCATAAATGGTATACGTGAGCACCAGGTCTGTATCTGTTACTTGATCATGAAGTGTGACCTCCAGTGTCTCCGCCTCATCCTCGGACTCAGCATAAGTGGAGGGAAGAGGGGGGATCCCTTTCTTTCCCTTATAAATCTCATGGGAAACATAGGAAAAGTCAACCAGCCTGCTGCCATTTTCCTGCAGAACGGTAAGTGCAGGGCTTCTGTAGTCACCGGTTCCGTACACAGGATATTCCTGCCTTGTATACTGCATGGACAATATACCCGGCTCCGGGATACACACTGACATCTGGGAACGCATGGCTTCCTCATGGAGATAACCAAAATCCTCCTTATCGCGGATCACCTTTCCGTAATACAGGTTCTCAAGCTGTCCGTTTTCCATGATACGCATGAGATAACTTACTTCTCTGTTAAAAATATGAAATTCTTTTGTCTTTTCATGAAATATAACTGCCATACTTCTCTCCTTTTAAAAAAGGCCGGCGCAATAACTCCTTATTACGCCGGCCTTAAATTTCTTAAAGTTTACCACCGCTGGTTGCGATACCTTCAATGAACTGTTTCTGGAAGATCATGTAGAGGACGATCATCGGAATACAGGCAATCAGGGAAGCTGCCATCAGTTCCGGGAATTTAGCTACATACTGTCCCTGCATTTTTGCAAGTGCGGAAGACAGAACCAGCATCTCCTTATCTGTGTTGACGATCATAGGCCACATCAGGTCTTTGAACGCAAACACTGCTGTAAAGATTCCCAGGGCAACCATACTGGACCGGGTAAGCGGCGCCATAATAAAGAGGAAAGTCTGTCCGATATTACATCCATCCAGTCTCGCAGCCTCTTCCAGGTCATTGGGGAGTCCCATATAACCCTGACGGAGCAGGAAGGTACCAAATGCGGTAACAATACCAGGAAATACCAGTGCAAAAATGGTATTCAGCATTCCCATTTTACTTACCATTAGGTACTGGGGAATAATGAAAATCTGAACCGGTACCATCATCTGCAGAAGTACCAGGGAAAAACAGAAATCTCTTCCTTTAAAATGCAGACGCCCAAAGGCATAGCCTGCCATGGTAGCTGTAAGTACCGCGCAGATCACACGGAATAAAATCAGCAGCAATGTATTTTTATACAGAATAAGGAAGTTCATGTTCTCCATAACGGAGGTAAATGCTTCTGTTCTCCATACCTTGGGGAAGATAACAAACGGGTTGACAGAAGTTGCCTCTGTCACTGACTTAAACGCTGTGAGAATCATCCACAGGAAAGGTATCAACATGGTGATAGATACCAGAATCAAGATCACGTGAATAATTATGTTAATAATTTTACTTTTTCTTTCCATACTATCCATTCTGCACCCCCCTTTCTAGTTGTAGAACACCCATTTTTTCTGTCCTATCATCTGGAACACCGTGATGATCATGGTGATGATCAGAAGCAGGATAACAATAGTTGCACCGTAACCCATATTCTTGTTGATGAACGCGTATTTGTAGAACAGGTATACCAGGGACTGTGTCTTCTCCAGTGCCGGGTTGGATTTATCCATTACCATATACATTAAATCGAATACTTGAAGGGAACCGATGACACGTGTTACAAGAACAAAGAAAATAGTTGGGGATAACAGGGGTACTGTTATATGGAAGAAGCTCTTAACACCCGTAGCACCGTCAATCTCCGCCGCTTCATAATAGTCGTGGGGAATCTCCTGCAGGCCGGATATAAATAACACCATGTTATAACCTATAATGGACCATACACCGATAACAGCAATAGAAAATACTGCGATCTTGGGATCTGATACCCATTTAACACTTGTATGGAACACATTGTTGATCAGACCGAAATCTGAGTTAAACAGCCATCTCCAAACCATGGCAACTGCCGCCGGTGCTGCAACCATGGGGAGGAAGATAATAGTACGGTAAATACCGCGGCCCTTCATTTTTCTGTTAAGCAGAACTGCCAGAACAAGAGCGATCACAATAGAGAACGGAACCTCTACGACCGCATATTTGAATGTGTTGATCAGAGACTGCCAAACTTCATGGTCTCCGAAAACTTTAATATAATTTTCTACTCCAACAAAGATATTTCCTTTTCCGAAATCCCCTGTCTTAAAGAAACTCTGGTACAGAGTCTGGAAAATCGGGATGATATTTAAAATAACCAGTCCAATCACAGTTGGAAGGATAAACAGCCAGCCCCACAAAAACTCGCTGCGTTCCCTGCTGGTTTTCATTTGTTTCTTTGCATTCCCATTACTAGCCACGCCACTCACTCCTTTTCCAAATACAGGCAGATTCTTACGAACCTGCCTGCAATTTAATCCTCGGTCAATTCAGCTTCTTTTCGATCACTCTTCGGCTAATTTCTCATTCATCTGCTCTGCCATCTTCTTGCAGGCATCTTCCATGGACATTTCACCGGTATATACACTCTTTAAGATTTCATTGTCTTCATTTTCCCAGGTAACTGTTGTCTTGGAGTAAGGTCTGATCACCATGTCATCCATCATGTTCAGGTATGCTTCCAGATTAAAGTTAGCAGATTTTGCCCATGCATCAGATGTACCTGTGTATGCGGACATTGTAACACCAAGTTCAGCCTGTTTTTCCTGTGCTTCTTTGGAGCCCAGGTATTCGATCAGCTGCCAAGCTTCGTCTGTATGCCCGCCGTTTGCTGCTGCTGCCCATCCAAGACCATTATAAATAGAAGCTCTTCTACCTGTTTCTGCATTCTTCGGAAGTTCTACAACGTCACAGTTTTCTGCTGTGTACTCATTGTCGCGGTATGCTGCCAGCATCCAGGAACCCTGGAATACCATAGCTACTTTGCCGGACTGGAACAGTACGTCCTCACCATTCTCAGACATAGTCTCGATGGAAGGCATAACGCCGTCTTTGATCCATCCTTCTAACATCTGCATTGCTTCGATGGTCTTAGGATCATCCCATCCGGATTTTTTCTTGTCATCGCTGATCACTGTTCCGCCGTTATCATAGATCATGTTGTAATAACCGGCCTGGTTGTTGTCGTTTCTAAGTGCCATACCGTACTGGCTTCCGTCTTCTTTTGTCAGCTTCTTAGCTGCCTCTGTCACGTCATCCCATGTCCAGTCTGCTGTAGGATATTCAAGGCCTGCCTCGTCAAACATTGTTTTGTTATACCAAAGCGCAATAGTATCTACATCCTTAGGAACTGCATAACATTTATCTTCATATGTATACAGGCCCCAGATATCTGACGGGTAGTTTTCCGGGTCGATCTTATCGCTGGCTGCAATCTTGTCTGTCAGATCAAGAAGCATGTCATTGGACATATATCTCTGGCTCTCGTTAGAGTGCATCCAGAATACATCCGGAAGGGAACCGCCCTGCGCGCCTGCCTCTAACATGGTCCAGTACTCGTCCCATTTTACAACGGAGAGTTTTGTCTTGATTCCGGTCTGCTCTGTGAAGCCTGCCAGGATCTCTTTGATTCCGGGTTCCTGGTAGGGATCCCAGATAGATACAGAAAGTTCTGCGTCGCTGGAGCCTTTGCTTTCTTCACCTTCGGTTTTGTCTCCTTCGCTCTCTGTCTTGGTGCCGCTGTCACCAGACTCTTTTGTGTCTCCGCCGCTGTTACCTCCACATGCTGTCAGTGACAGTGCCATAACGCTTGCCAGTGATAATGCTGCTACCTTTCTGAATTTCATACTTGCTCCTCCTTTTGCATTAAAGCTTTCGTCAGATTAACAGTTTTTACTGTATCTCTGAGTGATAACCTTATTATAATTGCACATGGAATAATGTTAAATGGATATATGTTTTTATAATATGTCATAATGTTATATGTTTGTGCGGTTTTTACACTTTTCATTGATTTCATGGGCTTTTCCTTACAGTTTACTTCAGGTTCAAGCTTTGTTTTCCATATACTTTTGGTTGTTTTCGTCACAATGACGGGTTCATTCTCACATATTAACACCACATTAAATCTAAATGAGGTTACATTATTCCATATTTTTTACATTTTTCCTGTTTTTTCTATTGTTTCGCGCAAAATTACATACCCCAATTGCATTCTTCACCATTTAATGCTAGAATAGCCCTTAGATAAACATCAAAATTCTTCATTTCAGAAAGGGCGGGAATTATGAATCTTTTAAACGAAGACAATGTAGTTCACATTTTTCTCAGCAGGATCGGCGATCTGGTAGCAGCTAATCTTCTGTTCATTGTCTGCTGCATCCCCATTGTCACCATAGGACCGGCGCTCACAGCACTATACCACTGCACCCTGCGCATGGTAAAAGGAAATGACAGCAGTACAGCCAAAACATTTTTCCGCGCGTTTAAGCAGAACTTTCTCCAGTCCCTTGTTGTGTGGCTGGGTATTTTGCTGGTGGGTGTCATATTGTTTCTGAACCTTCGCTTTCTGATCCAGGCACAGGGACAGTCCTCATATGGTAAGATCTTATTCTACATGTCAGGAGCGCTTATGGGGCTTTGGGTCATAACAGCACTCTATATATTTCCTGTGATCGCCGCTTTTGCCAACACCACCAGGAACCTGCTGAAAAATTCCGTTCTTTTTGCCTTCATGCATTTTCCTTCCACGCTTGCTATGGCTGTTATCACAATTCTGCCTATGTTTATGACTTATCAGGATTTGGAGCTGATGCCGCTTTATGCGTCCTGCTGGTTTTTCTTCGGCTTCGCGCTGACGGCCTATATTGACTCTTTCCTGCTGTACCGGATTTTCCGGCCTTACCTTGAAAAAGAAAAGGATCCTCAAAAAGAGGAGCAGAAATAGTAGAGTAGGCGAGTAATATTTTCACTCGCCCCTCATCAAACCGTGCATGAGGTTCTCCCTCACACGGCTT
>ERZ778512.112-NODE-112-length-86799-cov-13.931465_pt1 | contig 86799 bp, 95 predicted proteins | sample MGYA00510346_ERZ778512 | MGnify/ENA primary metagenome ERZ778512 (study PRJEB29527, sample SAMN07138962) | mouse gut metagenome | material: feces | host: mouse | place: China:Nanjing | collected 2016-01-25 ...
GGGGGGGGGCGAATCTTTGCTTATTTGCAATTTTTTCAAGAAGTGCGTAAGTTAAGAGGAGAGCTGAAAGAGAAAAGGAAATGAGATTCTATTGCGTCCTTACAAACAAAGCAAAGCGTGCAAATGTAAGAATCTAATCTTAGCCACTTTATTGGAATTGAAGTAAGAAATTTGTATGATATATGCGGATTTAAGGTATCGGCTTTCTTAAAAAGGAGGCGATATGGCAGAAGTTATAATTGTTCTAGTTATTATACTCTTGCTCATTCTAGCCGTGAAAAGCTAGAGATAAGCATTAATAATTTCAACATTTTGATTTTATGCCACCTCCGCTTATAAAAGCCTTAAATCCCTTGTAAATCTAAAGCCACTTTAAGCGGGAGTGGTTTTAGTCTCAAAGCCCATTTTTCTTTAGTTTTTAGATTCTCTCTATTAAATATTTTTGATTGTTCGGCTTATGGATTTGTGCAGTGCTACGAATTGTAAGTAATTCTCGCAATGATAGAAAACCAAAGTTCTCGCAAGAACGCAAGGAGATTTCTTGCGAATTCAAGCTTTATTCCAAACTTTCTAGCATAGAGCCAATGCTCTCCTCTAGGCTAAAAAGCGGCTTCCACCCTAAATTTTGGAGCTTAGAAGTATCCAAACTTCTTTCAAAAGGAGGTAGAAAAGCCGAAAGATTCGCCTTTTGGCATTGCTTAATTGGAATCTCTACGCCTTTTTTACTGCCTACTTCCTTTGCGATTTGCTTTGCAAGCTCCAAAATGCTGATAAAAATGTTAGGATTGGCAAGATTGTAAATACCCGTTGTGTTTTTGTCCAAAAGTCCCAATAAGATTCCACTTGAAGCGTCAAAAACATCTAAATAATTGCGTTTCGTCTCCCCTTTTGTGAGCAGGGTAATTTCGCCTTTTTCTAAGGCTTGGCTCAAAAACGCCATATAGACGCGCTGGTCTTCTTTGCTCACTCCTGCCCCTATGACTTGACTTAAGCGCAAGATACAGATATTCAAGGAATATTGCGTCGCATAAGCAATCATCAAATGCTCACACAATCGCTTGGCGGCAGGATAGCAGTTTCTAGGGTTTAGCACAGGAAGCACGCCCAAATCCTCCTCACGCACATTTTTTTCTTTTGTCTCCCCATAGACTTCCATAGTGGATAAAAAAACGATTTTTTTGCTTTGATTCTTTCTTGCTAATTCTAACAAATCTTTCGTGTGCTGGTAAATTGTTTCTATTGTTTCCACAGGAGAATCTACGAAATATTGACTTTGCGTAGGTGAGGCACAACATAGGAGATAATCTATTTTTTCTAAGCATTCTTTGTAATCTTCAATGAACATTAAAGAATCGCATTGAGGATTGATTGAAATGCCCAAAGTCTGGAATCTTTCCAAAGCCCTTTTTTTATTTCTTGTCGTGCAATAAATTTTAATGTTTTTTACATTGCGCAAAAGAACGCTGATAAACATAGAGCCAATCAAGCCGCTTCCACCGCTGATAAGAAGTGTTTGGTTCTCTAGGGAGGCAAACCAATGTGCGAAGTTTTCTTTGAGCCTTAATGCGCCATCTCTTAAGAGTTTTGCAGTCATTTTAGATTCCAAAAATGTTTTCTACATCACGTGTTTTCATAATGGATTCTATCAAATAATAATCCATAGCTGTGGTGAGTTTGACATTACAAACCGAACATTCTACAAAATGCAATGGGATTCCATAGAAGTTTGCCATAGAAGCCGTATCAATGAAGCTTCGCTTTTCCTTTTTGGCGCGATGATGAATCCTTAAAATCTCCTCCAAAATAAAGCTTTGTGGGGCTTTTGCCACCATACATTCCTCTCTATCAAAAATCGTTTGGATTTCCCCTGCCTCCCCTTTAAGCGCAATAGTTTCATAAGTTTTTGAAGCACTAATTGCATTGCCGTGTTGCTCTACGCAAGCAAGATTTTGGGTAATTTCCTCGTGCGTGATGAGGGGGCGGACACCATCGTGGATTAGGACAATATCACGCGGATTTTTGGAGTATTTTTTGGCACATTGCAATCCCAAAAAGATAGATTCCTGCCCGCTCACTCCACCGGGGATTATCTCTGCAATTTTGGAGATTTGGTATTTGGAGATTTCTGCTTGTAGTTTGGGGATATAAGATTCTAGGCAAACAACAAGGATTTTGTCTATTTTGTGATGACTTTCAAAAATTTTTAAAGTATGGATAATCACAGGAATCCCGCCAATGGTTAAGAATTGTTTGGGGATTCCACTTTTGTGGTTCATTCTTTGTCCTGTGCCACCTGCAAAAATTACAACGATGTTTTTCAAATTTATCCTTATATGGTTTCTCTTGAATTAAAGCAATTTTAACATAAAATCTACTACTTTTGCGCTGGAATCTCCTTTGCAAGATTCCATATATTCTTCCCAAAGACAATGAGAGGTTTCTTGTTGCATTGCCAAAATCAATTCCTCTTGTGTGTAAGCGACATTTTCTCTGCCGACTAATTCCTCTGGAGTGCGATAAAGCGGGCGATTGGAAGCGAGATAATCCTCTAAATCCGGCACATAAAGCAAAATGGGGCGATGAAAAAATGCAAAATCAAAAATAATAGACGAATAATCGCTAATCAGTGCGTCGCTGATGCTTAAAATCCATTCTAAAGGCTCATAGCTAACATTGATAAAGTCTTGATTGGCAAGTTTTAGGCTTGGGTGGCTTCGCACGATGATGACTTTGTCGTCAAAAGTTCGGTTGATTTTTGGCACATCAAGCAGGATTTCTCCCTCACGTCTTTTGCGTGATTCTCTAAAAGTTGGTGCATAGAGATAGATTTTTTTGCCTTTTAATGCGGGATATTTCTGCAGAAATTCTTGCTTGTTTTTTGTAGAATGGATTTGAAAGAATCGGTCAAGTCTTGGAAGTCCGAAGCTTAAAATTTGGGATTCTTTGACATTAAACATTCGCGCATAATCTGCTTTGAGCTTTTCATCTGAAATATTGACAAAACGCGTGTTTTTGTGAATCCTTTTTGCCCTTTTGAAATCTTGCGCATTGGTGCAAATATCAAACGCAACTTTCTTGTATAAGCCCCCACCATGCCAAAGTTGAATCACAATACTATCGCTTTTTAATTTTAGATGAGATAAAAAAAAGTTGCTTTGGTCTAGCAAAATGATTTTGGATTTCAAAAGCAAAAAGAGTGTTGAAAGTGATTTATTGTTTTTGCAGACTTTATAAGGAATCTTGCGCAAATCAAGTGTATTTTGAATGCAAGAGAGATTAGAATAAGCAAGGCTCGTATCAGAAAAAACGAGCGTGATTCCGTCTTTTTTCACAAAAGAAAAAACAAAAACAAAGATTTTTAAAAATAAAGAAAGCAAATAAGGCAAGGGATTCTCTGAAATTTAGTTATAATTGTAGGAATGATTCCATAAAATACATAAATTTAGGCTTTAGGGAATGTTTCAAAATTATTATTTTTATAATCTTTTGCAAATTTTTACCACAAAAAACTTTAAGGGTTGGGGACGCAAAAAAACAGGAAAATTTGCTGTAATGTGTCATAAAATTTTTGGTGGTGATTTGACATTGCTTGAAGATGGTTTTGTCCGCTCACTCGGGCTTGGAGTGGAAAATTCCCCAAGATTCAGTGTTGTAGAGGATAAGCTTGGAATCTATTATGACGCGACAAGCCCTAGCACATTAGAAAATTTACTCAACACCTATGATTTTGATTCCGACCCAAAACTTCTTGCGACTGCAAGGGAAGCAATGCGTCGCATTGTGCAGTATAATATTTCCAAGTATAATTGTTCCAAAATGCTTCCACAGGATTATTTTGCCAAAGATTCTAGCAAGAAAAAAATCTTGATTATTGCGCAGACGAATCAAGATTCTAGCTTGTTGTATGGTTATGGGGAGAAATTTAGCACAAGTGAGATGATAGAATCCGCATACAAAGAAAATAAAGGCGCAAAAATTTATCTGAAAATTCACCCCGATGTCCTAAGTGGCAAGCGGCAATCCGATATTCTTAAGCACGAGATTCCACCCTTTTGTGAAGTGATAACAGAGGATTTTAATCCGATTTCTTTGCTGAAATGTTTTGACAAAGTCTATACAAAAACTTCGCAAATGGGTTTTGAATCTTTGCTTGTAGGCTGTGAGTGTGTGTGCTTTGGAATGCCTTTTTATGCGGGTTGGGGGCTAACACAGGATAAACAAACTTGCGCAAGGCGGAATCGCAAACTAAGCTTAGAGGAGGTTTTTGCTGCAAGTTATATCCTCTATGCGCGGTATTTTAATCCTATCTACAACCGCAAAAGCGATATTTTGGATACTTTAGAAACGATTAAAAAATATCGTTACAAAAAGAGTTCCAAAAAGGCTTTTATGTTTGGATTCTCTCTTTGGAAACACCATTTCCTTTTTGGATATTCGCGAAAAAAACCTAATTTCATTCAACCCTTTTTAAAGGAATTTCAACCGCAAAATATCATTTTTATCAATCCTCTTTGGGCAAATGCTTTAGACTTGGCTTTTAAAAAGGGTTTGGATAAGGAGAGTGTGATTTTTGTTTGGGGTAGAAAGGAGTTTAGTGCGTTAGAATCCTATGCAAAGACAAATGCGATTCCTCTAGTTCGCGTAGAAGATGGCTTTATCCGCTCACTAGCTTTAGGTTCTGACCTCACACGCCCTTTTTCTTTGGTTTTTGATGATAGAGGAATTTATTTTGATTCTACTGCACCAAGCAGACTAGAGGAGATTTTGCAAAATACACAATTCTCGCACGAGATTTTGGAAGAGGCAAAGGATTTAAAAGAGCAAATCCTAAAGAAAAAAATCAGTAAATACAATATTGATTCTCACGCAATTCTTAATCTTCCGCAAGAGAAGCCGAAGATTCTTGTTGTCGGACAGGTAGAAGATGATGCTTCGATTCGTTTTGGTGCAGCGGGGAGAACAAATCTTTCTTTGTTACAACAAGCAAGAGAGGAAAATCCACAGAGCTATATCCTCTACAAGCCCCACCCCGATGTGTTAAGTGGGAATCGCACGGGGCATATTGCACCACAAGTTGCATTAAAGTATTGCGATGAGATTCTTGAAAGAGTGAGTTTGCCCTCTGTGATAGAAGTCGTAGAGGAGGTGCATACACTCACTTCGCTTAGTGGGTTTGAGGCTTTGTTGTATGGCAAAAAGGTTGTTACTTATGGAATGCCTTTTTATGCGGGTTGGGGGCTAACACAGGATAAACAAACTTGCGCAAGGCGGAATCGCAAACTAAGCTTAGAGGAATTATTTTGCGGAACATATCTCCTCTATCCGCGTTATATCCACCCCAAAACACTAGAGCTTTGCGCGCCAAGCGTATTGATAGAAGCGTTGGGGCAAGAGAGACAAAGGATTCAGACTCACAAGTTTTATGCTTTTAAGATTTGGCTTTATTCGTTTGTTTCAAGAAAAATCCAAAGGCTTTTTAGGGGCTTTAAGCGGTAAGATTCTTGCTTTTTACTTTGCGATTCCATTGCAAAAGTTTTTTCTTAATTTGAGGATAGATTGCTGCGACTTGATTAAGTCAAGTCTTGCAAGGACTCGTTATTTTAAGATTCTTGGCAGGGTAATGCCCTGTTGGTTTTGGTATTTGCCTTTTTTGTCTTTATAGCTGACTTCGCAAGGCGCGTCTCCCTCTAAAAACAACACCTGTGCAATTCCCTCGTTTGCGTAGATTTTGGCAGGAAGCGGCGTGGTGTTGCTAATCTCAATTGTAATGTGTCCCTCAAATTCCGGCTCAAAAGGCGTAACATTGACAATGATTCCACATCGCGCATAGGTGCTTTTTCCTAGACAAATGGCTAAAATATTGCGTGGAATCTTAAAGTATTCAATCGTTCTTGCAAGCGCAAAGGAGTTGGGTGGCACGATACACACATCGCCAACAAAATCTACTACATTTGCTGCGTCAAAATTCTTTGGATCTACCACCATTGCATTAATGTTGGTAAAAATCTTAAACTCATTGCTCACGCGAATATCATAGCCATAGCTTGATAATCCAAAACTCACAACGCCTTGCCCCACTTGATTTTCGCAAAAAGGTTCAATCATTGCATATTTTTGCGCCATTTCGCGAATCCATCGGTCTTCTTTTAATCCCATTTGATTCCTTATTTATTTTTTAAATTAAATTATGATATTATAACAGATTAAATCAGTAAAATTCTTTTGGATAACAAAGGAATTTGGGAATCTATTTCAAAAAGGCTTAAGAATGAATTTTAAAGAGATAAAAGAACTTATAGAAATCTTTGATGCAAGTAATCTGAATCGTCTTAGTATTTCACAAGAAAATTCAACCATTAAACTTCAGAAAGGGCAAAATTGCGCAACAGCAGTGGTTGTAGAATCGCAAAATGCTCCTAGCGCGACTTTGCAAGCCCCACAAAGCCTTCCACAAATCGCCCCTGTCGCTTCTGCTCCAGTTGCGCCGATTTTAGTAGGAGAGACGATTAATTCTCCAATGGTCGGCACATTTTATCGTTGTCCTTCGCCCGATACTCCAGCATATGTGAATGCAGGAGATAAAGTCAAAAAAGGACAAACATTAGGAATCATAGAAGCAATGAAGATTATGAATGAGATTGAAGCAGAGTTTGATTGCATTATCAAAGAAATTATTCCAAGTGATGCGACGCCTGTGGAATATAATTCCCCCTTGTTTGTGGTGGAGAGAATCTAATGCAAGAAACACAAAAAGAAATTCATACCATTTTAATTGCTAATCGCGGAGAAATTGCCTTAAGGGCGATTCGCACGATTAAAGAAATGGGAAAAAAAGCCATTGTAGTGTATTCCACAGCGGATAAAGATGCACATTATTTGGATTTAGCAGACGCAAAAGTGTGTATTGGCGGGGATAAATCAAGCGAAAGTTATCTCAATATTCCAGCCATTATTTCTGCTGCGGAACTCTTTAATGCAGACGCAATCTTTCCCGGATATGGATTTTTGAGTGAGAATCAAAATTTTGTTGAAATTTGTAAGCACCATAAGATGGAGTTTATAGGACCAAATCCTGATGTAATGGCGTTAATGAGCGACAAAAGCAAAGCTAAAGAAGTAATGAAAAATGCAGGTGTGCCTGTGATTCCGGGTAGTGATGGCGCAGTTTCCTCCAAAGAAGAAGCCTTGAAACTTGCCAAGGAAATTGGCTATCCTGTGATTTTAAAGGCTGCAGCAGGAGGTGGTGGGCGTGGAATGCGTATTGTAGAAAAAGAAGAAAATATGTTCAACGCCTATCTTGCAGCAGAAAGTGAAGCGATTAGTGCGTTTGGTGATGGCACAATTTATATGGAAAAATTCATTGACCAGCCAAAACACATTGAAGTGCAGATTCTTGCAGATAAACACGGCAATGTTTTACATGTAGGAGAGAGAGATTGCTCATTGCAGAGGCGACATCAAAAGCTTATTGAAGAATCCCCCGCCCCTACATTAGAGCCAAAAACACGTGAGAAACTATTGCAAACTGCTATTACTGCGACAAAGGCGATTAAATATGTGGGTGCAGGTACTTATGAATTTTTGCTAGATTCCAATCAAAATTTTTATTTTATGGAGATGAATACACGCTTGCAAGTAGAACACCCTGTAAGTGAGCTAGTCAGTGGGCTAGATATTATTGAACTGATGATTAGAATCGCAGAAGGGCAGAGTTTGCCCAAACAAGAGGAAATCCATTTCAAAGGTTGTGCAATGGAATGTAGAATTACAGCAGAAGATCCTGTGAAATTTTATCCTTCAGCGGGTAAAATTACAAAATGGATTGCGCCCGGTGGTGGTAATGTGCGTCTTGATACGCACGCATATGCGGGCTATGTTGTGCCAATGTTTTATGATTCTATGATTGGCAAACTGATTGTATGGGGCAAGAATCGCAAAGAAGCAATTGCAAGAATGTCGCGTGCTTTAGATGAGTTTTGCATTGAGGGAATCAAGACAACGATTGCTTTTCATCAGGAAATGATGAAAAATGAAGATTTTAAGAGAGGAGTGATTCACACGAAGTATTTAGAGCAGAAAATGGCAAATAAAGCGGAAAAGAAGTAAAAGTGGAATGAAAAATGCTTGTAATTTTGAAAATATTGCAAGGAAGCAATCTAACGATTTAAGGAGAGAAGATGAAAATCGGAAATACACAAGTTGCAAATGAAAGTTTGATTAGCCTAAATAAAGCAAAAGAGAATGAGAAAGACGCGTTAAAGAAAATCTCGTCTCCTCGTCCATTAGAGGCGACAGATGGTGCGAGTTTGGCTTTGGCAAATGCACTTTTATCTCAAGCAAACTCAATGTCTCAAGGAATCCGCAATGCAAATGACGCACTAGGTGTGATGCAAATTGCAGACGCGACACTTTCTAACATTACAGATTCTGCGATTCGTATGAATGAACTTTCTGTGGCTTTGGGAAATCCTGCATTAAATAATGAGCAAAGAGCAATGATTGAAAGTGAAGCAAACGCACTAACTCAAGCAATGAGTGACGCTACAAGTCAAGCAGTTTTTAATGGTAGAAATGTTTTTAGCGGACAAATGAGTTTTGTAACCGGCAATGGAACAGAAAGCATCAATATGCAAGCCCCCAATGTTTCAGGCTTGAATGTTAATAATCAACAAAGTATTTTGGATTTTATTAACAATGTTAATATGAGTCGTGCAGACATTGGTTCTGCAATGAATGGAATCCAATCTGGCGTGAATGCAAGTATGAATACCGTAGTAAATTTGAAAGCTGCGGAAGGTGGATTAATGAAAGATGATTTGGCGGAAAATTACAATCAATTAAATTCTGCAAAACTAAAAGAAAATGCTTCTCTTTATGTTGCATCTTTTAATGCGCAATATTTGCAAAGTCGCTTAGACGCATTGCTAGGCTAATTGATTTTTCTTAAGCTTTACGGATAATCTTCTTAATATTGTAGAAGCAAAGAGATTCTCCTTTCTCTTTGTGTTTTTTATTTCTCCTTAAAAACAATTTGAAAATGATGGGTCATATTTTGTGTTGAAAATCTTGCTTTTATGGTAAGATTCTGTTTTCAAGTCCCTACATAAGGATTCTTAATGTTTTTTAGTAAATATTCCGCAAGTGGTAATGATTTTATTCTCACGCATACTTTTGGCACTCAAAAACGCGCATTTGATAAACTTGCGCGAAGGATTTGTAATCGTCATCAAGGTGTAGGCGCAGATGGTTTAATTATTTTAAAGCCACATTTGGAATATGATTTTGAATGGGAGTTTTATAATTGTGATGGTAGTATTGCGCAAATGTGCGGAAATGGAAGTCGTGCAGCAGCGATGTATGCGTATCATCAAGGAATCGCAAGCTACAAGCAGAGATTCTTAACGCTCGCAGGAGTGATTGATGCAACCCTAGAAGAAAATGTGGTAGAGAGTGCGTTAAGTGGTGTGAAAGTGTTGCAAGAAAATATCTGTGAATTGGGCAACACTTGGGCATTGATTGACACAGGAGTGCCGCATTTAGTTTGTGAGAAAAAGAATGAGTTGAGTAAAGAGGATTTGCGCTCTTTGCGCCATAAATATAATGCAAATGTTAATGTCGCAGAGATTTTGCAAGACAGAGTGATTGCGCGCACCTTTGAGCGCGGGGTGGAAGATGAAACACTTGCATGTGGCACGGGAATGGCAGCAATGTTTTATTATTTGTTTTCTGCGGGCAAGATTTCAAACCCTTGCCTTTTTAATCCCGCAAGCGAAGAGGATTTGTATCTAAAAGAATCTAATCAAAGACTTTATCTCAAAGGCAGAGTGCATAAAATTTGCGATTTTGTAATGTAGAATCCCGCAAGGTTGAACTTGCTCCTGTGATTCTATTTCCCGTCCTTGCTAGTGTAGTGGTAATTTATCTAAACTTTTGGTATGATTTTGAAAATTTATTCTTAAGGAAATATTGTGAGTTTTTGTATTTTATTTGGCGGAAAATCTTATGAACACGAAATCAGTATAGTTAGTGCGATTGCTCTAAAGAAATTATTACCGCAAGTGAAGCATTTTGTTTTTTTAGACGCTTTGCATAATTTTTATTTGATTCCAATACAAAATATGCAGTCTAAATTTTTCAGCTCTAAAGAATACATAAAAGCACAAAAAATTTATCCCAAAAAAGATGGGTTTTATCTGCGCACATTTTTTGGAGAAAAGCCTCTTAATCTACCAATTCTTATTAATCTTATCCACGGAGGAGATGGAGAAGACGGGAGTGTAGCGAGTTTGCTAGACTTTTATGGGATTCCTTATATTGGTCCGCGTAATCCCGCGTGTGTGTTAAGCTTTGATAAGGAGCTAACGAAGTTGCTAGCCAAAGGTCGGGGGGTTTTGAGCCTTGAATATCGTGTGCTGTATCGTGATATGCCTATACCGAAGAATTTAACTTTCCCATTGATTATTAAACCCGCTAGGCTTGGAAGCTCTATTGGAATCAGTATCGTAGAATCGCAAGAAAAGCTGCAATACGCACTAGAATCTGCTTTTGAATTTGATGAAAAAATCCTCATTGAGCCTTTTATAGAGGGAATTAAAGAGTATAACTTGGCGGGTTTTAAGTCCAAAGAGGGAATGAGGTTTTCTTTTGTGGAAGAGCCAGAAAAAAAGAAATTTTTAGATTTTGAAAAAAAATATTTGGATTTTTCGCGCACAAGTAATGCAAAAGAAGCGGAAATTAGCGAAGATTTGAAGTTGGCTTTGCGAGAGAATTTTAGCAAGCTTTATGAAAATTTGTTTGAAGGAGCTTTGATTCGTTGTGATTTTTTTGTCAAGGATAATCAATGTTATTTAAATGAAATTAATCCAATTCCGGGAAGCCTTGCAAATTATCTATTTAAAGATTTTCAAGAATCCTTAAGTCAGCTTTCTAAAGCACTTCCAAAACCTGATGAAATCAAAGTTACCTATGAGTTTTTACACCAAATTCAATTTGCAAAAGGTAAATAATGGCGCAAAAAAGATTGGATTATAAGGGGCAGAGTTTTTCCCTCTCGTATGAGATATTAGAATCCCAAAACCTTTCCGCTCCGACGCTTGTGATTCTGCATGGTTGGGGTGCTAGTAGAACTCTGATGAAACAATCTTTTGGCGGGCTTTTTAAGAATTTTAAGCATTGTTATGTGGATATGCCTGGATTTGGAAATTCTCCTACTCCACCCTTTGCGCTGAATACCTACGACTATGCCGAGATTTTAAAAATTTTTTTAGGGCAATTTTCTTTGATTCCTAGCCATTGTAGCATTATGGGGCATAGTTTTGGTGGGAAAGTCGCGACTTTATTAGAACCCAAAGAATTAATTTTGCTAAGTAGCGCAGGGATTCAAGTGCCAAAAAGCTTTAAAGTGCAATGTAAAATTGCACTTGCTAAATCTTTGAATCGGTTTGTGCCAAGATTAAGTAGAATCTTTAAGCAATTTTTGCGTTCAAAAGATGTAGAAAATATGGACGAAGTGATGTATCAGACTTTTAAAAATGTTGTAGATGAGGATTTTTCAAGCATATTTGCAGAATTTAAGAGTCCGTGCTATATTTTTTGGGGAGAAAGAGACCTTGCTACACCTTTAAAATCGGGTGAAAAAATCCACGCATTGATACCAAATTCTAAATTTTTTGTTTTAGAGGGCGACCATTTTTTCTTTTTGAAAGGTGCGAAAGAGATTGAAAAACTTTATTTAAACATTAAAAAATAAATAAAATTTATCTAAAATTCGCTAAAATTGCACAATTTTTTATTTCAAGGATTCTTTTTTGCAAAGCATTGATATTTTCATTATGGCAACGCGTTGGATTTTTCTTATTGCATTAGGTTATTATGTGATGATAAATCTTCAGTGGTATCATTACAAGATTATGCGCGTATTGTTTAGGCATCATAAGCAGAAATGGCATTTGTTTTATTTTGTGTTTCCTGTTATTTATTTTATTCTAATACCGAATAATCTTTATTGTTATATTGGATTGTATCTTTATGTTGTTTTGCTGGGTGTATGGATTTTTTATTTGAGCAAACGATTGGTTTTGACAAGTAGAATCCTAAGATTTTTTGGGTTATACATCGCCTTTATTTTATTTAATGAATTATTGCTTTTAAAAGTTGCAGAATATTCTATTTTGATTCAAATTGTTTATCTCTTCCCGCTTTTTATTTCTATTGCGCTTTCTTCTTTGATAGAAAGAATCCTGCTCAATCGTTACAAAAAACTTGCTTTAGATAAGTTAGAGAGTATGCCAAACCTTACAATCATAGCGGTTACAGGGAGCTATGGCAAGACAAGCTTAAAAAACTTTTTGTTTCAAATGCTGCAGGAGGGTTTTAAAGTTTATGCGACACCAAGAAGCGTCAATACGCTAACAGGAATCATTGCAGATATTAATCAAAATCTTTCCCCCTTAACAGATATTTATATCGTAGAAGCAGGTGCTAGGGGCGCGGGAGACATTAAAGAGATTGTAGATTTGCTTTCCCCACAGATTGCAGTTGTTGGAAAAATTGGTGAAGCACACATTGAGTATTTTAAAAGCATAGAAAATATTTATAGTGCAAAATATGAAATTTTAGAGAGCAAGGAATTGAGCCGAGCTTATATCTATGAGGGCAACATTCAGCCAAGCCATTGTCCCGTGAGGATTGTTAATTTTCCCAAAAATGCAAGTGAAATAGTAGCAACGCTTGAAGGAACAAGCTTTGTTCTTAAAATAGATGGCAAGAAATTAGAATTTAAAACGCGTATTTTGGGTGCGTTTAATGTGATTAATATTAGTGCGGCGATTGCGGTTGCGAAAGATTTGGGCGTCAGTGAAGAGCATTTGATAAAACGAGTGCAGAAGCTAGAACCTATTAATCATCGTCTAAGCAAGATTACTGTGAATGAAAAGATTATTTTAGACGATAGTTATAATGGAAATCTTGATGGAATGCTTGAAGCAATTCGCCTATCCTCCTTGCATAAAGGTAAGAAAATCATCGTAACACCGGGTCTTGTAGAAAGTTCCAAAGAAGCAAATATCCAATTAGCCGAAGCCATTAGTGAAGTGTTTGATTTAGCGATTATTACAGGAGAGCTGAATTCTAAATTGTTGCGCAAACATATTCGTAAGCCTCAAAAAATCGTTCTTAAGGACAAATCGCATATTGAGCATATTTTAAAGACAACTACAGATAGTGGCAACTTGATTCTTTTTGCCAATGACGCACCAAGCTATATTTAAAAGGTGAGAGGATACAATGGAGTATTTGTATGCGCCTTGGAGAAGCGGGTATTTCAAAGACAAAAGCACAGAGTGTGTATTCTGCGCTATTTCCAAAGGAGATTCTCCTCTAAATACAAAATCTCAACCTCTATTTGAGGGTAGGGGGGATTCCGCTGTGTTGCAAAAATCCGACTTCACAAACCGCGTATTTTACCGCAATGATAAAGTATTTTGCGTGATGAATAAGTTTCCCTATACGCCCGGACATTTTTTGATTATTCCCCATACGCATATCCCTTCACCAGAGCTTTTAGATGTGGAAATTTGGCTACAAATGCAAAGAATTGCACAAAAAGGTGTTGCACTTTTAAAAGAGTTTGGCGCGCAAGGAGTTAATCTAGGAATGAATATTGAACGCGCGGGAGGTGCGGGGATTCCAGAGCATCTACATCTACATTTGATTCCACGTTTCATTGGGGATACAAATTTCTTTACAACGATTGGCGATTCTCGCGCCTATGGAGTGGATTTTGATGAGATTTTCCAACGTATTTATGAGTTGTCCCAAAAACATTTAAGATAAATAAATTAACATTTAAAGGAGAAGTAATGGATAGAATCGCAGTGGCTACTTTAGGTCTTTGCTTGATTGCTTGCAGTATTGTGTTTGGTGTGGGTGCGAACCTTGCCGTGAAAGAATTTCGCGCAGGCGAGCGTAGCGTAGTCGTCAAGGGTTTGAGTGAGCAAGAAGTATTCGCAGATGTGATGATTTTGCCCCTTAGATTTCGTCTTGCGAACAACGACTTGCACGCACTTTATACTGAAGTAGAACGCAATTCTCAAAAAATTGTGAAATTTTTAGAGAAAATGGGGTTTGAGAAAAGCGAGATTACGATTGGTTCGCCCAATATCACCGATAAACTTAGTAATGATTATGCGGACGATAGAAGGGTAACTTATCGTTATTCTGGTAGCGGTGAAGTGATTTTATACACAAAGCAAGTAGAACTTGGTAGAGAAGTGTTTGGGCGCATTACAGAGCTTGGACAAGAGGGAATCGCAATCAATATTAATACCTATGATGTAGAATATAGTTATACGCAGCTCAATTCCATTAAGCCACAAATGATTGAAGAATCTACACTTAATGCAAGAGAGGCTGCACAGAAGTTTGCTAAGGATTCTAATAGCAAACTTGGTAGAATCAAACGCGCAACACAAGGGCAATTTAGTATCAGCAACCGAGACCAAAATACGCAACACATTAAGAATGTGCGTGTTGTCTCTACGATAGAATATTATTTAGAGGATTAATCCTATCCTCTTAGAATCCCAAAACATAAAAGAAAATAAACATCAACCAAAGGAATCCCTAATGTATTGCACTTCCAACACAATGTTTAATCCCCATTCCGCTAAAGAAAGAATAAAGAATCATCTTGCTTATAAATTAGGTTTAGCCTTAATAGAATACGATAAACAAAGAAAAGGAATCTCACAAGAAAACTTCAACTCTAAAGAATCTCAAAATAACAAAACAAACTCTCCTTTCTCTTTTAAACCTCAAGAAACTCTAAATCATTCTATTCCTGTGCGGGGGGGGGGGGCATTCTAACCCTTATTTAGATTCCTTTACACCTCTTGCCTTTTTAAACCTCCTCCTTTCTCTTTATAAACTTAAACAAACCCACAAACAACAACAGCAATTCTATAAACAAACCATACAAGTCTTTCCCTCCCTTAAATATCCTCCCTTGCAATCTTGTAAAGATTATCCAGAATCTTTATCTTATAAATACCATTTAGCTTATCTCTTAGGAGAAGCTTTAAGCAAGGCAGATAAGATTTGGTATAAAGGAGGATATTTTACATTAAACAAGAAAATAAAAGAAGCTAAACACATTTATAAACTGCACCAAGAATATAAAGCAAAACTGCAAGAATTACATCTTTCTTATTGCTTTATTCCTAAAGAATTTCTTTTAGATTCTCTTTCTTTTTTAAAGGCAATAGAAACCCTAATGCACAAACTCAAATCTCAAGAAAACAATTCTTTTAAGATAGAATCTTTCTTTTTTAAACTTTTTTCTCAAATTCCTTTTTCTACTCAAACACCTTTCCTTTTAAAACATAAAGAGGAAATCCTACAATGGCTTAACTCTAAAGAATTTAAAGAACAATATATTAAGACTAATCACTCTTATCCTCCTTTATTGAATCCTGATAGATTGAATGCAAAGAGAGAATCTAAAGAAAAAAACAATCATAATAAAGAAACAGAGTTAAGAATAAAGGAGAGAGAATCTAAAGAATGCAATGTAGAATCCCAAAGAGAGAATAGAGATTCTATCCAACCTTATCCAAACTTAAGTTATGAGAGTATCCCTGCGGAACTTGCTTGGGATTTGAATTTGCCATTGCCGAGGGGGTATGGGTTTGTGTGGTTGGGGGGACACGGAGTAGGAATGGTTGCTCTGTATAGATTTTTTACACAGGCTTGTAATCTTAAAGTGGATTTAAGATGGGATAATAATTCAAAAATGACCTATATCAATCGTTATAATTTTTTGAAAAATAACCAAAATGAAGTTTATAAAACTTTTAATATTTCTGATGTAAGAAAAGAAAAAGATTTCACAAAATATTTATGTTTAGTATCCCAACCAAAAGCTATTCTTTGGAGTGTTAGATGTCCTATCGGGCTCCTTAAACACGCATTGGGGGTAGATTGGGGGAATCGTTGGTGGCGCAAAGATAAAGAAGTGCAACAAACTTTTAATTTGACATACAATTGGAATAAATATATAGAATGGTTAAGATATAACAAGCCCACCATTAATCCTAAATTTTGAATCCTTGAAATCCAACTTATTTATAATGAATGCTTTATCCTCTCATTTTAATCTTGATAAAGTGTATTATCTTGATATGAGTGCCATTAGTCATCAAAAAGCTTTTGAAACTTTGGAATCTTTGTCTAAGATTTTTGGATTTTCTCCACCTAGCAAAGAATCAGAATCTATTTTTAAATGCTATGAATTTAGAGGAAATCTTAGATTTTTGCTTCCTCTAAAATTGTATGCAAATAAAGCAGATATTCCAAATTTATTTAAGAAACATCAAAAAAATAAGGAAAATCTGTTGATTAATAAAAGTAGCATAGTTTTAATGCTTAATCGCCCACAAAATGATAAAAATGCTATTAATATTTTACCTCAAATTAATCAAAGTGATTTGGTTAATGATATGGGGATTTATGTGAGCAGGGAAGATTTAGAAGTTTTAGAAAAGGATAAAGAATTTTATAATGCTATAAAAGAGTATTTAAAAGATTTTTGCGATGCTATTAAAGAGGAACTTCATAAGACAGAAGCAAATAGAATCAAAGAAGAAGATATTTTAATATATCTTAAAGAAAACAAGGAAAAAAGAATTGAACTTAAGAATCTGCTTGATAAAGAATTGAGCCATATCAAACAAATGCGTCCCGACATTGTGGAATCTTGGAAATATTATCAAGAGTTTGAGAGAATGTGTGAGGAGATGGATAAATAAAAGTGGTTGATTGTCCTTGTGAGATTTGGTTTATGGATTGCTACGAAGTTATATAATGCAACTTCTCGCAATGGCACAATGGAAACATTATAAGAAATTGCCTTGTCATTTTATTCCTTACAAGGTTTAGCAAATTTGCAATCTTAAAATTATTTTTTAGCTTAAATTTGCCATAATTGCCAAATTAATTTTAAAAGGGCGCGTGATGATAATCAAAGGTGCGATGGTTTGTGATGCAAATGGCGAACAAAGAGGCGATGTCCGAATAGAAAAAGGCAAGATTGTCGCAGTAGAGCGAAGCATTATGCCAAAGAGTGGCGAGGAGGTTTTGGGAGCAGATAATCTTATTTTGCTTCCGGGCGCGATTGATTTAAATACACGCGTAAGCAATTCAATTTTAAGCAAAGAAAATCTTTTGAAACTTTCCTGCAAAGCCGCACTTGGTGGAATTTCTCAAGCAGTCTTGATTCCAGATTGTAAGCCGACTTCAAGTAGTGAATTGGGATTGGAGCTACTCCACGCATTGAAAGATGAGTTTAAGGCGCAAATTTTGGGCATTTCAGACGCCGTGAATGTAGAAAATCCAAAGTCTTTAAATGAACTTGCGATTCTGCATAAGAAAGGAGCGAAAGGTATCTTTGCAAAATCCAACATTGATGGCAATCTGCTAAGACGTGCTTGCGAATTTGCACTAATGTTTGATGTGCCGATGTTTTTTTCTTGTGAGGACGAATCGCTAAGCGCAAATGGAGTGATGAATGACGGAGAGCTTTCCTCAAGACTTGGATTGCCCGCCATTCCAACCTTAAGTGAAACAAAAGAGGTTGCGCAAATGAGTGAGGTTGCAAGATTTATGGGTGTAAAAGCAGTTTTTTTGGCTCTCGCAACAGAGCGCAGTGTAGAAATTATTGAGGAAGTCAAAAATATTCATCTCAAATCTATTTCCAAAACCAAGACCCCACACCTTTTTTTGCAAACCTCCATTCACCATCTAATGCTAACAGAGAATCTATGCAATCATTATAACACCGCAGCAAAAATCAAGCCACCTTTGAAGTCCGAATCTACGCGCACAAAATTGCTAAAAAGAGTCAAAAGAGGAGAGATTGAGTTGATTACTTCTTTGCAATCTGCGAAGTCTCAAGCGCAAAAAGACCTTGCCTTTGAAGAAGCTGCCTTTGGTATAGATATGATTGAATGTTTCGTGCCGATGTGTTATACATTATTTGTTAAAAATGAGCGTATGAACTTAAGCGAGTTAAGCAAGATTTTAAGCTTGAATCCAGCTCGTGCGTTAGGTTTTAGCGAAAAAGGATTGATTGCGGAAGGTTACGATGCGGATTTGATTTTGATAGATCCAAAAGAAACTTGTGTAATGGATAATCCCGATTCGCCTTATAATGATTGGATTTTTTATGGCGTTGTGAAAGAAATGTTTGTTGAGGGAAAGCAGTGCTTAGGATTTTACACGCATTCTTGAAAGGAGTTGTATGGAAGCAAAATTATTTTTAGTTTATGAGAGATTTGAAAATTGGTTTTTTGGCTTTTTGCCTAATTTTATTAGTGCATTGTTTATTTTGGTTATTGGATATTATCTCTCTAGGATTCTGTCAAAATATATTTCAAAAGCTGTGATTAAAGCAACAAAAGATGAAACATTAGGAGAATTTCTAAAAAATGTTGTTTTTGTCGCAGTTTTGATTTTGACCTTTATCACTGCGCTTTCAAATTTGGGTGTGAAAACAACCTCTATTATTGCAGTTTTAGGAACTGCAGGTTTGGCAATTGCTCTTTCTTTGAAAGATTCTTTATCCAATCTTGCAAGTGGAATCTTACTCGTGGTTTTGCGTCATTTCAACAAAGGAGATACGATTTCTGTTGGCTCTATTACGGGTAAAGTAGATTCTATTAATTTGTTTCAAACTAAGCTCACCACTCCAGATAATCAAGTGGTGGTTTTACCAAATTCTAGTATTGTCAGTGCGCCTATTATCAATGTGAATGCAAATGCAACGCGTCGTATGGATTTGATTTTTGGCGTAGGTTATGCAAGCGATTTGCAAAAGGCGAAGCAAATCTTAGAAGAGATTTTAGAGCAAGAAGAAATTGTTTTGAAAGAGCCCGCACCTGTTATAGGTGTGAATGCTTTAAATGCAAGTAGTGTAGATTTGATTGTGCGTTTTTGGGTAAGGAGTGAGAACTATTTCACAGCAAATATTGCAATGCAGCAAAAGGTTAAATTGCGTTTTGATGCAGAGGGTATTGAGATTCCATACAACAAACTAGATATTAACCTAAATCAATCAATGGGAACGAATCCATAATGCAAATTATTGGCGCGGATTTTGTAGTGCTTTGTGATGCAGAATTTCGCGTCCTCAAAAGAGGTGGGGTTTGCTTTGAATCCGATGAAATTATCGCCATAGATTCCTATACTTCCTTATGCCAACAATACCCCGATATTCCAAGTCAATATTATGAATCCTGCGCTATCACGCCAGCATTAGCAAATTTACATTTACATTTGGAGTTTAGTCAAAATGAAGGAATCTTGCATTTTGGAGATTTTGGAAAATGGCTAGATAGCGTGATTGTGAATCGTGAAACTTTAATGCAAGAAAAATTAATGGGTGTTAATTTAAAAACTGCAATGCAACAAGGAATTACAGAATGCTTGCGAAGTGGTGTGGGGTTTGTAGGGGCGGTTTCAAGTTATGGATATGATTTGGAAGTTTTGGCAGATTCTCCTTTGCGTGTGCTTTATTTTAATGAAGTTATTGGTTCAAAAATAGAAGTTTTGGACATTTTGTTTCAGAATTTTCTTGCGCGTTTGCAGGATTCTAAATCTGTGCAAAATGAGCGTTTTATCCCAGCGGTTGCAATTCATTCTCCCTATTCTGTCCATTCAAAACTGCTTGAAAAAACACTTCAGGTTGCACAAAAGGAAAATTTGCCTCTAAGCGTGCATTTTTTGGAATCTCAAGCGGAGAAAGAATGGCTAGAAACTAGTAGCGGGTATTTCCAAAAGTTTTATCAAAAATTTTTTGGGAGCAATCCTAAATCTTTTTATGATGTGCAAGGTTTTTTGGAGTTTTTTAAGGATACAAAAAATATTTATTTTGTGCATTGTTTGGAAGCGGATTCTCAAATCTTAAGGGAAATTACCACAATGAAAGGCAAAATCATTACTTGCCCTAAATCTAATCGCTTGTTAAACTCCAAGCTCTTGAATCTTAACGCATTGCAAGAATGTGGGATTCCGTTTTGTTTGGGGACAGATGGCAAAAGCTCCAATAATTCTCTTTCTTTGTTAGATGAGTTAAAAATCGCCTTGTTTGCATATAGTGATATGCCTTTAGAGTATTTTGCGAGGGAATTATTGCTTAGTGTAACGCGCAACGCATTTTTGAATACCGATTGGAAGCTTGGAGAATTAAAAGTCGGAAATTTTGCTGATTTTGCTGTGTTTAAAATCCCCAAAACAGAGGAATTTTTAGCGCAAAATTTAATTTTATATGTTAGAGAGGCATTTGCGCTTTATATCAAGGGAATGGAAGTTTTGGAAAATTTACAGGAAAGGGAATAATGCAAAAATTAACGATTTTTAGAGAATACGATATTCGCGGAATCTACAATGAAGATTTAACACGAGAAAATGTTACGCGCATTGGTTATCTTTTGGGGCTAGAATTGCAAAAAAGGGGAGGCAGAAATTTGGGTGTGGGTTATGATGCGCGTGTGCATTCGGAAATCATCTTTGATTGGTTTTGTCAGGGTGTTTTTGCAAGCGGAGCTTGTGCGTATAATCTAGGGAGGATTCCAACTCCTGTGGGATATTTTGCCTTGTATAGTGAGTTTGAAGTACAATCGCAAACTTTGCAACTTGAAGGAAGTGTGATGATTACAGGTTCGCATAATCCTCCTAAATACAATGGGTTTAAAATTACTCTTTGCAAAGAACCATTTTTTGGTGATGCAATTTATGCGTTAGAAAAAGACTTTTACACACTTGAGTTTGAGGAGGTTGCCAAAAAGATTCCAAAAAATACAATTCCCCAAAAGCTGAATGTCTTAGATTTGTATGTGGATTATTTGGCAAATGAGTTTGCGCATTTAAAAGGGTTTGATTTACCTATTTCTATGGATTGTGGGAATGGAATCGCAGGGGTTGGAATCGCACGCATTTTGGAACGTTTGGATATTCGCTTTAAAGGATTATTTTTGGAGCCTGATGGGAACTTTCCTCACCACCACCCAGACCCTAGTGAAGAAAAGAACTTGCAAGACCTTAAAACAGAAGTGGCAGCAAGAGGTGGAATCGGGTTTGCCTTTGATGGCGATGGGGATAGATTGGCGGTGATTAAACATACACGAGAGGGAGGAAAAGTCTATAAAGGTGATGAGCTTGCGATTATTTTTGCACAAACGATTCCACACCCTATTATAATTGGTGAAGTGAAATGCTCATTAAATATGTATGAAAGTATTGATAGAATCGGACAGAGTATAATGTATAAAACAGGGCATAGCAATTTGAAAGTTAAATTAAAAGAGAGTGGTGCGCATATGGCATTTGAAGTCAGTGGGCATATTTTCTTTAACGATAGATATTTTGGGTATGATGACGCAACTTATGCAGCTTTACGTGTTATAGAATTGCTGAAAACAAAGGGCTTAGAGTTTGATAAAGTCCTAGAATCTTTGCCTAAACTCTATTCTACTGATGAAATCAAAATTCAAACGAGTGAAGAAGAAAAATTTGCGCAAGTAGAACGATTAAAAGAGATTTTAAACGATGTTTCCAAACTCCCTGCAAATTTCCCTAAAATCGTTAAGATTATTTCAATTGATGGAGTGCGTGTGATTTTTGAAGAAGGTTGGGGGCTTGTGCGGGCAAGCAATACCACACCTGTGCTTGTAACGCGTTTTGAAGCCAAGAGCAAGGAAGCAGTTGCAATGTATCAAAGAGCACTTTTAGCACTACTAGACAATTTCAAAAAAGAGGAGCAATAATGGAGCAAATCGTCTTGCAATCTCCCTTTGATATGCACTTGCATTTAAGGGACGGAGAGATTCTTGAAAGTGTCGCGAAATTTACTGCACAAAGCTTCAGTGGTGCGCTTGTAATGCCAAATCTCAATCCACCGATTCTAAATGTAGAGGACGCGCTTGCCTATCAAAAGAGAATTTTAAAGGCTTGCGGAGATGAAAATTTCAATCCAATGATGTCTTTATATCTCACAGAAAAATTAGACAAAAAAGAGCTTCAAAAGGCAAAAGAAAAGGATATTCTCTTTATTAAACTCTATCCAAAAGGGGCGACAACAGGAAGCGAGAATGGTGTAAGCGAAATTCTTAATACGAAAATTTTAGAGATTTTAGAGATTGCGCAAGAGCTTGGGCTAATTTTGAGTATTCACGGAGAGAGTAATGGCTTTGTTTTAGAGCGAGAAGCGGAATTCCACGTGGTGTTTGCAGAACTTGCGGAGACTTTTCCGCGCCTAAAAATTATTTTTGAGCACTTGAGTGATAGACGTTCTATTGCTGTGGTAGAAAAATATGACAATCTCTATGCTACACTGACTTTACACCATATTAGTTTGAGCTTAGAAGATGTTATTGGAGGAGCATTGAATCCTCATTGTTTTTGTAAGCCTATTTTAAAGACACCAAAGGACAAAGATGCTTTGTTGCAGATTGCCTTAAGTGCGCATAAGAAGTTTTCTTTTGGTAGCGATTCTGCTCCCCATTTGCAAAGTAACAAAGAAAATGCCAAAGGTGCGGCAGGAATCTTTACTGCACCAATTTTGCTCCCGGCACTCGCGACGCTTTTTGAGACACATAAAAGTCTAGAAAATTTAGAAAACTTCATAAGCGGTAATGCACAAAAAATTTATGGAATCCGCGCAACTGACAAGCAAGTAAAGTTGATTAAAAAACCAATGACAATTCCGCAAGTCATAGAGGGAATCGTCCCGCTTTATGCAGGAAAAACCCTTGCGTGGAGCTTTGGCTAATGTCAAAAATCGCAGTGTATCCTGGCACTTTTGACCCGATTACAAAAGGGCATTTAGATGTGATTGAGCGCGCGTGCAAGCTCTTTGATGGGTTGATTATTGCTGTTGCAAAATCAGATAGCAAACACCCTTTATTTTCTCTTGAAGAACGCGTCAAAATGGTGAATTTGGCAATTAAGGATTCCAAAAATATTTCTTGCAATGTGTGTGTGCAACCTTTTAGGAATCTCATCGCGGATTTTGCAAAAGAAAATAATGCAAATATCCTTGTGCGTGGGCTTAGGGCGGTAAGTGATTTTGAATATGAATTGCAAATGGGATATGCCAATGCGTCTTTGAATCGTGAATTGGAAACAATTTACCTTATGCCCTCGCTCCAAAATGCCTTTATTAGCTCCACGGTGGTGCGTTCTATTCTTTTACACGGAGGGGAAATTGCGCATCTTGTGCCAAATTCTGTTAAGGTGCATATTGCAAGTTTGCCTCATTTTGTGGATTGGAATGCGGAATCTAAAACGAAAGATTCCCTCTTAAAGGATTAAGATGTATTGTGCGATAGAGGGAATTGACACGAGTGGAAAAAGCACACAAATTGCAGCTCTAAAAGAGATTTTTAAAGAAGCCCTTTTCACTTTTGAGCCCGGCGCGACAGAGATTGGCAGAGAGATTCGTTCTACTTTACTTGAACACGATTTGCATTGCACATCAAAGACAGAAATGCTGTTGTTTTTGGCTGATAGAGCAGAGCATAGTGAGAGAATCTTAAAACCAAATGCAGATAAACTCATCATTAGTGATAGAAGTTTGATTTCTGGAATTGCTTATGCGAAAGACTTTGATTTTGAGATTCTGCGCACTTTGAATTTTTTTGCCACGGGCGGAATTGTGCCTAATAAAGTTGTGTTATTGGAATTGACGCAAGAGGTTTTAGAGGAGAGATTGAGCGCAAAAAGTTGGGATAAGATAGAAAAGCGTGGAATCTCTTATTTGCTTGAACTTCAAGAAGCCTTGAAAGAGGTAATTTTGAAGCTTGAAATAGAATCGCTTTTGTTGCAAGCGGATTTATCACGGGCAGAAATTACTGCAAAAATTGTGGATTTTATAAAGAGCTAATGCGCTGTCTGCTCTGTGGAAATTGGACATTTTATACTTTCTGCAAAAACTGCTTTAATGCAATCCATATTACTCCGCGATATAGAGAAATAAAGGGCTTTAAAATTTATAGTTTCTTTGCTTTTGGTGAGATTGAGTATCTGCTACACGCTAAATATCAAGTGATTGGTAGTAAAGTCTATGGAATCTTGGCAAAAAAAGCAAGTCAATATTTGAAAAATACTCTAGAGATTCCGCTTAACGCTTATGCTGTGGGAATTGATGATAAAATCAGCACACAAGGCTACGCACATAATGCAATTTTGTTGTATCATTTAAAACAGGCGGGATTGACGCCACTCTATCAGACATTATACGCCAAAAACCCTGTATCTTATGCAGGAAAAAGTTTGAAATTTCGTCAAGCAAATCCGCGCAATTTTTGCCTTAAACGCAAGGTAAGGGGCAAAGAAATCGTATTGGTTGATGATATTGTTACAACAGGCTTAACGCTAATGGAGGCAAAAGAATGTTTGGAATCTAATGGTGGAAAAGTTTTAAATGCTTTTGTCTTAGCAGACGCGAGAAACTGAAAGCAAACATATTAAGAGCAAGAGCAATAAAAGAACTTATTTAATTTCCAATTATAAATAATGACAAGAATTCAACAATTGCGACATTCTGCAAAAAATCTCGCAATTGTGCTATGCTAATCATCTTTCATCAAGTTGTCTTTAGCAGCTTGTGGAAGTTTGGTTAGAAAATTTCCCATATTAAAATCCACTCCTTGATTGGTGGCTTCATTGACAAGCGCAATGGCTTTTTTAGAATTAAAAGAGCTTAAGGGATTGTAGGGTTCGAAAAGACAATTTGTAACTGCTAGTGCGTAGGCATTCTTTTTGATTTCGCTAGAAGAAGCGTGTGGGTTTTCAATATGGGTAATGCTTTGGATTAGTCTTTCATCAAACTTCCAATGGTCAAATAAGAATCCTAGAAATGCCACATGATCAATACCGCAATATTGATTCTCTAGTTCGGATACATTTTGAAAATTATTTGTTTGATTTTCGGTTAAAAATTCCTTCGCTTTGCCTGACTTTAGGAGCATATTTGCAAGCAAAATCATTCCTAAACGCAAAAGCATAGCGCATGGCACAAGCTCATTGGAAAGTGCTTTGTCTTCTTCTTGAAGCCAAGTAGAGATGAAATCCACTTCATTAGAACAATTAGCTAAAAATACTCCTGTATCTAATCCATAAGGAGAAACATCAATAGAAAAATTAGACCGAATAGAGTTCGCCAAAACAACATTTTTGATATTGCTAATTCCGAGCAACGAGACAACTTGTTGAATTGTAGAAACTTGATGAGAAAATCCATAAAATGGAGAGTTTGCAAGACGCAAAAGCTCACCAATTAATAAGGGGTCTTTAGAAATGATAGCAACAACTTTACTAATCTCCAAATCTGCTCCGCTAGAATCAACATATTCTTGTAGTTCCATCACTGTTTTAGGGAGCGGTGGGAGATCATTAATAGTCTCTAAAAGTAAAGGATTCATTGAAAACTTCCTCTATTTAAGGTATTTTTTGTAAATAATTTTTTATTGTATAGTATTTTTAGTAACACATTACTTAATTAAAGTTTCAAAAATAACATAAAATTGTGAATAAATGGTAAAATAATCAGAAACTTTTAGGAGATTTTATGCGCTTTGGAAAAATTGATTACCTTAATCTTTTGCCTTTTGAAACTTTTGTGCGGGCATATCCTAAGCCATCGCATTTTCAATTATTTTATAACAAAAAAAAATCTTATCCTGCAAAGTTGAATCGTGAATTTTTGTTTGGGCGCATTGATGCGGGATTTGTTTCATCTATCACGGCACTTAGGGCAAGGAGAGAGCGTTTTTGGGCTTCGCAGGTTGGAATCGTAGCACGCAAGGAAGTTTTAAGTGTAATTTGCTTGCCAAAGGAAAAGGGAGAAGATTATCAATCTGCGACCTCTAATGCGCTTTTAAAAGTTCTTGGTTTAAAGGGACGTGTATTAATAGGAGATAGAGCACTTGTAGAGGTTTTGAAGCAGAAAAGTAACCATCAAAAAGATTATGTGGATTTGGGCAAGTTTTGGGTAAAAAAGGAACATTTACCTTTTGTTTTTGGGAGATTGTGCGTCAAAAAGAATCATTCTTTTTATAAAAAATTAATCCATTCTTTTTATAAAAAGCATATTAAGATTCCACATTTTTTGCTAACAAAAGCTGCACTTAAAAGCGGAATTTCAAAACAAGAGATATTACAATATCTCCAAGTGTTGTCTTATAAAATAGACAAAAAAGCAAATTTTGGCGTGGAAAGATTTTATAGAAATTTAAGGATTTTAAAGATTAAAGCACCACGGAGATTTTAGGATTTCTTGTGTGGGAATAAATATGGAATCCAAAATAAAATGACATTTAATAAAAAATGCAGGTTATTTTGAATATAATATATCCTTTTATTTTAAAATATTCCCCAAAAGAGTGGGGCTTTTAGGAGTAGCAATGGAGCAAACATTATCCATTATCAAGCCTGATGCGGTGAAAAAAAATGTTATTGGAAAAATTGTTGATCGCTTTGAAAGTAATGGGCTAAGAATCGCAGCAATGAAAAAAATCAGACTTAGCCGATGCGATGCAAAAGATTTTTATGCAGTGCATAAAGAGCGTCCCTTTTTTGGCGAGTTGGTAGATTTTATGGTAAGCGGACCAGTTGTGGTTATGGTGCTTGAAGGATTGAACGCGGTAGCAAAAAACCGCGAACTAATGGGTTCAACTAATCCAAAAGAAGCAGCACCCGGCACCATTCGCGCGGATTTTGCAGAGAGTATTGATGCAAATGCAGTGCATGGAAGTGATAGTTTGGAAAATGCTAAAAAAGAAATTGCATTTTTCTTTGCTACAAAGGAAATTTGCTAGTTAATGCATAAAATTGCTTTCACAAAGGCATTTCAGAGTTGCAAGAATGGAGAAAAAGTCCGATTTTGCATTGAAGAGAATCAAGTCAAGTTGGAGGGTGTTTTATCTTGTGATAAAAGTTATCCCGATATGCTTAAACTCAATGGAATCTTAAGCGGGGTAATCACTCTTGTCTGTGATTTGAGTGGAGAAGAATATCAAAAAATACTAGAAGAGCCTGTAGGATTTTATCTAAGTGATACAATTGTGCATTTAGATAGTGAGCATTTTGAAGAAATTGTGGAATGCAAAGAGGGCAAGATTGATTTTGAAGAAATTTTACAGAGCGAATTAGAGATGATTCGCTGTGATTATCATATTAAAGAAAATGAATTTAAGGAGTAAAAAATGGCAGTACCAAAAAGACGCGTGAGTAAAACAAGAGCAGCAAAACGAAGAACACATTATAAAATTACATTAGCAGTTCCTGTAAAAGATAAAGACGGAACATGGAAAATGCCTCATCGTGTAAATAAATTTACTGGAAAATACAAAAATAATTAATTGGAATCTTACAGATGAGAATTGCCGTTGATGCAATGGGTGGAGATTTTGGCTCTTCCCCACTTGTGCAAGGTGCTTTACAGGCATTAAAAGAACGCGATTTTGCACTTGTACTTGTTGGGGATGAGCAGGTTATTGCGCCACTTATTCCTGCAGAATGCAAGCAAAAGGTAGAGATTGTGCATTGCACGGATTTTATTACAATGGAAGAAGGTGCAACTTCTGCACTCAAGCGCAAAGAAAGCTCTATCTATCTTGCAATTGAAATGCTTAAAAATAAACAAATAGATGCAGTGGTTTCTGCTGGGCATAGCGGTGCAACAATGAGTCTTGCAACTTTAAAGATAGGACGTTTAAAGGGTGTTTCTCGTCCCGCAATTTGCACGCTTATGCCACGTATAGATGCACAAAAAAGTTTAGTAGTAGATGCGGGCGCAAATGTTGATTGCAAACCAGAGAATCTCTTTGAGTTTGGAATTATGGGACACGAGTATGCAACTGCGATTCTTAACTATCCTAAAGCACGGATTGGTTTGTTGGCAAATGGAGAGGAAGAATGCAAGGGCAATGAAATGACAAAAGCTGCCTTTGACCTTTTAAAAAAACATCCAAGCTTTATTGGGAATATTGAGGGAAACAATATCTTTGACGCAAATGTAGAAGTAATTGTGTGTGATGGATTTGTCGGTAATGTTGTGCTAAAAACAAGTGAGGGAGTGGCGGATTCTATTATTTTTTTGTTAAAGAAATATATTAAATCCTCTCCTATTGGAATCTTTGGTGCATTGTTTATGAAAAATGTATTCAAAAAGCTTAAAAAACAAATTGATTATGCGGAATATGGAGGTGCGCCACTTCTAGGAGTAGATGGGAATGTCATCATTTGCCACGGAAAAAGTAATGCAAAGGCGATGAAAAATGCAGTTTTTCAAGCAATTTTAGCGGTTGAAAATAATGTCAATGACAAAATTTTAAGTGCTTTAGAGAAATATAAGATTTAAGAAATGTCAGTAAAAATACCAATTTATGCGTCTTTAAGTTCTATTGGTGCGTATGTTCCTAGTAGAATCGTGAGTAATGAGGACTTATCTAAAATTGTTGAGACGAGTGACGAATGGATTACGAAACGCACAGGCATCAAAGAAAGGCGATTTGCAGAGGACAATGAAGCAACAAGTGATTTGGCAACCAAAGCCGCAAGAATCGCAATAGAGCGCGCACAGATTGATATTAGTGTGATTGATGCGGTGGTTGTTGCTACAATCTCTCCTGATTTCTTTTGTATGCCCTCAACAGCGTGTGTAGTGGCAAATAACTTAGGAATCATCAATAAACCTGCTTTTGATATTGCAGCGGCTTGCAGCGGATTTATCTATCTCCTCTCTCTTGCAAAATCTTTCATAGAATCCCAGACTTACAAAAATATCTTGATTATTGGTGCGGAAAAGATTTCAAGTATTTTAGATATGGAAGACCGTAGCACTTGTGTTTTGTTTGGTGATGGAGCGGGAGCTGCGGTTATTCGTGCAACAGAGGATAAAAGCCTTAGCGTATTAGATGTGCAGTGTGCTGCAAATGGGCAATATCAAGAGCTTTTGATGACACCAGGTTGTGGCAGTCGTTATCCTGCAAGTGCTGAAATTTTGAGAGAACGTTTGCAATTTATCAAAATGAAAGGCAATGAGACTTTTAAAATTGCGGTAAAAACTTTGACAAAAGATGTGGTAGAGATTCTACAAAGAAATCATCTCTCCAAAGACGAGATTGATTTTTTTGTCCCGCATCAAGCAAATTTACGCATTATTTCTGCAGTAGGAGAGGCATTGGGATTCTCAAGTGAAAAAGTCGCCCTCACTGTGCAAAAATATGGCAACACTTCCGCTGCTTCCATTCCTATGGCTATCAATGATTTATACGAAAGCGGTAAAATCAAGCAGGGTTCAAAACTGCTTTTGGACGCTTTTGGTGGTGGCTTGACTTGGGGTTCAGCGATTCTTGCCTTTGGCGGTCAATGATTTTATTGTGGGTAGTGTTTTTGCTTGTTGCAAATGTCAATACAAAATCTTGCTACAAATAAATGCGTTAGTTCGCCCTGCCAACCAATCTAGCTACCAAAGCCAATGAGGAATCTTTGGCGCGCGGAATCAAAGTTTCTTCATAAAATAGAATCTCTAAATCCAAAAAGGCGTGTAAAAGTTCGTTTTTGTGTAATAAATGGCTAGAATCACTTGCAAAGGCATTGTGCGATTCTATCTCGCTTTTGGCAAAAGTTTCAAAGACTAAGATTCCACCTTTTTTTAATCCCTCACACATCAAAGGAAACAATCTTCGCTCTAAAAAATAGCTATTGCAAATAATATGATAGTTTTGTGGCAGAATCTTAAAAGAATCCAAATCTGCGCAATGCGCGTAAATATTGCGTTCATTTTGCAAAGAAGTAATCGCAAAGTCAGAAATATCTATGCTTTCTACCTCAAACCCACAATCTCGCATAAAGCGCGAATTGCGTCCCATACCGCAAGCAATGTCTAGTGCCTTGCCTCGTGGGGCTGCGGTAATGAATTGACGCAGCAGAGCAAGAGGCTCACTCGGAATCGGATTGTTTTTATGACGCAGATTCCATTTGTCTTGGTCGCTTTGCATTAGTCGCAGAATCTTTTGAGAATCTCTTGATAGGAATCAATGCGTCTATCACGCAAAAATGGCCAAATCCTACGCACTTCCTCACTTCTTTGCTTGTCCCATTCAAAATACAAAATTTCTTCTTTTTCTACGCTTCCAAGTGCAAGCAATTCGCCTTGCGCTCCATAGGCAAAACTAGAACCCCAAAAAGTGATTCCCTCCATTACTCCGCTTTTGTCTGCTTCAAAACCTACGCGGTTAATCGTTGCAACAGGGATTCCATTTGCGACACTATGTCCGCGTTGCACTGCCATCCACGCTTCCCTTTGCCGTTCTTTTTCATCAGCTTTATCACTATTGAACCAACCAATTGCAGTGGGATAGATGAGAATCTCTGCTCCTTTTAATGTCATAATGCGTGCGGCTTCAGGATACCATTGGTCCCAGCATATAAGCACCCCGAGCTTGCCTAAGCTTGTGGTAATAGGCGTAAAATTCAAATCTCCGGGCGTAAAATAAAATTTCTCATAGAATCCCGGGTCATCTGGAATGTGCATTTTGCGATATTTTCCCGCAATACCTCCATCGCGCTCAAACACAACTGCTGTGTTGTGATAAAGCCCCGCACTTCTTCGTTCAAAAAGTGAAGTTACAAGCACAATTTTATTGTTTTTGGCAATTTGACTGAAATATTCGCAATCCGCTTCAAAACTCAACGCATAATCAAAAAAATCTACATTTTCACTTTGGCAAAAATATTCTTGCGTATGAAGTTCCTGTAATAAAACTAGTTGCGCTCCATTTTGTGCAGCTTCTTTTATCATTTGCGTGCTTATTTGCTGTGTAGAGGATTTGCTACCTTTATAGGATTGTTGGATTAAAGCAACTTTGATTTTGGATTCCATTTTTACTCCTTAGTAGTCTGTGTCCTCGTAATCTTCCTCTCCGCTATCGTAATCGTCCTCATCATAGAGGAATTTATCGCTATCTTCATACTCTGAATTGTAGCCGTCGTATTCCTCATCCTCAAACTCTTCGCAATTTTCGTCCTCAAAAATTTTCATCTTTTCTCCTTTTTAAAATCATTGCAATTGCTTCGCTCGCCAAACGTAGCCCAAAACTTGCTGTTACTCCGCTGAAACTCCCAAGCTCTTTACATTTTGGCTCTTCTGGGCTAAAGGCTACCATAAAACTGCCTTTAAAACCTTGCTTTTTCAGTCCTTCGCGAAATTTTCTTGCAAATTTGTCCCCATAACTTTTCCAAATTGGCGCAAATTGAATCTGTGAGGGGTCTAGTTTTTTAGCACTTCCCATAGAAGAGAGCAAAAGAGGTTTTGTGGGAGATTCGGGCTGATTTGCGACTTTAAGCGCAAGAGCAATTTTTGCGTCAATGTCGTCAATCGCATCTAAAACAATGTCATAAGCAGTAAAGTCAAATTGTTGAATAAAGTCTCGTGTGATTTTTGCATCAAGGGGAATGACACCTTGATAAATTTCAGCAAGAACTTCTACTTTTTTGCGCCCGATTCCGCCTAAAGAGCCGATTTGGCGGTTTTGATTGCTTGGCTCGAAACAATCAAAATCTATAATGCAAATTTCACCGATTCCTGTGCGATAAAGGCAATCTAACGCAAATCCCCCAACACCCCCTACGCCAAGAATAAGGGCTTTGGAATCTTGTAGCTTTGCTAAGCCCTCTTCTTTGAATAATGGTAAAGTTCTTACAAATCTTTTATTCATTGAATCCTCCGCTAATCCAATCCTCTAAAGTGCGTAATCGATTCCTTGCGGTAAAATCAAGGGTAATGGGAGTGATAGAAACATAACCATTTTTGGTCGCTTCAAAGTCAGAAGTTTCGTTGTTTTCTCGTTCATTCCATGCAAGAGGATGAAGCCCAAGCCAATAATATTCCTCTCCGCGAGGATTGCGATGTACATGTGCATCGTTGCCATAGGCTCGGATTCCAAGTTCGGTAATTTTAAATCCCTTGCAGTCTTTAGGAGAAATTTGTGGAATATTGATATTTAAAAATTCTCTTGCATCTAGAGGATATGTGTGATTTAGGATTTTTTTGGCTATTTTGTAAATACTTTGTTTTGCGAGTTCAAAATCAAATCCAAAATAATTTTTATCTTGCAAGACTTGTGAAATAGCAATAGATGGAATCCCGTGCAGAACGCCCTCCATTGCAGCACTTGCTGTGCCAGAATAGCTGATATCCTCTCCCATATTAGAGCCAATATTGATTCCGCTCACAATTAAATCCGGCATAAATCCCTCTTGGTAAAGCGCATTTAAAGAAAGATAAACACAATCCGTAGGGCTTCCGTCCTCTAGCTTGTAGAAATCATCTTCTATCTCCACAAAACGCAAAGGGCGGGTGAGTGTCATTCCGTGCCCACAGGCAGATTTTTCACTTGCGGGTGCTACAATCATAATGTGTCCAAGTGGGCTTAACGCACTTTGAAGTGCTAAAAGTCCCGGAGATTGATAACCATCGTCATTGGTGATTAAAATGCGTTTCATTGCTGCTTCTTAAAAAATAAAATAATGACTTAAGAGTTCATTCAAAATTTTGTTGGCTTTTGGGTTGAGCGTTTTAAATTGTGTCAAAATAGAATCCGATAGATTTTTTGCTTCCTTTTTTGCGCCCTCTAATCCCAATAAATTTACATAGCTATTTTTATCAGTATCGTGCTGTGTGGGTTTGCCGGCTTCTTGTTCGCTTTGTGTGGTATCTATGATGTCATCACGAATTTGAAAAAATAATCCCAAGTCTAATCCTAATTTGTAAAGAGATTTACGCGTCTTTTTGTCGCAATCTGCAAGGATTCCACCCATTTGTAGGCTTGCTGCAATCAGCTTGGCTGTTTTGTTTAAATGAATGAATCTTAGTTGTTTTAGCGGAAGTTTTTGATGTTCAAAATAACAATCTAGTGCCTGTCCTAGCACCATACCATAGATTCCGCCATTATAGCTTAGACATTGGATTAATTTAACCTTTGTTTTTGGTTTTAGTTTTGCTTTTGTAAGCAGATAAAAAGCGTGTGTATTTAGCCCATCGCCTGCTAGAATCGCACTTGTTTCGCCGTATTTTGTGTGGAGTGTTTGGCAACCTCTGCGCAAGGGTGCATCGTCCATTGCAGGTAAATCATCGTGGATAAGTGAATAAGTATGTAGAATCTCTAATGCAAGTGCAGGGGCAAAAGCCTTTTCTAGCATTTTGGGTTTATAGCTTGCGACAATGCTTAAGAGCAGTTGAGGACGGAATCTTTTACCGCCATTTAAAACCATTTCCCACAAGGCATCTTCAAAATGGGGGTGAAAACTCGCAACTTTAGGAGCTTGATTCTTGACATAATGTTCAAATCTATCAAAGACTAAAGGCATTAGATTCATTTAAAAGTCCTTGTATTAAGCTATCTTGCGTATTTGTGGGTTGTGCTTTTTGATTGACATTGATAAAAAATTGGAAATCATCTCGCGAAATCAACCATTTTTGCGTTTTGTCTGGAAATTTACCAAGCAAGCGAATAATTGCATCATAGCCTTTTGGAACAATTTGCTGATTGACGCGCAAGACTTTGTCGCCTACTCTTAGACGTTCAAAACCATTTTTGGCATAAGGTGCGACAGAGGTTACCACAAAATCGCTATTGACTTCAATCCCTACGCGCCCTAAAAAATCTTCTTTTAAGAGCATTCCTCCACGTCTTTTATCCACACGCGCCTGCAACTCCATTACTACTCCATTGCGTGATATACGCACAGGCACGCTTTCGCCCTCTTTTAAATCAAAGACTACACGATGAAAATGTGCAACATTTGGAATCGCTTCGCCATTAATTGCCATAATAATATCTCCATACGCAAAGGGATTCGCACTGAAAAATGGGTCAATGAGATTAACTTCCACTCTATCCTCACTATTTTGAAAAACGCGCACTCCAATGTCTCCATAATAAACAGAATCACTATAAACAAATCGCTCTAAATAGGCTTTTTCAATAAATTGATTTTTACCAATCCCAATTCCATAGATATGATCGCAAACTGTGCTAATAAGGCTATTTTGAAAGGTTGGAGTGTTGAGCGTTGCATAATCAATGGGGCTTTGCATACGCGTTTGAATTTTGCCACTCACGCCCTCTTGCGGTAGAATGCTTGCCATTTCGTCCTCTAGGATTTCTTTATTGATAGAACGCAAGGAGATGGGGAGTAATTCATTTTTAGATTCCAATAAATACATTCCGACAAATGGGTCGTGTTTTAGGATTTTATAACCTTTGGGTGTGGAGTGTGGAGAATAAACAAAAAGGGCTACTTTGGAGGGCGTCAAGCTGATTTCAGATTCTTTTGTAAAATCCCCTAGTCGTTTGATTGCGATTCCATAAGTGTTGCCTACGCGCTCCATTGAAAGAACCGCCTTTTGTTTGCAAGCTTCAAAGTCGTATGCAACAAGTGGCAAATTCAATACAATGATTCCATATCCTAACCAACAAAGTTTTTTGAAATTTATTAAATTCATCATAACCCCTTAAATGGAAACTCTCCTAAATTACCCAACATTCCCATCGCCATATTTTTGCGATTTTGCTCCACACTCTTAGAAATGTCATTAAACGCACTCATCAGCAGAATTTGTAGGGATTCCTTGTCCTCTAGCAAAGAATCGTCAATGCCAATATCAATGACTTCTCCCTCTCCATTTGCTGTGATATGAACTAATCCCCCACCACTTTTGGCACTGAAAGTCAAGTTTTTACTCTCTTCTTGCGCTTCTTTAAGCTTTTCTTGTAGGTTTCCAAGTGTTTTGGCAAGCTCCTGCGGGTCAAACATTTTTCAACTCCTTTTTAATTGCGATGATTTGGTTTTTTTCATCTACTAGCACAACTTTTGGTGTATAAGTTGCAAGTTCTTCTTGCGTATAGGTGGCATACGCCATTACGATGATTTTATCTCCTATTTGCACCTTGCGTGCTGCTGCACCATTTAGGCACATATCTCCCTTTCGCCCCTCTATCACATAGGTTGAGAATCGCTCACCATTGTTGATATTGACAATATCTACCTTTTGTCCCTCTTGAAGTCCTGCGGCTCTCATTAGTTCAATATCAATGGTGATAGAGCCTACATAATTGAGGTTGGCATCGCTCACGCTTGCTCGATGAATTTTGCTATATAACATTGTGAGATTCAATTTAAAACCTTTTTAAGAATTTTAACACATTTTGTCCAAAATATTTTTATTTCATATTTTTAGAATCTTTAAATAAAGATTTTCTTATAAATCCAAAAGTGTATAAATCGGAACAATTTTGCGCAAATTTTCTGCGCCTTTTAGGGATTCTAAATTTAAAATAAAGCAAGATTCCAAACAATTTGCTCCCGCTTGTTTAATGAGATTGACTGCGGCGACTGCCGTGCCACCTGTGGCAATCAAATCATCTATTAAAAGCACATTGGGGGATGGATTCTTTGAATTTTTAAACGCATCAATATGGATTTCAATTTCACTAAATCCATATTCCAAAGAGTATTTTTCAGAAATCGTTGTATAAGGCAATTTGCCTTTTTTGCGAATCGGCACGAATCCAACTCCTAGTGCGTAAGCCAAAGTTGCACCAAAAATAAAGCCACGACTTTCAATCGCGGCAATAAAATCAATCTTAAAAGATTCATAATGTGTCTTAAGATGAGAGATAATAAAATGAAAAACTTGTGGATTGTTTAGAAGTGTTGTAATGTCGTAAAATAAGATTCCAGGTTGTGGATAATCCGAAATCGTGCGGATAGAATCAAGCAATTTTTTTTTGTCGTCTTGGGTGAGTTGTTGCATATTTTTCCTTTTAAAATCATAAATTCCCGAAATCTTAACGCGTTTTATCTTAATGTGTCAAGAATTTAAGTTTTGTTTGGATTAAAATTTGATAAAAGTGGAAGTTTGCTACAATTTCAAACAAAATATAAAATGCTCTTTTAAAGGCAGAATCTTAAAATGCAAAATCAAAAATTGCTTAAAAATCTTTTTGTTCTTTTATTGGGCTTGTGTTTGGCAAGTCCAAATCTCTTTGCCTTTGCAACACCTCCTATTAGCAGACAAGCACTGATGAAGCATATTTTTGCGCCCACACTTTTTAGTATGTATAGCAAGGACTATGGAATGCTTTATTGTCAGCTTTATGGTGTCGCTGGTGTAAGCAAAAGCTTCAAAAATGACACTTGCGAAGTAAGTGCAAGAGCGGTTAAGGAAATGCGACATTTTGCGATGCAATACACGCGCAATAAGGTTTTTTTGGAGCAGCAATATCGTTTGGGCTATAAAAGCGGTTGGTGTTTTTTGCAACGCGGGGGGAATCTCTTTAATGCGGAGTTAGTGCGTGATGGTTATGCGGTGGTGCAGTATTTTGATGTTACAGAATCCGCAGTGTTAGCAGATTTGGAAGTGCTAGAAAGCATTGCAAAGGCTGAAAAGCGCGGATTATGGAAAGAGTGGAGTAAAGAAATGGAATGTCTGAAAAGAACTTTGCAAGAGATTGCCAAAGAAACATTAAGCAAAGATTCCGACAAATAAATTGCGCAACTTTTCATATGGAATCTTAAGGAGATAAAATGATGTTGGGGTTAAAATGCTTTTGACGAGTTTATATATTGTAGGAATTACTGCAGAGGGAATGAGCGGGGCGTTAGCAGCAGGAAGGCATAATATGGATTGGTTTGGAGTGGTTTTTATCGCTTGTGTAACCGCGATTGGCGGAGGTTCTATTCGTGATGTGCTTTTTGGGCATTATCCTCTTACTTGGGTGGCTCACCCCGAATATTTGCTCATCGTGTGTTTTGCGGCAATTTTGACGACAAGGATTCCTTATTTTGTTGCTAGATTTGAGCGCACTTTTTTAGTATTAGACGCTATGGGGCTTGCGGTCTTTAGTGTAATTGGCGCGCGTGTGGGGATAGATTTGCACCCAAGTGGAGCAATGGCGGTAACAGGAGCAGTCATCACGGGAGTGTTTGGCGGAATCTTGCGGGATATTTTTTGTGCGAGGATTCCGCTTGTATTCCAAAAAGAGCTTTATGCTAGCATTTCCTTGCTTGTAGGCAGTTTATATGTAGTTTGCGAATGGATTAGTGCGAATTATTTTGCAATGAATCAGAATCTTATCATTATTGCTTGTCTTTCTATTGGCTTTGTTGCGCGCTTGGTTGCAATTCGTTATCATTTGGGGCTACCAACCTTTAAATATACACCTAAATCGTAGTAGAATCCTTTATCCTGCCTTGTTGTAGGATTTTATTGTGGCTTTTTGTAAAAGATTCAGTCGCAAGGACGCAGTAAGAAACTCTATGAGGATAAAATCAAAGCCTTTTAGCAATAAATAAGGTGCAAACATTTGCAGAAAATGCTTTGGTATAAAGAGGCATAAAACCTACTTCTTGTAGCTCGCTATTCAGCTTTTCTGCGGTGAGAAATTCTTCAATGGAATCAGGCAGGTAGCGATAAGCGCGATAGTTTTTAGAAACGATTCCACCTATGTAAGGTAGGATATTTTTGGTATAAAATCCCATAAGTTTTTCCAAAAGCGTGGGATTCTCACATTTGGTAAATTCTAAAATCACTAAGATTCCATTTGGTTTAATCACCCGCGCAAACTCCTCTAAAGCGCGTTTTCTTTCTACGACATTGCGGATTCCATAGGCAATACTTAAAATATCCTTACTTGCGTTTTCTAGTGGGAGTTCTTTTGCTTCACATTGCTTAAATTCTACATTGGGAAGTTTTTTGCGTGCGACATTCAGCATTCCCTCACTTGGGTCTAGTCCTATTATACTTTGAATTCGCACATTTTCTTTGAGTGTATTTTTGTGCCAATGGCTTATCATATCTCCCGTCCCGCAAGCAACATCGGCAATATTTAACGCGGATAGGGATTCTTGTGGCAAGTTTCTAAAGGCAAGCTGACAAGCTTTTTGTCTCCAAGCAATATCTATTCCGCAGCTCATCACGCGGTTTGCCAAGTCATAGCTTCCTGCAATATTGTCAAACATTGCAATGATTTCTTGTTGCTTATTTTGCATTTTGGGGTTCCTTTGAGTCTTGTAATGCTTTTTTTGCAAGTTGCAACCAAGCTTCCAAGCTCTCAATCTGTGTTTTTGTTGCCTGTGTGGAAGTGCCACCATAGGAGTTTCTGCTATTCATAGAAGCCTCTAAATCTAGGCTTTTGTGCGCCTCTTGTGGAATCGCGCTATCCACACTGCATAATTCCTCCGCACTTAAGTCGCTTAAGTCCTTGCCTAAGGATTCTGCAAAGGCGACTGCTTTTCCTGTGATATGGTGCGCCTCTCTAAATGGAATCCCACAAGTCTGCACGAGAAAGTCTGCTAAATCTGTTGCGCTTAAATGTCCTTTTTTGCAAGCTTTGAGCATAGAATCTGTATTGATTGTCATTGTTTGTAAGGTGTCTTTGAGGATTCTTAACGCAATGCTTAATGTCTCAAAACTATCAAATACGCCCTCTTTATCCTCTTGCGTGTCTTTGTTATAAGCAAGCGGCAAGCCTTTCATTACTACCAAAAGCGAGAGGAGATTACCATATACGCGTCCGCTTTTGCCGCGCAAAAGCTCGGGAACATCGGGATTCTTTTTTTGTGGCATTATGGAGCTTCCTGTGGAATACGCGTCGCTTAGGGTGATGAATTTAAATTCATAGCTACTCCACAGCACAAGCTCTTCTGCAAGTCTTGAAATGTGCATTGCAATCATAGAGCAATCATAGAGAAAATCTAGCGCAAAGTCTCTATCGCTCACGGAATCTGTGGCGTTTAATGTCGGTGCAATAAAGCCTAAAGTTTGTGCAGTGAAAAATCTATCTGTCGCATAAGGAGTGCCAGCAAGAGCTGCTGCACCTAAAGGACAAAAATTATTGCGTCTAAAAGAGGATTCCAATCTTTCAAAATCTCTTGCAAACATACTGACATAAGCACACATCAAAAAGCCAAAATTCACAGGTTGGGCGTGTTGTAAGTGTGTCATACCCGGTAACATTGTTTGTGTGTGTTGTTTTGCAATTTCTAGTAAGGTATCAATGAGTTCTAAAAGGAGCGCACGTAAATTGTCGTTGGAATCTAGCACAAAAAGCCTAAAATCAAGGGCAACTTGGTCGTTACGACTGCGCGCAGTGTGGAGCTTTTTGCCCACCTCACCGATGATTTGTGTCAGTCGCTTCTCCACTGCCATATGAATATCCTCATCGCTAAGGATAAACTCAAATTCCCCTCGCTCCATTTCCTCTCTGACTTGCTCCAAGCCCTCACAGATTTTCTCTGCTTCGCTTTGTGTGAGGATTCCACATTTTGCTAACATTTTAGCGTGTGTTTGTGAGCCTAGAATATCTTGTTTGTAGAGCTTTTTATCAAAGGGCAAAGAGGCGTTAAATTCATCTAAAATTTCTGCTGCACTCGCGCTAAATCTCCCACCCCAAAGTTTTTGGTTTTCCATATTTTTGCCTTAAAAAGGTTTGAGAATAACTAAAATCGTGATAAAAATAATAGCGAGGGTTGGCACTTCATTGTAAGCACGGAAAAACTTACCACTTTTAAAACAGCGATTCTCTCTAAAAGCCACCAAAAAACGATACAAGCTATAATGGTAAGCAAGTAAAAGAGCTATAATAAGGAACTTCGCGTGCATCCAGCCACCTTTTAGCCAAGTGGGTTCTAAGACAAGCAACCATATCCCAGAAATCAATGTGCAAAGTAGCGCGGGATAGCCAATAAAGTTAAAGAGTTTTTCCTCTTGAATCTTGACGACTTCTACAAAGCCGGTGTTGTCTAAATGCTCCGCGTGATAGACATAAAGTCTAGGGAGATAAAATAGCATCGCCATCCACGATACAAACGCCACAATATGAAAAATCTTTACATAAAGATATGTCATAGATTACTCCTTACAAACTGAAAGTCAGAATTGTATCAAAACAGACTTAAAGTCAAGCGAAAAATTAATTATCTTTTTTGTATAATCCGCGACAAATTGCTAAAATAATTGAAATTTATATGAGGATTTTATTTGCACGAGTTGTTTTTGAACCTTGATGTTACCTTTATGCAAAATGCGATTCCAACCTTTGCTAAAGCTTTGTGGCTGACGCTGCATTTATCTTTTTTTGGAATCTTATTTTCTGTTCTTTTGGGGTTTTTGATTGCTTTGGCGCAATATTATAAATTGCGTTTTTTCACTGCATTAATGCAAGGCTACATTGAGCTTTCGCGCAACACGCCACTACTCATTCAACTTTTTTTCTTATATTATGGATTGACGCAAATCGGATTCCACTTAAGCGGATATGCTTGCGCCCTCATCGGTGTAGTGTTTTTGGGCGGAAGTTATATGGCGGAGTCTTTTCGCGCAGGATTGGAATCTGTGGGCAAGATTCAATTAGAATCCGCACGAAGTTTAGGGCTTAATGAATGGCAACTCATCGCCTTTGTTGTGTTGCCGCAAAGTCTAATGGTGAGTTTGCCCTCTATTGCTGCAAATGCAATTTTCTTGCTCAAAGAAACTTCGGTTGTCAGCGCGATTGCTCTAGCAGATGTGTTGTATGTAACCAAAGACTTAATCGGCAGTTATTATAAGACAAATGAAACTCTGCTTTTACTCGTGCTTTGCTATTTGGTGGTGCTTTTACCTTTGTCCATTTTGTTTTCGCTTTTGGAACGACACTATAAGCGGTTTGTTTAGAGGTAAATGTGAAAAAGGAAGGGAATGTGGTTTTTATTGAAATGGATAAAAGATTGATAAAAAACAACAGAGTTTTAAATATGGATTTTTTGACTATCCTTAAAGAAATGCTATTAAATCATAGAATTTTAGGGACTAAATAGGTGAAGTATATAGGTATTTTAAATTAGGACATACAATGGAATTGCTCTTTTTACCGCAAAATATTCTAAGAATCGCGCAAGGTGTGCTAGTAACACTTCAAATCGCGCTGATAGCGATTCTGTTTTCTTGCATTTTTGGCTTTATTTTAGGATATTTGATGACTTTGCGTTGTATGATTTTACGCAGTATTTGCCGATTGTATTTAGAATCTATCCGCATCATTCCGATTTTGGCTTGGTTGTTTATTGTTTATTTTGGCTTTTCTAGCTTTTTAAATTTAAGCGGAATCGCCGCGTGTATCCTAGTCTTTAGCCTTTGGGGAATCGCAGAAATGGGCGACTTGGTGCGCGGAGCAATCTCAAGTTTGCCTCCACATCAAAGCGAGAGTGCAAGGGCATTGGGTTTAAGCGAATTTGCAGTGCAGTTTTATATTATCTTTCCGCAGAGTTTTAAGCGACTTCTGCCAAGCCTTGTAAATCTCTTTACTAGAATGATAAAAACAACCTCTCTAGCAGCACTCATTGGTGTGAGTGATATGCTAAAAGTCGGACAGCAAATCATTGAAGTGAATCTCCTTGCTTATCCAACAGCGAGTTTTTGGGTGTATGGCGGAATCTTTATGGTGTATTTCGCGCTATGCTATCCCCTCTCGTTGTGGAGCAGAAGTTTAGAGAAAAAATTAATATAAGGTTAAGGCGATGAATCCTGTTCTTTTGAGATTAGAAAATATTACGAAAAAATACGGGGACAATTTGGTGCTAGATTCTGTGAGTTTAGAGGTTGCAAAGGGAGAAGTTTGTGCTATTTTGGGACCAAGTGGTTGCGGTAAAAGCACCTTTTTGCGCTGCATTAATGGTTTAGAGTCCATACAAGGAGGTAAGATTTTTTTCAAAGACACGCAAATTAGTGGGGAGGGCTCAAAAGCGCAATGGAAAAAAGTGCGTCAAAAAATCGGTATGGTATTTCAAAATTATGAGCTTTTTCCTCATTTGAGTGTATTAGAAAACATTATCTTAGCACCAATGAAAGTAGAGAATCGCAAAAGAGAGGAGGCAATTACAGAGGCTTTAAGCCTCTTGCGCCGCGTAGGTTTGGAGCAAAAAAAGGACGCATATCCCAAAAGCTTAAGCGGTGGGCAAAAACAACGCGTTGCCATTGTGCGTGCGCTTTGTATGAATCCAGACGTTATGCTTTTTGATGAGGTTACTGCTTCGCTTGACCCTGAAATGGTAAAAGAAGTGCTAGATGTGATTAAAGAGTTGGCGGGAGAGGGAATGACAATGCTGCTTGTAACACACGAGATGAAGTTTGCCCAAAATGTCGCCGATAGAATCGTGTTTTTTGATAAGGGAAAAATAGCAGAAATTGCAACGCCACAGGAATTTTTTAGCAATCCCAAAAGTGAGCGTGCAAAGAAATTTTTAAATATTTTTGAATTTTAGATTCTAAAATATTTCAAGGTTTGACATAGTTTTTGATAAATTTATCTAGCTTTTTCCTTTTTGTAACACCAAAAAGCCTTAGAGCAAAGAATCTCCCAATGAAAAACAAGGGCAACCAAATAAAAATTCCATTCATTAGCATAGCGGGTTTATTGTCCGAGAGATACATAAACAATCCAAGTATAAGATAATTAATAAGCATAAAACCAAAAATTGCCAACAGCGTAAGATATAAGCTATCGTGTTTGAGGTGAGAGAAGTAATAATCTTTGTTTAGATTTTTTAATGTTTCCACTCTGTAAAGTCCGGTATTTTTGTCTTTCAAAGCAGCGACAATCACTTCATCGCCACTTTCAAGATTGATATCATTAGAGCTAGAAAATGCGGACATCATCGGGCTAACAGCACCTGCGCCCGACAAAGCAAGGAGAGGGGAGAGTTTGCCAATAGCATTAAGATTAAAAATAAAGGTTTTATCGCCCATTTTGAATCTCTTGTCTTTTTGTATGAGGGAGCTAATCGCACTAGTAACTCTTCGTGCATTACCTTTTATCTCGCCAAATGTATGTGTAGTTTGTGAATCGCTAGAGTTTTCAATAACGCCACGAAAAACCATAAATTTTGATTCTATGCCCGTTTCAACTTCTTCGCAAAAACTTTGTTGAGCGGATTCTATGCTATTTGTTTGTGTGCCGCTAGGCTGCGGGGTGGGGGGTAACTTTAGATTCTTGAGTTGGAAGGATAAAAAGTGAGGTTGCTTGGTTCTCGTCCTCTTTGCCTTGTTCAAAATCTACTTCCATTCCATCTAAACTATGCTCCTCTGTGTATGAAAATTTGGATAAATTTTGAATTTCCTCTAACTTAAAAGTGTAACGTTTGCCATCTTCTGCCCTTAGGATTCCATTGGATAGGATTGTTCCTTTCATTGTTTCGCCTTTATATTTAAATTTTAGCTTGGAATCATAGTATATTTAGCAATAGACAATTTTATAAAAAATCTGTATAATTACTCATTCTAATAAGGAGAGGTTATGAAAAAAGTTTTAATCATTTTGGGAATCTTAGGCTTAATGTTTGCATTTAATGCTTGCAAAGGTAACGACTATCAGCACCCTTCTCATCGTAGTGGTCAAACAAAATAATCCAAATTCGGGTTCTGTATGAAAATGCAGAATCCCTTGAAATCAAGAAAACTTCCTCATTTAAGACAATCTAAGTTAAGTCAATCTGGTGTATTGAATAATTTTGGAACAAGTTTTGCTTTATTCTTATGTAGTTTAAGCGAGAAAAGGATATTCAAGCAATGAAACAACTTTGTAAGATTCCAATCATTTTATTAGCATTCATCTGCTTTGCGATTCCCTCCTTTGGCGCAAAGGTAGGCGATTTAGTCAATGTAGTGGGCGTGCGTGATAACCAATTAATTGGTTATGGTTTGGTTGTGGGGTTAAATGGAACAGGCGATAAGACGACTTCAACTTTTACAATGCAATCTATTTCAAATATGTTAGAAAGCGTGAATGTCAAAGTGGATCCCAATGACATTAGCTCCAAAAACGCAGCAGCAGTAATGGTAACTGCAAAACTCCCCGCCTTTGCAAGACAAGGGGACAAAATTGATATTGTTGTTTCTAGCATTGGAGATGCGAAATCATTAGAGGGCGGGACGCTTTTGCTTACCCCGCTTAGCGGTTTAGATGGTAGAATCTATGCAGTAGCACAAGGAGCGGTTGGAATCGGGGGTAAAAGTGAGCGAGGAGGGAGTGCGAATCACCCTTTAGCAGGTATTTTACCTAATGGCGCAACGGTGGAACGTGAAGTAACTTATGACCTTTATAATAAGCTTAATGCAACTTTGAGTTTAAAGGAATCTAATTTTCAAAATGCTGTGCAAATTCAAATGCGTATCAATGCGGCTTTCCCCAATCCTCAAAATGCAGGCGAGATTCAAACTCCTGTCGCTACTGCCGTAGATCCTCGCACAATCAAACTGCAACGCCCACAAGAAATGAGTATGGTAGAGTTTTTGGCTCGCGTGCAAGAAGTAGAGGTAGATGCGATTAAAGAAGACAAAATCATCATTAATGAACGCACAGGAACGGTGATTGCCGGAATGGGTGTAGAGGTTTCGCCAATTATTGTAACGCATAATAATATTACGATTAAAGTCAGCAATGAGCCAAATAACGACCCAGAAGCTGTAGATATGGGCAATGGAGCAACCTTTAGTGCGCAAGGTGCAATGGTAACAAGTGCGAATAATCCGACGATTTCAAGTGTAGCACGTGCTTTGCAACGAATGGGGGCAACTCCTAAAGATGTGATTGCGATATTGGAAACGATGAAAAAAGCGGGCGCATTTAATGCGGATTTAGAAATTATTTAAGGAGTTTAAAATGAATCTTGATTTTAGTGGAATCGGTGGATATTCTAAAGAGTTATTAGACGCAGCAAAATCTACGCCAAACATTATTAAAACAGATGACGATTCAAGATTGAGAGAGCAAACAGACGCTTTTGAAGCATTGATTATCAAAAATATGCTAGATACTGCGCTTAAAATGGACGAATCTCTTTTTCCTAAAGCTCCCGGACACGATATTTATGAATCTATGTATCGGGATACTTTAGCCGATAGTTTAAGTGGAAGCTTTGGGTTTAGTGATTTACTTTATGATTATCTTAAAGACTTGCAAGGCAAACAAGGCGTTAAGGGTTTATAAGTGATAGACCAAAATCTGCTAGAATCTTTAAGTAGTAGCGATAAGGAATCCTTTGCGAGAGGTTTAAAGGAGCTGATTACTCAAACCTATGAAGTAGAAAAGGAATTTGTAGAGTTAAAAGCTCTTTTTGAGGAAGTGTTAGATGTTTTGCCAACAGCGGTTTGGGTGCTAGAGCAAGAGGGGAAGATTTTTTATCAAAATAGCCTTGCTAGCGAGATTCCAGAGTTATTAGAAAAGTTTGATTTATCACAAAATAATCGGCAAGAAATTGAATTGGAAGCTTTTGGTGAGCTAAAAGTCTATTTGGTGCAAGCCAATCAAAAATTAAATAAATTGATTATTTCTGCCACAGATATTACAAGTGAGAAAAGACGCGAAAGACTTGCTTCAATGGGTCAGATTTCTGCACATTTAGCACACGAAATCAGGAATCCTGTAGGTTCAGTTGCCTTGCTTGCCTCCACGCTTGCAAATCGTGTGGAGTTAAAAAATAAAACCCTTGTATTAGAGATTAAAAAATCTATTTGGCGTGTAGAGAGAATCGTAAAGGCAACTTTGTTGTTTTCTAAGGGTGTGCATTGCAATAAGGCAAAAATTAATCCCAAAAGTCTTGAAGAGGAGCTCAACGAATCACTAAATTATTATACTTATTCTAAAAATATTGATTTTTTATTCCATTTTGAATGCGATTCCTTTGAGGCGGATTTTGATTTGCTTTGTATCGTGCTACAAAATTTCTTATTTAACGCGATTGATGCGATAGAAGAGGGCGAAGAGGAAAAGGGAATTGTAGAGATTGATTGTATTAAGGATTCCCAAAATACGATTTTTAGAATTTATGATAGTGGTAAGCCTATTGAGAATCCAGAGATTCTTTTTGAACCTTTTAAAAGCACGAAATTAAAAGGAAATGGTTTGGGCTTGGCACTCTCTTTGCAGATTATTGAGGCGCATGGAGGCACAATTTCTCTTATAGAGGGAGAAAGAAAAGGGTTTAAAATCCTCATTCCGTAATTCTAAATTCACTTCAAACGCGTAAAATTTGCACATTTGACTGAAAAATTAAATTTTTGTTACATTTTTGCATTGGGATATAATAGGAATTAAGCCATTTTGAGTTAAAATTTTTAACTACAATGAACAAAAAGGGCAAAAATGAGCAATAATATTCAAGAAATGCAGAATGTAAAGAGTCTTCGTGAGGTCAATATCAAAGATAAACGGGTTTTGATTCGTGTAGATTTTAATGTCCCAATGGATAGCGAATTAAATATCAGCGATGACACAAGAATCCGTGAGGCGATTCCTACCATTAATTATTGTATTGACAATGGTGCGAAGTCTATTATTTTGGTAAGCCATTTGGGGCGTCCGCAAGGTAGAAGCAATGAATTTTCTCTGAAGCATATTTTGAAACGATTAGAAAGGCTTTTGGCTAAAGATGTTGTTTTTGTGGATAATTTAGAAAATGCACAAGTTACTTTAAATACATTAGTAGATGGCAGTATTGTGTTACTAGAAAATATCCGATTCCACGAGGGAGAAGAAAAGAATAATCCAGAATTATCTCAAAAGCTTGCTAGCCTCTGTGATATTTATGTCAATGACGCGTTTGGCACAGCGCACCGCAAACATTCTTCTACTTATGGAATCGCAAATTTCGCCAAAGAAAAAGTGGCAGGATTGTTACTTAAAAAAGAAATTGATTCTTTCGCTATCGCCCTTTCTAACCCTTTGCGTCCTTTGTTGCTTATTGTTGGAGGTTCAAAGGTTTCTTCAAAGCTTACGCTTTTGAAATCTATTTTAGATGTGGTAGATAAGATTATTATCGGCGGCGCAATGAGCAATACCTTTTTACAAGCTGTGGGCTATGATATGAAAAATTCTCTTATTGAAGAAAATTTATTAGAAGAGGCGCGTAATATTCTAAGAAATGCAAAAGAAAAAGGTGTAAAAATCTATTTGCCCGTAGATGTTGTTTCAACGGACAATCTCAAAGAACCAAAAGAAATCAAAATCAGCCCTGCACAGGATATTCAAGAGGGTTTAATGGCGGTAGATATTGGACCTGCAACTGTGAAGCTATTTAACGAAGTGATTCGGGATTGCGAGACGATTATTTGGAATGGACCTCTTGGTGTTTATGAAAATCAGAAATTTTCTCGCGGAACTTTTAGTATTTCCCATACAATCGCAGATACTTATTCGTATAGTGTGATTGGAGGAGGTGATACTGCAGATGCAGTAGATAAGGCGGGAAATAAAGATGGTATGAGTTTTACTTCAACAGGAGGCGGCGCGAGTTTAGAATTGCTTGAGGGTGCTGCATTGCCAGCATTTGAAGTATTGGATAAGAGAGTATAAAATGGGAGAACCCCCGACGAAAATAAAAAACTAAAGGAGAGATTCCGTAAGTCTCCTTTAGTTTTAAAATTAGAGGTAGATGATGTTGAATCTTTTTATTAAACGCAATGGTATGGTGGTAAGAGAAAGTGTGCAAGCCGTAGAGGCTATCCAAGTAGATGCAGATATACTTTGGATTGATTTGCTACACCCAACAGCGCAAGAAATTGCCTATATATCTAAAACTTATCTTTTAGATATTCCAACAAAAGAGGAACGCGAAGAAATTGAGGAATCTTCGCGTTATTGGGAAAATAGCGAAACCGTAACGATTAATACCTACTTCCTTACGCGCCCAAATACAGAAAATGTGTTACATAATGAAACAATTACTTTTTTGCTTACGCGTGGGATTTTATTCACAGTTAGATATAGCGAATTTAGGGTTTTTGACGAAATTCAGCAGAGGGTGCTTGCAAGTCCAAAAAAATTTGAAGATGGATTTGATTTGATTTCTAAAATTTTTGAATTGCGCGTAGAAAGAGACGCGGATATGCTAGAAAGCATTGCGAAGCAAACGCGCCTTTTGCGTCGCTCTGTGGTATTTGACAAGAAATTAGGCGATGAAATCTTGGAAAATTTATCTATTTTGCAAGAAATGCATTTAAGTTTGCGTGATAGTTTGTTTGATAAAAGACTTGCAATCGCTGCACTTTTGCGCACGCATAAGGCAGATTCAGAGGTGAAAAAGGACTTAGGCACGGTGCTAAAAGACATCAACTCTTTGGTAGAATTTACGAATGTTAATATGAATATTTTAGATAACATTCAAACGCTTTTTTCAAGTCAAATCAATATTGAGCAAAATAAAATCATCAAAACCTTTACAATGGTAACGGTTGCGATGATGCCACCTACATTGATAGCTACAATTTATGGAATGAACTTCACACATATGCCGGAGTTGCAATGGACTTATGCTTATCCTGTCGCCTTAGGAATAATGGTGATTTCAACGATTTTGCCAATGCTTTATTTTAAAAAGAAAAAATGGCTCTAAGAGAATACTTGCGTAAAACTTCTAGGTGGGGGGATTATCCACAAAAATAGCTGTTTTTGAAATCCATCTTCATTCTATCGGGGATTGTGTGGTTATTTTGTGTGCTTTGTATGTTATTGAAAATCCTCTAACCCTAAAGATTTTTAAGTCTTTTAAGTTATAGAAACCTCCCCGAACTTATCAGGGATTTTCTCAAACGCAAATGGGTAGGCGGTAGTTATGGTGGAATCTGCAAATGTGTGTGTCTGCCAACAAACGGCAGGTGTGCAGGATTATTATCGGGATTCTTTTATGCCAAAGCTTTGGAGATGATTCAAAAAGTGTGTTAAAGGAATCCTCAAAATTCTTTGGGATTCTATGATTTGAGTAAGCTTTTACACTCCCTTTTGCTTCCAATAGGTTTGTAGCTCTTGTGCAATGTTTTGAGGCTCTTTTGTCTCTAGTGTTGGATTAGTGAGAAATTCCAAAGTCGCAAAAAAGCGATTTTTTGGCATAAAACCGGGATAGATAAATAATTCTTTGCCACTTTGGCTCAAAAAAACAAGTGTGGGCGTGGGTTTAATATTGTATTTTTGTGCCAAATCCGCAGTGCTTAACTCTTGATTTGAAAACCTGATTTTATGCGTTTTGGTGTAGCTGATGTTGATATAATAAGGTGCGTAGTTAGATTTAAGAAAGCTTTTGATTTCAGGATTCTCTTTGATGAGATTTTTTAGCCTATCGCAATACACGCAACCATTTGCCGAAAACACAAGAAAAAAGGGTAGATTATCACTTGTAATCTCGCTTGTTTCCTTAAATACATCAGAAACTTCCGCATAGGAGTTTCTATCTATATTTTTCATTGCCTCTAATTGTTCTTTTGTGTTGTTTGTGCCACTAGAGACAATCTCATCTCCAACCTTTTCTTGACAAGCATTGAAGCTAAAGGCTAAGAGAATGGAGCAAAAAAAGTATAAAATTTTCATTTTTCATTCCTTAATAAATATGCAATTATAGCCTAAAACAGCTCTTTTTTGAATTTAGAGACCTTGCATTAAGAGATTCCACAGATTATCTACCTCAGCTTCTTCTAAGAACTCTCCGCGTAAAGAAAGCCATTGTGCAATGTGTGCTTGCTCAAATACCGCACCTTGCATACAATCTTTGTGTCCGCGAACCAATCCGCGCCCTAAGATGATTTTATCTTGCAGGGGTTGCTCGCAAATGAGGCAAGTTTGCAAGGTATTTCCTCTGCCTTCAAAGCGCAAGAGTTTAGCGTATAAATTAAGAATTGCGCGTTTGGGATTCTCTTTTTCTAGTCGTTTTGTCCCTTCTTCTAAATGCTCAAAATAAAAGGAATCTAGATGAGAAATATCTCTTAAATGCGTATTTAAGAGGTTGAGGTATTGTTGCCAAAAATAGCGTTTTTGCGTGTCCCGCTCCCAGATGAAACCTAAATGGATTGGCTCTCTTAGTCTGCCAATTTCACGCAAGTCTTGTTGTATAGAAAAGTCAATCTTGTGTCCCAAATGCACGACACTATGGCGCGCACCATAGAATCTATAAAGGGTGTAAAGTTGGCTTTGTGTCAGGATTCTAACGAGCAAATCTTCCTCACGCACACGCAAAGTATGTAGAATATAGCCTTGCAAAAGTTGCCTCTATCATTTGAATATAGATAGAATCTTAGCATAATTATTTTTGGCATTGATAAAGATTAGCAGTAATCTCCAAATAAACTAAAAAGGCTTCATCGGGATAAATTTTTTTAAGTGATTCGCAATCTGATGTGGTTTGGTGGTCTAAATTCCTAAAGGCTCTTTGCCTTTTGCAAATTTCTTTTTTATCTTTTATGACTATTTTTACATTTTCTCCAAACTTCGCTGCTCTATTTCTTAATTGAATATCCACACTTTGTTTGAAGTTATATTCATTAAGTGAATTGACATAATGAGTATGTAGCTCTTTACCGCCAGCTTCTGCGTGAATTTCTCCCAAAAATTTACAATCATTTGGTATTGTTTGTAAATATGTTACCCTTTCGGCTTCAGGAGTTGCTTTTATGTTTTGTGATATTACACAACCCGCAAAAAGAATTCCAATACTTAAAATACAGAAAGCATAATTAAATATTTTTACATTTTTCATTGTGGTTTCCTATTTTTAGTGAGAGCATTACTCCCGCTTTTTATTTTTTGGGTGGATTATTTCCGCGTCCTCCGCCTGATGGATTCCCTGTTGTGCTAGGACCATTAGGTGGTCTTGGATTGGAATGTTCCAATATAATTTCAAAAGACATTTTAACTCCTTTCGTAAATACTCTATTATAGTAGAGTGCAAAAGGATTATAAACTAACTAAACTTAAAAATCTATCATAGTAGAGTATTTAAGTGAGCAGTAAAAAGATTAATGATTCTAAAAATGAAGAAATAAAACAATTCCACCAAAAAATTGCAAAAAATGTTGCAAGAATCCGCAAAGAAAAGAAAATTTCACAACTTGAGTTAAGTTTGTCTTTAGGCTACCAGTCGGTTTCTTTGGTGGCAGGAGCGGAAGCGGGATATAAAAATATTCATTTTAATTTGGAACATTTATATAAAATCTCTCAAATCTTAGAAGTGGAAATTATTGAATTTTTTAAGTAGTTTTGCTGATTGAATCAATAAGGATTGTGGAATCTCGCAAGGATGTAAGGACAGACGGCTTCAATTCTTTGTCATTGCGAGGTGGAGCCGAAGCAAATCCATAATAAAATCTCGCCTTTAATTTTTAAGATTTCATTGTAAAGCCTAAAGTGTGCAAAGTTATAGATTGCCAAGAATCCGCTAAAGCAGATTCTCGCAATGATGGAGTGATTAGCTTATATTAGCGTATGTTCTGCTAGCACCTTAAATCCAAGTGCAATCAAAATACAGCCCGCACTGATTTCAAGAATGCGTGTAGGGATTTTGGTAAGGGTTTTACTAAGAGAGTAGGCAAGAATTACACATAAAAAGGTAATACCTCCAATCAAAGAAGCGCTTTTAAATAAAGGTGCATTTTGTGAAAAGATGAGCATACCCGCAGCAAGTGCGTCTATGCTCGTAGCGATTCCAATGAGGAGTAAAACCCATAATGAAAGGATTTTGTGCAATTCTTGCTCCTCTTTGGTTGTATAGGAATCTTTAATGATTTTTAATCCTAAGACTAAAAAGACAAGAAAAGTAATCCAATGGTCAAAAGAATCAGCAATTTGTGAGAAACTATCGTTTGCAAATTTTATTATAACCCAGCCAAAAATGGGCATAAGTGCTTGAAAAAATGCAGTTACTAATGCGATTTTCAATCCGTTTTGTATGCACCATTTTTCATACAATCCATAAGAAAATGCAACAATAGACGCATCAACTGCCAAAGTGATTCCAAGCAAAAGAATCTCTAAATATACCATAATACATCTATCAAGAGAGATTAGCTAACCCTTCTATGGGGGAGCTTGCAGTAGCATAAGGTTTTTTTGGAATCCTACCTGCAAGATAACTTGCGCGTCCTGCACGCACTGCATCACGCATAGCTTGTGCCATTAGAATCGGGTTTTGTGCTTGAGCTATGGCTGTGTTTGTTAGCACTGCGTCTGCTCCAAGCTCCATTGCAATCGCAGCATCAGAGGCGCAACCCACACCTGCATCTACGATAAGTGGCACATTGATAGCCTCTTTGATAAAGGCGATATTGTAGCGATTCTGTATGCCAAGCCCGCTACCAATAGGTGCTGCAAGAGGCATTACTGCACTTGCACCAGCATTTTCTAAATGTCGCGCCATAATGGGGTCATCGTTGCTATATGCAAGCACGCAAAAGCCATCTTTTGCTAGAATTTCGCAAGCTTTTAATGTCTCTAAGACATCGGGATAAAGTGTTTTTTGTGTGTCGCCAATAATTTCTAGTTTGATAAACTCAATGCCTGTGGCTTCACGCGTTAAGCGAAAAAGGGTAATGGCTTCCTCTGCTTTAGTGCAACCCGCAGAGTTTGGCAAAAACTGAATCTTGCTTTCCCTGAAATAGTCTAGCAGATTTTCCTCGTTGGGATTCGTGATATTAACGCGTCTAACGGCAACCGTGATGATTTCTGCTTCCGAGGCAATCGTCGCGTCAAAGGTGGTTTGAAAGTTTTTGTATTTGCCGCTACCCACGATAAGGCGACTTTGAAAGGTTTGATTTCCGATTTTTAAAAGTTGATGATTCATAAAATTTCCTTAAAGTGATAATAAAATTCTAAATGTAGCGGATTTGCTCAATTAAATCAAGAGGACTAAATGAAAAATCATTGCATTTTTTCGCAATTTCTTGTGCGCAAAAGCTATGCAATAAAACACCACAAATCGCGGAATCTAGCGGAGTGCGCCCTTGCGCTAAAAGCCCACCAATGATTCCTGCTAATATGTCCCCACTTCCTCCTTTTGCTAGAATATTTGCGCCAAAAGGATTGATATAAATGTTTTTATCCTTGCAAATCAGTGTATTTGCTCCTTTGAGCACTAAAATTGCGTGTGGATAGGTATTGCAAAACTTTAGTGCATAGGTGATTCTGTCTTTTTGCAAGTCTTGCGTAGAAATTGTTGCAAGGTTGCATACTTTTAGGATTTGTGTAAATTCTTTTGGGTGGGGTGTTAAAAGGATTTGTTTGTGGGTTTGTAGAATTTCTAAAAATAAAGAATGATAAAAAATATCCGCATCTAGTAATAAAGGGAGATTTTTAAGATTTTTTAAATTTGGTAAGGGAGATTCTATGCCAAAACCCATACCAAGCAACATTGCTGTTGCATTTTGTGGAATCTCTTGCGGATTCATCAGACTAAAAGGGAGATTTTGGATTTTTGCTTTGCTTGCTACACTCACAAGTCCAGCCCCGCTACGTAAGCCCGCAAGTGCGCTTAATACACCCGCACCGATTTTTTCTCCTGCATAGACGCACAGATGTCCAAAATCTCCTTTGTTTGTGTTTTGTGCGATTCTGTGCGGAGGTTTGAAATCACTCCTCTCTAGTAGTTTGAAGCTAGAATTTGGCGCAAAAACTTCCTCGCTAAGACCTAAGTTTATCAAATGCACTTCACCCACAAAATCTTTTGCTTCGTCGCAAAATAATGCTATCTTTAATGCACCCATTGTGAGTGTAAAATCCGACTTAAAGGCTACCTCTCCACCTAGTGCGCCACTTTTTGTGATTCCACTTGGAATATCACAGGCAATTTTGATTGCATAGGATTGATTAAGAATGCGTAAGATTTTGGTTATTTCTAAGTCTAATGTCCCCCTAAAACCTGCTCCAAAGATTCCATCAATGATTATCTCATAGTCCATTGCAGATTTTAAGGACTTTAAGAATCTTAAATTCAATTTGGAGTTTGTTTGCAATATTTCTAGTCGTTGGAGCTGCGTTAGGCATAAAGGGCTTTTTGCGCCTTTGGGCAAAAAGAGATGCACTTCACAGATTCCACAAAGCATTCTAGCTAGTGCCAAACAATCTGCGCCATTGTCGCCACTCCCACAAACAAGTAATACTTTTTTGGGAGTTTCAAAAGGATTAGATAAAAAGCGATTTTTGATGAAATAATACATTCCACTTGCGGCATTTTCCATTAGCAATTCTGCGGGTAGATTAAAGCTTTTTGTTGCATTTTTGTCTAATTCTTGTGTGCTTAAAAATAAATTTTTCATTTTGGATTCCTTATAGAGAACAAAAGCTTTTGGAATCTTAACAAAATATGCTATAAATTCAGTCTAAAAAGTGATTGTATAAAGAATTTTTATGGCATTTAAAACTATTTTTTTAAATTTTTTTGTAGTTTGTCTTGTATTGTTTGGTTTAATGGGTTGTAATGGAGAAAAATCCAAAAAAAATAAAGAAGACAATAAAACATTAGAAAACAACGCAACAAGCCTCTTAAAATCAAAGCAACAAGAGGAAGATTCTTTGGAATCTCCCTTGCAACAGCAGTTAAAAAAGAATCTTAAAAGCCATTTAGACGAATTAAGCAAAGAATTGCAAGAAAAGAATCTAAACAATTTGCAAATGGAGCAAAACACAGGTTTGCAGAAACATTTGGAGCATTTTGAGAGCTATCACGGACGCAAAGATATTCCTAAAAAGGATTCCGCACAAAGGAATCTCAACGAAAAAATACAAGAAGCATACGAGATTCAACAAAAGAGGATAGAAGCATTGCGTCAAAAAAATGATGAAATGAGTAAATAACGCTAAATTTACTAGATTATAAGTAAGTTTTGATTAAAATTATAAATTTTGAAATTAAAGAAAGGGCTGGTATGGCAAAACGCGTTTTGGTTAAATATTCGGGCGAAGCATTGTCTGGTGAAAGCGGCTTTGGGATTGAGAGTAAAATTTTGGATTATCTTGCAAGGGAGCTTAAAACACTTGTGGAAGCTGGAATTGAAGTTGGAATCGTGATTGGTGGGGGGAATTTTATCCGTGGCGTGAGTGCATCTCAAGGTGGTTTGATTCGGCGTACAAGCGGAGATTATATGGGAATGCTTGCAACGATGATTAATGGCGTTGCAATGCAAGAAGCTTTAGAATATTATGGCTTAGATGTGCGCGTGCAAAGTGCGCTAGAGATTAAAGAAGTGTGTGAAACCTACATTAATCGGCGTGCGATTCGGCATTTAGAGAAAGGACGCGTTGTGATTTTTGTAGCAGGCACAGGGAATCCCTTTTTTACTACTGATACCGCGGCTACTTTGCGTGCAGTGGAGATTGGAGCAGAGATGATTATCAAAGCAACCAAAGTAGATGGCGTTTTTGACAAAGACCCTGCAAAGTTTGATGACGCAGTGATGTTGCGCCAAATCGGCTATGACCAAGCTCTTAAAGATAATATTAAAGTGATGGACGACACTGCAATTGCGCTTGCAAAAGACAACACATTGCCGATTGTTGTATGCAATATGTTGCGCGAAGGAAATTTGCTGAAAATTATACAAGGCGATTCTGGTGCAGTGTATTCTAAAGTATCCAATGAAAATTAACTTAACTAAAGGAAAAAAATGAGAATTGAAGAAATCGCATCAAAAGCATTAGAAAAAGTCAATGGTGATAGATACTTGCTGTCAAATATTTTATTTATGAGAATTGATGAATTAAGTCGTGGAGCAAAACCTCTTGTAAATAAAAATGTTAAGGCAGATAAGCTTGCGGATATTGCTTTACTTGAAGTGGCAGAAGGTAAAATCGGTTTAGATAAAATTGAAGAATCGCAAAATTAATCCTCTTTTTAAGAAATTTAAAGGTATTCAGATAAGATAAATTTAAAATCTCATGCTAAAGAAGGTAGAATTTGGAATTTTTGAAACAAGTTGCAGAAATCACAAGCCCTAAAGCAGCGTTAGAGTTGTTATATTCTATGGTAGAGGAGACACCAAATATCCAAAATGCAATTGCTTTTGCTACGGAATTGCACAAGGAACAAAAAAGGAGAAGTGGCGAACCTTATATCGTGCATCCTCTGCTTGTTGCGTGCATTGTGGCGTATTTTGGCGGAGATGAAGTAATGGTGTGTGCAGCACTTTTGCACGATGTGGTAGAGGATACAGACGCGACATTAGAGGATATTAAGTGCAATTATGGTGAGGATATTGCTTCACTTGTAGATGGTTTGACAAAAATCGTTGCGATTCGTGCAGAAGAGTTGCCCGCGTCCCATTCTAATGAAAAACTCGTCGTAGCAGCCTTGAGTTTCCGTAAAATGCTCATTACCTCTGTCAAAGATGTGCGTGTGCTTGTTGTGAAACTTTGCGATAGATTGCACAATATGCTAACGCTTGGTGCTTTGCCCCCCAATAAACAAAGGAGAATTTCTGAGGAAACACTTGTTGTTTATTCTCCTATCGCCCATCGTTTAGGAATCTCCTCTTTGAAAAATGAGCTAGAGGACAGAAGTTTTTATTATATTTTTCCTCAAGAATACCGCAAGATAGAGGAATATTTTTTAAGCCACAAGCAAACGATTCAGCTCAAACTCAATGCCTTTATCCAAAAAGTGCGCAAAAGTCTTGTGCAAGAGGGCGTTCCAGAGAGTGAGTTTAGCATTGCAAGTCGGATTAAACGGCATTATTCTATCTATCTTAAAATGCAACGTAAAGGCATTTCTATTGATGAGGTTTTAGATTTATTAGCAATCCGCGTGATAGTCAAAAATCCTTTAGATTGCTATAAAGTCTTGGGGATTTTGCATTTGAAGTTTAAGCCCATTATGTCGCGCTTTAAAGATTATATTGCTTTGCCAAAAGAAAATGGTTATCAAACGATTCATAGCACCTTATTTGATGATTCTGCTATTTTTGAAGTGCAGATTCGCACAGAGGATATGCACAAAAGTGCAGAATATGGAATCGCAGCGCATTGGAAATATAAAACCGGTGGGAATAGCGGTCCAAGTCTTGATTGGCTTAACAAGTTGCAATTTCAAAATAATTCTATTGAAGAATTTTATGAGCTTGTAAAAAATGATTTATATCGTGAGGATATTGTAGTTTTCTCTCCTGATGGCGATAATTATTCTTTGCCGATTGGTGCGGTGGTGTTGGATTTTGCCTATGCGGTGCATACAGACATTGGGAATCGCGCAAAAGAGGCTTATGTGAATAATCAAAAATCCTCTTTGCTGACTACATTGAAAAGTGGCGATATTGTAAAAATCATTATGGCAAAAGATACGATTTTACGATGTTCTTGGATTGATGCGGTGAAAACCTCTCGTGCAAAAAGCCAAATCAAGATGAATTGTGCAACGCGTATTAAAGAAATTGAGCGCAAAAGTGCGATTAATATTATTGCAACGATTTTCGGTAAAAGCGCAGAAGAGATTGAGGATTATATAACAAAAAATGATTTAGAGGATACAATTTATCGTGCGACAACGGATATTGGATTCTTAAAGGATATTAAGAATCGCATTAAGAATTTTTATAAACAAAACGCTGGATTTTTGGAGCAGATTAAAATCAGAATCCTAAAGCTCAAAGAATTGCGTTTTGACAATCTTGTGATTGAAACCAATCATACGATTAATCAAGCGGTTTTTGATTATTGCTGCCACCCAAAATTTGGGGATTCCATTATCGCATTTAAGAGCGGTTCTAAGGCGTTTGTGCATCATAAGCTTTGCGAGCGAGCATATTTGGAGATTCAAAAAGGCGTTAAAATGCTTTATGTAGATTGGTTGGAGGATAAGTTGCAAACTTATAAACTTATCGTTGCGTTAGAGAATCAAAAGGGAGTATTGGCTAATTTCTTGTCTTTTTTAGCAAAGCACGATATTAATGTTTTAGGTGTGGAATTAGGCTCACAAAAGAGTACTTATGCAACGCATTGTGAATTGCGGTTTGAATCTAGTATTACCGAAATTAAAGAGCTTAAAAATCTTTTAGGGAATAATTATAAAATCATAGAAGTGCATGCGTTAAAAGACGCGTATGCAGATTAATTTAAGGAGTATGTATGAATGTAGAATCTCAAATTAGCACTGCTTTAGAAGAGATTAAACGCGGTACGCAGGAGATTATCGGACTAGAAACCATTGAAGATTTAGTAAGTGCATACTTTAAAGAAGGCAAAACTTTTACAATTAAAGCAGGTTTTGACCCGACTGCACCTGATTTGCATTTGGGGCATACCGTTCTTTTGCAAAAACTTGCTACTTTTCAAAAATATGGTGCAAAAGTTTATTTTTTGATTGGTGATTTTACAGGAATGATTGGCGACCCAAGCGGCAAGAGTGAGACAAGGAAGCCATTAAGCAAAGAGCAAGTGTTGGCAAATGCAAAGACTTATGAGGAACAAGTAATAAAAGTCTTGGACGCAGACAAAATGGAAATTGTCTTTAATTCCGTATGGCTTGATAAACTCGGCACACGCGGTATGATTGAGCTTGCTGCAAAATTTTCGGTGGCTAGAATGTTGGAGAGAGATGATTTTGAAAAACGATTCAAAGCACAGAATCCTATTAGTATTGTAGAGTTTTTTTATCCGCTTTTGCAGGGTTATGATTCTGTGGCACTGAATTGTGATATTGAGTTTGGTGGCACAGACCAAAAGTTTAATTTGCTTATGGGCAGACATTTGCAACGCGCTTATGGATTAAACAAGGGACAATCTGTTGTTATGGTGCCGTTGCTTGAGGGATTAGATGGCGTGCATAAGATGAGCAAGAGTCTAGGGAATTATGTCGGAATCACACAAGAACCAAAGGAAATGTTTGGGAGGCTTTTGAGCATTTCAGATTCTTTAATGTGGAGATATTATGAACTATTAAGCACAAAAACACTTCAAGAGATAGAATTGCTAAAAGAGGGAGTAGCAAAGGGTAGTTTGCACCCAAAAGCAGTCAAAGAGGATTTGGCAGTAGAGATTATCACGCGTTATTATGATAAGGGTTGTGCTTTGAATGCAAAAGAGGAATTTGCAAAAGTTTTTGTAAAAGAGGAATTACCAAGTGAGATGCCAGAGTTTAAAAAACCTTGCGGCATTTGGATTGCGCAGCTCTTGAGCGAGTGCAATCTTTGCACATCTAATTCTGAAGCGTTGCGCCTTATCAAACAGGGAGGAGTGAAGCTGAATAGTCAGAAAGTTGAGGATTCTAAGATAAATTTAAATCAAGGTGAATATATTTTGCAAGTTGGCAAGCGTAAATTTGCTAAAATTATAATTCAATAAACTTCAAAAAAGGAAAGATATGCTACACACACTCAAAGCACTTAAAATTGGAAAATACACCATTCCTTTACCTATTATTCAAGGGGGAATGGGAGTTGGAATCAGTTGGGATAATCTCGCGGGTAATGTATCTAAATGTGGTGCGCTTGGCATTATTTCGTGTGTGGGAACAGGCTATTACAAAAGAAGTGCATTTGTGCAAAAAACGATTAAGCATAGACCTTTTGATACTATGAATTTTTATTCCAAAGAATCTCTTATGGAGATTTTTAAGAATGCGCGAAAAATTTGTGGCGAAAATCCTTTGGGTGCAAATATTCTTTATGCAATCAATGAATATGGGAGAGTGGTGCGTGATGCTTGCGAAGCGGGGGCAAATATGATTATTACCGGAGCGGGATTGCCTACAAATATGCCAGAATTTACGAGTAACTTTCCTAATGTTGCTTTGATTCCTATTGTTTCTTCCGCCAAAGCTTTAAAGATTTTGTGTAAGCGGTGGGAGGGACGTTATAAACGCATTCCTGATGCAGTGATTGTGGAAGGACCATTGAGTGGAGGACATCAAGGCGTGAGTTATGAGGATTGTTTCAAGCCCGAACATCAACTAGAGACTGTCGTGCCTGAAGTCATTGAAGAAAGTAAGAAATGGGGGGATATTCCAATTGTTGCTGCAGGAGGAATCTGGGATAGAAAAGATATTGACAAAATGCTAGATTTGGGAGCAAGCGGAGTGCAAATGGGAACACGATTCTTGGGAGCTAAGGAGTGTGATGCTACATACTATAATGAACTTATGTTAAGAGTTAAAAAAGAAGACATTGAATTGATAAAATCTCCTGTGGGTTATCCTGCACGCGCTGTGATTACAGGTATTGTTAAAGGGTTACGTGAAGGGCGTCCTCCTAAAATTGCTTGTGTGAGTAATTGTGTAAGCCCTTGCCATAGGGGAGAAGAAGCAAAAAAGGTGGGATATTGTATTGCAGATGGTTTAGGAGATGGCTATCTAGGAGACCCCATTAATGGCTTGTATTTCACAGGTTCAAATGGTTATCGGATTGAGAAAATCCAAAACGTGCAAGAAATTTTAGATGAATTAAGCCGATGATTAGATTTTTTCTCCTATTTTGTTTATTTTGTAGTGGATTATTAGCGGAAGTTAAAATTCTTTCGGTGCAACAACTGCAAAATGGCATTGTTTTAAATTTTAATCAAATAATTAAACCAACAGATTTTAAAAATTTTCTTTTGCAAAGTCAAGAAAAATTACGTTATGTTTATGATATAGAATCCCAATTACAAGGGAGTGCAAGAGTTTTTGAGTTTCAAGGCGATGTGCGAGTGAAAGTGGCTCAAAACTCTCAAGAAAAAGTGCGTTTAGTTATTACAAGTTCGGAACAATTAAAGATTGAATTGAAAATTAATAAAAAACAAGCAACCTTTACGATTCCTAATGCTAAATTGGCGCAAAGCAATTTTTCCATTGCCTCACTTTTTGAGCCTCAAATCCCTGCCAATCAATCCAAAGAAATACAAAAAAAACAAACTCCTGTAAAGACAGAATCGTCAAAGTCAAGCCCCAAAAAACAAGAAAAAACAACCCCTAAGACAGCCCATACAACAAAAAGTTATTCCAATAAAATAAACAAAACCATTGTGATTGACCCAGGACACGGAGGTAAAGATTGTGGAGCAATGGGCGTAGATAGAGTGTGTGAGAAAAAAATTGTGTTGAATATCGGTAAATATTTGCGTGATGAGTTGAAAAAACGCGGTTATAAAACTTATATGACGCGCGATAAAGATGTATTTATTGGGTTGCGGCAGCGCACAAATTTTGCCAACAATAAAAATGCCGATTTGTTTATCTCAATCCACGCTAATGCAATTTCGGAGAATAAGGCAAAATTTGAGGGAGTTGAAAGTTATTTTTTATCCACTGCTAGGAGTGAGCGTGCTAAAAAAGTTGCTGCATTAGAAAATAAAGACGATACAGAGGGAATGAATTATTTTTCTAAGCAGTCTTTTTTAAATACCTTAAATACGCAACGCATTGTGGCTTCTAATCGTCTAGCTATTGATATTCAGTATGGTATGTTGCAGTCTTTGCGCCCTAAGTACGCAACCCTAGATGGTGGTGTGCGTGAGGGACCCTTTTGGGTGCTTGTGGGGGCGATTATGCCTTCTGTTTTGCTTGAAGTAGGCTATATTACACACCCCAAAGAAGGTAAAAGACTGAATCAAACCGCTTTTCAAAAAACGATTGCCAAAGGCATTGCTGATGGCGTAGATGGCTATTTTCAAAAAAATCCCTAAAGGTTAATAATGGCAAAAATTACGATTCCTCATTTAGTATTTTCTTCTTTATATTTTGTTCTAGCGCTTTTTACGATTTTGATGTTAGTTTTAACAAGTTTTACTCCAGATTTTAAACATATGTTTCGGCTTACAACACAACCTTTTGGCGTATATTTTAGCATTAGTGCGATTCTGCTTGCTTGTGGTGTAATAGTGAGCCTTTTTAATATTGTGCGTATTTATTCTAGCCATTTACCGAAGTTATATAGTTTGATGATTGGTTGTGCATTGTGTGTGTTTGCATTTTTGCTTTATTATGAACTTTTTGTAATGCGTAGAACATATTTTGAACCTTTTTCTTTTGAAGATTCTTTAAGATTAACTCAAGAAAATGTTTTTTCTAAAACGATTTATCAAATGTTTGTAGATTATATCTGTTATATATTTTTTGTGATTTTTCCAGCAATTTTTTATATTTTTAACTTTTCTTTTAATAAAAGCACAAATTTTGGCAAACTCTTGCAGCTCATACAACCAAGTTTTAATGTAATGCTAGGCGTTTTGTTTGGATTCTCTATTTCACCTTTTTTTAAAAGTGGAATCTTGGGTTATTTTGATTTAATGTTATTATGTGTGGGAATTGGATTGGTGTTATATTTGTGCATTAAAAGAAATATTGATTCTTATGAAATATTTAATTTATTTTTGCTCCTTATTATATGTGTAGTGATTATGATTTCTTCTTATAGTTTTGTAGATAGCGAATCTTATTTTGAAGTGCGTAAAGCGTTTTATGCCTTAGTATTGTTTGGTTGGTGTAGTGCGTGGATGATGAAGCTCACGATTCGGCGTTCAGTTTGATTGAAAGTTTTTATGTAATTTTTTGATAAAGGATATTTGATGAACAAACCTTATTTGAAGCAGTTTCCAGATGAGTTTGGGTTCTTTGGAAAGTTTGGTGGCAGTTTTGTGCCAGATTCTATTAAAAGCGCAATGGAAGAAATCAATACAGCTTATAATCTCATTGCGCAAAATAGTGATTTTATTGCGGAATTAAGAAAGATTCGGGAGACTTTTCAAGGGCGTCCAACGCCGATTTATTTCGCGCATAATTTAACTAAGAAATATGGCGGAGCTGGGATTTATCTAAAGCGTGAGGATTTAAATCACACAGGAGCGCACAAGCTCAATCATTGTATGGGTGAGGCACTTTTGGCAAAATTTATGGGTAAAAAGAAGCTAATTGCCGAGACAGGAGCAGGGCAGCATGGTGTTGCAATCGCAACTGCAGCCGCTTATTTTGGATTGGAATGTGAAATCCATATGGGAGAGGTGGATATTGCTAAAGAACACCCTAATGTCGTGCGCATGAAAGTCTTAGGCGCGAAAGTGATTCCTGTTACTTTTGGAGCTAAGACGCTTAAGGAAGCTGTGGATTCCGCCTTTGAATCCTATTTGAAAGACCCCAAAAATACAATGTATGCAATCGGCTCTGTCGTAGGTCCGCACCCCTTTCCAAAAATGGTGCGAGATTTTCAAGCCATTGTGGGCGTGGAATCGCGGGAGCAGTTTTTAGAAATGACAGGAGAATTGCCTGATATTGTGTGCGCCTGTGTAGGGGGTGGGAGCAATGCTATGGGAATTTTTAGCGGATTTATTGAAGATGCCGTAGAGCTTGTAGGGGTTGAACCTTTGGGCAAGGGAAATGCGTTAGGGCAGCACGCTGCGTCTTTGAGCTATGGGAGTGAGGGAGTGATGCACGGGTTTAATTCCATAATGCTAAAGGATTCTAAGGGTGAGGCTGCGCCTGTGTATAGTGTGGCAAGCGGATTGGATTATCCAAGCGTGGGACCAGAACACGCCTATTTGCATAGCATTGGGCGCACAAAAGTCGCAACGATTAGCGACAAAGAGGCAATCGAAGCGTTTTTTGTATTGAGTAAAAATGAGGGAATTATTCCCGCAATTGAATCTAGCCACGCATTGGCTTATGCTCTCAAAGTCGCTCCGAATTTAAAGGGACAAAAAATACTCGTCAATCTAAGCGGTCGTGGAGATAAAGACATAGATTTCGTTGTAGAAAATTTCGGCTATGGGGAGTGAGGTGGAATCGCTTTTTGCGATTCCATTACAGATTTACGCTTTGTGGGAGAGTGCTTAGTGAGCTACAAATGCATTGTAGATTTATAGTTATTCCTTAGCCTAAATATGGGATAACTTTATATTCTATATTATTTTCCACAATAAATTTCTTTACTCCATAATTCATATTTTTACAACTCGTTACAAACACTCGGCGCATATTCTTTTTAGTAAAAATCTTTTGATTTTGCTTTAAATATGCAGTGCAATCGCCTAAAAATTTCCTTAAATGTCCTTGTTTTACTTGCGAATGCTCCCAATTTTTGCATTGAATTAAAAGTGCCTCTTTACCCCTGTAAGCAATTAAATCAATGCCTTCATCGTACAATCCCTCATTAATACCTTTAAAATATACCTTATAGCCCTTCTTTTGATAATATTTGCCGATTTGCAATTCGTATTTATCGCCTTTTTGTTTATTTCGTGATTTGCTAGAAATTTTGTGAGTTTTGTATTTTACTTGAGTGTCGCTAGAATATTCGGAATCCTTAACAATATGATTTTGATATTGGTTAAGATTTGTATGTTTGTTTTCATTTTTGCCACTATCTTGAATATTTTTAGCATTATTTAAATTGGCTTCAATTTCGTTCAAACCAGCTTCTAATGCATCATTGGTATTTTCCCAAGCTTGATTAATATCTTTAAAGATATTAGACGTGCTTTTAAATGCAATTTGAAAAAGACTTTTATGTTCTTTGGTTGGATTGTCAGCATTTTCCTTACGTTCGCTATCAATATCATTTAAAAACCGAATCAAAAATACACAAAATACAATAAATAAAAATGTATCCCAACATAAAAAGCCCTATGGTTGATTTTACTCAATTAAATTACTTGAGCCATATTTAAGGCTCATTTTGCTTTGACATTCTTATCTAACACATTCGTGCTACTGTAAGTTTCTAGTGTAATATGCAATCTTGTGGCTTCAAAATCTTCTTGGCTCGTATTTAGAAGTACGACGAATGGCGACACAAAATCATTATACCTATTTTTTGTACTACAAACCTTTTTTATCTATCTTTTATGTTAGTTTAGAGTTATTCCCTAGTTGTTATTGTTTTTTATAATCTTGCATAATGTCTGCAAATTCTTTATGTATAATGATTTTATTAACCAACTCTTTGACGCCTTTATTCAAAGTTGCAGCCATATTGGTGCAAGCTGTGAAAGCTAAAAAAGCAGATGGATAATTCGTTTTGGATTGGATATTGAAAGTTTTTGAAGTATTTTCTTGCGAAATTGTTACATCAAATTCCCAATAAGCGTTTGCCAATGCACTGCTACCATAGATATTATTAAGGTTGCCAATAATAACAATATTAGAATTTTTATCATATAGCCCAGCTATTTTAAGTTCTTCTATAAGAGCTTTTCTGATGTACTCTGAAAATGGCTCTCCGCTTGGTGTAGAAATCGTTTCAGCTAACCTGCATAAAATATGACTTTCTCCTGCGTTGTTTGCACTAAAATTTCCCACTGCAACCTTGGTGCTATATTTTTTTAATTCTATCACATTGTCTGCCGATGAATGATATTCTTGTGTTTTGATTCCACAGCCTGTAAAAAAGAATATAAGTAAATTGACCAAACAAAAACTAAATGAAACTTTCATCTTTCCTCCTTTTTGACTTATTATAATAAGTTGAAATGTAATTCTACAATGAATAAAATTAAATTTAACTTATTATGATAAGGTGATTTAGTTGCCACTAGAGCCTGAAGAGATTAAAGAAATTTATAAACAAATCGGCGCAAATGTTGCAAAAATAAGGAAGAAAAATCATTATTCCCAGCTCAAACTTTCTTTAGCCATAGGACACAATTCCGTAAGTCTTGTTTCTTTTGCTGAAATTGGGTTAAAAGGAGCGCATTTTAATATTGAACATCTTTTGCAAATTGCTAAAGTTTTAGAAGTGGATATTTGTGAGTTTTTTGATGGAATTTCGTTTCATGAATCAAAGAGCGAAAATAAATAAATATTTAATTAAGCAAAAATCTTGCAAGGAATAAGATTATAGAATCATAAATATGTTAGAATTGTAGATTGCCGCGATTCCTTGTGGAATCTCGCAATAACGAAAACTTAGTGAATCTCTTACAAGGGCGCAAGTGGAATCTTTAAAAAGCGCACACATAAGAATCTAAGAGATTCTATTCTTTTTGCGCATTTTCTTTTAATGTAGTAGCAAAGTCTAAGAGATTCTTGCTCCAAGGGATTTGCAAAGGGGAAAAGAATCCAAGTTGCGCACCGCTTTCTTTGGCAATAAATTCTGCGGCTTTGGTGGAAAATTCCGGTTGGGCGAAAATGATTTTAAGATTATTGTTTTTAATCGTTTCTATGACGCTTATCATTTCTTGCATTTTTGGACTTTTTCCCTCAATCTCAATCGCAATTTCCTCTAAGTGATAATCTCTAGCAAAATACCCAAGCATAGGGTGAAAAACAACAAATTTCTGATGTTCTTTTAAGGTGTTTAAGATTTGCCTTAATTGCATATCGGTTTGATTGATTTCAGCAAGGAGGGCTTGATAAGCTTTTGAATAATCTGTCTTTGGGTCTAATTCTTTTAAAGCCTCGTAAATATTCTGTGCAATTTGTTTGGCGTTTTGCGTGGAGAGCCAAATGTGTGTATCCCCCTCATTGTGAGAATGTCTCTCGTGTTTTTCGTGTGAATGCGCAAAGTTAATTTTTGTGATTCCTGAACTATTATCATAGATTTTCATTGCTTTGTTTTGCGCTTTGAATCGCTCTAGCCAAATAGCTTCAAACTCCATACCAAGACCAAAATAAACTAAAGCAGAATTTACTTTTTTGACATCTGAAAACTTCGGCTCAAAGTCGTGGGGATTGATTCCAGATTCTATTAAGGCAAACACTTCGTATTGTTCCCCTACTATTTTTTGCACAAATTCTTGTTGCATAGGAATGCTTACTGCAATGATTTGTCGTGCATCTTGCGCAAAAGTGATTTGACTTATCCACAACAAAGCTAAGAATAACTTTTTCATTGTCTTTCCTTTTAGTAATAATTAAATTTTTTTGAGATATTATTATACCTTATTTTAAAATATGCGTTCATAGCTCAATTGGATAGAGCATCAGACTTCGGATCTGAGGGTTGGGGGTTCGACTCCCTCTGAGCGTACCACATAGAACTTTCTTAACATTTATCAATCAAACAAATTTAAAAAGGCTAAAATATGGATTTAAGCGCATTAAAAGCAGAGATTAAAGACGGATTAAAGACTTTAGAAAATTTGGATAATATTGTTACGATTTTTGGCGGAGCGCGTGTGAGTTGCGAGAGTAAAGCTTATCAATCCATTATGAAGCTAGCGCAAAAACTTGGCGCAAAGGGTTATTCTATTATGACAGGGGGCGGTCCTGGGATTATGGAAGCAGCGAATCGCGGGCTGATACAATACAAAAAAACTCAAAGTTTGATGTTCCCTAGCGCAAGATTGAAAAATCATTCGGTTGTATCTATTGGTTTGAATATCCAACTTCCCCACGAACAACAAATGAATCCTTATGTAGAAGTGCCACTGAAATTTCAAAATTTTTTCAGCCGAAAAATCGTTTTTAATTATAATTCTACCGCATTCATTGTAGCAGTCGGAGGGTTCGGCACTTTAGATGAATTAAGCGAGGTTTTGGTGTTAATTGCGACAGGTAAGCACAAAAGAATCCCGATTATTTTGTATGGTAAAGATTATTGGAAAGGATTTATGCAATGGCTTCAATGCACGATGTTAAAAGAGGGCGTTATTTCAAAAAAGGAATTAGAACTAATCCAAATTGCAAACAAACCCAAAAAGGTTTTAAAGATTTTAAAAAAATATCAAAAACAATGATGAATCCTGTTAAAACACAGGATTGCCTATACCATACATCATAAAAAGCACCATAAAAGCTGCGAAAATCCCAAGTAGCAAAGGAACAAACTTTGACATATTTTTCCTTAAAAGAGTGAAAATGAAAAATTTAGCATACAATAAAAGACCTAAAAGTTTCCAAGATTTTGTAGGACAATCGCATCTTTTTGGAGGAAATGCTCCTTTAATGCGCCTTATTTTGAGCGGTAAGATGCCACATAGCTTTTTCTTTGGACCTCCCGGAAGCGGCAAAACGAGTGCCGCGATTCTCATTGCTAGAGCAATAGACTCTCCTTTTTATTTTCTAAATGCGACAAGCTTCAAGTCAGAGGAATTGCGTGCAATTTTGAAAAATTATCAAAATACATTACAAAAACCATTGATTTTTATTGATGAAGTGCATCGTTTAAACAAAACCCAACAAGAAATGCTTTTGCCCATTATGGAAAATTATCAAGCGTTAATTTTGGGAGCTTCTACAGAAAATCCCTATTCTGCACTCACTCAAGCGATTCGTTCGCGTTCAATGGTATTTGAATTTTATCCCCTAGAGAAAAAGGATTTAGAAGAGATTTTAAAACCTTATGCACTAAGCACAGAAATTCGAGATTTTTTAATTCAAACAAGTGGCGGCGACGCAAGGGCAATGCTGAATCTGCTAGATTGTGCCTTAAGCACGGATTTGCCCTTAAATGTGGAGCTATTAGAAACTTTCCGCAAAACAAATTTAAGCGGAACGAGTGAGCTAGATACGCATTATAATCTGATTTCCGCAATGATTAAAAGCATTCGTGGAAGCGATGAGAATGCAGCGATTTATTATCTTGCGCGTTTGATTGCTGGGGGTGAGAATCCGGAGTTTATTGCGCGTCGTCTTGTGATTTTAGCGAGTGAGGACATCGGAAATGCGAATCCAAATGCGTTAAATTTAGCTAACTCTACCTTGCAAAGTGTTGCAAAGATTGGTTATCCAGAGGCAAGGATTCTTTTAGCGCAATGCGTGATTTATCTTAGCAGTTCGCCCAAATCCAATAGTGCCTATTGTGCCATTGATAAGGCATTGCAATATGTAGAGCAGAATCCCAACGAGCCGATTCCGCAAAATATTGTGCAATTTAACAAAAACTATCTTTATCCTCACGATTTTGGTGGTTTTGTAGAACAAAAATATCTTCATAAGGATTTGAAGTTTGTAGAGTGGTTACCTAAGGGGTTTGAAAAGACTTTAAAGGAATGGCTAGATAAAATTAAGGGTAGAGAATGAGAATCGCAGATAGTTATGAATTGCTAGAGTATCTAAAGTCGCAGAATCTTTTGCCAGTGATTCCACAAGACTTTGTAGAGATTTCTTTAGCGGATTTGGAATCCTTAAAAGATTTATGGTGGTGGCCTAATGCGCTAAGTTTTGAAGTAATTGTCGGGGCGATTTTGGTACAAAATACGCGTTGGGAGCAAGTTTCTAGTGCGTTAGAAAAATTAAAAAACAAAGAAGTATTGAATCTAAACTCTTTGAGTGAGATGTCCTTGCCAATCTTACAGAATCTCATTCAAAATGTCGGATTATACCGCCAAAAAGCAGCAAGAATCCAGCAACTTTGTCAGAATATTTTAAAAGATTTTGGAGACTATGCAAGTTTTTGTGCGCAAGTTTCAAGGCAGTGGCTTTTGAGTCAAAAGGGCATTGGAGCCGAGAGTTGCGATGCGATTTTGTGCTATGGATTAGGAAAAGAAGTAATGGTTGCAGACAAATACACTTATAAGCTACTCCAAAGCTATGGTTATACTTTGGAGTCTTATGAGGATTTACAAGTTTGGTTAAGCAGTGGAGTGTATGAAAATTATGACAAGGTTTGCACGCTTTATGGCTTTAAGATTCCGCTTAATCTGCTCTTTGCAAGATTCCATGGTAAAATTGTAGAATATTGTAAAATTCATAAAATCTAAAGGAAAAAATATGCAAAAATATAAGAATTTTGAACCCATAAAGGTATTTTTGGAAATTTGTGCGATTCCGCATTCAAGCTTCCAAACGCAAACATTAAAAGAATGGATTATTGAAAAAGCGCAGAAGTTTGGCGCAAAAGTACAATGCGATACAGCGGGCAATGTGCTATGCACAAAAGGCTTACCGAAGTTGTGCTTGCAAGGACATTATGATATGGTGTATGTTGGACAATCTGCACAATTTTTGGTAAAACCCAAGTTTATAGAGCGTGAGGGCAAAGCATTTTTGTGTGCGGAGGATTCTAGTTTGGGGGCAGATAATGGCGTGGCTTTGGCTTGTATGTTGCTTGCATTAAGGGATTGCCAAAATATAGAATGTCTCTTTACAATAGATGAGGAGGTAGGAATGATAGGAGCAAAGGAGATTGCACTGCCTCTTTTGGCTCCGTATATGCTAAATTGTGATAGTGAGGAGATAGACGAGGTAGTATGCTCATGTGCGGGTGGTTATGATTTGGAATGCAAAATGTCTTTTCCAAGCCTTGAAATCACACAAGATTGTGAGGTTTTGGAGATTTGCACGCAAGGTTTTATTGGGGGACATAGTGGAATTGAAATCCACAAAGGAATTCCTAATGCGATTTTGGAATTAGCCAAAGTGGCACAATCTCTTATAGAATGTGGTGCGCTAGCAATAGAGTTTTGTGGGGGAGAAAAGAGAAATTCTATTCCTGTGAATGCGACTTTATCCGTTGCGATTCCACAGGAGAGAAAGGCGCAATGCAAAGAAATCCTAGAAAGAATCACACAAGGAAGTTTAGAGGATTGTGTACAATTTAAAGTTACGAAAAAACCACTAGAAAAACAAAGAAAGACTTTTGATATTCGTAAGCTTTTGGAAGCTATTTTGGGCTTACAAAATGGCGTCATAGTTACCCAAAATACCGAGCCGATTCTCTCAAGCAATCTTGGCATTTTGCAACAAGACTTTCAGGGTGAAAAAGTGCAGATAGAATTTGTAGTAATGGGGAGAGGGAATCAAGAATCTTTAATGCAGGACAATATTGCCAAAGAGAAAATGAGATTAGAAGCATTGGGTTTTGAAATTGCATTATTGGATTATTATGCGCCTTGGGAGAGAGAGGAAAGCGAATTGTTGCAAAATGTCTTGCAAATTGCTCAAAAGCACAATTCTAACGCGCAACTAAAAAGTATTCACGCAGGGCTTGAATGTGGAATCTTAAAACAAAAATATCCCTCCATTTGTTTTGCTTCTATTGGTCCAAATATTTCTCATCCGCATTCTGTACGTGAAGAGCTTGACTTGGAAAGTTTTGTATGCTTTGATAAAATTCTGCAAGATGTGCTTAAAAGATTTGACGCATTTTAACAAAAACCTAGAGAGATTCTGCTAAAATTGCTCAAAATTTAGTTTTAGGAATCATAATGGCAAAACACAAATGGAATTTAAAATTTCTTGTTTATTTTGTGGGTTTTGGTTTTTTGCTAGCCCATTCTAGCTTATTTGCTGCCCCTTCTCTCGTGAATGGAATCGCATTTTTCGTCAATGATTATCCTGTTACTTTAATGGAAGTTTATAAAATACAGCAACGCGACAAAGTTTCGCAACAGATTGCGATAGACTTGCTTATTAATGACCGCTTGCATAAAGAGGAAATAGATAAAAGAAAAATTATTGTCAATGAGATAGAGATTCAAGATGAGATTGCACGAATCGCAAAGCAAAAAAAGGCAACATTGGAGCAAGTGAGAAATTATATTCAAGGGAATGGCGGAAATTGGGAGCATTACAAAGAGGAAATTAAACGCAATTTGCAAAAAAGAAAGCTTTATCAATCTATTACGCAAGAGGGTTTGAGAATGGCAGATGAAAAAGAGCTTGAAAATTATTATAATACGCACAAGCAAGAATTTTCTATCCCTCAAAGCATAGATGTCGTCAAATACTTCAGCAAAGAGGCAAAATCACTTGAAAAAGTTGTCCAAAGTAATGGTAAAGTCGTTTTGCCCAATGTGCAAAAGACAAATGAAGTATTGCAAACAATGGAGTTACATCCGCAAATCGTCAGTGCTTTTACACAAGGGGCAATCGGCAGATTCACTCCGATTTTTCCTGTTTCTGATGAATTTGTTGTGTTTTTGATTAAGGCAAAAAATAATCCTGCGCTTTTGCCTTATGATAATGTGCGCAATGTAGTTTTGCAAAAAATAATGGAACAAAAAGAGGATTATTTGATTTATGAATATTTTGAAAAGTTGCGTTCTAACGCAAAGGTAAATATTGTACGTTTAAATTAAGGAGTAAGTATGCGTAAAATGCAAGAAATTTTGAAATGGGGTTTGTTTGGTATGGCGATGAGTGCGGCGGCTTTTGCCTTTGTAAGTTGTAGTTCTAGTGTTGTTACTCCCAATGACCTAAAGTTTGCTCCCTGCTATCATCAAGGAACAAAGACGGCTAAGAATTGTGAGGAAGTGGATTTTGTAACGCTTTTGGAATCCAAAAAAGAATGGAAAATCCATTCATATCATTTCAAAGGCAAAACCATTATTTTAGAAAAAAATGTAGAGAATCTCCCGATTTTGCAGTTCTCCAAAAATCAAATCTATGGCACTTTTGGATGTAATCAATTTTTTGGAAGTTATTTGATTCAAGAGCAATCTTTCCACCTAGACAATGTCGGAATGACGCGTAAAATGTGCGAACCCAATACGATGACACACGAAGACATTTTGGTGCAAAACTTTCTTAATGCTTCTACAAAGATTCTTGTAGTAGAAGAAAGCAAGGGAATGAGTAAAATTTTCTTTATAGGAAAAGATTTTTATTTGGTATTGAACTAAACATATAAGTTTAAAGATATTTTTACCAAAATTACAATAGGCTTTTGAGATTTAACGAATAAAGGAAAAATATGTGGGTTACAAAATCCTATAACGATAAATTTCAACAAGAATATAAAATAGAACGCAAATTGCACGAAGTCAAAGGTGAAAGGCATACATTGGAGCTTTTTACCTCCAAAGCATTTGGTGAGATTGCCTTGCTAGAAGAAGGAATGTTGCTTCAAAAAATGCTTTGTGTGCAAAGTGAGTTTTTGGCACATCTCTTGGCTTGTTCGCACAGAGCACCCAAGCGTGTATTGATTGCGGGAAGTTTCAACTTAGAAATTGCTTTTGAATTTTTGCGTCATCAAGATTTATGCGTAGATTTTTTGCAATTTGATTTAAAGGTTTTAGAATCGCTTGTTAGCTTTTTTCCGCATTATAAAGAAGTGATGGAATCCCCGCGCTTTACTTTGATTCCACAGCAAAGCAAAGAATTTTTAAGGCAAAATACACAAGAAAATCGGGTAAGTTATGATATTGTCCTGCTTTTGGATTCTGCACAGCAAGCGCAGGATTATCAGCCTTTGCTAGAAGAAAAAGGAATTTTAATGATAAAATCACCACAGATTCTTTTAGAAACCTTAGAAGTCAAGCGTTTATTGGAATCTTTGGGAGATTTTAGGGTGAAAATGCCTTGTTTCGCGCCTTTGTCTCTTTTACAAGATTGTTATATTTTTGCCTCTAAAATCTATCACCCCACAGCGGATATTCAGTTGCAACGCGCAGATATGTTAGAGGGATTGCAATATTATCACGCAAATTTACATTTGAGTGCATTTGTGTTACCAAAATCCGTTAAAAACATGCTTTTTGGAGTAGCGAAAAATTGAAGCTTAGATATGCTATTGCATTAAGCGGTGGAATCGCAAGTGGAAAAAGCACAGTGGCTTCGCTGCTAAAGCTTTATGGGTATCATATTATTTGTGCAGATGAGATTGCACATACGATATTGGATTCTAGCGCAAAAGAAGTGATTGCGCTTTTTGGTGATGAAATCTTAAGTGCAGATTGTAGTGATTGCGCATTGAGGATTGATAGGCAAAAATTAGGAAAGATTGTGTTTGCAGACAAAGTTGCTAGGGGCAAGTTGGAATCCATTTTGCACCCAAAAATCCGAAAAGAGATTCTACAACAAGCGCAAAAGCAAGAAAGTAAAAAGGTTTTATATTTTATTGATATTCCTTTATTTTTTGAGACAAAACATTATCCAATTCAGCAATCTCTGCTGATTTACACAACAAAGGATTTACAGATTGAACGTCTTAAGAAACGCAATCACCTAAGTGAGCAAGATGCGCTTTGTCGTATAGAATCGCAAATGCCATTAGAAGATAAATGCGCAATGGCTAGTTATGTGATTGACAATTCAGGAAGCTTAGAGGAATTGCAAAGTGCGGTGGAAACTTATTTGCGCTCTCTACAAAAGCTTAAAATTTAATTTAAGCTTTGTTTGCTATAATTACGCCTTTTAGTAAAAGTGTAGGGGTGTTAGCTCAGCTGGGAGAGCGCAACGCTGGCAGCGTTGAGGTCAGGAGTTCGAACCTCCTACACTCCACCATATATGCGTCCGTAGCTCAGCTGGATAGAGCAACAGGTTGCGGTCCTGTAGGTCGGGGATTCGAATTCCTCCGGGCGTACCATTCTCCCTCTTCCTTAAATTCTCATAAATTTTGATGGATTAATATAACTTTATGGAATCTTAATTTTATTCTCTATAAAATAAATCATTGTTTAGCTTGTTAGTCTAGTGTGGATTAGAAACTTATTCTATCATTTGAGCGTATTTAAGGAATGAAATGTTTTTACAATTCAAACAAACCACAATAAATCTTATTTTACTTAAAGGCTATTCCTGCGGGGGGGGGGGGGCTTTTAGTAGAAAAATTAACATCTCTAAATTTAAAAAATCCGCTTTTATTCCTCTCTTCATTTGGCAAATTTTTTCTCATTATTCTATCATATCAGATTCTTTTAGGTAAGCAATTCTTTTGCAATCTTCACTTTAGAATTATTGATAAACACTAAAGAAGGGTAATATTGATGTTGAATAAATTGGAAATAGAATCGTTAAGGCAGTATTATGAGGCGCAGATTGGGCATTTGCGTCAAAGAGCAGTTTGTATTGATACAATGACAATGGATATAGAATCTTTCCATATTGCTATCAAGGAATTGCAAGATAGAAACTTTGCCAATCAATCTAAAGAAAAAAGTTTTGAAATCATTTCTCACATTCATATGCAAACCTTAATGAATCTTGAAATTCGTTTAAAGAATTTGTTGCAAGATTGCAATGGTATTGAGTTTGCCAAGACCAAAAATGCGCACAAAAGCAAGAGTGTCAAAAAAGATTCCAAACATTCTTATGAATTTTTGGCTGTTTTGCACTCTAAAACACAAGAGTTAAAAGAGAGTTTAACATTTGCCCAAACGGATTTGGAGGATATTTTAAATGTTTCAAGGTTGATGCAAAAAAATGGCGAATTAATCAGTTTGATGACTTTAAAATTGAGTAAGAAAGTGATGAGCCCTGCAATGACCAATGGAGTTTTGCAAGATATTTCTATCAAAGCGCGTCAAGTTATAAAAACATTGGACGGAATTGGTGAGGGATTGCAAAGCGCAACAGAATGTATTTGCCAAAAATACGAGCAATTACAAATGCAATTAAGAGAGATTATAACGCCTTTGGAATGGGACAAAGCAGAAAGGTTGCAAAATTAGACAATGCGTTATTGCGAGATTCTATATTATGGAATCGTGGCAATCCGTAGCTTTGAGATTGCAAAAAACAATGGAATCTCAAAGGTTGAAACCTTTTTTGTCTTATAGAATTTTGAAGTTTTTTTAAAGCAGTTCAGGATTTTTTATTATTTTTAAGGTTTTTTTGAGTTAAAATATCGCATTAAATTTTGTGTAATTGCCATTACGCAAAATTTTTACAAAACAAATTGTCTTACAGGCATTTAAATACCAAGCAAGCCCTATGCTTGGAATCATTCATATAAAAGAGGAAAAATGAAAAATTATCTTAAAATACTTTCTCAATTATTTTTAGGCGTCCTTTGTGGTGTTGTCTTATTAACAGGTTGTTCTAAAGAAAATAAAGGCGGAGAACAACAGCAAAATATGGCACTTCCTGTTAATACGCATAATGTTAAAAGACAAGATGTGCCGATTAACTTTGAATATCCTGCAAAGCTAACAAGTTTGCAGAGTGTAGGAATCTATGCACGTGTAGAGGGAGTTTTGTTGGAGCAATATTTTGTTGAGGGTGCATTGGTTAAAAAGGGCGATAAGCTCTTTAAAATTGAACCTGACAAATATCAAGCAGCTGTCAATATGGCACGAGCAGCTTTTAAAGCTGCACAACGTGATTGGATTAGAGCACAAAAGCTTTTCAAAAATAAAGCACTTAGCCCAAAAGAATATGATTCTGCACAATCTACTTATGAAAATACGCGTGCGAACTTGGACGCGGCAATGATTGATTTGGGTTACACTGATGTAATGGCAACTGCAAGTGGTAAAATCAGTATGAAGCGTTACGACATCGGTGATTTGGTGGGTAAAGTAGGAGCAGATAATTTGCTCACAACCATTACGCAATTAGACCCAATCCACGCAGAATTTTCTATCCCTAGCAATGATTATTATTTCTTGCGCACTTTGGATTATGAAAATGTCAAGGTGATTTATCTGCTTTCTGATGGCACACCTTTTGATAATCTTGGTAAATTAGACTTTATTGATAGCGTTTTAGAACCAAGTACGGCAACAATTAAAGCGCGTGCTATTGTAGAGAATCCAGAGCATTTGTTGGTGCCCGGAGAATTTTCGCGCATTCGTTTAGATGGAATCATCGCAAAAGATTGCATTGCGATTCCACAAGTAGCACTAATGCAAGACGCCAAAGGAAGCTTTGTCTTTAAAGTTGTGGAGGGGAAAGCCCAGCCAACACCTGTGGTGTTAGGTTATAATATCGGTAACGATGTGATAATCAAAAGTGGTTTGAATGACGGAGATATAATTGTTACAAGTCAGTTGATTAAATTGCGCCCGGGTGCTCCAGTAACTCCGCTCAATCAGGCACAGACCAATCAAGCTCCAAACAATCAGGCTAAGCCTTAAGCAAAGGATTCTTTAATGTTTTCTAAATTTTTTATTGAACGTCCTGTTTTGGCAATGGTGATGTCCATTATCATTGTCATTGCTGGGGCTTTGTCGGCTTTTTCTTTGGCAGTGGAGGAATATCCTCAAGTAACTCCACCAGAAGTCGCAGTATCTGCTACTTATCCCGGCGCAAGTGCAGAAGTTATTTCTAATACCGTTGCAAGTGTATTGGAGAATAGTATCAATGGGGTAGAAAATATGATTTATATGCAAAGTTCTTCCACTTCTAGTGGTTCTTTAAGCATTAATGTGTATTTCACCAATGAAACAGACCCAGACCAAGCAACCATCAATGTAAATAATCGTGTGCAAGCTGTGTTAAGTCAATTACCACAAGAAGTCCAAAGGTATGGCGTAACAGTTAATAAGCAGTCTTCTACGATTTTGGCGGTTTATTCATTATTTTCTGATATGCCCAATCAAGATGCAACTTATATTGCAAACTATGCCGCAATTAATATTTTAGATGAGTTAAAACGTGTGCCGGGCGTTGGTGATGCAACACTTTTTAGCAGACAAGAATACTCTATGCGTATTTGGCTTTCTCCTGATAAATTGACCAAATACAACCTTACTCCCTCCGAAGTAATTGCTCTAGTTCAAGAGCAAAATTCGCAGTTTGCCGCAGGATTCTTTGGACAAGAACCCGTGCGAAAGGATTTAGAATTTACTTATAGTGTAACAACAAAAGGACGTTTTAGTGATGCAAAAGAGTTTGAGGAAATTTTGATTAAGACAAACGAAGATGGTTCTGCTCTGCGTCTTAAGGATATTGCACGGATTGAATTGGGGGCGGAGGATTATAGTGTGAATGCTTACTATAATCAAAAAGAGGCAGTTGCCTTTGGTGTTTTTTTGCAACCTGGAGCCAATGCGTTAGATGTCGCCGATGGTGTGGCTGCAAAGCTAGAGGAGCTTTCAAAAGATTTCCCTGATGGTTTGCAGTATGCGATTCCTTATGATACAACACAATTTGTGAAAATATCTATCGGTGAGGTGATTAAAACTTTTGTTGAAGCAATTATTCTTGTTGTGATTGTTATTTACTTCTTTTTACAAAACTTTAGGGCGACGATTATTCCTGTTATTGCAGTGCCAGTGTCTATTATTGGCTCATTTGCGGGAATGTATTTGCTCGGATTTTCTATTAATCTATTGACACTTTTTGGGCTTATCTTGGCGATTGGAATCGTCGTAGATGATGCGATTATTGTTATAGAAAATGTAGAGCGACTTATTCACGCAGAAAAACTCCCCGTAAAAGAAGCCACGATTAAGGCAATGGAGGAGATTCAAAGCCCGGTTATCGCAATTGTATTGGTGCTCTCTGCGGTGTTTATTCCTGTTGCGTTTATTGGAGGATTTAGTGGAGAGATTTACAAGCAGTTTGCGGTAACTATTGTTATTTCAGTTGTTATTTCAGGATTTGTTGCTTTGACGCTTACGCCTGCACTTTGTGTTTCAATCCTTAAAACAAAAGAACCAAAGCCTTTTTATATTGTTAAGAAATTCAACACTTTCTTTGATTGGCTTACACATAAATTTACCGAAAAAGTCGCGCATACGATTCGACGTGGAAGTTTGTATGTGATTCTTTTTGTGGGGTTATTGGCAATTACAGCAGGACTTTTTACGCGTGTGCCAAGTGGGCTTGTGCCATCAGAAGATAAGGGTGTTTTGCTTATTTCTATGCAGCTTCCACCAGCAACTGCTCTTAGCAAAACAACACAAATGGCAGATTTTGTGGCAGAATCAGTAATGAATAATCCAAACTCCTATTCTATTATGACACTCGCAGGTTATGATATGCTCTCAAGTGCAGTAAGAAGTCATGGTGGTACAGCGTTTATTATGTTAAAAGATTGGAAAGAAAGAAAGAGTGCAGGGCAGCATTCTCAAGCTTTAGCGGGCTCTCTAACAGGACAGCTTATGAAATATCCTAGCGCAATTATTTTCGCACTCAATCCTCCACCGATTATGGGACTTAGCTTGACAGATGGATTTGAAATGTATATACAAGACCGCACAGGAGCTCCTGTGCAAGAGTTGCAAAAAAACACGCAGCTTGTTTTAGAGGCTGCACAAAAGCGTCCAGAACTCACAGGACTACGAACAACCTTGAGCGTAAATGTGCCGCAATATCACATAGATTTGGATAGAGAAAAAGCAAAAGCAATGGGGGTGAATGTGGTTGATGCCTTTACGACACTTCAAGCAACTTTTGGGGCATATTATGTCAATGATTTTAATCTCTTTGGGCGCACTTACAAGGTGAATGTGCAATCTGAAAGTCCTTTTAGAGAAAAGCCAGAGGATTTGCGTAATGTCTTTGTGCGCTCTAATAGTGGCGAACTTGTGCCGATTAGCGCGCTTGTAAAATATGAACGCGTGATTGGTCCAGATATTTTGGAGCGATTTAATCTCTTCCCGGCAGCACAAATTTCAGGAGATGCAAAACCGGGCTATTCTTCAGGGGACGCACTTTTGGCGATTGAAGAAGTCGCTAATGAAGTTTTGCCAGAGGGTTATACGATTGCATTTTCAGGAAGTTCTTATCAAGAAAAAGCAAGCAGTGGGACAGGAGCGGTTGCTTTTATCTTTGGACTTGTTTTTGTTTTCTTGATTCTAGCGGCACAATATGAGCGGTGGCTTATGCCTCTTGCAGTTGTTACTGCTGTGCCTTTTGCGGTGTTTGGTGCGATTTTAGCAACTTGGCTTAGAGGATTAAACAATGATATTTATTTCCAAGTCGGGTTGATTACCTTGATTGCACTAGCAGCAAAAAATGCGATTTTGATTATTGAGTTTGCAATGCAGGCGCGAGAACACGAGGGTAAGGATATTTATGATTCTGCGGTGGAAGCAGCAAGATTGCGATTCCGCCCGATTGTAATGACTTCGCTTGCATTTACAATCGGTGTTTTTCCTCTCGCAATTAGCACGGGTGCAGGGGCAGCTAGTCGCCACGCAATCGGAACAGGTGTCATTGGTGGAATGCTTGCAGCAACTTTTATTGCTACTTTCTTTATTCCGCTTTTTTATACTTATTTTGCAAGATTTAGCGAATTTATCGCGTCTTTTAGGAGCAAACATGTTTAAGATTTTTAAAATTTGTTTTCTTCTTGCGATATTGGCTATTTTAGGAAGTGGTTGTTCTCTTTCTCCAAAATATGCGCAACCACAAACAAACTTGCCGGATTCTCAAGAGGCAATACAATCTGCGCAAGAAACAGCAATTTCGCAAAAATGGTGGGAAGAGTTTGGAGATGAGACTTTAAATCGTTTTGTGGAGGAAGCATTGCAGAATAATTATGATTTACTTGTTGCAATGCAAAGAGTAGAGCAGGCGCGTAGTCAATGGAGCTATGCGAGAAGCGACCGCTATCCTAATATCCAAGCACAGGGCGGGGCAACAAAGAATCGCAAAAATCTAGCGCAAAATCAGCCAGACAATTACAACAATTTCTCTTTAAGTGCGGTTTTGAGCTTCGAGCTTGATTTGTGGGGACGCGCAAGAGATGCGGACAGAAGAGCTTTGGCGCAGTTGTTTGCAGTGAAGGCAAATCGGGATATGGTGCGCTTAAGCCTTGTTTCAAATGTTGCAGAAAGTTATTTTGGAATCCTAACACTAAATAATCAAGTGCAGATTTCTAAAAATACCTTAAAAAGTCGCGAGGAAAATTACGAATATCGCAAGAAAGAGTTTGATGTAGGTAAAATTTCTGAAATTGATATGCAACAAGCGAAATCCGAAATGGCAAGTGTGCGTGCGCAGTTGCAGAGCCTTTTAATGGAGCAAAATGCTGCACAAAGTGCATTTTTGATTTTGCTTGGACGCGACGGAGCGGGAGTTTTTGCTAATGAGATTCCAACACAACCACAAGATTTGCCTAATTCTCCTATGATTGAGGCAGGTTTGCCCTCTAGTATTTTAGAGAAGCGACCAGACATTGAAGCGGCAGAACAGAATCTCAAAGCTGCAAATTTTAATATTGGAATCGCAAGAAGTGCATATTTTCCAACGATTTCTTTAACGGGGCTTTTTGGTTATGTAAGCCCGCAATTAAATGAGCTTGTGAATACTTCTAATTCTACATGGAATTTCGGAGGAAACTTTGTTGGAAATTTGATTGATTTTGGACGCACAAGCTCTAATGTAGATTTGGCTAAATCTCAATATGAAGAGATGATTCTAAACTATGGACAGACTTTGCGCACTGCCTTTGGTGAAGTCCGAGAAAGCTTGTTTAATTATCAAATGACAGGAGAGAAGTTGAGCAGTTTAGATGAACAGGTTTTAGCACTTAAGCGCACATTGGAGCTCGCGAATTTACGCTATGGTGAAGGTTACACGAATTACCTTGAAGTGCTTAGTACACAAAGTTCTCTCTTTAGTGCGGAGTTAAGCCAGCAAAGTGCGAAATTAGAAACTCTAAGTGCAGCAATTAGTCTTTATAAAGCCTTTGGCGGTGGTTGGGATAAAGAAAAATATCAAGAGGAATAATGCTTGAATGGTGCAATAAAACAAGCTTTTGCGATTCCATTGAATATTCGCTTTTGACTTATATTACGGATTGCCTTGAAGTTGCACTAAGCAACTTCTCGCAAAGATGAAGCTTAACTCGTCCTTGCGTTTCACTCACTACATTCTTGAGAGGGCGAGGCTAGAAACAATCCATAATCTTGCAAAACTTAATTTTAAGCAAGATTTTGTTACACTCTGCATTTTAAAAATTAAGGCAATATTGGCTTTATTGCTATGGAGATTTAGAATGAATGAAGCAAAATCAATTTGGATGGACGGCAAATTAGTGCCTTGGAAAGAAGCGAATGTCCATATTCTCACACATACATTACATTATGGTAATGGTGTATTTGAGGGCACAAGAGCATATAAGACTGATAAAGGAATGGCGATTTTTCGCCTACAAGACCACGCAAAGAGGCTGATAAATTCTGCTAAGATTGTCGCGATTGTCCCAACCTACACACAAGAGGAAATTGCAAAGGCGCATATAGATGTGCTAAAGGACAATGCTTTCAATGGCAATGTATATTTGCGCGGAATCATTTATCTAGGCTATGGCGTAATGGGCGTGTATCATAAAAATGCGCCAGTGCAAACGAGTGTAGCAGCGTGGGAATGGGGTGCATATCTCGGCGATGAGGGATTAGAGAAAGGGATTCGCGTCAAAACTTCATCTATTGTTAGAAATTCTACAAAATCACTCTTTGGCAAGGCAAAGGCGGTGGGCAATTATCTAAACTCGCAAATGGCAAAATTTGAGGCTATTGAATGCGGTTATGAGGAGGCTTTATTGCTTGATGAGAATGGAATGGTAGCAGAAGGAAGTGGAGAGTGCTTTTTCATCGTGCGTAATGGGGTTTTAATCACTCCTCCAAGTGATAGCGTGCTAGAATCTATTACGCAGGATTCCATTATTACAATTGCACAAGATTTGGGAATCAAAGTAGAGCGCAGAAATATCACGCGTGATGAAGTTTATATCGCCGATGAGGCGTTTTTTGTCGGGACTGCGGCGGAAGTTACACCTATCTGCGAGTTAGACGCACGTGTGATTGGTAGTGGGAGACGAGGTGAAATAACTCATAAACTCCAAAATGTGTTTTTTGATGTTGTCTATGGGAGAGATGAGAAATTCTCCCATTGGCTAACTTACATTTAAATAAAGGTTTGATATGCCCATTGATTTAAACGAACATTTAAGACAAAAAAACAGAAATTATAACGACCCAAATACTAGCAATAATTCTAACAATGACAAGGGTGGAGGTAATAGCGGAAACAACAAAAATCGTGGATTTCAAACCCCTAAAATGCCGAATTTTAGTATGCCAAATGGTAAAAAAATGGTAGGATTGTATCTACTAGTAATTCTTGTGATTTTACTCTTTTTGCTTAAGCCTTTTACAATCATCAATAGTGGTGAAGTGGGTGTAAAGATTACGACAGGGGAATTTGACCCGACTCCTTTGCAGCCGGGCATTCATTTTTATATTCCTGGCATTCAAAAAATTATTGCAGTAAATACAAAAGTTAGAATCGCAGAATTTACAAGTGTAGAAACTTCAAGTTATCGTAATCGTGATGAGGGAAGCCTAAGAAACCAAGCCATTAGTGTGTTGGATTCTAGGGGTTTGTCTGTGTCGGTGGAGCTTGCAGTGCAGTATCGGCTAGATCCTTTAAGTGTGCCGCAAACCATTGCAACTTGGGGTCAAAATTGGGAAGAGAGAATCATTACTCCCGTGATTCGTGAAATTGTGCGCAATGTCGTAGGAAGCTTCCCTGCGGAGGAATTACCGACTAAGCGGAATGAAATCGCAACTTTGATTGACCACAAATTCCGCGAAAACATTAATGGGCTTGAGAACCGTCCTGTGGAATTAGTTTCTATCCAATTAACCGAAATCGTCTTGCCTGTCGCAATTAAAGAACAAATTGAACGCGTGCAAGTTGCGCGACAAGAAGCCGAGCGTGCAAGATATGAGGTAGAGCGCGCAAAACAAGAGGCAGAGAAAAAAGCTGCACTAGCTAAAGGTGTTGCGGACGCAACTATCATTGAAGCCGATGCACAAGCCAAAGCGAATCGTTTAATTAGCCAAAGCCTTAATTCTCCGCTTTTGCAGTTGCGTCAGATTGAGGTGCAAGGAAAATTCAATGAGGCTTTACAAAATAATCGCGACGCAAAGATTTTCTTAACACCCGGTGGTGCAACACCAAATATTTGGTTAGATTCTAAAGATAATCAACGCGCAACTTCTGTGAGTAATTAAGGAATTTTAAGTGCAGGCAATTCTCAAACAAATTGCGTGGGAAAAGCTCAATGGCTTGATTCCTGTTATTGCACAAGATTATAAGACACAGGAAGTTTTAATGCTTGCATTTATGAACAAGGAAGCATTAGAGTTAAGCCTACAAAGTGGTTTTGCGCATTATTTTTCGCGTTCCAAGCAGCGCATTTGGAAAAAGGGTGAGCAAAGCGGACATACACAAAAAATCTATGAAATATTGCTAGATTGCGATAAGGATAGCCTGCTTGTAAAAGTGGAGCAAAAAGGTGTTGCTTGTCATAGTGGCGCAAAAAGCTGTTTTTTTAATCTTGTTAGTCAAGGTGAGATAACGAATACTGCCTTAGAATCCCAAGCGGATATGAGCGTGATTTATGGAGTGGTAGATTCTCTTTACCATATTTTACAAGAGCGCAAAGGTGCAGATTCTAAAACTTCTTACACGGCTTCACTTTATCATAAAGGTGAGAATACGATTGCAAAAAAAATCGTGGAGGAAGCTGCAGAACTTGGTTTTGCAATCAAAGATAAAGATTCTAAAGAAATTATTTATGAAGCAGCAGATTTACTCTATCACGCACTTGTTGGGCTTAGCTTTAGCGATATTTCACCCGATTTGGTAAAACAAGAGATTGTGAGACGTTTTGGGTTAAGTGGAATTGAGGAAAAAAATTCGCGTCAAGAAAAATGATTCAAGGTTAAGCTAGATTATGGACGAAATGAAAAATTATTTAATGGCTCTGCTAGATACAATCCATTATTTTTCTTTGCCTGATTATTTGGTGCTTAGTTGCATTTTTTTAATTATCTTATTGTTTTTTTTACTAAGCATAGCATTGCGTTTTAATGCTTTGCTCGCAACCTTAACATTTGTTATTAGCGGAATTTTTCTTTTTGGCTCTCCTTTTATTTATCAGACGATTATGGAATCTTATGTCAAGCAAATAGACCTTACGCTTTTTCATAATGAACAACTGCATTATGATGATGTGTATTATATTGAAGGACAATTTACCAATGTGGGTTTAATAGACTTTAGAGGTTGTGTGTTGAGCGTGAATTTTATTCCAATGGGATTAAAAAAAATCAAAACTTTGCGGTATAAAATTAAGCCTAAATTTATGCACATAGAAAATTATAAGATTCCTCTTAAGAAATTAGAATCTAGGGAGTTTAAACTTATTATCCCCTCTCCGCAAGCAAATATGAAATTTACTTTAGATACAAAAGGGGCGTGTTATTAATGGAGGGTAGATGAAAGTCGCAATTAGTATTGGGGATTCTAATGGCATAGGCTTGGAGATTCTGCTTAAAAATCACAAGAGGATTTCTAAACTTTGCACTCCGCTTTATTGTGTAGAGAAAGAATTATTGCAAGAAGCGGCTAGAATGCTACAAATAAAACTACCCAAACATTTAAAGTGTATTGCCCCTAATGCCAAGATTCCTCCTATTATGCCTGCAAAAATCACCAAAGAGAGTGGCGCGTATTCTTATGCTAGTTTTTTGAGTGCGCTTAATCTCACATTGCAAGGTAAGGCAAAGGCATTCGTTACTTTGCCGATTCATAAAAAAGCGTGGCAATTAGCTGGGATTCCTTATGTGGGGCATACAGAAGCCTTACGAGATTTGCTGAAGATGAAGCAAAAGCAAGCTATAATGGTGTTAGGTTCGCCTAAACTTTATGTGGCACTTTTTACAGACCATATTCCATTGCAAAGTGTCCCACAATCCATTCAAGTGCAATCTCTGAAAAGTTTTTTGCTTCATTTCGCACCTTATGTTACAAAAACACCCTGTGGCGTGCTTGGTTTAAATCCGCACGCAGGAGATTTTGGGGTGCTAGGCAAGGAGGAGGAGGCAATTACGCAAGCAATTAATAAAGCAAATCAAACGCTTAAAAAACAAGTTTTTATAGGACCTCTTGTGCCGGATACTGCATTTGTGGGTAAGCATCTGCGTTATTATGTCGCAATGTATCACGACCAAGGCTTGATTCCACTCAAAACTTTATATTTTAAAGAAAGCATTAATCTAACGCTTAATCTGCCAGTTATTCGCACTTCTGTGGATCACGGCACAGCATTTGATATTGCTTATCAAAACAAAGCGGACTCTACAAGCTATTTGAATGCGGTAAAAGAAGCGGTTTTCCGTGCTAAGAAATGAAACGCAACTTGTCCGCATTAAAAAAACACATTAAAGGAACTAGAATGAAAGAAAAAACAAAAGTCGTTTTGCTAGGTGGGAGCAATTCTATTGCGGTAAATGGCTTGCAAAAGGGCTTAAGACAAGAAAATATAGAGCTAACAAATCTTGCGCTTGGTGGCACGGATAATCTGCAAAATCTTTTTGAACTCGTCCATAGTAAGAATCAAAAAGTCTTAAGTGAAGCAGATTTTATTGTTATTGAGACTAATATTAATGATTCGTATATGATACCGCAAGGATTCAACCTCCAGACGATAGGGAGAAATTTCTGTTGGCTGTGCGAAAAACTCTATCAATTCAATAAAAAAGTGATTTTCTTGATTTTACCCTTTGTGTATGATAATCTTTCTTTGAATGCACTTTTAAAGTCAAAAGCAAATTATTATGGATTCAATGTAGTGGATATACACGAGCAATATAAAAAATGGGGATTACTTCAGTTTTATAATACCACAGATGCGTATCATCAAATATATGCATTGATGTGTTTAGTTGGTCAGAGGATTATAGAATCTTTTGATGAATTTAAATCGCCAAAGCCTCGTATGGGTTGTGCGGAGGACTTGCCAGATTTTGCGATTCTCTCTCCTGTTGAATGTATGGGTGCAGAATCCCTTACACCCATACATTATGGTAATTCTACCTACCAAGAAACAACTTATAAAATAACGAAAAACAATGCAATCCAATTTCCAGAAGAAATGGAGGGCTATGCAGTCGTAGGGGTTAAAATATGGAATCTCGGGTTAGTTCGTAAAAATAGCGTGAGTTTTGTGCTAAGCAATCAAAAATCAAAAGTCGTTAAAACGATTCTTGATGGGCATTTGCTTGTGCATACTTTGGATTCTATCCTAGAGATTGATGGACAAAGTTATTTTAGGATTAACACGGAAAATGAGCCGATGACGGAATCTAGTGTGTGGCTTCACAAAGATAGACAAATTTACCCTGATATTGATTCTACAAATGTAGTTTGTTTCTATCTTGCGCGTGGAGGCAAATGGAATTATGAGATTCCATACAATGTAGAAGTGCAAGTAGAATCCGAATATGACTTCAGCCACATTCTCCCCAATTTTAAGGCGATTAAAGAAATCATTGAAGAGTATTGCATAAGAATGGACAAAGTAAAATTTGCTCCTTTGCAAAAGCAAATCCAAACTCTCCAATCTCAAAGTGGCAGTGCTACTGCTCGTCTCCAATCCCACTTAGCCTACAAATTAGGTAATGCAATGATTCTAAACTCCAAAAG